>Ga0206917_1018_pt1 | contig 57403 bp, 41 predicted proteins | sample Alteio_BWOrgHeat_68_FD_152931 | JGI IMG/M metagenome (GOLD analysis project Ga0206917, IMG submission 152931) | Enriched cells from forest soil in Barre Woods Harvard Forest LTER site, Petersham, Massachusetts, United States -... | ecosystem: Environmental > Terrestrial > Soil > Temperate forest >...
ATTGCGTCGGCGCCGGTAGCGGTGGCGGCGCTGGGGGCGACGGCAATCATCATCGCGGGCGGGATCGACCTCTCGGTTGGCACGGCGATTTCACTGTGCGCGACGGTGATGGCTTGGGTGCTCAAGCATGATGGGGCGATTGAATGGGCGCTCGCCAGCTGCGTGGTCACGGGGTGCGTTGTCGGACTTGTGAATGGGCTGTTGATCAGTGCGTTGAAAGTAGCGCCGTTTGTGATCACACTCGGTACGATGACGATTTGTTTGGGTGTGGCGAAGCTTGTCGCCGATGAAACGACGGTGCGGCCGGCGCTCAATGCCGTGCCAGATTGGATGGATGGGTTGGCGACGCCTACGCCGGACCCGCCTTGGCTGATGGTGGCGCCGGGCGTTTGGCTGCTTTTGCTGATGGCGTTTGTACTGAGTCTTGTGCTGCGCTACACCGTCTTCGGGCGGCATCTGTTCGCGATCGGGTCGAATGAGCGGACGGCGCGCTTGTGCGGTCTGAATGTGCCGGCGCTCAAGATTGCCGTGTATTCAATGGGCGGATTGTTCGCGGGCTTCGCGGGCGTATACCAGTTTGCAAAATTGAAAGTTGGCAACCCGATTTCTGGGCTGGGGATGGAGCTGAAAGTTATCGCGGCGGTCGTGATTGGCGGCGCGAGCCTGAACGGCGGGCGCGGGACGATCCTGGGGACGCTGGCGGGTGCGCTTTTGATGCAGACGATCGCCAGCGGTTGCACGCAGCTGGGATTGCGCAATCCGACGCAGGACATCATCCTGGGCGTGATCATCGTGACCGCGGTCACGGTGGATCAGCTTCGGCAGAAGCGAACGGCGGATTGACGACCAAGCGACGGTTAGCTTGTCATGGCTGCGGCCGATGGTGCGTCGAGCGCGGTGCTGCAGCGCCAGTGTCGCCATAGGACGAATGCTGTGCACAGGGCACCGAGCGTGTAAGCGATCGCTGCGGCGACAACGTACGCCTCGTGCGCTTTTTTATCCAGCTGCTGCAGTGTTAGCGACGTGGTGATGGCGAAGAAAATCAAAAACAACACGCTGAAGCCGAGGACGAAGTAATGATCGACTTCGCGTAGTGCAGGTTTGCTTTCGAGCCAGTGTTCCCAGCCGACCATGTTTTCGACGCGGGGTTCGATGGTTTCGCGGACGTAGCGGCCGGCGCGGGCGATGTTGTTTTGCTCCGAGACGAAGGAGAGCATGAGGCCGAGGAGAAGGAATGGAATGGCGGCATTGGCGAAGGCGGAAGAATGTTCGGCGGCCAGGTAACCGGCAGAGGCGACTAGAAACATGGCGATGATCATGAGCCAGAAGATGCGGCTTTTGGCTTCGCGGATTTCGTCGCGGAGCGAGATGTATTCTTGGCGGATGTATTCGTCGGTGTTCATGGCAAAGTCCTCCTGGATTGAAAGGGGCCGGGTAAACCGAGGGGCGAAGTGCGGTCGCAAGGGTGAATATACACCTGGGCTGGCTTTGCGTCGCAGACCGCAAGTGGTTTTTAAGATTTTTGGATGCGCTTTGCGGGGTTGGCGCTGAGTTTGCTGGTAAGTCGTTTGATGCGATTCGGCGGTCATTAGCCAAGATAGAAAACTACGATGCCTTTACCAATTGAACAGTACGGAATGATCGGGGATTGTCACACGGCGGCGTTGGTCGGCAGCGACGGGTCGATCGACTGGCTGTGCATTCCGATGTTTGATTCGCCGGCTTGTTTCGCGGCGCTGTTGGGGAATTCCAAGAACGGGCGGTGGTTGTTGGCGCCGGCCGACCCACCGAAGAAGGTTACGCGGCGGTATCGGGGCGACTCGCTGATCTTGGAGACGGAATATGAAACAGAGACGGGGGCGGTGACGGTCATCGATTGTATGCCGCCGCGAACGCGCGAGCCGGATTTGGTGCGAATGGTTGTCGGAACGCGCGGGTCGGTGAAGATGCGGATGGAGTTGGTGATTCGGTTCGATTACGGCTGGGTCGTGCCGTGGGTGCAGCAGACGAAGGATGGGATTCGAGCGACCGCGGGGCCGGATACGTTGGTGCTGAGCACTCCGGTCGAGCTTCGCGGCGAGGAATTGACGACGGTGGCCGACTTCACGGTTTCGGCCGGCGAACGGGTTCCGTTTACGTTGTTGTGGCACGCATCGCACGAGTCGACGCCGGCAATTCCGGATGCAGAAGAGGCAATTCGAACGACAGAGGCTTGGTGGAAAGAGTGGTCGAGTCAGTGCAAGTACGATGGGCAGTGGCGAGATGCGGTGATGCGGTCGCTGGTCGTGCTCAAGGGACTGACATTCGCACCGACGGGTGGAATTGTCGCGGCGCCAACGATGTCGTTGCCCGAAAAGATTGGCGGCGGGAAGAATTGGGATTATCGGTTCTGTTGGCTTCGCGATGCGACGTTTACGGTGTACGCGCTCCTCAATGCGGGCTATCAACTTGAAGCCAAGGAGTTTCGCGATTGGTTGGTGCGGGCCGTGGCGGGGCTGCCGGGGGAATTGCAGATTGCGTACAACATTCTCGGCGTGCGCCGGCTGACGGAGTTGGAGCTCGATTGGCTGAGTGGATATGAGAATTCAAAGCCGGTACGTGTGGGCAATGCGGCTTGGAACCAGTTTCAACTCGATGTGTATGGTGAAGTGCTGGACATGATGTACCTTTCGCGGCGTCGCGGATTGCCGGAAAGTGGTGAGGTGTGGGCCGTCGAGAAGGCGATCCTCAAGTTTTTGGAAGATGCTTGGCAGCGGCCGGATGATGGGATTTGGGAGACGCGCGGACCGCGCGTGCCGATTACGCATTCGCGGGTGATGGCTTGGGTGGCGTTCGACCGCGCGCTGAAAGCGGTTGAACATTTCGGTTGCGACGGCCCGGCGGAGAAGTGGCGAGCGATACGGGATCGCATTCATGCGGAGGTGTGCGAACAGGGATTCAATACGCAGCTCAATTCATTTGTGCAGACGTATGGTTCGGATCAGCTTGATGGCAGTTTGCTGATGATTCCGCTAGTTGGCTTTCTTGAAAAAGATGACCCTCGGCTGGCAGGAACGGTCGACGCGATTCAAGAGCGCATGATGTACAAGGGTTTTGTGTATCGGCATCCATCGCCGTCGGGTGAAGAAGGACTCGCAGAGAAAGAGGGATCGTTCCTGGCGTGTTCTTTTTGGATGGTTGACTGCCTGGAGCTGCTGGGGCGGCACGACGAGGCGGTTAAGTTGTTCGAGCGGTTACTAAGCGTGCGAAATGATTTGGGGTTGTTAGCAGAACAGTATGATCCGTTGGCGCGAAGGCAGCTGGGGAATTTTCCGCAGGCGTTCTCGCACATTGGCGTGGTAAACTCGGCGCGCAATCTTTCCATGGAGCATGGCCCGGCAAAGGATCGGCACCAGAGCTCGGGTGCGGCGAAAGAAAAAGATTGAGCGAAGTTGGGCCGCTGAGAGGTCAAACTTCGGCCAGTGGCTCGGTGGCATCGCCGAATTTGTCCGTGTGGACGTTCATCTTGTCCAGCATAGAAAGATAGAGGCGGCACATTTGGCGGTTGGGCTTATCGAGGTAGTCCAGCACGCGGCCGGTTTTGATTTTGCCGCCGCCACCGCCGAGCATGATGACCGGAAGCTGCGTCGCGTCGTGTCCGCCGTTGAGCATGCTCGAGCAGAAGAGCAGCATCGAGTTGTCGAGGGCGGTGCGTTCGCCCTCTTGGATGCTGTTCAGCTTGCCGGCGATGTAGGCCAGCTGCTCGACGAAGAATTGATTCACCTTAAGCCAATCGGCGGTATCGGAGTGCGACAGCAGGTGGTGGATCATGTAGTCGACGCCGAGGTGCGGGAACCGCAGCGACGAGTGATCGTTGTTGAGCTTGAGCGTGGTGATGCGAGTCGTATCGGTTTGGAATCCGAGGACGAGGATGTCGCACATGAGCCGCATGTGATCGGCGATGTTTTGGGGGATGCCTTCGGGTGGGCGAGGGATGTTCGGTTTATCCAAGGAAGGTCGCCAGCCTTGCACTTCGCCTTGTTTGCCGGCCTGGGTAATGCGGAGCTCGACGTCGCGCACTGAATCTAAGTACTCGTCGAGTTTGTGTTGATCGGTGGCGCTGATTTGGCGGCGGACGTCGCTGGCGTCGCTGAGGACGGCATCGAGAACGCTGGTGTCGCCGCGTTGCGCTTCGTCCTTGAACAGGCGATCGAACGCCAGGGCGGGGTACAGTTCCAAGGGCGTCGGCGTTGAAGGGGACGACCAGGAGATGTGCGAGCTGTAGAGCATCGAATAGTTTTTGTGGATTGCGGGATTCGATGTTTCGCAGCCCAGGACGAGGCTCGGCACTTTGGTGGATCGGCCGTAGGTTTGCGCGAGCAGTTGGTCGACGCTGGTGCCGGAGTGGATTTCGCCTCCGGAGGCGAGCGGCGCCCCGGAGAGCAAGTTGCCGGTTTGGGAGCTATGGATGTTGCCTTTGAGCGCTTCGGCGTTGAACAGGCCACGGATGAAGAGCATCTTTTCGCGGTAGCTCGTGAGCGGCGCGAGGACTTTGCCGAGTTCCATCGCGCTCCCTTCGCCCTTGGCCCACCACTCTTTGCTGTGGAAGCCGTTGCCGGCGAATAAGACTGCGAGCCGGACGGGCGCTTCGCTGGCGACTTGCGAACCGCGGGCCGCATCGCCCCAGACATTGAGCGATTCCATCCAGGGCAGGGCCATGGTGACGCCAAGTCCGCGGAGCATCGTGCGGCGAGAGAATTTGTGTTGGGGCATGGGTTAGTCGTTAGTTGGAAATAGTTAGTCGTCGAAGGCGTTGTCTGCGCCGCGGATCTCGCGGAATTGGGGGCTGCGGACGATCGTCTCGATGGCCACGTTGACTTTGTAATCGTTGGCGGCGAGGGCGGTTTGAATTTCGGTGAGGAGTGGCTCATCGGAGAGTTGCACGGAGCGGCCGAGAGCGTAGCCTAGCAATTTTCGGCAGAATTGTCGCATGAAGGCGTCGCGGCGTTTTGTGAGTAGGTAATTGCGAAGGCCGTCGAGGCCGTCGAATTCGGCGCCGTCCATTGCTTTGACGCGAGTGTCGATGGGCCGGTCGCCGAGGTCTTTTTCGCGGTGTCCGCCGATGGCATCGAACGCTTCGAGGGCGAAGCCGTAAGGGTCGATGCGCTGGTGGCAGACCGTGCACTTGGGATCGCTGACGTGTTTTTCGACGAGCTGGCGGACGGTGAGGCCTTCGGTGGCGGCTTCGTCGTCGGGCAGGGGTGGGATTCCCTTGGGCGGTTTTGGTAGGCGCTCGCCGAGGAGGACTTCGCTGATCCAGTTTCCGCGGAGGATCGGGCTGGTGCGCGAGGCACCTGATTGTTTGGCAAGCGTGGTGGATTGGGCGAGGACGCCGCCGCGCGAGAATTTTTTTACGCCGTCGACGCGCCGCCACTCGGGACCGGTTACGCCGGGGATGCCGTAGTGTTGCGCTAATGGCTCATTTAGGAATGTGTAGTCGGCGTCGAGGATATCGAGCACAGAGCCGTCGTGTTGGAAGAGGTCGGTGAGGAACTGGGTCGATTCTTCGGCCATCGAGGCGCGCAGGCTGGCGAACGTTGGGAAATGGCGATCGCTTTTTTCGTCCAGACGGTCGAAGCCATCGATTTGGAGCCAATGGCAGGCGAATTCGGTTGCGAGACGGCGGGTTTTGGCGGCCGGCAACATGCGGTGAACTTGGGCGGCGAGTACTTCGGGGTCATGCAGCTGGCCGCTGGCGGCGACTTTCTGCAGCTCTGCGTCTGGTTGCGAAGACCAGAGGAAGTAGCTCAGGCGAGTTGCGAGTTCCCAATCGGTTACTGGTTGCTGCACTGCGCCGGGGACGGGCTTTTCGATGTGATACAGAAATGCGGGAGAGACGAGGATGCGGGCGATGGTCAGGCGGATCGCCTCGTCGTGAGGAATTTCTTGTTTTCGAAGGCCGTCGTAGAGGGCATGCAGATCGCTGTTTTCGCGGTCGCTCAACGGGCGGCGATAGGCGTTTGCCGCGAAATCGATCACGGCGGCGAGTTGTTTTGGTTCGCAATCGACGAGTAGCTTTCGGAAGGCGGCGGCGCGATCGTTGATTGGCTTGCGCAGTGGCTCGAAGGCTTTCGGGTCGGCATCTTGCGTGGCGAATTGGAGAAGTTGTGCGAAGGCGTCGACGGAGGTGAGCGCGTCGCGGCTGAAGAAGTGGAGTTCGTCCCAGAGCCGATCGAGTTGCTTCTTCTGCGAATCGTCCAGCATGAGTCGCACGAGGTGGTCATCTTCGCGATAGAACAGGGTGGCTGAGATGACTTCGTCGACGGGGACGATTTTCGTGTAGCAGAGCGCGGGCGGGAACAGGTCGCGAAATTCTTTGAAGGCGGTCTCGAATCGCTGCTGCGTGGCACTGCCTTCGGTGACGAGAACGGGCGTTGAGTTCACCACTTCTTGACTGCTACCCGACCATTGGCCCGTGCGTGGGACCATCTTTGGTTCGCCGCGGATTAAGCCGGCAGCGGGTGCTGGTTTCCCGGCGATGACGGCGACCTGTGCGGAGCCGTCTTTGCCGTGTTCGTTGTCGAGCTCCGCGGTGGTGACCAACTCGCAACCGGCGACCAAATCGGCGGGGAGATGAATTTCGATGATGGAGGGTGCCTGTACGTACAAGTTGGCGGTATCCAGCGCGGGCGCGTTGGGGCGATGCCCGAACATGTCGGGGTCGAGCCCAACTTCTGGCGTGTTGGTTTCGGCGGCTTTGGGTCCTGCCGACTCATTCAATAAGCCGCGCAGCAGTGGGCCATGAACTGATGCCACCTGGCGATAGAGTGCGGAATTGGGCGTGTCTTTCGCCGCGGGCGGGCCGCTCGTGAGTAGCTTTTGCACTTCGAGCGCGCGAGTTTGTCGCTCGGTCGAGCCGGCGGCCGCGAGCCATTTTGATAGAGCCGATTCGGGCGGGATGACGGGCGACGTTGCGAAGGCGACATCGGGCTCGGTGTAGAAGTACCAAACGCGGGTGTCGCCGAATTGATCCGCGTGCGGATTCGCGGACTGCACGTCGCTTGAAACGTCCCCCGCAAGATTCCAGGATTGTGGCTTGTCGTCCTTATTGCTCGTGATCGCGAGGTCGATCGCGGTCAGGTCGCACGAGTGGTTGCCGTCGCGCGCACCGATCGAGATTGAAAGGATATCGCCGGTGCGGACGGCAATGTTTTCGAACGGCCCAAGCTTTATTTCGGCGGGGCCTTCGGCGACGCCGGCGGCTAATTGGTGGCGAATCGCGTCGCGCCGCAGGCTGAGCGACCAGGTGATACCGTTGCCGCACTCGGCATGGGCGGGAGTTACTGATCCCTCAATATGCACGGCACTTGTGATTGGGCTGCGCCAGCCGATGGCGGCGCGGAGAGTTGGGGAGGGATGCACGGCCATGCTATGCGGCTTCATGTTACCGGGAATACGAACATGCTCGCTCGATGAATTCGCGACGACGAGCGGTGTATCGTTGGTGCCCCAGCCGTTAATGAACTCGAAACCGCCGACGCTGGTTAGCTTCGCGGTGAATAGGCTATCGGGTTCGGCGGAGTGGCCGGTGCCTACGCCGAGGTAATCGAGCCATGCTTGGAGATCGCTTTGCGACAAGCCGTGGTCGCTGGCAACTTTCGCAAGGTCGGGCGATTTTTCAGAGGTCGCGATTTTATCGGCTGCATTCAAATAGGCGGCCGAATTGGTGAAGAGCTGAGTGCGGCGCGAATTGATTTCACGGGCAATGCGGCGGACATCGCGCAACAGCAGGTCGGGGCGACCGGGGGCGACGAGGCGCGGGGACTGCCAGACCACAAAGTCGTTTTGGTTTCCGTCGCCGGCGTCAGTCGCGACGAGTGAGATTACAACGTCTTCGCTGTTGGGCGAATCGGGGATTTTGAAGCGGATGTCTTGTTTCGTGGCGAGAGGACTAATGGGCTCCATCCAACCTTTTGGTCCGCCGGCGCGGCCGATGAGGCCGACGTTTGAAAAGGTCCACAGCGACTTTTGCCAAGCGGTGATTTCGGCGGCGAGTGCGGGCGCGTCGTCGGGTTTTGCAGCGCGCCAGCGAGCGCGGATGTCGTCGAGCAAGATCGACGGCTCAGTTCCGATGAGGCTGTTCCACAGGATGCCCAGGTATTTGGCGTTGAGGCCGTGCTCTTGAGCGACGGCAGCAATCGTTTCGCGGCCGCTTGTTAAGGCTTCGCGTTCGACCAGAGTGGCGGACAGATATTTTTCGATAGGTAGACGACCGCCCTGATTGGTGTCGAACACCACGCCTTGTAGGTTCACCTGGCTGCCGCCGCCGGAGTCGGTGAATTGGCCGTAGAAGTCGCGGATTTGTTTGAGCGTGTCGTCCGTCCAATCGCGCGAAGTGGTATGGGGCGAAAAACGGACCCCATCTGGCAGCAGCTGCGCGTGGCTGGCGACATTTTTGGCAGCGTCCAAATATTTTGTGAGGAGCCCAGGCGACATCACCAGCGCGCCGCCCGTGTTGGTGAAACCTTCGCCGGCGGCGCCGTCGGACGGAAATTCATGCGCCGGGTCGAGCGAATCGACGCCGGTGAGATCGCGTAGCGTGTAGGTGTACTCGGCATTGCTCAAACGGCGGAGGATGACTTTGCCGGGATCGCCGGCGTGGGCTTTCGCTTCGAGCTTGAGGTAGCCGGCGACCCAGTTTTTAAGTTGAGTGCGCTCGGCTTCGGTTGGTTGCTCGGCGTCTTGGGGGGGCATCAGCCCGTTGCCCAGCATCTCTTCGGCCTTTTGCCAGGCGCGCGGTTGCTTCGTGGCCGCGGTCCAATCTTTCATTTCGGCGAAGTTGATATCGCCTTCGGTCGTACCGGCGCCGCCGTGGCAGTCATAGCAGTAGCGTTCGAGGAGTGGACGGATGTCGGATTGGTAGGCGCTCCCGAGCGCGGTTGCATTCGGTTCTTCAGCGGCTGCGGTCGTGGAAACTACGACAAGGACGACGACGGCACTTTGCAGAAGCGTTGCGGCCCGCATTCGACAGAATCCGATGCTCATGGCGGTGACGCGCCGTTCGTCAAGGTGGGAGGGCCGTGGTGCCAGTCGATATTCGGCAGGCGCCGGCCCTGATGGCGGCCGAGCGATTTTGGGAGGTTAACTCGCGGAAGCGCTCGACGCGGCTGGGGAGTTCATTTTAATGTGCTGCCCGCATCGTGCGATGGGAATTTCTTGCGAAATGGTTGCGAAAGTCGAGCGTGAACTTTCGCAAAGTACGAGCAAGCATGTCGCCGGGAGCCCCGCAGTCCTCATGCGAGAGCGTTATTTTGTCGCAGGGGTTTTGGCAGGATTGCCGGTGGCCGGGGGGGCGTGGTCGGTTTTGGCGGGCGGGCCGAGGATTTCGGTGAGAACCGGTTTCAAGCCGTCGGCCCAAACTTGATAGCCTTTTTCGGTTGGGTGCAAGCCGTCTTGCAACATGCCTTCGAGGAGCTTGTCGTCGTCCGCAAGATGAGTGCTTACATCTACGAAACGAATGTGGGCGCCATCGGCGTACTTCGAGATGAGTGCGTTGGTCTCTTTGATCGTGGGCATGAGTTCAGGTTTATCGTTACGCGGAAAGATCGCGGTGAGAACGATCGTCGCTTCGGGGGCCTTGATGTGGCAAGTGTCGACGATTGCGCGGATGCGGGACGCGATCTTTTCTGCGGTGCTGTTGTCGGAGGAAGAGGAGCCAAGATCATTGGTGCCGGCCAGGACGACGATCGCCTTTGGGTGAACGTCGTCGAGTTCGCCGTTCTTCAGACGCCAAAGGATGTTTTGAGTCGTGTCGCCGCCCCAGCCGAAGTTGCCGGCGTTCCAGCCGAAGAAGTTTTGCTGCCAGTTCTTTAAGAGGCCGGCGTATTGTTTGTCGGTGCAGCCCCAGCGGCGGGTGATGGAATCGCCGACGAAGTAGAGGTCGATGCCGCCGTGCTTCGCCTTTTCCACTAGCTGGCGGTGAGCGGCGCGGGAGTTGGCGTCGGTGCGTTCGATTCCTTGAGACGCAGAATTGCTCGACTCAGAAGTTGCGAGCGAGGAACCCGCGCGCTTGGCGGGTGATTTGACGTAGTCGTCAATCCACTCGAAGAAGGCGGGCCAATTGGGCGTGACGTCGTGGCCGCCGGAGTGTTGTCGCCAAGTGAGTTCTTTGCCGGCCAGTTCGCCGACGGGAGGCATTGGCTCATTTAGATAGTCTTGCGGCTTGCCGAAGCCGTGCTTGCCGAGCAGTTCGTAAACGGGCGACGCCAGTTCGCCGGCCATGAAGCTGCCTTGGGCGTCGACCCATTTTGGATCTCCGCCTTCGACGGTGCCGTAGCTGATGAAGCACGGGCGGGGTGCACTTAGGGCTATTAGCTCGTGGGCATCGATGGGCAGATCGGCCGTCGTTTTTGCGCCGCCATCGGCTTTGTCGGCGCCGTACTTCAGGAAGTTGCCGGCCATCCAGTAGGACTCTCCACCAGTGAGATTTTCGACGGCTTCGCCGATCATGTGGCGGTAGAGTTTCGCGCCGCCCTCGCCTGAAGAGGCGATGAGCCCGACGGCAACGCGAGGATCGAATGCTTCCGTAACGAGAGCGGCTTTGCCGTAGCGTGAGACGCCTTCGATGCCAATTTTGGTGGCGTCGACGTGGGCATCTGGGTTTGCTTCGAAGTAATCGATCAAGCGGCTCGCGCCCCACTGCCAGGCGCGGAGTGCGCCCCAGTCGTCGGGCTTTCGTGCCGCGCCGTGGTTGGTGAGGCCGATGATGCCGGAGCGCAGGCCGGCGGCGTTATCGGGCTGAATTGTTTCGGTATCGAGCAGGGCATATCCCCAGCCGTGTTTGATGGCCTCATCCGGCAATGAAATCGTTGCGCCAGGTCGGCCGGCGAGGAGTTGGCCACGGAAGGCGCGTGAAAAGACGATCATGAGGGGTACGGAGGCGCTCGAGTCCGCAGGCACCGTGAAAGTTGCGTGAATATCGACGGCGATTTGCGGGTCGTCGTGGTTGTCGACGTGACCGACCAGCGTCTTGGTGATCGTCGCTCGATCTGCGGTGGTGCCGTTGGTCGTTGAAGTTACTTCCCAAGTGACGGCTGGAACGTTTTTAGGGATTCGGCCGAAGATTTCACGTTCGAAGTCGTCGACAATTTCAGCTCGGCGTGCGGGCCATTCGGCGGCGCTTTTGACTTTGTCGCCGGATTTTGTCGTGAGGACTTCTGGCAGTGAATCTTTGTAGCGGTTCGCGGCCGACTCATCGAATGTGTTCGGATTCTTGGGGTCGGCGCCGGGGCGCAGTGAGGTGATGCCGAGCTCGTGCATCATTAGCTGGTGATCGTCCGGGCCAGCGGCGGCGGCAGCTTTGGCCGGTGTTGGCACATGCGGTTTGATCGGCTCGCCTTTGACGAGTGCGGCGAGCCACTCGGCAGATCGATCGGTGTAGGGGCGCTGTTGTTCGGGCGTCGCCTGATGATTGTGGGGCGAATCGATCATCGGCACGGCTTCTTTCTCACCGGGGATTTGATCGAAGGCGGTCCAAATTCCGGCGGGGGCCGAGATCGTGTCGACGAAGCCCATCGCAACCATACTTTTCGCATGGATGTTGCACGCGAAATTGACGGGGTCGACGTAGAGCGCGGTCTCCATGATTTTGGGATCGCTCGCTGGGAAGAACGGGTAACTTGCCTGTCGACCGTGGAGCGGGGCGTTGGTATCGCAGCCGGCGGGGACGTTCACGATCAAGTCGGTGATTTTGGGATGGAGGCCGGCGACGCACAGACTCTGTTGGCCGCCCATGCTGGTGCCCATGACGAGGAGCGTTTTGCCATCCCAATCGGGGCGGTCGACGATGTAATCGAGCGCGCGGTAGTCGCCGAGGTACATGCGGACGAAGTAGTTCTGGTCGCGATCGTTGTTGCCGATGGATTCGTAGTGCTTGATCTTGTTGGGGAGGGCGTCGTAGTACGACTGCGGCTGATCGGGGAGTACGTCGTGAGGTTCAATGTTGAGGGCGAGCCAGCCTTGGGCGGCGAGGTTGGTTACCCAGGCCTTTTGCAGCGGGTAGGGTGGGCTGGCCCATTGGAAAAGGACAACGGCCGGGAGCTTGCCTTCTTTTTTTGGTTTGGCGAGTTGGCCGTGGATGTGAGAGCCATCGAAGTTATCCATCGTGATGGTGGCGAACTCGATGTTCGGTGCGTCGGCGTCGGCTAGCGTGATGACAGGGTTTGCCGGAACCTTTTCGAGAGCTTCGACCTTGGCGGACCAAAACGCGTCGAAGTCCTCGGGGCGAGGCGCGACTGGTTTTAGCTGGTCGGGGGCGACTGCGGCGCCGGCAACAATGGGCTTCGAGTCGCTGGAGCTTTCGGCAGCGGGTTTAATTTCGACGTAAACCATGGCCGGCTCGGCGAGCTGCAACTCGATGCGCGCTTTGCCGGACGCGAGATCGAGTTCACCGCTTTTGACTACTTCGGCGTTGTTTTTCTTCGCTGTGTATTTGTAGGAAGTGGTAGGGGCGGTACTGCCTTCAATTGGCGTTACGGTCCAACCGACGTTATCGCCTGTTTTGTAGATGCCGGAGGCATGATCGGGGACGAGGGTGAGTTGCGGCGCGGCGGCGCAGTGAGCTGCGCATGCGAAACCGAACGCGAGGCAGCAATGGAAAATGAATTTGGTCTTCATAGTTTTGTTTTAGTAGAGAGACGTGCAAAAGTCTTGTCGTGTCCGGCGAGCGTGGCTCGCCGGCTATTTTCGGGTGTCGCGCGCGGGGAGAGGATGGGCCGGGTCTGATCGCAATAAATTTTTGCTTATTTGCGACATCGCAAGGACCTGTCGCTCTCCGTACTCTGTCTAACACGAACGAAGGCAGATGGCGACGAGTCCATGCGCGAAATTCCAAAGGTAGCGTTGTTGGTTGAAACGGCACGCGGCTTCGGGCGCGATCTGCTCCTGGGCGTCGCACGCTACTCGCGATTGCATGGGCCGTGGAGTTTTCACATTACTCCCGGCGATTTTAAGCAAGCCGTGCCCAAGATGAAGCAGTGGGGTGGCACGGGGATTATCGCGCGGATTGCGGATGATCGAATAGCGCGGGCTGTGATTGCGGCGGACCTGCCGACGATCGCGCTGGGTCTGACCGACGAGCAGATGCAAGCGGATAATCCGCTTTCGAAGTTCTCAGAGATTAGCTCAGATCCCAACGAAGTATCGCGATTGGCGGCGGAGCATTTGATCGAACGCCGGTTTACGCGCTTCGCCTACGTTGGCAGTTATGATCGTGGTTGGTCTGCGCGGCGTGAAAGAGCATTCAAAGGTTACCTTGAGGAGCGCGGCTTCGCGCCTCACATCTATCCTCTTCCGATGCGCCCGCAGGATCGAAATTGGGAACGGGAGCAGGCGCTGATGGCGCGGTGGATGGGCAGCCTTCCGACGCCGATCGGATTGTTCGCTTGCGACGATGATCGTGGCCGCGAAGTGCTCGAAGTCTGCGGTATGGTCGGGTTGAACGTTCCGGAAGACATGGCCGTGATCGGCGTCGACAACGACGAAGTGTTCTGCGAACTCTCGGATCCGCCGTTGTCGAGCATTTCGTTGAATGCAGAAACGGCGGGTTACCGGGCGGCAGCGTTGTTGGACGACATGATGAGCGGGCGCGTGCGGAAACGGCAAAAGATCATTGTCGAAGCAGTGAGGATCGTGACACGACGTTCGACGGATGTGGTGGCTGTCGAAGATGAGGACATTGCCGCCGCGCTGCAATACATCCGCCGCGAACAGGGGCGAGGGATTTCGGTGGATGATGTGGTGGAAACAGTGGCGGTGTCGCGGCGGAATCTCGAAAAGCGATTCCGCGAAACGATCGGCCGCAGCATTCTGGATGAGATTCAGCTGGTTCGGTTGACCGGGCGAAGCGGCTGCTTATCGAGACGACGTACCCGATTTCGAAGGTTGCGGAACTGGCCGGGTTCGGTTCAGCCGGTTACTTCATTCAGTTTTTTCAAAGGCAAATTGGAAAGACTCCGCGAAAGTATCGGGTGGACTTAGCGACGTAGCCGGAGAGGCAAATTAGCGGGAAACGGGCCTCAATTTTCGGCAATTGTGCCAAAATCGTCGCAAAACCGGAATTGTTTTTCGCATCTGCGTATATCTGCGGTTGAAATCTACTACTAAGATAAACTGGGGCGTCGGCGGCAAAATCTACCACGGGTTGGCGAGATCTTGCTTTGTAGAGCGGTTTGGCACCGGTGGCAATTGGCGAGGCGGCATCTTCCGCGCGGCTGCGCACGTCACTTCTCAAGCCGTTCACATCGTATCCAGGAAGCACCGATGAGCGCACGGCTTCGCGTAAATCGAAATTGCAATTCTCGGCGGAGCGGTTTCACGCTGGTCGAGCTTCTGGTTGTGATCGCGATCATAGGGATTTTGGTCGCGCTGCTGTTGCCTGCGATCCAGGCGGCGCGCGAGTCGGCGCGGCGGCTGCAGTGCCAGAACAATCTGAAGCAGATTGGCATCGCGATCCTGAACTTCCATGATGCGAAGAAGGCGTACCCCACGGCGGGCACGAACAGCGACGATTTCTACACGGACCCGAAAATCGGGGCGACCGCCGGCTTTGAGCGATTCGGGTGGGGCTATCAAATCTTGCCGTACTTAGAAGAAGCGACATTATACGACGCGGGTAAGAACAACAGCGCCATTGTCGATCTTCCGCAACTCACCAATCGTGCACTGTGCGAGGTCCCAGTATCCGCCTACAGTTGCCCCTCTCGCGGAGTAAGATTTGGAACAACTCCGGATGGCCTGGTCCCGGCTTTGGGCGACTATGCGGGGGTCTTATTCGCATATCTATTGGACCAGGGCAAAAACAGTCAGAGCTACACCGATCTCGTTGGAATAAATGAAAAAAAGTATGGATGGCGTGGCATCATCACGAAGGGCGGTCACTTCAACGGAGCAACTTACGATCGATGGAGAGAAGTTCGCGCAAAAGACGTGACGGATGGTACCTCGAAGACCGTTGCGATCATGGAAAAGGCGGTGTGGGTCGGACGTTACAGTCCATCTGATTATTCTGCAGGATATAGCGACCTAGCCGGATGGGTGCACAATGCGCACCAAACAACAATGCGAAGTGTTTCCGGAGACGGCGGTTTGGCTTTCGGTGGGACGGCGTCGTTTGGAACTCCCGGCCGCGGAGTTGGGGCGCCTGTGCTGCCGGATAATGCAGATTTGAGCGGAACAACGCTGCGCTCCACATTACCGGATGGCGTTGATCAGGGATTTGGGTCCGCTCATAGCTCGGGTTTTTACGCGGTATTTGGTGACGGCTCGGTTCGGTCGATTAGTTACGACGTCGATACGACGATGGGTGGGGTTCTGTTCCGCCTGGGGTGCCGCGACGACGGGCTGAATCTTGATGATGGAACTTACTAGTTCGTGAGGAGTGAAACCGCTGCGGAGAGCATGGGAAAACACGTCATTGCATTGTCGATTATCGCGATTGCCGCACTGAATTTCGTGTGTATCGGCTGCTCGCGAACTGATCCAGCGAGCCGGATCGGCGCGATGAACGACACACGAATCAAGCAACTCGCCAACCTTTATATGGCACACCAAATCCGCAATGGCTCGAACGGGCCGAAGGATGAAGCAGCGTTCAAAATGTTCGTTAAAAGTGGCATGCCATCTCATCGATTGGAAATGATGAGAGTCGATCCTAGTAAGGTTGACGAGCTATTCGTCTCGGAGCGGGACGGCCAGCCGTTCGTAATAAAGTACGGGCAGAGCGGCGGGCCGATGTCGCAGTTAGCGGTCGTGTTCGAAAAAGAGGGACAGGCGGGAAAGAAACAAGTGGCGTTCACGAACGGTAAAGTCGAAGAGCTTGACGACGCCGGATACCAGCAGTTAGTTCAAGGCAAGAAGTAACAAGTCGCGGAGAACGCGAAGTGATCGTGGATGTTTTTTCAACTGGAACAGGTGCAACTATGAATATGCAAATGAAAATCGGGCTTGCTACCATCGCCGTACTGATGGCGTTATCAATTGGACCGCCGGGAACCAACGCGGCAGACTACTACTTTGGGAATTTCGATGACCAACCAACTTATTCGCTGGTTAAGAGTTACACCGATCCAACGCGAAGCGGCTTTTACGATTTCGGCAATTTGCAGACTTCGGCTAACACAAGTACGACGATTGGCGTAACCACCGGTACCCAGAGCCTTGCGTGGCAGCCATCAACTGTCGGTTACTACAACGGGCTGACCTACAACCTCCAGACCGATCCTAGATCGGCCGCTGATCGAGACGCGACGATTCAAGGGCTGCTTGCCAATAATCACCTCGCGTTTAATGTTACTTGGGATCGAAATGAATGGGTTTCGCAGCACAACGGCGACATCTCCACTCAAAACTTCTCACAAGTCAAATTGGTGTACAACTTCGGTCCAGGGGGCGACCAGAACTTCTCGAATGCACTTTCTCCTGACATCGACACGGGAAATTCCAACTTCAAAGGCGGATGGGACCCGGTTAATTACACGACCCCAACTCACACACGCCTCGTGGAGTTTGACTACACGCCGATCAAGGCCCAGATTCAGGCTCTTTACACTGCGGGAACCTTAACTGGTTCGAACGGTTATTTGGAATTCATCTTGGTGACGAACGCAGGGAATTATAACTTTCCAATCACTTATTACCTCGACAGCTTTCGATTCACAACGCCGGCGGCGGCCGGAGTGCAGGGTGACTACAACGGCAATGGTGTCGTGGACATGGCAGACTACGTTTTGTGGCGCAACGGCGGCCCGCTGCAAAACGAAGTGAATACTCCCGGCACGGTCGATGCGTCGGATTACGACGCATGGCGGGCGCGGTTCGGCAATACTTCGGGCGCGGGCGCAGGGTTGGGAAGTAGTGCGGTGCCAGAGCCATCGTGCTTTGTGTTGTTGCTCGTCGGCTTGGCGTTGCTTCCGGTTCGCCGATTTAAAGCATAGTCAGTTAAACCATGGATGTGGGGACGGATGGCTACTGAAAATCAGAAGCTTTCGGTCGTCGAGAAGTGCGGGTACAGCCTCGGCGACGCCGCCGCGAACTTCGTCTTCATGACGATGGTTCTATTTCAGGCGAACTTCTACACGGATGTGATGGGGATCGCCGTCGGGACGGCCGGGTGGCTGCTGCTTGTGCCGCGCGTGTGGGATGCGTTTTTCGATCCGCTCATGGGTATCATGGCGGACCGTACGCGTACACGCTGGGGGCGATATCGCCCCTGGATTCTGGCGACTGCTTTGCCCTGGGGCATTGTCATGTTCCTGGCGTACCGCGCGCCCGACGGCTGGAGCAGTGGGGCGATCATTGCTTATGCGCTGATTTCCAACCTGTTGTTAATGACTCTGTACTCGGCGAACAACATGCCGTACGCGGCGCTGAGCGGGGTCATGACGGGCAATCCCCATGAACGCACGAGCCTGAATGCCTATCGCTTCGTGGCGGTGAATTTGGCGCAGCTCGTAGTCACCGGGTTCACACTGCCGCTGGTCGCAAAATTTGCGGCCGAATACGGCGAAGGCCCGCGAGCGCGGGCCGTGGGTTGGGAGATGACGATGGGCCTGTGGGCCATCGTCTGCGTCGTTTGTTTCCTCATTACTTTCGCAACGACGCGCGAGCGGATCGTGCCGGACGATCGACATCGGCCGAGTGCTGCGCAGTCTTTTGCCGATCTGTTCGCCAACCGGCCGTGGATGGTGATGTTCGCAATGACACTGGTCCACTTCGCGATCCTCTCGTTTCGTGGCCGGGCATTTTACGACTACTACCACAACTATGCCGACCCGCGGGCGATGTTTGAATGGCTATCTAAACTTGGGCTCACTTCCCCGCCGGTGGCGCAGGGCGCTCCGGCGCCGGGTGGCCTGTTGGAATTCTTGGGTTGGGTCGCGCACGGGGAGCCCTCAAACCTCGCTGGCACGAATGTCGCGGATGTGGCTCAAAGCATTATTGGCGTCCTCGAAAAGATCGTGTTTATCGTCATGATTTTGCTGTCGCCGAAGCTGAGCGATCGCTTTGGCAGGAAGGCCGTTGCGGCGTGCGGGTTTGCGGCCATGACGGTTGTGTCAGGTCTGTGGTACTTCGTCGAGCCACAGCAAATTGGCGCGATGGTCGGCCTGACGGTGCTTGGCGCGATTGCGTACGGGCCAACGATTCCCGTCGTATGGTCGATTTTTGCCGACGTGGCCGACTTTTCGGAGTGGAAGACGGGGCGGAATGCCACCAGTGTGGTCTTCGCCACAATTTGCTTTGCACTCAAGACTGGGCTGGGATTGGGATCGTTTCTCGTGCTTCAGCTGCTCGGTTCCTATGGTTATGTCGCCGGACAGGCGCAGTCGGCCGAATCGCTTCACGGCATTCAGCTAGTTGCAAGTGTTTATCCGACGGCGATGTTCTTCGTTTGCACTGTGCTGCTGATGCTCTACGGCATTAACAAGCAGCTAAACGGTGAGATTGCCAGTGACCTGGCCGAACGCCGCGGAGCTGTGTGAAGCAGCATAATGAGCACGGAAATATTCGCATGAAAGCTGTAATGATGCGCCGACTTGCATTTATCTTAACGCTCGTAAGCCCGCTGATCGTGACCTTATCGTCAGCAGTGGCCGCGGAGCCACCTGTGCTGAAAGACGCTTTCAAAAAGGATTTTCTTGTTGGGGTCGCTCTTGGCACTCGGCAGGTTATGGGCGAGGAGCCGCAGGCGCTGGAGTTGGCAGCGAAACAATTCAATGCGATTTCGCCAGAGAACTTGCTCAAGTGGCAGGAAGTACATCCGGAACCAAAACAATATCAATTCGAGCCAGCCGACCGGTATGTCGAGTTCGGTCAGCAGAATGGCATGTTCATCCTGGGGCATAACTTGGTGTGGCACAATCAGACGCCACGCTGGGTTTTCGAGAACGAGGAGGGGAAGCCGATCGAGCGTGATGCGCTCGTTGAGCGATTGCGAGAACATATTTCAACGGTTGTTGGCCGCTACAAGGGGCGCATCACCGGCTGGGATGTGGTGAATGAAGCCGTGGAAGACGATGGCACGCTGCGCAAGACCCGGTGGCGGGAAATCATCGGCGACGACTATCTCGAAAAGGCGTTTCAGTTCGCTCACGAAGCCGATCCGCAAGCCGAGCTGTATTACAACGACTACAACGAATGGCAGCCGGCGAAGCGTCGCGGGATCAAGGAGCTCGTTCACGGACTGCAGGCGAAGGGTGTGCGGATTGATGGCTTTGGCTTGCAGGGGCACTGGGGCCTTACATACCCGAGCGCCGCGGAGATCGAGGAGATGTTTCAGGATTACAGTGATCTCGGCGTCAAACTGATGATCACCGAGCTCGATGTAACCGTGCTGCCGGACGCCAATCGCGCGCGCGGAGCGGATATCAGCCGCAACGAAGCGTTACGGAAAGAGCTCGACCCGTACCCGGACGGGCTATCGAGCGACGTTCAAAAGCAGTTGGCGGATCGCTACGCGGAGATCTTTCGCATTTTTGTGAAGCACGCCGACAAGCTGAAGCGGGTCACATTTTGGGGCGTCGACGATGGGCAATCGTGGCGCAACGGGTGGCCGATGCGTGGCAGGCACGATTATCCGATGCTGTTCGACCGCGAATTGAAGCCCAAGCCTGCGTTCGAAGCGGTGATTGAAACGGCAGAAGCGAAGCGGTGAGCGCGGGACGGTGTTCGTCGGCGCTAGCGCGATCGCGGCTGGCACTAATGGCTAACTTTCGCAGGCGAATCTGACAGCGACTTCGAAGGGATGATTTCAAAGTAATCGACGGCGGCTCGCTCGCCGGCGTCTGCGGTTCCCTCCAGTTTAAGTTGATCTCCCTTTTTCAATGAGATGTGGGGGATCGTGCGACGAATGGAAGTGTGCGCGTTGGGTGTTGCCGAGGGCGTGGGCACGTGATTGTCCGCTTGCCAGTGATCGATTTCTCGGTCGTTAACGAAGAGCCTAAACTTCGACACGCCGTCTTCCTCGTCGAAATACTGCACTCGCAGGTCGTAGTCGCCTGACTGGTCGCAGCTTAAGCGGATGGCGCCTGTTTCGACGCCTTCGGGCAACTGCACCGCACCACGCCCCGAGCCGGCCTCCCATGGATCGACTTTGATGAATTCATAGCCTTCGAGTTTCTGGTCCTCGGCTTCCAGGCGGTGAGGATAGTGATCGACGCGCCCTTGCGTGTCGTTGATGCCGGACTTCTTTTGGAACCAGCGACAGATCGAATCGCGCCACACTTGCGCATGGCCGGCTTGGTACTCGAGGCGATCTAAGACTTCTTGGAATCGCTGTTCGTCGATGTGTCCTTTCAGCGCTTGCCATTCGGTCACCAGCTCGGCGGCGTCGAGAGCGCCCTGGTAGTGCGAGTCGTAGAAGTGCTGGATGACCGTTTCGCCAGAGTGCAGTTTGTGGGTGTAAGGCACGTGATGCATGAACAGCAGCAAGTCGTCGGGGCAGGTATCAAGCGAGTCGAAGCGTGCGGCCACGGGCGGCGAGTACTGACCAATAAAACCCGTGCCGGTGTCCACGGTGCGGTCCATGCCGACGCCGTGTTCGTCCGCGCGGTGCCATTGTCCCCAACCGTTGTACTCCGACGATTCCGGCGCTGGTCCGAAGTGGATGTGGATGATGTCTGTCAGCGTGCCAATGCCTAGCGGTCCGGTATAGCTCTCATAGATTGACCAGGAGCGCATCAAGATATCGACGATGGCTTTGACGACTGTTGGGTCGTTTCCGAATGTTTGCCGAGTCCATTCGTCGGCGATTTCGTGAGCAGACAGGTCTGGGTTCCAGGCCAGTCGCCCAAAGCCATACAGGTTTGCCATCGCTAGATGGTGGCCGAGCCAATTTTGATCGCTGCCTACGTTCGCGACGCCGATAAATCCCCCGACAGGTCGGTCGAAGGTTTTGCCAGAGACTATTTCCTTGATTGGCGTTTCCGCGTGGCTCGCGTGCATATCGAAGTCGAGCACTTCCTTCCACATTGGCACGGTGTAGCAAACGTGGCGCTGCTGCCCGAGGTACTCTTGCGTAATCTGCAGTTCGATGGCTTCATTCGTTTTTTTGAGGGCTCCGAACAAAGGGGAGGGGGGCTCGCGGACTTGAAAATCGATTGGCCCGTTTTTGATTTGGATGACGACGTTATCTTCGAAGAGGTCGTCAAGCTTATGAAAGTTGTCGTAAGCGGCCTTCGCGCGATCGTTTTTGAGATTGTGCCAATCCATCAGGTGGTCGTACACGAAGCCGCGGTAAAACAAGATGCCACCGTGCGGTTTGAGAGCTTTCGCGATTACGTTCGCGGCGTCGGCGTGCGTTCGACCGTACTCGGATGGGCCAAGACGGCCTTCGGAATCGGCTTTGAGGACGAACCCGCCCAAATCTGGAATCGCGCGGTAAACGCGATCAACTGTTTCCTTCCAAAAGGCGACGGCGTCTGGATCGAGGGGGTCGAATGTTTTCACGCCGCCGACTTCGCGCGGGCTGGCGAAATTCAACGAGACATACAGCCGCACTCCCCAGGGGCGAAACGCGTCGGCAATGCGGGCGAGCTCGGGCACATACGCGTCGGTGACGACCCTCGCGTCCGCGTTTACGTTGTTAACCGAGCAGCCATTGATGCCGACCGAGGCCATAAGTCGCGCGTAGTCGCGGACGCGGGTTAAGTCTTTCACAACGTGATCGTTTTCCCAAAAGATCGAGTTGCCGGCGTAGCCGCGCTCGATCGTGCCGTCGAGATTGTCCCAATGATTGAGAATGCGAATCGGCGCCGCGGGCGATTCGCAAATATTCAGGTGGTCGATTGGTTGATGCGTTGAAATTTTACGCAACAGTGCGAATACGCCATAAAGCAAGCCGCGATCGGTGGCGCCTATAACTGCAATCGAGGGTTTTCCGCGCGTTTCGAAAGTATGCAGGCAAAAGCCGTCGCCGTTCAATTTTTCTGTGCCGTGAACGGCGGCGAGGTCCTTATTCGACTCTATGCGGTCGCGCGTTGCCAAGAAAATGGCGCCGGCATTGTCGGCGTTGGACTTCTCGCGTAAATCTCTGCCCAGCAGGCCTTTGATGCCGCGCAACAATTCGGATTGGGCAGATGCTGTGATCGCTGAATCGCCGAGGACGACCACGGTATCCGGCAAAGAGGCGTAGAGCGCGGCGTCATTTGCGTTGAGCGGCGCATAGCGAAGCCAAGCGTCGTAGCCGGTTTCGGCCGAGCTCGTACGCGGCAAGTAAAAACTTGCGGCGACTAGGAGCCAACAAGTTACGGCGGATTTCATCCCGGCGGCGAACTTCATGAGCTGTCGATCGCGAGTGTCTAGAAGCCGATGCTCGCGCCGCCATCGACGGGTAGCACAATGCCGGTGATGAACTTGGCCGCCGGCGAGCATAAGTAGGTCGCAGCCCAACCGATATCCTCGGGCGCACCGAACCGGTTCATCGGAGTACGGCCCAAAACTTTGGTCGCTCGCGCCGGGTCGCCGTTAAATGCGCTGCGCATCATTTCGGACTCGATCCACCCGGGAGCGATCGCATTCACGCGCACGCCGTGCGGTGATACTTCGGTAGCCAATGAACGAACAAGCCCCAAATGCCCGGCCTTAGCGGCGGAGTAGGCACTAACCTTAGGTAGGCCGATTAGCGAGGCCATCGAAGCGCTGAACAACACGTTGCCGTGCCGGCGTTCAATCATCTCTGGCAGTACGGCTTTCGTCAAACTGAAAGCGGCGACCAGGTGCGTTTGAAGCACCGAGTCGAATTCTGCGGGACTCAAATCAAGAGCCGTTTTCTTGATGTGGATTCCCGCGTTATTGACCAAGATGGAAATCGAGCCGACCCGTTCGGCTGCTTGTCTTACCAATGAAGCAGCCGCATCGAGCTGCAAGATATCGTGCGAAATCCATTCAGCCGACGGGCCCAAATCTTTCGCTGCCGAACGCAACACATCTTCTCGTCGCCCGACGAGAACGACTTTTGCGCCGGCTTGCACAAAACATCGCGCAATCCCCAGGCCGAGACCGGTGCCGCCGCCGGTGATGAGCGCTGTTTCGCCTGTTAGTGAAAATGGAGCGTTCATGGGGGTCGATCTAGTTTGCTTCGATCGCTTGCAATGCGCCGCGGATGTATCCCAGCGCGTAGGCCATGCCTGCATGCCAAGGCGCATCGCAAGTCATCTGCGGTGTGTGATCGGGAATGATGACGCCGCGATATTCGTTGCGTTTCAGGATTTTCAATACGCGTACTATGTCGACATCGCCATCGTCGATGAACGTTTCACGGTAGTTAGGCACTTTACCATGTACGTTGCGAAGGTGAACGTAGGCGAGCTTGCCTTGTCGGCTGTAGCGGTCGGTGGCTTCGTAGACGTCGCCGGTCGCCATTTCTGAAAGAGTGCCAATGCAAAACTCCAGCGCATTCGCAGGGCTGGAGCGGAGATCGATCAGGCGCTGATAGAGGTCCGGTTGATAGACGAGTCGCGGCTGGCCGCGCATAGTGGCCATGGGCGGATCGTCGGGATGGGCTGCCAGCGTGACGCCAGCTTCTTCGGCCACCGGGATGAGCTCGTTGAGAAACTCCTCGACTCGCAGCCAAAGGGTTTCGTTGGCGACTGGCGGCTCGTTGCCGGCTTCGGCTTGAGGGTCGTAAACCATGTTCCAAGCCATGCCGCGCGGCATCGGTGCGTCGCAAGTCCGATCCATGCCAACGGCTACTGCTTCTCCGCGTGCGACCGGAGCTTTCGTACGGCCGCAAACGCCGGCGATGCTGAAGTTGTAGCCGAAGATCGGAATACCAGCCTGGCCGACGCGGCGGATGATCGTTTTCAAATTCTCGAACTGCTGGCGTTTTTTCGGACCGTCCAACAGCACGTCGTGCCAGTGGGCGGGGTCGAAATTTTCGATTGCCTCGAGTTCCAAGCCCGCATCGTTAACTTCGCGGCGCAGCGACTGGAGTTCATTCAGCGTCCAGAGTTGGTTTGGGTCGCCGGCCGCGCCCCATCCCAAATCGGCATCCAGCGGTTGATCGGGTTTGGCAATCGGTGCATCTTTGAAGTAGTCGACGAGGTGAGCCACAATATGTGTAGCGCCGGCCTGCCGCGCGAATTGAAAATTCTCGCGCGTGAGCATATGCCGATATAACCCCAGACCCAGCTTCATGTCAGAAAATTCAAGAGTCGGCCTTCAGGCCATTCGAATCATGAATGGCCGCGTCGCGGCGAAGGCCGTGGATAACGAGTGAACCCGCCTCAATGCAGCATAACCGCAATCTCGGTAGCGTTGTTCAGTGATGACTTGATCGCGACATTTTTATTCGCAAAAACTGAACGGGTGATCGAACTTCACTTTTATACTGGCACGCATGACCAAACTTGAAAACGCAGCGTACCGCGATCCCAAACGTCCCATCGGCGAACGAGTTAATGACTTGTTGTCACGAATGTCGCTGGCTGAGAAAGCCGCGCAGATGGTATGCGTTTGGAATCTGAAGAAAGAAACCTTGTTGGATGAGCAGGGACGTTTTGACGTGAAGAAAGCTGCCGAGCATTACGGGCATGGGAATGGGTTAGGCCAGGTCGGGCGCCCTGGCGATTTTGGCGGCATTGGACCGCGGCGATCCGCAGAGCTTACGAACGAGATTCAGCGATTCTTCATCGAAAACTCACGGCTCGGCATCCCGGTTGTCTTTCACGATGAATGCTTGCATGGGCACGTCGGCATCGGCTCGACTAGTTTTTCCCAGCCCATTGGCTTGGGTGCGACATTTAACACGGATTTGGTCCGGAAACTTTATGAGATGACAGCGCGCGAAGCCCGGGTTCGCGGTGTGCATCAGGCGCTGACGCCGGTGGTCGACGTCGCTCGCGACCCGCGTTGGGGTCGTGTGGAAGAAACTTTTGGCGAAGACCCTTATCTGGTTGCCCGCATGGGAGTTGCTGCGGTTCACGGCTTTCAAGGTGATGGAAAGTTTGCAGAGAAGCGGCACGTAATCGCGACGCTAAAGCACTTTGCTGCGCATGGGCAACCGGAATCCGGCACGAACTGCGCGCCCGTGAATGTTTCGGAGCGACTGCTCCGTGAGGTGTTTTTGTCAACGTTTAAGGCCGCAATCCACGAAGCCGGTGCAATGAGCGTGATGGCGTCATACAACGAGATTGACGGCGTTCCATCGCATGCGAATCGTTGGCTCCTGCGCGACGTGCTGCGGGACGAATGGGGTTTTACCGGCACCGTGGTGTCCGACTACTACGCGATTCGCGAACTGCATGTGCGCCCCGAACTTTACGGTCATCACCTGGCCCACGATGGCGCGGAGGCCGCGGCGTTGGCTGTCCGCGCGGGCGTTAACATCGAGTTGCCCGAGCCGGATTGCTATAAGCACTTAATTGAACTGGTGGAGGCGGATGTTCTTCAAGAGTCGGATTTAGACGAATTAGTCGCGCCATTACTTGCGCAAAAGTTTCAACTTGGTCTTTTTGACGATCCGTACGTTGAGCCGAGCGAAGCGGAACGCATTGTTGGATGCGATGAACATCGCGAGCTTGCACTCCAAGCGGCGCGTGAAACGATCACGCTACTTAAAAATGAGGGGGATATCGCACCGCTCAACCTGTCGGCGATCAAAACGCTGGCTGTAATCGGGCCGAACGCGGACCGTCCACTCCTCGGTGGCTACAGCGGTCAGCCGGTGCAGGTTTCGACTGTTTTGGATGGCATCCGCCGCCGCGCGGTGGACGGGGTAGAGGTTCTGCACCATGAAGGCTGCAAAATCACGATTGGTGGTTCTTGGTGGCAGGACGAAGTTATGCCAAGCGACCCGGTGGAGGACCGTAAGAGCATTGCCGCCGCTGCCGAAGTCGCGAAACGCGCGGATGTCATCGTCCTTGCGATCGGTGGCAATGAGCAAACGTCGCGCGAGGCTTGGATGCTCAATCACCTCGGTGATCGTGCTAACCTCGAGTTGGTCGGGCAGCAAAATGAGCTTGTGGACGCGATGGTGGCTACCGGCAAACCTGTCATTGCGCTGCTGTTCAACGGCCGACCGCTCGCCGTTCAACATTTGGCGGCAAAGGTGCCGGTGATATTCGAGTGCTGGTATCTGGGGCAGGAGACCGGCACCGCGGTCGCGGAAGTGTTGTTTGGGGACAGAAGTCCTGGCGGTAAACTGCCGATCACGGTTCCGCGCTCGGTTGGACATGTGCCGGCGTATTACAACTACAAGCCGTCGGCTCGCCGCGGCTATTTGTTCGACGATGTTAGCCCGCTGTTTCCGTTTGGCCATGGCCTAAGCTATTCAAAGTTCGAATTCGGAGCGCCGCGGCTCGAAAAGTCGACGATTGGAATTACCGACTCGACCAGCATCCGTGTGACTGTCACGAATCGCGGGAAGCGAGCAGCGGATGAAACAGTGCAGCTCTACATCCGCGACCTGGTTAGTTCAGTAACGCGGCCGGTCAAGGAACTCAAAGGTTTTGAGCGGATCAGTTTGCAGCCGGGCGAAAGCCGGGACGTGGCTCTCAAGATCACGCCTGATCATTTGTCATTCTGGAACATCGACATGCGCCATGTGGTCGAACCGGGAGAATTTGCTGTGATGATTGGGCCAAATTCGCAAGTTCTGCAGACCGTCACTCTGACCGTGAAATAGCCCAGGGCGAAATTACGGACGCCCAGCGGGTGGCAGTCGCAACATTTTCAACTTTTGCGAATAAAAATGTTGCGATTCAGGTCGGTTCCACTTTGCCGGCTAAATTGATTTATGCTGGAAGGAACTTATCGAAGGGGAGACGGCGCCGGGCACCGTCGCCCGGGCGGGCAGTTGTATGAATCAGCCGTACTCTTTGGCTGGAGAAGCGATCCTCATCACAGGCGGTGGCACGGGCCTCGGCTTCGGCATGGCGAAGTGCTTCGTCCAGTGCGGGGCAAAAGTCGTGTTAGTGGGTCGACGCTGCGAAGTGCTGAAAAAAGCGGCGGCCGAGCTCGGTGAGTCGGCTGTGTGGGAGAAGCACGATATCCTTGAATTGAATAAGGCAGCAGATCTAATCACCCGTTTGCGCGACCGGGTTGGTTCAATTACCGGGTTGGTGAACAATGCCGGAATCCACATCAAGAAATCTGCAACGGATTTATCGCCGGCAGAGTTTCTCAGTGTGTTGCAAACGCACCTGGTCGCTTCTTTTAGCCTATGCCGGGCCGTGTTGCCGGACATGATCGAGCGCCGCCACGGCAATATCGTATTCATATCTTCGATGGCGTCGCTGTTTGGGTTGCCGATGGTCAGTGCCTATTCGGCAGCGAAGGCGGGGCATTTGGGGTTGATGCGTTCGCTAGCGACCGAGGTATCTCCCTACGGCGTGCGAGTAAACTCGATTGCGCCTGGTTGGATTGAGTCGGAAATGATGCGCGGCGCGTTGAATGGGGACCCGAAGCGGGCAGAGAAAGTGCTGGGCCGCACGCCGATGAACCGCTTCGGGGATCCGGAGGACATTGGCTGGGCGGCTTCTTATTTATGCTCGCCGGCGGCGAAATTCGTCACAGGAGTTGTTCTGCCCGTCGATGGTGGGGCGAGCATTGGCTTCTAATGCCCTTCTGCTTCGCGAGGCTTGCGCCTGCTTTGGCCCTGTCCGATGTCATGCCGTCGTGCGATCGCAATTACGACAATTTTTTGCGTATTTTCGTAGATGCTAATTATTGCACCGCAATTTACGCTTACGCATAGCTCGTCAACGCATAAAAAAATTGCGGTATTGCGGCGTTGGCGGATTCATCGGGCAAACGTTCGTCCAAAAGCGGTCGGTTGTGCTTATGCCCACGATTCCGAAAGTTGCGCTTCTGATCGAGACTGCGCGAAGTTTCGGTCGCGATTTTCTGCAGGGAATCTCTCACTACTCGCGCCTGCACGGTCCGTGGAGTTTTCACATCACGCCGGGGGACTACAAGCAAGTCGTTCCCAAGATGAAGCAGTGGGGCGGCACGGGCATCATCGCTCGAATTCCAGATTGGAGAATGGCGGAAGCAATTCTCAATGCGAATGTACCGACCATTGCGCTCGGGCTAACGGACGAACAGATGCAACCCGACAGCCCGTTGGCGAAGCTATCGGAGATTAGCTCCGATCCGGTGCAAGTGTCGCGACTGGCGGCGGAGCACTTGCTGGCGCGTCAATTGTCGCACTTCGCCTACGTGGGAAGCGAGGACCGTGCCTGGTCTTCGCGCCGCGAAGAAGCATTCATCGAACTGGTGACGGCGCGCGGGTATGAAGTCCATGTCTATCGGCAGCCAAAGCGCGTGCAAGATCGAGTTTGGGAACGGGAGCAAGAATTCCTTGTGCGCTGGATCAGCCAGCTGCCGACACCGATTGGATTATTTGCTTGCGATGACGACCGCGGGCGCGAAGTTTTGGAGGCTTGCAGTGTGGCGGGTCTGCATGTGCCAGAGGATGTGGCGGTAGTTGGCGTCGATAATGACGAAGTATTTTGCGAACTATCGAATCCGCCGTTGTCGAGCGTATCCTTGAATGCAAAATCGGCTGGCTACCAGGCGGCGTCGTTACTGGATGCAATGATGAGCGGCGCGGTGCGGAAACCGCAGCGGATCATCGTCGAGGCATTTGACGTAGTGACTCGCCGGTCCACAGAAATCATCGAAGTGGAAGACGCCGACATTGCGGCCGCACTGCAATTCATTCGCCGCGAACAAGGGCGGGACATCTCGGTGGATGACGTCGTCGACGAAGTTGCCGTATCAAGGCGACATCTCGAAAAACGGTTCCGCGAGACGATCGGACGGACGGTCTTGGAGGAAATTCAGCTAGTTCGGCTCGAACGGGCCAAGCGCCTGCTGCTGGAGACCACCTATTCAGTGTCTAAGGTGGCGTCCTTGGCCGGCTTTGGTTCCGTCGGCTATTTCGTCCAGTTCTTTCACAAGCGCGTCGGGAAGACGCCTCTCAAGTATCGATGCACGGCCCATGCGCGCCGCACGCCGCGCGTCTAGAAAACTCGGGCGGCCCCGCACTTTCCTTTCGCCGAATCAACCTCCCCAGCAACGGACTGGTCGCTTCAGCGACCAGTTTGCGTGCGCCCCGGCGCAGCCTCACACCCCGCGTCACACCATTTACCGCAATCCGCAACGCATCACGCCACTCCTGGACGAACATCGGGTGCATTAACGCAATACCGAGAAGAGGGCGCATAAAAAAGCTGTGCCGGATCCTTGCGGGATCGCGGCACAGCACCTGCCCCCATATGTTTCAATGGGTGCTATACATCCGCGGTTGCCCGCGGAAAGATTTGCTTAGCTCAGGCGGCGTCGGGTGAATAGCATTCCGACCAAGCCCATGCTGCAAATAGCCAACGAGGTTGGTTCGGGCACATAAACGCCGAGTTGAAATCCGTTGAGCAAGCTGGCGCCTTGCACCGTGCTGCCGAAGCCATTCGGATCAGCCCAGGTGTAAAGTGTGGCCATGCCGGTCGCGTCGGCCGTCGTAACATAGGTCGCAGAGTGGAAATAGGGATCCGTTGCCGAGAGCGAATCTGGGCCCGCGACTTGCGATCGAGCGTAATGTGGGATCGGGTCGTTCACGCCACCAACCGCCGGTTGATACGAATAACCGGACACAATAGCGGAGTCCATCCAAGCGGCAGGACCATCCTTGCCACCTAAGGCGCCTAGATCGGCCCACGCTTGAAAACTTTGGCCGGGATCGTTCGGATCGGCCAAATTTGCAGCGTTGAAAGCATCTTCGCGTGCGAAACCCGTAAACTCATACTTTGCACTTGGAGTGAGACCTTTGATCTGCAGCTTGACGTAGTTGCGGCCAAAGGCAACTGCGCCGTCGCGCTGCGCAAATGCGAAATCAGAATACAGGTCACTCATTCCGCCGGCATTTGCGCCGCGATTACGCGCGCCGTAATTGAGCCCCACACCGATCATATTTACCGTGATATTCCCCTGCGTCGTTGCATAGGTCTTGCTCAGGCCGGTCGGAGCATTTGTTCCCCAATCCTCGGCTGGGTTATAAGCCGGATCGAGTTGGTCAAAACCCTGGAAGGCGTTGAGCGCTTGGTACCCCGCCTGGGTTGGCCCAACGGTTTGGCCGCCGCCGTAGTTGGCGCCATTGACGTCAACAGAAAGAAAAGGAGTAAAAAGTGGCGCCGCTTGGACGCGCGAAACAGTCGCCATTACGCCTACCAATGTGAGGCAGGCGAACATCTTCAACTTCATGAGACCCTCCAACCGGAAAACAAGTTGCCGTAGCCAAGAAAAGAGTTAAAGCCGCTAGAGTCCCTTATAAGCGGGGGCGCATCAATGTCAACGAGTTGCCGCAATCTCAATATTTTTTTGCGGCAAACACGAATTTTCTGCACGGCTCTTACATCGCCCTTATTCTTACGATTGCATCGTGATTGATGTGAAATCAATGGCGATGCGAGGCCACCGATGGAGAACTCAGTGTCGAAGCGAGGTCCGCGGCAGTCAACCAACTCGACGAACGTCATTTCGAGCATCGGCCGCATTGCCTTCTGATCGAATTGCCATCGCGAGCGATCGCCAATTGCCGCCCTACACTATCGCGAAACTAGGTGTCTGACGCGAACGCGTAATTTTTTTGCGTAAACTTAGGATGTGTCCTATGCGCGTGTTATTAGAATACAGGGCATGGGGTTGGCGGCGGCTTGTCAGCCCCATGGTTTCTCTTTTCGGTTACTTTTCGCTGCCGAGAGGCGGAAGGCGATGTTCTACGGTTGGCTGGCGTGCTCTGCGGTTTCCAACTCGTTTGATGTGGTATCCACGTTAAACCGAGCGGACATATCGAAAAGCATGCATCGGCGCCGTGTTATATCGGCTTCTTCTGCGTCCCCGGCCTTGGTTGACGCAGCTCCGGCATTCGAATCTCCAAGAATAACACGCGTGCACATCTGGATGGGAGAGCTCCTATGAGCGACGAAATGCGTCGTCTGGTTTGCGTTGTGACGGTCGGTTTGGCAGCGGTATTCGGCGGGCGTCCGCAGGCGCTGTATGCGTTCGATACCGCCAATACCCTGTTGGGAATCGACGCGATGGTTATGAAAGCGGGTGGTATTTTCCGCGACCCGGGCAGTTTCGGGCAGACCAACGGCAACGATGGATTTAATACTTTTCAGTTCGGAGCATTTGCGGTCAATAACCCCGTGACCACCGGCTACGGAAAATACGATTCGTTTCGTTTTCAGAAGACGGGCACCGGCGACTGCTGCATCAGTCACAACGCTCGCATGCACAGCGATACGCCGGAATCAGTGACCGGTTTTGATCAAAACAATCAGCCTACGACCGGCCTCATTGCAGATAGCATTACGAAAGACTATCTGCCGATCATCGATCGCGCCGCGTTTGGCCAGCAGTTCGACCCAAGCCAATATGAGATCCAAGTAAAGTTCAAACCGCTGCTGCAAAAGTCGACGGCGGATAGCTTGGGAGTGAATCCTTATCCATCGAATCCGACTTACCCCGCGATCAGTGCGGCGCTCGAAAACACTGGGACTTCGTTCACGGTCGGGCTCGACCAGCAAGGTGGCTTCGTATGGGATGCTTCTGCCGGAGTGTATAAGCGGGCGGCCGACCAACTAACTTACACGTTCGGCAGCGATGCGAACCCGCTCAACCAGATGTACGTTGCTGCTCCGAAGGATTCGGATGGATTCGCCACGCTGAATATTCCGGTGACCTCGCCGTCGGCTGTGTCCCGAAGCTTTTACTTCAATTTTGGCGATGGCACCTTCCGGACCGACCACGTCATCACCAACGGTGGCTCGGTGCAGAATCCCGATAGCACTTTTAGCGATGTCACCCTGGGATATGGTGCGGGGTTCCAAAGTTTTGGCGGTGGACCAAGCGATCCTAGCAATCCCAACTCGAAGCTGAACACGCCCAACGGTGTGTCGCTTATGTCGTTAGGTGCGCCAGCCGCTTCGGTCGGGTTGAGCCTTGAAATCAAGAGCGTTGCTCTAACAAAAATCAATCCGGGCTCAATTCTCGCCCGGATCGATACGGCGAGTGGGATCACATTTCGGTTCGGCAGCGGTTTTACCTATGCTGGGGCCCCGACTTCCACGCAACCGCCAATCAACGTAAATGGCACCAACTATAACCCGGTAGCGACCGACCAGATTAGCCGGTTCGATGCAAGCGGTCAGACCAATCTGATTTTCAACGAGCGTATGCCAGATAGTTCGACGGAAATCAATCGATTCCTGATTCGCGGAGCACCGAGCCAGAACACGCTCAACGCGTCGAGTGCAATGGTTCAGGTACGTGCCCGGCTCTTGCAGCCGTTGACCAATGCGAACATTGCACAAAGTCTGACGATTTACGCACGGGACAAAACGGGCAATGACGACGCGGCGGGAAAAGGCGCCGATGAATGGGACTACAGTCTCGATCTGCACCAGTTCAATACTTCGACAATGACGACGATCTCGGTCCCGCTGTCGACGTTTACTCACAACGCCACCATTCCGCTGGGCTTCGCCAATGGCGGTAGCGGCAATTTGACGAACTTCGGCCTGTATGAGTTCGGCGGCTTCATTCCTGCGGGCGGCGGAATGTTGAAGCTCGAAATGGAGTACATGCAAATCACGACCACAGCGCCCGGCGTTCCGGGCGATTACAACGGCAACGGCGTTGTGGATATGGCCGATTACGTTTTGTGGCGTAACGGCGGTCCGTTGCAAAACGAAATAAACACACCGGGTGTTGTGGACGCCTCGGACTACACCGCGTGGCGACAGAATTTCGGTAACCATGCCGGAAGCGGTAGCTCATTAGGTGCTGCGGCTGCAGTGCCTGAGCCCGCGGCGTGGATGCTACTATCAGTTTCCATCGTTTTCTTTGGGGTAAGTCGACGCGTGAAGCATTAGTTCGCCGTGCGACTTCGATGGATGAAAGCTTACGGGTAACGATTATAGAGGGTTCGAATCATGTGCTGCTGTAAAAGCAAATCGCGTGGACGGCGATTCACGCGCGAAAGCGTTTGTGGGCCTCGCAGGAAGCGGACCGGAAGCGGCTTCACGCTCGTTGAACTGTTGGTGGTCATCGCGATCATTGGCATTTTGGTGGCACTCTTGTTGCCTGCAATCCAAGCGGCGCGAGAGGCAGCGCGGCGCGCCCAATGTGCAAACAACATGAAGAACATTGGGCTCGCGCTGTTGAACTACAACGACACGAAAAAGCTCCTCCCTCCCGCCACCCAGTTCCGACCCAGCAACAATATCTTTCCGGCGGTGGCCAATGGTCCAGGCGGCACCTGGGTTTGGCATATCATGCCTTACATTGAGGAGCAGCCGCTCTACGACAAGTTCGACAAAACGAAAACATGTAGTGACACTGCAAATGCGGATTTCGTCGCCACGGCTTTGCCTTGGCTGGTTTGCCCCAGCGATGGTGAGAAATACACTCCCAATGGAGTGGACCCGCCCCAAATGCATAACGACGGCGGAAGCGGCGTCATCAATCCCAAGTTTTCCCCTGTGATGGGACTGTGGTATCCGGTTTCGATTGGTCCAACTCACATGGACGCTTGTCCGTTCTGCGATGGTGCAGGTAGCACGGCCAACATGTGCTGTCAGGGACGCAGCTTCGGCGGAGAAAGAGTATCCTTGGCCAATGACCCAGCCGGGCCGATTGGCACGTTGCCGAGCTTCGCCGGCTTGTTCGGCAGATATGAGAAGGGAATCAAGATGTCAACAGCCACCGACGGGCTTACGCACGTCGTCATGGCTGGCGAAACAATTCCCGCGCAATGTCGATACATTTGCGCCCATTGCCCCAACTTCCCGTTCGCTTCCACAAATATTCCGCTCAACAAGTTTCTCAGATTTCCCGACACCATATCGACGTCCGGTACCGCGAATATACCGTTTGATCCCGAACACCCGGACTACGGCGGGTACGCCCAGTCCTGCGGCTACAAGAGCCATCATCCGGGCGGCGCACATTTGCTCATGGCGGATGGCAGCACACAGTTTATCAACGAGGCAATCGATTTCGATATTTACTACGTGCTCGGAGCGCGCAAGAGTGGGGCCGTCAAACAGCTCTCGAACTAAAGTCGATTCAACTACGGCGATAATTGCGATTTGCACATGCAGGAAACTGGAATTCATCGACAGCTTGGCCTGATCTTGATTGTCGTGCTTGTCGCATTTGGCATCGTCGGATGCGGAGGCTCGGGCAGGCCGAAGACCATTCCGATTACTGGCCTGGTGAAGATCGATGGCAAGGAACCTGGCGAAGCCGGCATGCTTTATTTTGTGCCGACCAAAGCGGCCGAGGGCTACGCGAAGCGTCCTGCCAACGGCAGCTTCAATAACCAAGGTAAGTACCGCATCATGAGCTGGGAGGTGGACGACGGGCTCGTCCCCGGCCACTACACGGTGACCCTCGTTCCCGGCGATCCTGCGAAATCCGCCATTCCCACGAAATACCGATCCAATACGACGAGCGGTCTGGAACTCGATGTAACGGCGGATCAGGGCAAAGTCGTATACGACATCGAAGTGCATACGAAGTAATTTCGGTCGCGGGTCGGCAAACTGGTTGCCTGGACCGAGGTCACCGCAGCTCCGAATCCCACCTTACGCTTAAGACGAACGCGATGCGACTCTGAAGATTCACCATGACGCGTCTGCGGCCACAGTTTTTTCTGGCGTGGATAACGACACTCGCGCTGGCTTCGTATGCCTCGTCGCAGACGATTACGGGCAGTAATCTTTCATCGCACTCTAGTGGCGGCGGCACCGGCAACTGGACGCTGAATGAAGACGGCTACGTCGGCACCTACTTCTCGCTTGCGGCTCCTGGATCCGTGACGCTGACAGCGAACGCCTCGGGAACAACGACTGACGGTGTCCAACCGCACATGAATATCGTCGTCGCCGATACGAAGGCAGGCTTCGACGTTGGCAGCAGCTCTACCGATTACTCGCACACGTTCAACCTGCCGGCCGGAACGTATTTCGTGCGGACCGAATTCAACAACGATGTGTCGACGGCCGATCGCCAACTGACGATCGGTAGCTTGACCGTATCAGGTGCAACGGTGAGCAACACGACGACCACGGCGACGAATGACGCCAACGCGCTTGCCGCGGCGGACACGTACATCGCGAATTACCGCCAGGGTCCGGCCAAGATCGCTCTCTCCGGATTGCCAGCGGGCGCACAAGTCCAAGTCAAAATGGTACGCAACGCATTTAACTTCGGCACCTACGTGCAAGGGCTTGATGCGAGCACGTTTCTCGCGCCGGTCGCGCCCGGCGATACGACGTCGACCGCTTATCATTATCAAAACTTCGTTAGCAGCCACTTCAACATCGTAGTGCCGTCGAACATGGGGAAGTGGGACTCGACTGAAGCAACACAAAACGTTCCAACGATGGGAAATGTCGACACCATTCTCAACTATGCTCAGTCGCACAATCTCGACGTGCGGATGCATAATCTCATTTGGGGTGCGCAGCAGCCAACCTGGGTAAATACGCTGCTTACAAATGCTCAGTCGTCAAACCCGGCTGTGTCTGGCCCGGCAAAAACCAGCTTGATGACCGCGATCTCGAATCGAATCGCGTACTACGTCGGCGACGGCGATGCAGACACACACGATGGCGACCGTTCGCAGCACTATCAAGAACTTGATGTGCTGAATGAGATGCTTCGCAATCAAACCTATTACAAAGTATTCGGCTACAGCGGCATCGCGCAAATTCACAAGATGGTGCAGGATGCCGTCGTCGCCGCCGGCGCGAATACGCGGTTGTACACCAACGAATACAATGTGCTGCAAAATTCGAATGACCCGTTCACCACCACGGTGCAGGACCCGTACGCCAATTGGTATCGCCGGGAAGTCGAGTCGGTCAACAGTGCTGGTTTCGGGCAAGTCGTCAACGGAATTGGCGTGCAGTACAACATCGACGCACGGACCTCGGGCACGCAGGTGCACAGCGCCGCGCGCGTGGCACAAGTGATGAACAATCTCTCGGTGACCGGTTTGCCCATTACGCTCACCGAGTTTGCGATTCAACCTACGACCAACGGTGTGACCACGACCGCGGCACGCTCGTCGCAACTGTACAACGAGTCGCTTCGGCTTCTCTACGGCACGCCTCAAGCGACGTCGTTCTTGATTTGGGAGCCCTGGCCACCGGCGGCGAGCGACAATACTACGCTTGTCGACTCGAATTGGAATCTGACGCAATCCGGCCAGGCCGTGGTGAATCTGCTGAACTCGTGGACTACCCCGACCCAAAACCTTACCGTCGGCGCCGACGGCAGCATTAACTTCAACGGGTACTACGGCGATTACGAGCTTTCGGTCGGCGGCCACACCGTACCGCTTTCGCTCATGAAGGGCACCTCGGCGTATTCGATTCCCGTGGCGCCGGGAGACTATAACGGTGATGGGACGGTCGACGCCGCAGACTACACGGTGTGGCGCCACACACTTGGCTCGACAAGTGATCTGCGCGCGGACGGCAACGGCGACCTCGTAGTCGATGACGCCGATTTCAGCGTCTGGCGGTCTGCGTTTGGCAGCACTTACGTTTTCGGAGGCGGTGCATCCCTGCGCGCGGAGGTGCCGGAGCCGGCATCGCTGTGCCAATTCTTTTTTGTAAGCCTTGCCTGCGCTTTCAAAGTGCTTACGCGTTCACGTATTCGTGCGTAGCAGCGCTAGATGCGACGCCGCTTACGAAGCTTGGCGTTTCGGTTTCCAAAGAAAGCGGTCGACTCCCGTTTATGTTTCGCTGAAATCGATTTGCACAGGCCGAACACGAAAACCGCGCGACTTGACGCCGTCAAATAATAGTCCGATTAGAAGCCAAACGCCGCCGCCGATCATTGCTGGCATTGGCAGGCTCAGCCAGATTGCCACGCAAAATAAGAAGCCTAGTCCCGGGAGCAACAAATCGGCGACGACGCTTGGTGTGCCGCCACGGCGGCGAAAAAAATGCTCGCGGATTGTGGCCAAATTAACACCCATGAAGGCTACGAGCGCACCAAAAATTAATACCGTGGCGGCGAGTTCAAAATCGACGAACGGAAGCATCAACAGCGTAAGCCCTGCGATCAACAACACGTTGAAGTTAGGAATACGGGTTCTTGGGCTCAGATGCCCGAAAAACGCGCTGGGCAGAACGTTCTCCCGCCCCATGCCATACAGCAAACGCGCGGCGCCCGCCTGCCCAGCCAATCCGGTGCCCAAACAAGCTATTACCAAAACCCATCCCATTGCCTGGAACAGCCAAGCGCCTCCGACTCGTTGGGTTACATCTAGGAAGGCTGTTTCCGGGTTGGTGAACGTCGTATAGTCGGGCCATGCAAGTTGTGCCAGATAAACTTCAATCGTGCTGAACACGCCGGTAAGAAAACAAACCAATACCACGGCGATGGGCACGCTTCGTTTCGGACTGTGGACCTCTTCGGCCAGGGTGGTTACTCCATCGAAGCCAATGTACGTTAGCGCTGCCACGGACGTAGCCGTACCGATTGCCCGAAGTTCAAACTTGCCAGGAGTGTAAAAGGGCTCGTAGGAAAAAAGGCCGCCCACGCCGCCGGTCTGGATCAAGTATTTAATCGCAAGTCCCAGATAGGCCACGATGACCAGGGTCATCACGGCGAGCAAAACCATGTTCGCGCGGGCAGTGGCGGAGATTCCGCGGAGATTGAGCACCGTAATGATCGCCACGAATGTCGCGGCCCAAACCGCATAGGGAACGCCGGGGAACACTCGCTCCAAAGTAAGCGCGCAGTAGGCGGTGTTGACCAGCGGAATTAGGAGATAGCCGAGAAACATGGCCCAGCCGGCCACAAAACCGACATGCGCGCCCAGCCCCCGGCTGACATAGGTGTAAGCCGAGCCGGCCGACGGATACAGCGAGGCCATCCGCCCAAAGCTGAAAGCCGTCAGCATCATGGCAATCATTCCGATAACGATGGTCGCCGAAACTTGGCCATGCGACTTTTCTTGAGCCAGCCCGAAAATTCCCACCGGCGCGATCGGCTGGATCAACACGATGCCGAAGAATACGAGATCCCTGACTGTCAGCAGCCGCTTCAAACGCGGTTGATCAGCGGCGGCTAGCGTGCCGTTTGGTGATGTCGATGAGGGCACGCGAATCCTTCACGTTGTCGCTGTGGTCGTCGGCAAGGAGTACGCTCGACCGGTTTTCGCAGAGGCGTACGCTTTTTCAATTAAGGTCATCATCCGCAGCGAGTTTCCGACGCCGTTGATATCCGGCGCCTGGCGGCGAAGAACACAATCGGCGAAGTAGCTGCACTCGGCCGTGTAGGGATTGATCTTTGGGAAAGCAATCCGCTCGAACTTCCGCGGGGCGTCCTTTGATTGCTTGGCATCGTAGCCTTTAGTGCCCATACCAAGTAACGCCTCGACTTTTCCACCGCTACTTTGACCGATGGTTCCTTCGGCGAGAACAGCGCCGGTCGAGCCGTAAATCTCCAGCCGCGAGCGACTCGCCGCGTCGGGTATGCAAAAGAAACAGTCGACGGTCGCTTGGGCTCCCGATTGAAATTCCAAGAGCGTCGTAGAGGCATCTTCAACTTTGTAGCCTTGGACTAGATTGCCCGCGAGGGCGGTGATCCTGCGGATCGGCCCGGCGAAGTATTCGGTCAAGTCATAGAGATGCGACGCCATGTCGATCATCGCCCCGCCGCCGTTCTTCGGGTCTTGCCGCCAGGCACCCGCGATCTTGGGATACCAGCACGACAACTGCGCCCGCAGGTAGACGATTCGCCCGAGCTTTTCCTGGTCAATCAGTTCCTTGATTTTCGCGTGAGCCCCATGAAACTTCATCATGTAGCCTTCTTGGAGCAAGACGCCTCGCTTCCGGCAGACGGCTGCAACTTTCCGAGCCTCGTCCAAAGTACGCGTCAGCGGTTTTTCGCACAGAATGTGTTTGCCTGCCTCCGCGCACAGCACGATCTGCCGCGCATGATGTTGGACCGGCGACGCAATGTAAACCGCTTCCACATTTGGGTCCGCCAGCAACTCTTCCTCGCGGCGATAGGCCCTTGGAACGTTGAATTCTTTGGCGATCTGTTCCGGGTCGCTCGGATTCATCACCGACACCAGACGGCAGTTCTTCGCCTTGAGCATGCCGGGAATCGTGCGGCGGCGCGCAATTCCTCCTGCGCCAATCACGCCGATGTTGACTTTGGCGTTCGACATGACGCGCTCCTTCACGAATAGGCTTTGATGACCTTAACCAACCCGCTGGCGATCTGTCTCATATCTGCCTCGCTGAACGTGGGAAAAGCGAAGCAAGTGAATGTGTGCGATTCATGCCACACCGAGTTGGGCACGTCCACACTGCCATAATCAGCGCTCTGGGGATCCGTGTATTCCTTCGATCCAAAGGGAAATCCCGAATCGCCGAAACCGTGATGTTCTGTGAATGCTCGCTCGGTGTGGCACTGCGGCCAAAACACTTTCCAGCAAGGGCACCCTTCAGCCGCCGCGGCAGTGACGAATTGCTGGATGTCGCATTGCATGTTCTCAATGTCCAACGAAAATGCGCAAACATACCAGCCGTTTTGGCGCTCGGGAGTATCGATAGGCAAATACTTCACTTGCGGCAACCCACTCAGGGCATCCACGAGAATGCGGCCGTTGCGCCGTCGTGCCGGCATGTTCCAAGTATCCATTCGATCGAGTTCCGCCAGACCGATGGCCGACTGCATTTCGGTCATTCGATAATTCCACCCCACGCGGTTGTGGATATAAGGTAACTTTTGCTCCATAGCCAGCAGGTTTAGCCGCTCTTTTACGTCGTAACCGTGATCGCGAAAGCTTCGCGCTTCCCAAGCGAGGTTTTCGTCGTCGGTGGTGACCATGCCCCCCTCGCCGCCGGTGGTAAATGTCTTGTTTTGACAGAAGCTCGCCGCCGCCATGTGCCCCAGCGTGCCGGTCTTCTTGCCTTTGTACGTTCCGCCAAACGCCTCGGCATTATCCTCAATCACGTACAGCTGGTGTTTTTTTGCGAAGGCGTTGATCTTATCCATATCACAGACGTTGCCATAAAGATGCACAGGGATAATGGCTTTCGTGCGACGCGATACCAACTTCTCCGCCGATTCGACGCTAATGCAATGGTCGTCGAGGTTCACATCGGCAAATCGTGGAATCGCGCCGGCTTGCACTACTGAGAAACTGGTCGCGATAAAAGTGTAGCTAGGTACGATCACTTCATCACCAGGGCCAATTCCCAAAGCAGCAAGACAAACGTGCAGTGCCGCCGTGCCAGTAGCCGTGCTAACGGCATGCTTACTCCCCTGCCATTCGGCGAATCGCTTTTCAAACGCCATTCCATTGGGGCCGGTCCAGTAGTTCACCTTCCCCGACCGCAATACGTTCTCCACGGCACGAATGGCGGCATCATCAAACTGTGGCCAACCTGCCAGTGTATTCGTCACAGATCTCGACCCGCCGTCGATTGCCAATTTGGCTAACGCATTTGCAACGGTTGCCATAAGGTTAACTCCTGCGGAGCTTTCAAACGCTCGTCATTAGTATATTGAGCGCCTGCTCATGCACGCGCTTACGTGGCGATTGTACCATGACCAAATTTTTTGGTCATGGCACAGCAAAACCGCGGCAGGTGGCCGTTCCGCAGATAATTGCGACATCGGAAAACCTTACCACCGTTTCATTTGTTCAGAAACGCCCGTCATCATCCCCATTGCTCCGGCTAAGTGCGATGCGGGGTGTCGACGCAGCATAGAATGAACGTTAAATAGTTGCTATTCTGTGCATTCTCGATTTGAATTGCATTCTCGCGCCGCCGTCTGTCAGGTGGAACTTGCTCCCGCAAAATAGCGAAATAATTGTCGTCTCTGGGCTGCCGCGTTCGGGGACGTCACTGATGATGCAAATGCTCAAGCGCGGCGGGATGGAGGTGCTGACTGACAGCTTGCGGGCAGCCGATGCCGACAACCCGCGCGGCTACCTGGAGTACGAGCCGGTCAAAAAACTGAAGCACGATAAGAGCTGGTTGCCAACGGCGCGCGGCAAAGCCATCAAAGTCATTTCACAGCTTGTGATGGAATTGCCATCGAGCGAGAACTACGCGGTAATATGGATGGACCGAAACCTTGAAGAGGTGTTGGCGTCGCAAGGCAAGATGCTCGAACGCTTAGGGCGGCCAGGGGCGGATCTCCAAATCCTCAGGGGCGGCTTTCGTCATCACTTGGTGCAGATCGAGGCATGGTTAACTAGCCGCACAAATATTCGCAGGCTATCGGTGCCGTACGCAGAAGTAATCGCGGCGCCGGAATTTCAAGCAGCGCGCATCAACGCGTTTCTAGGTTCAAGATTGAACACGGCCGAAATGTGTTCAGCAGTGGATCCAGCACTCTATCGGAACCGCCAGGACGCCTAGTAAGCGTCGCCTGGAATGTAGTCCCCGGCGTTGATCGACGAGAGTGCCCAAAAAGTCACATCGTCGATGTCTTTGTTTAAGCTATGCAGCGAGCCATCCACAAAGCAGAACTGCACGATATCGCCGGAATGAAGCGAGCCGTAATAGGACCACTTGGTAAAGTACTGCGTGCCGTTTTTATTCTCGGAATCTGCCGATACGTGTAGGCCTATCGCCGTTGGAAGAGTTCCCCAACCAATCCAGGCATTCGTATTGACGACTCCGCTGAAGGTGCCGTTCTGGTCGTTGATCGCCATTCCGTAACTGCCCGGCGCTTCGCCAAACATTAGCGTATGCGATGTTCCATCGGTTACTTTACCGAGCTTAGTCTTCGAGCGCACGCTGAATGGCCCAACCAGCTGCGTGTCACAGATGTATTTAATACCGTTGATTTTGTAAACCAAACCGGGGCCAACCTGTCCCCACACCCCGGAATTTCCCAAATAATGAGTTACGCCAAGTTCCGAAGCGTCGGCGACCGTAAAGGCGTCGTTAAAAAGGCGCAAAAAGCCGCCGCCACCTAACACGCCGAAGATTTTATCCATTATTTTTGATTGCGCACGCTCCGCCGGAAAAGTGGGGCATTGCAACACTTCAAGTTGCGTCTGTGCAGCTTCCCAAGTGACACGCTTACTAGGATCGTTAAACTGCGCGTCGTATTGGTCAACGCCAACCTTAAAATTTTGAGTGAGTTGATCGTACACAGAGCTAGCTTCCATATATGGGAGCAAATAGACAAAGACTCCGGTCAGTTGCTGCGGATTACCTTCGTAGTCGGTATCATTGTCCGGGGCTGACCACGTGTCCTTAGAGCCGAGGTAACCTGGAGGCAATCGCTTGTTGGCGGACTCATAGTTCAGAGCGGCGATTCCGATCTGCCGCAGGTGATTGCTGCACGATGTGCGGCGCGCCGATTCGCGCGCAGCCTGGACGGCGGGAAGCAGCAACGCGACCAGGATACCAATTATCGCAATAACAACCAGCAGCTCGACAAGCGTAAAACCTTGAGAATCGCGCGCACGCAACGCCTGACGATTATCGCGCCGAGCAGATAGATAGCGTTTGATTTTGTGCATTGTTTGACCGTTGTCTTCCGAGTGTCGCTCTGCATTCGACCAGCCTGGGCCGAAAACTTTGTCGAGAACAGAGTTATCCTGGTTTCTGAGATGGCGTCGCGAGTTGCGGATCGCGCGATTTAATCCTTGCTCCCGGCGGCGGCGGCGGGAGCGGATGCTTGGACGGTATGATTTTGGGATGCGAATCGCCACAGCCCGCCTGTAACGACAAGAGAACTACGAATGCTAGGGCTTTTCGCCAAAAGAGTGCGCGGACAGACCGAGCGCGGTGAATTTGCGTTGGCTGCTGTTGGAGATTTACCAGCATCGAAAGCATTTGCCATTGGAGGTCGCCGCCCGACCGAATGCGATGTTCAGCCTAGAATTCTCGGGCGCAATTGTCAATATTCGTAAGCTTTCTTGAGTTATGCTCGGAGTCCTTTCGCGCGCATATCGGCCTCCATCGCTTTCACCGACGCGCCAAGATTTCGATAAACGATTGCGAGTGTCTTGTGCGCAGCCTTCAATCGAGGCGCCTGCTTCACGCATAGCTCCAAAGCTTCGGCCGCGCCTTGGTAGTCGCCCAATGCTAGGAGCGCTTTGCCGATAACGAAATGAACGCGTGGAAAAAAATGAACAAGCTCTGCGGCAACGAGCGCGTGCTCCAGCGCCGCCTGTGGTTCACCAAGCTCTAACCGAGCCCGAGCCAGTCCGGCATAAGCAACGGGAGTTTCGTTGTCTATCTCGAGCGCCCTCTCGAAGGCGGCAATCGCGAGATCATACTTTTTGACTTCTAAATAGACTTCACCAAGCTTGTTTTGCAATCCGGGCAATCGCTGCTCGCTTTTGGCTACTTTCTCCAAGTGTGAAAGAGCCGAATCCCATTTTTTTTCCGCGATGTCGAGCGCCCCGAACATCATGTGCATCCGGGGCTCGCTACATCCCTTTGCAGCTAGTGCTTCGAGCGTCGCCCTTGCACCGGGACCATCGTCCATTCCTATCAGGCAGTTAGCCCGCACGATTTGCACGGCAGGCTCAAAACGAATTTCGTCGGAAAGTCCGTCCAGCACCTGCACGGCGGCGGGAAAGTCTGCGGCGTCGACCAACGACTGCGCGCGATTTAATTCGTTCGCGGTAATCGTTTGATTGATTGTTTTCTGAACATCCTCGCCTGGCGGATCAACATAACCAAGCGCGACAAGCTGCTCCATCACGGCTCGCGATTCGGCCGGATCGACGCGCATTTCGGCCGAGTGCATCCCGCTATCGCCTTCAAATTCCTCCCAAGACTCGATGCGGCTAAGCGGCGTCGGATTACTAAGCACTTCGGCCAAAACCCGGCCCGGCATGTCGTACGCCGCTGGGAGACCGAGCAGTTGGAGAACCGTCGGCGCAATGTCCAGAATACTCGCGCCGTAAACACGTGTGCCCGCGTTGAAACCAGGGCCCTGCCCGGCAAATATGCCAAACGGGCGATGCCAATCGACGGGCCCTGCCTTGCCCGATCGTGGGTCGGGTCGCAGATGGTTGTTGTAATAACCGTGGTCAGACATCAAGATTACCGCGGTATCGTGGCCCGCTAGAGCCAACAGGCGTTCCAACATCATGTCGTGAAAGCGATAGATGCCGACCATGCAATGTTGATAGGCGTCGAAATCCGCTTGCGATACCTGATCCATCTTTGGCGGATGAAACTCCATGAACTCGTGGCCGAAGCGGTCGATTCCCTCGTAGTAAATCGCCGTCAAATCCCATTGAGTGTTGGCCATCAAGTGAGTTGCCACGGCGTGAATCGTAGCCGTTTGCGCGAGCATATGTTGCAACTTGCCGAGACGATTCGTTTCCTGCTCGATCAATTGGGCTGCTGTCGGCACAAATGGCAAGAGTGCGGTCGCGTCCATTTCGCCTGGCAGCACCCGAAACTCGGCTAACTCGTCGGCCAGGTCCGTTGGATGAACACAATGGTTCGGCAGAGTCGAGACACGCCCGTTTTCGACGTTGAATTGCTCGAACTGGTTCGACACCATAACACCACGAATTGGCTCCGCCGGGTGCGATGCATACCAACCAACGACGTTCGATTGCAGTCCGCATTGCGTGAGGATATTCCAAACGGCTTTGCATTTGCGACTTGTGCCGGCGACGGGCCGAATTCCGGTGCCATCGGGCGTTGGCTCGGTGAAACCATACACGCCATGCGCGCTCGCACGCTTTCCGGTAGCAATCGAGTTCCACAGAATAGGCGAGAGAATTGGCCGCGTGGTCGCGATATTTCCCCAGGCGCCTTTTTCAAGGAGGCCCCGGGTCGTGGGCATAAGACCTTGGTCGATGAGTGGCTGGATCATCTGCCAGTCGGCTGCGTCCCAACCAATGAGCAGCACGCGGGCGGGCGAACCAGGTTCTTGCCGACGCTTCGGCAGCATTAGGATTTCCCTCGCCGGACGCGACGCAGCAAACCTAAGCCAACTGAACCGGCCGCAAAAAGACCCAACGTCAACGGCTCGGGAACCGAGTTCGCGCTGACCGCCGCCCCGCTCCCAGACGACGTTTCGCCGAAATTCGCTCGCCAAGCAGTGTAGTCCGAGGCATCCACAGTACCTATCGAGTTGACTTCGTTTTGCAACGGTCCGCCGTTGCGCCATAAAACATAGTCTGCCATGTCGACGACGCCATTGCCGTTGTAATCACCGGCGACACCGACCGTACCGACATCGCCAGCCAGAATGCCAACGCCTCCTACGGTTTGATACGCCCAATCGTGAATGACAAACGTTCCCGCGGCGTTGTTGACGCTGACGCGAACCCAGCCGTAAAAGAGGTCCGAGCCGTTCTTTATTCGGAAATCCAACCCGATATAGGCGTTGTCTACATTCGTGAATTGGGCGTTAGGATTCTCATTGATGCTGGGGTTGCCGAGAGCCATCGAGCCGTAGAAGGTGGGGCCAACGGTAGTAGCATCGATCGTGTCGCCGGCATGGAGGGCTTTTACGTAATACAAATTGTTGGTCTGAAATCCTACGATCTGACCCGGGAAAAAACTGACTGTCGCTCCCTGATAATTGATGCCGTTCGTGTAAGCATAATTCTTAAGGCGAATGTCGGTGTTCGCGTCTCCATCGAGATTGAGGTCTTGAGAACTGCCTTGATTGATCGCAAGATCCTGGATGCCGGAATACGATATCGCGGCCGTCGCATCCGATTTCGAAATCCCGACCGACGCTGCCCCCGCCGCCAGTGTGTACGCGAGCCGACGCTTCGAAAAAACATTCTGGTTGCGATTGAGTGGCTGAGTTTGGCTCACAATTGGCTCCTCTCGATTGCCAGCGCGCGAAGCAGGCGGCGCGATTTTGGCGTCGAGTCGCACCGCCTGCGATGCAATTAATCCGCGTTGACGCACGGTGCGTGGCTACGCTTGTTCCACAGCGCGGCGCTTGCGACGAAGGGCGGTAACGCCTAACGCGCCCGCGGCCATCAAACCAAGTGTGCCCGGCTCGGGAATAGCACCAGCGAGAATGCCAGCGCCAGGCACGCTCTCGTACGCCCAGTCCTTGATAAGGAAGTGATTCGTCGCGTTCGTCACATCGACACGTACCCACCCGTAGTACGTGTTGGGCCCGGCTGGAAAGCTCAGGCCGACGTACTTGTCCGTAGCATTATTGAACTGGGCGTTGGGATTGTTAGCACCGTAGGCCATAGAGCCAAAAAAGCTCGATCCCAAAGTTGAGCTGCTAATCGGAGCACCAGCCGTCAACGCCGTTATGTAGGCATTACCGGACGAAAAGCCGACAAACTTTCCTGGCGCGAAGTTGACAGTTCCGCCTTGATAGGGGCCCCCTCCAAAAATATAGTTCTTGAAAGTAACGTCGTTTTGCGCATCCCCGTTGATGTCGATCGCCTGCGAGAAGCCCGAGCCGATTGAAATATTCTTCGGTCCCGAGTAAACAATCGCGGCACTCGCGTCCGTCGAAACGCCGGCGACAGCAGCCCCAGCAGCGATCGAGTACGCCACGCGACGGCGTCCGGATGTTTTACGAATAGAAGTGGAATGGTCACCGCTTGAATCGACGGTCATTGGCGAGTCTCCGAAACTAGGTGCAAGTTTGTAATTGGATGATCAGTCACAAAGAGATACTGATCCGGAACCCGCCTGAGAGTGCCGGCATGACGCCGACTTGCTTCCAATCAGCAACCCGAGTATAGAAACCGCTTGCATTCAAGTCAATAAATTCCCAAAAAATCAGGGCGAAAAATGGGCCTGGCGTTGACTTCAATAACAACGCAATCTCCCCCTGCGATAGCGGGGTACGCAGCCCCGCATCGGCGCGAAAGACGCACCCACTTCGACCACTTGTCTCGTGGCTGAGTTGTGGAATTCAGGAACACCCAACCGGAGGTGGGGGGAGTGCGAGCGCCGAAACTGACAACCATACCAGCCTGAGTTACAATAGCGGAGCGACGGCGGCATTTTCTTACTTCAATGATCTCACGCATGCGATTGTTTTGCTCGCCGATCTTGTGTTTCGCTGTCGCCTTCTGTGTCGGTCGACTTTGCTCGGCCGGCGTCGGGCGTGATGACATTGTCGCCGGAAACGACAACTGCGTCGTGTGTCAAACGATGGCGGCGCAACCTTGGTACCCGGGTGTCGGCCAAGTGACTTGGAACGAAAGCGGTTTCTCCAACTCAGCTTCCGCGACGTACATCGGTGGCGGCTGGCTGCTCACCGCAGCTCATGTTGCCGACGGAACTAATTTCACCGGAGCTGGGATTTCAAATTTCAAGTTCCTCCTGGCTGGAAGTACATACACGGCCAACGCCAACTTCGTCGGAAATTTTTTCGTCGCCCCAGGCTGGCAGACGTCAAACCGAGATCTGAACGCGGGGCAAGATATTGGACTCGTCAGACTAACGACTTCGCCAAACGTGCTGCCGGCGAATCTGTACGCGCAAAGCGACGAACTGGGCCGTGAAGGCACAATCATCGGCTACGGATACGGCGGGCGCGGGTCAAATGGCTACAACTCGTCCACACCCGACTTGAAGCGCGCTGGCAACAATATGCTGGACGTTTACGGCGGCGCCACGAACGTTACGACGTACTCGAGCAATCTTGTTTTTACTGACTTTGACAATCCGAACTCGTCAGCGGACAGTTCTTGGGGAAGTTCAACGCCGCTGCCCTACGAGTTTCTTTCGACACTCGGAGATAGCGGCGGCGGTTTGTTTGTAAATGTCGATGGAATCGACTATCTCGCAGGGGTCGATTCCGTTGGAACATCCGTCGACGGAAATACTAACTCTGACTACGGCGACATGGCCGGCTTTACACGCGTCTCCCAATTCATTCCGTGGATTCAAAGCATTACTGGACTATCACTAACCCAGAACGCTCCGGTCCTGCCCGGTGACTACAACGGGGACGGCTCTGTCGATGCCGGCGACTACGTTGTTTGGCGGCATTCGTTGGGGCAGGTTGGCGTCGGGCTGTCCGCCGACGGCGATCATGACAACTCGGTCAGCGACGGCGACTATAACGTTTGGCGATCCCACTTCGGCACCGCAAGCGGACAAGGCAGCACACTCTCTAGCTACGCAATTCCAGAGCCGTCGAGTGCAGTGCTAATGACTGCCAGTGCGATGTTGCTCCTCGTCGCCCGACGAGTAGCGTAGAAGTAGCGCCGCGATCGCGGTGTAGAGTCAGCATGTTGCGGAAAAACCGCGTCTTGCGGAGATACGTACTACCACAAGCCCCAAGAAAACAATGCGCCGTCGGCTGCCCTCATGAAACGACCTCTTTTGGCTTGTCGCGCGGCTCAATGCCGCGTTCGAGGATTGCGATGGCCTGACGAAGATAGTCCGAGTCGTTGATTCGGCTACCGAAGCGATCGGCGAGAACCTCATGTCTTTCCAGCCAAAAATATACGAGGCCCATGAGCATGATGCTCAGGTGCTCTGGAGAAACGTCCCGCCGAACTAAGCCTCGCTTTTGGGAGAGCGTGATTCTGCGAGTCAGCATATCCAGGACGGCGGGTTCGCCGGGCCACGCCTGATGGTCGCCTTCCAGTCGAGTTCGCGCGGCGAGTCGAAGCATCATCGGGTTGCCCCCGATATATTTCATGAGACGCCGCATTTCGGCGCGAATGTTCAGCGGCCGATTTGCCGTCTTGGCGGCGTTCGGAAATCGACGCGCGTAGTCTTCGACGAGCCTGCGTTTAACGGCAGCGTACAGGTCGTTTTTGCTGCCGAAGTGGTGGTGTATAAGCGGGTGGGATACTCCGGAGAGCTGCGAAATGTCCCGCATCGATGTAGCGGCAAACCCCTGCTCGGCGAATAGCCGCTCGGCGGCGCAAAGCACGGTGTTACGCGTGCCTTCCGAGTCACGAATTCGTTCGTCCGCCATGTTAGAATTGGCCAAATTTGGGCATCATGAGTTGGTCAAATAAACCTAGCATTTCAGGACTGAGTTTTCAAGAAAATGTGCTATTTCCCGGCGAATGGGCTGATCTATAATTGACCAACCGGTAAATTAAACTAAGTTTTGAGGAGAGGCGTTCTAGTCGACATGATGAAGCAATCCTTCACTGCCGTTTCACTGGTCATCGTGTTGGGCGCGGTGGCTGGCATGGTATTGCCCGGCTGTTCGAAGCAATCAACAACAGCGGGCGTTAAACCTGCGCCGACCGTCGTCGTCGTAAGTAGTCCGCTCGAACAAAAAGTCACCGACTACGCCGTGTTCACAGGGCGGACGGAAGCCGTTAAGTCCGTTGAAGTTCGCGCGCGGGTTGACGGATACTTGATCCGGATGCCCTTCAAGGAAGGCGCAGACGTAAAAAAGGGTGATCTACTCTTCGAGATCGATCCGCGCCCCTATCAAGCAACTTACGACCAGGCCGACGCCCAAGTCGCTCTCTGTAGAGCCCGGTTGACGCAGGCCAATGCCGATTTCTCGCGGACGACCGACCTATCCAAAACGCCGGGTGCGATCAGCAAGCAAGATGTCGATCGCTATGCTGCTCTAAAAGGCGAAGCCGCGGCCCAACTGCAAGCCGCCGAAGCAACTGCCGCGTCGGCCCAGCTGAATCTAGAGTTCACCAAGGTTGTCTCGCCAATCGACGGCATGGTGAGTCGGTACTACGTGACCGAGGGCAATCTTGTGCAGTCCGGGCAAATGGGCGGCGGCACGTTGCTTACGAAAGTCGTTTCGATCCATCCAATGTACGTGACTTTTCACGTCGATGAGCAAACGCTGCTCTACGCTCGCCGCTTAATTCGAGAAGGCAAGGCCAAGTCCGCACGCGACTCAGAGATAACGATCGAGCTAGGCCTTTCGGATAGCGACGCATTTCCCTATCACGGCGTGATTAACTTCGTCGACAATCAAATCGACCCAAAGACGGGCACCCTGTTAGTTCGCGGTGTGTTTCCAAACCAAGACAGAATTCTTTCACCTGGGCTGATGGCACGCGTGCGCGTACCAATTGGCAATCCACACGACGCCCTGCTCGTAACGGAGCGCGCTATTGAAACCGACCAAGGCCAAAAAATTCTTTATGTGGTGAACGCGAAAAATGAAGTCGTGTCGCGTCCTATCAAAGTGGGCGCACTCCACTCGGGTTTGCGAGTAATCGAAAGTGGCATCACCGCCGACGACCGAGTGATTGTCAATGGTTTGCAGCGCGTGCGGCCGGGTGTGCTCGTTGACCCAAAGATGGGCGAAATGCCCGCCGGCGGTTCTGACTCGAATCTTGCCGACGCTGCGACGAAAGCGGCAATGCCGGCCACCGAGTCGACCTCCCCTGCCGTCGCGACGACACCCGGCGCATCGAACAAGTGAGCATTGCCCTAAGAGACGACTGACTATGCTCGCGCGGTTTTTCATCGATCGGCCCGTTCTGGCGTGGGTCATCTCCATCGTCATTGTTTTGATGGGGCTGATCGCAGCCGCCCTTTTGCCTATCGCCCAGTATCCCGCGATCACGCCCCCGGTGGTGCGCGTGACGGCCAACTACCCGGGGGCCAATGCGCAAGTCGTTGCCGATACGGTTGCGGCGCCGATTGAGCAGCAAATCAACGGCGTCGAGAACATGTTGTACATGTCGTCGCAGAGTAGCAACGACGGCTCGTACCAGCTGGATGTCACGTTCGACCTGGGGACCGATCTCAACACCGCCCAAGTGCTCGTGCAGAATCGCGTAGCACTCGCGCAGCCGGTGCTGCCAGATGTGGTCAAAGTGTCCGGTGTGAGCGTGAAGAAACGGTCGCCGGACATTCTTCTGATCGTGAATCTCTATTCAGACATCGATCCGGAAACGCACCAGCCATATTTTTCACCGCTCTACATGAGCAACTACGCCACAATCCAGCTCCTCGATCAGCTCGCGCGTTTGAAGGGCGTAGGCGATGTATTCACGTTCGGCGGGCAGGACTACAGCATGCGAGTCTGGCTCGATCCGAACGAGTTAGCTTCGCGAAATCTCTCGGCCAGCGATGTCGTCAACGTGCTGCGCGAGCAAAACGTGCAAGTGGCGGCCGGCCAAATCGGCCAAGCGCCCGTGCCGAAGGGCCAGAATTTCCAATACACCATGAGCACTCTCGGTCGGCTTATCGAACCAGAGCAGTTTGGAAACATCATTCTGGCCACCGGTGAGGACGGCAAGGTTACCTACCTCAAAGACGTGGCCCGATTGGAATTGGGCGCCAAGAATCAAGACCAACGGCTCACGCTCGATACGAAGCCTTCGGTCGGGCTCGCGATCTTTCAGCTTCCAGGCTCAAACGCGCTCGACACCGGGGACCAAATCAAAGCCAAGATGCAAGAGCTCGAGAAACGCTTCCCGCGCGGGCTCAAGTACGGCATCGCATACGACACGACGCCGTTCATCAACGAATCGGTGCGCGAGGTATTCAAGTCACTGCGCGATGCGGTGATCCTCGTTGCCATCGTCGTGCTCCTATTCCTTCAAGACTGGAAGGCCCTGCTCCTGCCCGTGATCGATGTGGGAGTCTCCCTTATCGGCACGTTCGCCGTCATGGCAATGTTGGGCTTTTCTCTCAATAACCTCACAATGTTTGGCTTGGTGCTCGCGATCGGCATCGTCGTCGATGACGCGATCGTCGTGCTCGAAAACATCGAGCGCTGGCTGGAAAAGGGGTTACCTGTCCGCGATGCAACGATCCACGCGATGAACGAAATCACCGGGCCAATCCTCGCGATTACGCTCGTGCTGAGTTCCGTGTTTTTGCCGAGCGCATTCTTAGGCGGCATCACAGGTCAGTTCTTCCGGCAATTCGCACTTACGATCTCGGCGTCGATGATCATTTCCGCAATCAATGCGATGACCATGACACCGGCCCGCGCCGCGTCGATTTTTGCCGGCCGAAAACCGGGGCACCATGGGGACGACGGCAAGGAAGCACTGCCATGGTGGTTCTTCGCGATCGTCGGCGGTGCGGTCTCGATGTGGCTTCTAAAATCGATGTTCGCCGCCAAACTCGGTCTACCCGTTGAGGGTGAATCGGACGAAGTCATTCGTCTCACGTTGTTAGAAACGATTCGAAACTATTTCATCCAAGTGCTGCTATTCGTACCGGGTGCCGTCGCGGGCGGAATCGTCGGAAAGATCATCATCAGGCCGGTGAATTGGTTTCTCGGAGGGATTTTCAAGGCGTTCAATTGGGTTTTCGATCGCGCCACCGATGTCTTTGGCCGACTCGTCGGTTGGAGCTTGCGATTAAGCTTCATCGTGCTCCTCCTCTATGTGGGCCTCATTGGGCTCACGGGTTTCGGCTTCACGCGGGTACCCACTGGTTTCATTCCCTCGCAGGACAAAGGCCGGCTCATCTGCAACGTTCAACTGCCCGATGCGGCCTCGCTCGATCGAACGTACGACGTCATGGGCCACTTGGAGAAAATTGCGCTCGATACGCCTGGCATCGCACATACGTTATCCAACACCGGCCGATCGTTTGTTTTGAATGCCATCGGTTCGAACCTGGGCTCGATGTTCATCACACTGAAGCCATTCGACGAACGCCGCGGCCCCGGCATGAGTGCCGACGAAATTGCCGCCAAATTGCGTGCCCGTATTCAGCAAGAAGTGCTTGAGGCAAAGGTTGGCGTGTTCGGCGCTCCGGCCGTTGACGGCCTGGGGAATGCCGGCGGCTTCAAGCTGATGGTCGAGACGATCGGAGACGTGAATTTTTCGCAGCTTCAGGGCCAAGCCGATAATCTTGCCGAAAAAGGCAATCAGATCCCCGGCATCATGGGTATGGCCGATGGCTTCCGAGCGAGCACCCCGCAACTGTTCGTAGATGTCGATCGCGTCCAGTGCAAGACGCTCGGCGTCTCACTGAACGACGTATTTGCAACACTGCAAGTCTACCTGGGTGGGTTCTACGTTAACGACTTCAACCGTTTTGGCCGCACATGGCAAGTCAATGTGCAGGCCGATGCACCCTTCCGCATCAACAGCGAAACCGTTAAGCAGCTCCAAGTGCGCAGTTCAAATGGCGAAGTGATCCCGCTCGGGACGCTAGCGAAAGTCCGCGATACGGTCGGTCCCCTCGTGGTGACCCGTTACAACATGTTTCCAGCCGCCACGATCACCGGTGGTTCACTTCCGGGCGTCAGTAGCGGCTATGTTTTGAACTCAGTTGGCAATCTGGCTAATAACGAATTGCCTCGTACGATGACTTACGAATGGACTGAGCTGGCCTACTTGCAAAAGCTCTCCAGCGAGGTCCAGTCGTTTCGCGATCTCCAGCAAAACCCGTTTAGCGCCTTCGCTCTGGGCGTCATTCTAGTGTTTTTCGTGCTGGCCGGCTTGTACGAAAGCTGGTCGCTGCCGATGGCCGTGATTCTTGTTGTGCCTATGTGCTTGTCGAGCGCCTTAGCCGGCGTCGCTATGGCGAAGATGGATGTGAATATTTTCGTGCAAGTTGGGTTCGTCGTGCTCGTGGGGCTGGCGAGTAAGAACGCGATTCTCATCGTCGAATTTGCGCGCGACCGGCAAGCCGAAGGCGCAAGCCTCTACGACGCTGCGGTCGAGGCAGCCCGTGTGCGGTTGCGGCCGATTATCATGACGTCGTTCGCGTTCATCTTGGGCGTATTGCCACTCGTCGTGTCACACGGTGCCGGCGCCGAAATGCGACGCACATTAGGAACAGCCGTGTTCGCGGGCATGTTGGGCGTCACGATCTTCGGCATCTTTCTAACACCGGTGTTTTATTACATTGTCCGTAGAATTACGGGCCGACGCACGACGGCAAAGAGGTCACCTCTGCCTGAAAGCAGCTTGGACAATGTCACCGATCCAGCGCCAGCCTAGGCGTCCGACCCGCGACGTTTGCAGTGGGCTAGCAAAGTCCAGCTGAACGCCAATAAAACCAGAGTCACCGTCGCTGGCTCAGGCACTAAAGAGGTCGACAGCGCAGCGCCCGAAGCAATGAATGCCCCAAGATTGTCTCGCCACACGACGTAATCGGCCGCGTCGACGATGCCCAATCAGCGCAGCCGATGTCTGCATATCGCTTATGCAATATTCAGCGGCACAATACATTGCGGCCCTTGATACCGTGCAGGTCTCCGTCGCGAACTTCTCCGGGATCAGTGGGAACAACGGCGGCAATCCACAGGAACTTTCGAAGCTAACGTTCTTCGCCCATTACGCCGCTGGCCTTGGTACCAGCGCCTTGAGCGTGGCCCCAATTGATCCCAATGAAGACGGCCTCGTCTGGACCAACGACCCCGCCGAGGACGGATCACTCGCAATCACACGTTTGCAGGGCGATTACGATTTCAATGGCGTCGTCAATATGGGCGATTACGTCGTGTGGCGCAATAGCCGGGGTAGTTCGGTTCAGGCATTCACCGGCGCAGACGGCGATGGCAACGGCGTTGTCGACTCCGCGGACTGTACAGTCTGGCGAAATCACTTCGGTGAGACCTTCCCGGGCGCCGGATATGGCACGGCAATGGTGGCTGTGGCCTCTGGCAATGTGTCGCCCGCTTCACAGCCGATCGCGGATATGACAGTTGCAGTCCCAGCAATCGCCTCCCAAGCGGTCGAACAAATCGCGCCACTGACGAGTCTCCCGCACGACACGTTGAAGCATAGTGTCGGCCAATCGGTGCGCGACGAAGCGGTCATCAATCTCGTGAGATTGATGGCCCCGTCATGCTCGCAGCGTGCCAGCTGCCCATAATATGATCAACAGCGTTGATTCGCCGCATATGTGACCCCCCTAATGGGTGCAAGCGAGTGTCGTCACGGCACGGCGCGCTGAACCCCTACAAATCTTGAGTGGGGGGCCAAATTTTGCTTGACGACAACTAGGTCATCGCAGAAGGTAGAGGGGGAGCGGACATACCATCCGGGGGAACTCGGAGAAAAGGTTTGTCCGTGGCATAGGCGCCGCCGATTGGCGTAGCGCTAAGCCGAGCTTTTCGGTCACAAGCTCCAAGTCCTCCATTCGAAGCCTTTCTCTCGCGCCCCACGACGACATCTTTCGTCTCTACGTATTTGGATCAAGTTAAACAGGCATTAATACGATTGTTCTTGTTTCATTTTGAGGCACGCTAATGAATCGACTACTCTGTTGCGTTTTAATCGGTGTTGTTTTCGGGTTACGTGCGAATGCGCGAGCGGACGTCGTCATTAACGAATTTGTTTACGACGACGGAAGCACAGACGACCGGGAGTTTGTCGAGTTGTATAACAATGGTCTATCACCCGCTGGCATCGGCGGATGGACGTTGGGGGGCCAAGATCAAGTCGGCCCAAACTCGACGGTAACGATAACGGCTGGCGCCACAATCAATCCCGGCGGATTCTACGTCATCGGTCGAACCGGTGTTCCGAACGTGAACCAAATCGTTACCGCCGCAGGAGCGGCCGGCTTCTGGGAAAACGATTCGGAAACGCTCGAGCTTCGCAATGCGGGCGTGCTGCAAGACGCGGTGGTCTACGAGTCAAACAAAGGCAATACCTACCAGAATAATGGCGGACATGGCGTTTTGCCGGCCGATGTCGCCGCCCAGGTTGGACCTGGCATCTGGGGTAATAACCAATCTGTGGATCTTCCCGGCACGCCGCTTCTCTCCAGTGCGAGTCTGGCCCGCTACGTGGATGGGCGAGACACGAACAACAATGGCCGCGACTTCGGATTTCGTACAAGTACGCCGGGCGCACCAAACAGCCCAGTCACCGTAACGCAATATACTCCGCCCGATATTTCCTCTACGCCGGTTGGTACCGAGCTTCCGAATTTCGCTTACTGTTTTACGGCGCCTCACGTCATCGATCCGAGCATTGCCGATGCATACAATCCGAATCCAATTCCTCACGCGCCAAGCTCCGCGAATCGCGCGATCGTCGTTGGCGACTCCACAAGCGATGGCGGGAACGGCGTGAGCGCTAGCCAAACCTTCGCTACGAGCCAATCGAAGTTCGATCTTTACACCTACTTCGATACGCGCCCCTTACCAACGACGGCAACCAACGCCACCGTCCCCACCAATCAACTTCCGGGGTCGGAGATGACTATCTACGGCATCGGCGGTATCGATGGACTCGCGGGTCTTACCGATATCGGCGGCCACGTGGGTGTACCAGATACCGCGAACGGAACGACCGGCGTCGCGTGGGTATATGAAAAAGTTGGCCTGCCAAATCCCAACAATCCGATGGGCCCTGGCAACTTGCCTTCTGAAATGCTCTACCTCGTCGATGCGAAAGATGGCGGCGACGCAGGTCTAGGCGGCACACGGCCAATCGCTTGGAATGTGCTCGCCTCGATCGATTTGAGCAATTTCTCATCGAATTGGTTCCACCTGGGAATCAATATCGACGCACTCGGCAATGGTGTGGCCCAGTTCGGCAACCAGTTCTTTAACTTCGTAACCGCTCAGCAAGCTGGGGCATTTTCGGTCGCGTATTACAACAACATCGACAGCTTTTCGGTCCCCGACCGCATGTCGATTGCGCGACCCGCCACGTTTGCTGCGGTCCCAGAGCCTACGACAGCTGTACTCGGCCTTTTGCTAGCGGGTTCTCTTTCGATCTGTCGCCCGCGACGCAACAAATCTGAAATATGCAGATAGCCAATCGGTCGCGCACGGAATTCTAAGAGAACACAGCTTCTAATTCACCGACTGCAGCACCACTAATGGAGGGCACCAATCGCATGAAGCGTCAGCTATTCGCAGTCGTTTTAGCGTTTGCCGGTTTGGCTTCGTCCGATTGCGCCGCGGCGCTTGAGGGCGTCTACTTTTCCGGTTCGATCAATTTCGTCACGCCGAGGAATGATCCGTTCCAAGCGGGGTTCGTGGCCACAATGCCTGTGAGTGGTCACGCGCTGTACGACCCCGTCAGTCCACCGACCGATCCGGAGGATGGCTGCGTTTGCATGGGGTACCGGCAAAGCATCAACGATGGTTTTAGTGCAATGATCGGAGACACGTTGTTCCATGCGAGTGATTACGTCATCTATATCGAGAAGAAGGTCGCCAAGCCCCCAGAACCGGGCCACGAGGATTTAGGCAGCTACGATCAACTTCGGGTCACATTCTCGGGTGGCTTAGACCCAAGCCTCCCGTCTCCCATGTATATGAACGAAACGCCTTATCCGAATTCATACATGGACGTGGTTCTTGTCGCCGAGAGTGGCACATTCCCGGACGCATCATTACCCACTTCTTTAAACTTGTCGTTGTTCAGTTCCCAGGATAACACTCTCGACGAAAATGTTGGCGACTTCGGTCTGGATTGGAAAAACACGTCCCTGAGAGGTTTTACTGCAGGCGATGGTGACTACGACGAAAGTGGCGTTGTTAACTCGAGCGACTATGCGGCGTGGCGTAGTAACTTTGG
>Ga0206917_1015_pt2 | contig 56534 bp, 65 predicted proteins | sample Alteio_BWOrgHeat_68_FD_152931 | JGI IMG/M metagenome (GOLD analysis project Ga0206917, IMG submission 152931) | Enriched cells from forest soil in Barre Woods Harvard Forest LTER site, Petersham, Massachusetts, United States -... | ecosystem: Environmental > Terrestrial > Soil > Temperate forest >...
TATCGAGTTCGTGCCTGATTGGACCGCCGCCGCACTCAATGATGTCGAACGCGAGCGACTTCTTACGCTCCCGCGGATGCAAAAAGGAAATCCGCCGACGCATTTAGTTGTCTCGACGACGGGAGATTACTTGCGTACCAAATTGACGGCTATGACGGCGGACAAACTTATGATCGAGTCGCACCTGGAATCAAAAGAGATTCCACGAGATAGAGTCGCGTGCGTCATTTGGTTGCACGGCTCGAATGAGTCCCCGTCTACTGGATCCGAAGAATCGTTACCGTCGGTCCCCGCAGACCAACAGAATGGGAATAGCCTGCAAGTTCAGGCGGTACAAAGCGATGGCGTGAGGCTGACGTTCGTGACGCAGCAATGTACGGGCAAGTCACTGAATGGGAACAGTCAGCTGCTAGGCGCTTGCCACGTCGATCTCGACAAAGTCGATGCCATCCTGCTCGGCAACGCGATCGGCGCGGAGGCGATCGAACAAAAATTTCAATTGTGGAAACTCACTGAGGCCGTTGAACCGCGGTATGTGAGCGATTCAGCGTCTGGCGGCCCGAAGGACCGAACTAGGGAGGCTGAATCGACCCTTGTCGGTAAGAAAGCGCCGGACGTCCGGCTTGAATTATTGGAAGGCAAGCGATTCGACCTAGCAGAGCAGAAAGGGCATGTTGTCGTATTAGATTTTTGGGCCAGTTGGTGCGGCCCCTGCATGCAGGCTATGCCGCAGGTCGATTCGGTCGTAAGCGAATTCTCATCGCGCGGTGTGGAATTGTTCGCTGTGAACATGCAGGAGGACCGGGCTGCCGCGAGCAGTGCCTTGGATCGACTGAAAGTCCACCCTGCGGTCGCGCTTGACACTGACGGGGCCGCCGCCGAGCACTACCAAGTAACTGCGATTCCCGAAACCGTAGTCATCGACGCGGCTGGCAATATCGCCAAGGTATTCATCGGCTCGAATCCAGAGTTCCCTGCGCAGCTTCGTTCGGCTATTGAACAGGCCTTAGTGCCGCCGACTCCGCAATAGATTCGAAAAAGGTTCGATAGTCTCGTTCAACAAGAAATTAGCTATAACCGCTTAGCATCGCGGATCCGTCTGGCGTTGGCTTTGATTCAGAGCGAGAGGACCGATGGTACTTGATCGGATGGTATGGGCCCGACGGAGCGGGCGGATTGAATCAATTTATCCCGGCTGTGATCTATATGCCTTCTTTTAGAAATCAGATCTAGCCGCGTGGACCGACGGTCACCATTGGAAGTGTGCATAAGAAAAGAACGCGCCGGCTTGTTCGGCGGAGGCAAAAATAAGGCTCGCTACTTCTTAGACATGAGCGAGCCACATCGGCCCGAGACAAGCACCGACTCTCACTTACGCTTAGGCTAAAGGAGTCAGAATCCAAAACCTAGGACGACCAGGGTTCGCCTTGGGTGCGAACAGCGGTTTTTCCCGAGCGTTTCAACATCCAAATCTTAAAGACAGGTCGCTTAGAACGCAATTCCGTGACACATTTTGTGACACACAGCCCGCTCTTTTGCAGCGTTTGCTGTTTGAGCTTTTAGCCTGGAAATGCCGCAGGATGCGCGCCGCAGGTGACTTTCTGGTGACCTACCCTTCCCCGCTTTGATGGCGGGCATTTTATTGCGCCGGCCGATCGTCAAACAGATCACGGAGCGAGCTTGGCAAGTAGGCGTTCAAAGGGAAATCACTACAATCGGGGGGAATATCTCGCAATCTGGAGTTCCCGAAATGGCGAAGCAATTGCCAGAATCTTTCCGGTGGAAGATCGGAAGACAACTGGGTGAAGGCGGTCAGGCACCCGTCTACATCGCAACCGACAGTCGCCAAGAGCTGAGCGGCGAGTTTGCTCTAAAAAAGTTACCTTCCCACAAGCCCGCGAAGGCATATGAGCGGTTTTCAAAAGAAATCGATGCTTTGCGAGTTGTAGAACATCCAAGCATCGTCAGAATCGTTGACCACTCTGCGCCGGATGATGATGTGCAATTTTACGTGATGGAATTTGTCGAAGGTGCAAGAACATTACGCAAATTACTCGGTACTTCGGACAATCCATTTGCAAGTGATCCTCTAAAGTCCGTCCACTTTTTCAGGCAGATTGTATTTGCAATCAATGCGTGTCAAGAGTGCCAGATCGTCCATCGTGATTTGAGTCCGGCAAACGTTCTTGTGCTTCCAAACGGCGATGCCCGAATCATCGACTTTGGGTGTTGTCAGATCAACGATGACGAACGAATTACATTGACTGATGAAGGAATCGGCACTCCAAATTACATGGCACCAGAGTGTGAGTCGGGCGCGGAAGGCGAAATTCGTGCAAATGCTGATTTCTACTCCGCCGGTAAACTCCTCTGGTCCGCAATCACCAACAAATTTGCTTTTGCTCGCGAGGATGCGTGCTTTAAATCGAAGTCGATGAAGAATATTTTTCCAGGAAATCCGTTGTCCTGGCATCTTCAACATATTTTCGCTCAAACAATTAGGCGGTCCCCTAATAATAGAATTTCTAAGGGCATTTTTGCACTCAATCTCGCCAATAAAGTTGAGGCGCTCATAACATCCAACAAGCAGCCTCTAGAGATGTTCGCTGAGCATCCTACATGCCCGAATTGCGGATGGGGCACGTTACAGCACATGGCCGACGATTGGCATTTATTTGCGAATCCGATGCCCAGTGGACTCAGCGGAAGAAAATGCGATTATTGCGGTATGTGCTTCCCAGTCGATGGAAAGCAAATTCGAGCGAGCCTTGACTTAATGTCAAGATTGGACTGATGGCCACGACGTGATCGATTCCGCGCAACTTTTACCTATCCTCGACGAGATAGCACGCGATGCGCCCGTTCCGCTTATGGGACAGAACGTAAGCGTGTTCCGACGAGTGACGTTTGCGGAGCTTGATGACTGTGCTCGTTGCCAGTTGGCAAAGTTTTTCATCATTCGCAATTGTCCAGGCATAGGCGCTTTCGCTGGAAACTTCGACGCACCACATTTCATCGCATGCACGGCAGAGGATGTTGCTACTTGGCCGATGGGAAAAGGGCATGCCAACCGCCGGCTTGATAGTATCGCTTACGCGCTCGATCTGGCGTCAGCCATGTCATTTGCTTCACCCCAAGGTGCGCTGTCTGCCGTATATCTATTGCATCATCTCGAATTCTTTTTTCGTGCATTGAGCGGCATGTTGCATCCCAATGGCAGTTTTATCGATGCAGCAGCGATGGCGAAAGTAAAACAACAGCTCAGCAGCAAAAACGTGACAAGTCGAATTAGCGATATTGCCGTCGCATACAAGATCATGTTGTTAAATTCTGTTTGCTATGCCGCTCAAGTTTATCGCGAAATCGACGCCGCAATTCCGCCCGTGGCGATGCCGGACGGTAAACTGCAAAAGACGATTGGCGATCGCGTAACCTATTTTCGGCATACGGTGTCGCATGGCGAATTCGGCGACCCATCCTCGGAAGGTCTTTACTACTCATTACTCACGGCCATCGCTATTTACGGGTCAACGCTTTTTGATCGCACCTGACCAACCGAATGCCAGACGATCAAGAATTCCGAATGACCTACCCGTGCTACTTTCTGTACGGGGATGATGGTCAATCGCTGCAATGCAACACCGTGAGCAATCACGAGTGCGTTCGCCTATTCACGTCAACTGAAGCGGTCAAAGCCTTCCATTTAGTGATGTACACCCAGCACCACGGGCCGCCAAAGAATGTTCAAGTCGCCGTGGATACGGTGACGGATTATGACGGCCTGATTGATCGGTTGAAGCGTGGTAAGGCCGATTTGGCGAAGTCCGGGATCATGCATATCTGCATTGATCCGGTCCCCGGTCAGCCGGTGTTGTATATTGGTATCCGGGAGTTTATTTCTGAGTTGCCAAGGAATTAGGTCTCGTGATGGAATCTCATCGTCCGTTGACTGATAGTGAGCGTCGCAGGCAGTCGTGGCTAGCAATGGCCCTCGCCTTCTTATGTGCTGTGTATGCCATCCCACTATGGCTTTTTTGGGCGACTTGGATGAACTGGCGGCTACGGTGGGTTGTCCGCAAGAATTGGGTATACGATGGGCCACTCGCTGTTGTGGGGAGCCAGAACGACGATTGGCATGGATTTCTTCAAGCGCACTGGCTCCCCAAGCATGCAAACCAAACACTCGTGCTGCCAAACAAGCGAAGCGGTAAAGAGAATAAGTCTTTTAATTCACTTTACCGCCTCTATCGCTGGCATGTTCCACATTACTTTCCGCCGCCAGGCCCTATGGTTGTGGTGTATCCAACGGGAAAATCGCGCGTGTTTCCTTTATCCTCGGTGTGGGTCGCCGCAAGGAAAACGGGCGACGATGCATTGGTGGGTGAGAAGATCAAAGAACTTGAAGCAATTCTACAGTCGAGTGATGCTTAAACGGCGTGTAGCCTGTCCGACCGCAATGACAGCTGACTTCCGACCTAAACTGTTATCCATGTCGGCGAAGCTCGACCAGCTATTAACCCAAGCTGATGAGATACTAACCGAGCCGATCCACGCCGACTTATACGCGATGGCGGAAGAGCTTCGCGAAACGGTCGTGGATATGCTAAATCCACCTTCCACGACAGGTTTTGCATCGTTGTTGGTGAACCCATGCTAACAAGCTCAGAATGGGAACACCTTCTTAAAGAATGGGACCAAGTTGTCCGTCCAGTCGTGCGGGGCGTAATCGCTCACAATTGGCCCGAATACGAAGCGCTCAATCACAAGTTACGAACAGCAACTCTTCAAGAAATTGATCGACTGCCGACAGACACTTTTGGTGCAATTGGGGACGCGATTCCAGCCTTGGAACCTGAAGCATGCCTTTGGCTGATACCAGTCCTATTGCGATTCGGTTCAGCATCCCACGAACCTGTTTACGCAAGAAGTGCAGTTGAAGGAATTTGCCGCAGAGCCTGTCGCTTGTCTGCATGGCCAGCGGCTAAGGGAGATATTTCGACAGGTATACGTCAGCACCTGTACGGTCTGGCAATTCAGTGTTGTGAACTTGGCTGGACGGACACGCGACGGATAATAAAGCGGTCAGAGGAATGCAAGGCGGCGCTCCCCTGAAATCGTACAACCAACCGCGACGCCGGCCGAAATGTCTTGGATGCCTTAATTTCCATTGAACACCTGCCATGACGAACCGTCCCACTCGGTCTGATCGTATGGCCAACAACCTGACCCTGATATGAAACACCGCAAGCTGCGAATCGCGTGGTCGGTGGGATGCGGAATAATGTCCGTGCTGCTCGTTGCATGGTGGGGGTGGAGCTATTGGTGGACAACCAAGTTAGGCTGGAACGTGTCTGAACAGGAGTATGGTGGGCTGTCTGTTCTTTGCGGACGAGTACTCGTGACGGAACAGCACTTTCGCAACTACGTTGAAAAAGCAGACAACTCACCTCATCTAGCAATTGGCAGTTATCCCTCCGACGTGCACAGAGACCTGGATGACTCATGGTTCGGCTACATTAACGACAGGATGACGACCCGACTCTACTTCCCAATTTTAATCCCTATCGGGCTGACCACGATGCTCTCCTATCTCGCGTGGAATCGACGGATACCAGTTCAATTCAGCCTCCGCACTCTCCTAATCGCCACGACGCTCTTTGCTATATTGCTGGGGCTGATCGTGTGGCTAGACAAATGAAATTCTCAATCGGCGACCGTGTGCAGGTGAGCGAGTATTGGTTCGTTGAAGAATTGCGAGGTGCGACGGGAACCATCATTGAGCCGCACCATGGTTGTCGGGACCTGCGACATGAAGGGGTTTACTGGATCGCCTTCGATAGTTCCGATTTGGGCAGAGAGCGAGGCGGGAACAGTTTTACTGACTCGGCGGAGGTTGACGGCCCCGCTTTACGGCGGATTTAGCGTGGATTGAGCCGGCTTTGTTGAACGCATTCTCCTAATCGCCGCGACGCTAGTTGCCTTTGGCTAACGAGGTAGACGATGAAACACCGCATGCTGCGAATCGCGTGGTCGGTGGTGTGGGGGCTGGTAGCTGTACTACTGATATCCTGGTGGGTGCGCAGCTATTGGTGGGTAGACCAAGCGTTCGTGCCGGTCACGAAATCTACCATCTTGGTTGTGAGTTCGATTCCGAACGCCTTCGGTTTTGGATTTGTTGAGAAGAGTTCAGCTGCGACGCAAACGTGGATTACCAATCAAACCGCTGAGTGGATCGCAATTGGTGAGCCACATTATCGTTCCGATTTTCTGACATACTTCCAGTTTTATGATGCCGGCGTAGCGATGCCGTATTGGCTCGGCTTGCTATTGTCCGCAGCCTTCGCCGCTGCTCCTTGGATAAGCATGCTGAAATGGCGATTTCGCCTACGCACGCTCCTAATCGCCACGACGCTCGTTGCCATCGGGCTGGGGCTGATCGTGTGGCTGCGGTGACACTTTTATGACAAATTCCAAGCTTCAAAACCCATGGCTAGCGGAGCGAACCCTGTTGACTTCGCTCCTCATCTTGACCGTTGTGCCGATTCTTTCTGGTTGCGATTCTTCGCAAAGCGAACCGCAATCTGCCATGCGACAAATGCGACGAGTCGTGGCATTGCTGCACACTCATTTGAGAATGCAGGGCAGAAAGGGTTTTCCAGAGAGCGACCATCGTGCGACTGACGGCACAGTCACGTGCAGTTGGAGACTTACGGTATTAGATCAAGCCGAAGACGGATTCGACTTGGAGCAATCATGGAAATCACCTGTCAATCAAATGGGGTCGGAGAGGGATGCAAAGTGGTTCGCCGTCACATCAAGATCGAATCCGTCTCCATTTGCGCAGGTCTTTGGTCTGGTGGGGGCAGGGACAGCATTTACAGAATATGAATTTACGAAAGAGCGGGATTTATCGGACGCCGAGCCCGATGCCATTCTGTTAATCGATGCAAAGAATCAATTGATCCGGTGGCAGGAACCGGGAGATATTCATGTAAACTCACTGCGCTATTCTCATAGCGCGTTTCGCGATCTTGAACCAAATTACTCCGACGGTTTCCTGATTGCGTTTGTGGACGGTGCCGTCTGGCGGATAAAGAAGGATGTTCCAAAAGACGTAATTGAGCCGTTCTTTACGTTAGAGGGTGCCAAGTCGCATGACAGAGAGGTGGAGCTAGCGCCTTACGCATTAGATAAGGTTCCACCATTGCCAAAGGTCGATGGCAAGTACGTGTTTCCTGAGACGGGCAAATGAGCCGGTACCTCGCAATCTGAAGAACAGCGAATTTGGTGGTAATTCGGGAATATGAAACACCGCAAGCTGCGAATCGCGTGGTCGGTGGCGTGGGGAATCGCGGTAGTGGCGCTAGTCGCGTTGTGGGTGCGGAGTTACTGGACCGCGAGCGAATACAACAGCCTGAATGGATTTGACAGCACTCCGAAACAATTCCCCAGCTTCGTAGTCGACCTTCAATCCTATAGAGGCCTGGTCAGTTGCACGATTATGGGGATGCCCAGTTGGTGGTGCAGTCTGATGCGGTCTATGCCACACATACGATTAGGTGTGTGCGAAATTCGATCTAATGGTGTAAGCACACTTGCAGTGAAGTCGCACGACTCGCTACTGGTCGTTTTCTTAGCCGCAATAGCCGCCGCTCCTTGGCTTCCATGGTCCCCACGCCACTTTAGTCTCCGCACGCTCCTAATCGCCACGACGCTAGTTGCCGTGATGCTAGGGCTGATCGTGTGGCTGGCTGGTGCGCGGTAGGATGAGGGGATGAAAATAAACGTCGCCCTACTAGCGATCGTGTTCCTATAGTAGCCCTGGTGTTTGGTTATCTCTTCCTGGCGGACAGTAGACCGATAGCGCTAATTCCGGCAGGGGTCTGCCTTGTTGCTGGAATCCTCTACCTTGCGCTCGCAATTCGGAACCCAAAATAATCCGCAGCGGATCAGTAGGATGAAACACCGCAAGCTGCGAATTGCGTGATCAGTGGCATGGGGAATAGTGGTGGTGCTGCTTGTTGCGTTGTGAGCGGTTTGAACTAATTATTTGTCCACCCGCTGGCTACTTCGCCCTCGTGGCGGGCTTTTTCGTGCGCGTTAGAATCGGAGATATGCCAAAGCCCTTGCGATTGCTGCTGACGCTTGTTGCGGTCATTGTGCTGCTCGCTGTTGGCGCATCGGTTTGGCTGGCATTTCAGCCTTGGGACATCTTCATTCACTGGTAACACCGCGTTCGCGGAAGGTTCGCGTCAATGAAACACCGCAAGCTGCGAATCGCGTGGTCGGTGGGGTGGGGAGTCGCGACGGTGATGCTGGTCGCGCTATGGGTGCGGAGCTATCGATGGAGCGACGATTTACGCATTCCGGTGTCGCGCTCTCATGTTTTGCGGTTCGATTCGCTTCGTGGTGGGCTTAATTGCGAGTGGTGGGACACAAGCGAAAGCCCACATCTGAACTGCTGGAAGCTACTGAGCAACAAAATGGACCCCGACGATGATTGGAGGACATTTGATCAGAAGACACAGAAGTGGGCTTTAGGTAGCTACGGGGACGGCTCAGCACGATTCGTAGACTTTCCTCATTGGTTTGCGATTGTACTATGCGTGAGTTTTTCTGCAATCGCGTGGGTGTCTTGGCAGTTCAGCCTTCGGACGCTCCTAATCGTTGCGACGGTAGTCGCTGTTGGGCTGGGTCTGATCATGTGGCTCAACGCCGGAGTGTCCGAGGAAACTGTTGAAAGGACCGCCGTCCAGAAAGTGGCGGTTCGGGAACTAATCGATCCTACATCACTTACGGGGAATGCGCATGCCGAGAAGGAGGGTTGGTTAGTTCTTGTTCATCCAGTCGACGAAACTTCTCCAAAGGGTTGGATTGTCACGGTAAACCACGAAGGAAAAGTCGTGCATATTGAAGCGAGTATTTAACTGGGAGCAAACGCGCCGGGTGCAAATTGAGACGATCAGCATGAAATACCGCAAGCTACGAATCGCGTGGTCGGTGGCGTGGGGAATGGTGGCGCTGCTGCTCGTTGCACTTTGGGTGCGCAGCTATTGGGCGGTTGACTCAATCGAGACCCGAAAGTCGCCATCGATTTGGGTAATAGCATCGGGTAGAGGAGCGCTTGGATTTGGGTGCGGTCCGTTGGTGTCACAAGTTGGAGCCCGCGATTGGAAATTTGAAACTTACCCGCCCGACGACGACGAGCAATTCCCAGAACATTCATTCCTCCACATTTACATTGAACACTCGCCGGGTAAGTTGTCAGTTATTCTCCCGTACTGGTTCCTAGTGCCTATCGTCGCGGCGGTCGTCGCTGTCCCCTGGGTATATTTGCCATCGAAATTCTCCCTCCGCACACTCCTAATTGCCGCGACGCTCGTTGCCGTTGTGCTGGGCCTGCTCGTGTGGCTCCGTTAGCCCGAACTACTCGATCCTTGGTCCTTCCGCTGCTAAGATGCGTGTATGGACGATCAACGAACTGGACGAGAAGGCAGTAAGCGGCTGACAAGTCGCGAATCAACTCTCGTTTCACTCTTATTCTGGATGATGCAGATCGCGTTTATCGGCTTTGCCATCGTGGGCCTTTATCTCACGATGTTTGCCGTATCCCTGACGAGTCTCGCGATGACAGCGGCAGGCGTGTTAGGGCTTATTTGGTCGCAGCCTTACTTGCGGCATTTGCGGAACGAGCGGTGCAGCAGACCTACAGAGAAAAACTGAATCCCACACACCAGCTTACCCGCCCTCGTGGCGGGCATTTTTGTGCGCGGTAGAATTGGGGGAATGAAAGCAATTAGCAAACTTCTACCCAAACTCACTTGGCTGTGGCGTCGGAAGTGTCCTGATTGCTGCCAACGGTCGATGATCGGGCAATGCAGAGTTGAGCGACGGCTTGCTCCGCCGATTTGGCTGTTCAAGTGCGATAATTGCGGATCGAAGTATTATTGGATAGACGGGGAGTGGAGTCGCGACAAGTCTTTCCAATTACCGCACTAATAGAATGAAACACCGCAAGCTGCGAATCGCGTGGTCGGTGGCGTGGGGAATCGTGGCGACCCTTCTGCTTGTGTTATGGGTGCGGAGCTATTGGATTGATGACCAATGCGCTTTCCACAGCGTTAATTTCGGCTCATCGCACGGCAGGATTGCAATTGTTAATGATTCAAACTCGCTCAATGCGAATGCCGCAGCCACAGTTTATCCCTACGATTCGCCGTCAGGATTTGTTGTCGAATATGCGGATTGGTCGGAGTGGTACATTCACGCGCCGCACTGGTTCTGCATAGCGTCGTCTGCTGTAGTCGCTTTCTTATCTTGGCTCCACTGGCGTTTCAGTCTCCGCACTCTCCTAATCGCCACCACGCTCGTTGCCGTTGGGCTGGGGCTGATCGTGTGGCTCACGAGATTATGAGATGAAATACCGCAAGCTGCAGCACCATCAGGGTGGGTTGCGTTACGTTCCAGCGAGATTATCGTAGTAACCCGGTGGGACTTGGGGAGTGGTGTTGTACGCCGAAGGCTTCGGCTTCTAAACACCGGAGATCGGCGAGACTCGTTGATTCCATCTTGCGAATCGTACTTGCGCGACGTGCAGCGAGTACTAACCGATGCTCTAGCGCAGGGATTTTGCGCATGCAGTTACAAGATGGCGATTGGGTGGAGACTGATTCCGGTCTCAAAGGTCGAATCATCCACGTCAGCCGACTCTCGGCATTCGTGGAACTAGAATTGGTGGGCGGCAAAGAAGTTGTGCCGCTTTTGCTTAGTGAGCTAAAGCGGATCGACCCGCCGGATGATAAAGACGATCACTGATGAGTCAGGAGCGCGTTCAGCAGTGATCGATGGACATTCGGGGACCTCTGGCAATGTCGGGCGCTTGGTACTCTCTTGAGTGTTTCCCAGAAGCACCGACTGAGGTGACTTGCGGTCAATGTAGGCACACGGCAAAAGTCGTGGGAGTCTGCCCAGCAGATGGCGATTCGCCTACCTTTCAATGCTTAATTTACTGCAAGACTTGCGGTGGCCGAATTATAGAAGCCATTCATACTGAAAATGAGCGTCCGCATTCATAGCACCACATGAAACATCGCAAGCTGCGGCGGAATAGCTCAGGCTAATCGTGTGACTGCGGTCGTCGCCCGTCGAATTGTCGTGCTTTTCTTTTTTGTCGGTAGAGTCACAATAGCCTTTTTGCTAGCGGTGTCCTTTTCGTCCTTATTAAATGGCCGCAATTACGGTTTTGAAATGCCCAACTTGTGGGCAGACTCATTCGCTATTCGTCGTGTCGGACGACTCCTTTGTAGCTGGCGAAGCCTACGAATATCTCTGCCCTACCCGCCGCAAGTTGGCGCGTTTTGTGGCCGACAAGGCAATCGCTTCGATGAGGGTCGATCAACGCGCCCGTGGTACATTGCTGGTAACTAAAGCTTCTAAAAGGTGAACGGCAAGTATCAGATTTCGAGTGTGGAATTCTGGCAAACCGTGAAGTCTCGCTTGCCCACGGGCCAATTGCAGTAATAATGCCCCGTCCTCCAAAGACGATCGTCGGCTTGACTGTGTTGTCGGTGCCCCGGCAGTGCAGTCAGCCGGCGTCTTTTATTGATATTGACGGCAGAGTTTGACACTAAGGACGTAACGAATGAGAAACGGGTCCACGGCGGCAATTGCATTCATGGCACTGGCGGTGCTTATCGTAATGGGATACAACCACGACACAAGCGCCCAGCAGCTATCTGCCGCCAAACTGCAGCATTGGAAATATAAAGCTGTAGACGGTTTGGTTGACGTAGATCAATTCAACGATCTTGGTGGGGAAGGTTGGGAGCTAGTGACTGTCCACCCCCTTGGCGGTTCGCTCCAAGCGGTATTCAAGAAACCAATCAATTAGCTTCAGCGCAACAAAAAAGCCCTCGCCAGAATTCACTGACGAGGGCTTTTGTTATCTCTAAGCTGACTGTCGAACAGCTTTAGTTGTGAATCGCTAAATACGAAGCCGCGCTCGCACCGAATTGCAAATCGCCTAGATCAAAGTAGACGTTAAAAGCGTTACTCATCGTGCAGCGGTGAGCCGGGTCTAAGAACTTCGATCCTTCGTATGCGTTCGCATTCGTTACGGTAAATCCACCAGCACCACCGGGAGCGTTAAGCGTGGCCCCGACAAGGTCAGCAACGTAATCGCGCCGTTCGACGGGATTGAATCCTGCCCGCTTTAGTCCAGTCGGACAAAGCGTTGGCGATAGTCGTAATACGGAGCGCCGGGGTTGTTAGTATTGATTTCAGCTAGGCCGATGCCACCGGTTTAGATTTTCTGAATGTCGAGCGCGATGCGAAGCGACTCATTTGAAAGCCGTACTTCACCGAGATGTTATGACCAGCGAATTGCGAGGTGTCGCCAGTCACCGACCCTTTCCGCTTGGGAGCCCAGTTGGAATTAATCGGAGATGGATCGATTTTAGCGGTGCCTGTTTTGAGCACAGACCCATCCATCTGGAATTCATTCACGATATTACGAACGTTGAGCGTCGGTTTTGACAACTCGCCCGGGGGTTCGGTAGGTTTTCAAGCGGTTGTCGGGCGTTTACGGTGGTACCTGAGCCAGAGCCTTACTACTTTGCAATGTTCATTGGCTTGTAGCGATTTTGTCTTTACGACATAGAACATTTTTGCAGCAGCAAGTCTGACCGTATTGCTCACGAGATGAGCGCAACAGGAAACGCCCAAGATTCGCATCGAGTGGTCGGCTGCAGCATTTAGGTCCGCATCGGATGATCGACTCAAGTGACAAAAAGAGTACTATTGAAGGATGAGGGAAACCAGATACGAGGGCACCATCGTCGCTCGCACGGCCAGTGGCGAGGAAGTTATCGTCGAAGTCTTCAAGACAACGGTTATCGGTCAAATCGATACAGCGGCTGGAAACAGAACAGAAAGCCTGGGGTACCTTAAAATGAAGGATGGCCGGGGTGTGAAATACCTTAGTAAAGGTAGGTATCAGATAATCGACACTCCCGTTATAGATATCGTTTCGGATGACCCCAAAGCGCCGTAGCGGCACTCCTGTTATGCGATTCCCCGCATTCGGCTCTTCATCGTCGAGATGGCTATCCCCATCAATCCCTTCGTCGGTGAACTGCATTTAGGATGTTTCTGTGCGCGATGTTCTCATCTCGCGCCAAGTCGACTGAAACGAGTCTAGACGCGATTTGCAGTCTTATCAGCTTTGTAATCCGAGAGATTGTGTCGCCCATCCGCGACGCCGTCACCAGCCTCGTACCGCTGACGCCACTTGAGCGGATTCTCACCTTCTAGCTGTTCAAGAACCGTTTTCGCAATTTTACCGATCAAGTTATGCGAATGTGGTGCTTTTTTGACCGCTGCTGGCGCGGCTAAGTCGCGCTGTTCGCCTGCTCCCGACCGTGAAACATGCCGGCGCGTGAGTACCTGTCATTTGGCGCCGATTCTCAAATGTATAATGCTGCGCCCTAGGCAGAGCGCTCTACGATGTTGCTGAAGAGCTGTACCAAACCGCCGCCTAGACTTCACTGGTAACTGTTGTCACCGGTGGACCCATAATGAATTGGGCCCCGACGCGGACGACATCCGTCGCGACGGAAAACTCGACCGCAAGAACGGAAATATCATCTTGTGGTTTTTCCAGTCCCCGCCATTGTGTAATAGAGTCGGCTAATGTTGCGACGCCGTGGTCGAGCGATTCGGATCGCTCTCGGCCAATGGCACTCAGGAGCCGGGCCTCGCCAAACGCTGTCCCATCCGCATCCATCGCCTCGGGAACACCGTCCGAATACAGATACAGTCGGTCTCCCGCGGCGAGGCGAATTGAGCGCTCCTCGTAAGCGTCATCCGCTAAACCGATGGGAGACCCTTGGCTCTCCAGAATTCTAGGGGTTGCATCGCGTGATAAATGTACGGGGCCCGGGTGGCCGGCCGAGACATAGCGGAATTCGCCGCTCGCGACGTTCAAAACCCCATACACCATCGTAGCGAATTGAGTTGTCGCTAAGTCGAATGGGAACAGACGATTCAATTCGGCCGCGACTTCAGCTGGTGGCGTGATGTCGAAAACATTCGAAATATCTGCTCCTCGAACAAGAATAGAGGCGGGATCCGACGGCAGCGAAAGCAGGCGGCTCAATGTCACCGACAAGAGCGCCGACGCAACGCCGTGACCGCTGACATCCAGTACGTAAAGAGCAATGTTTTCGTGATTCAGAGGAATAATGTTTAGGCCATCCCCGGCAAGTTCGTCACACGGCCGGTAGATCCACGCGAACTCGGTGCCCGGAACGCGAGGCAGGTTACGAGGCAAGAATGCTTCTTGAATTTTCGCGGCAGCTTGCAGGTCGCGAGACATGCGGCAATTTGCCTTCGCAAGTAGCACGTTGGCGTCCTCCAATTCAGTTCGCAGCCGGCGGAGTTTTAGGTGAGTCTCGACGCGCGCGTGCAATTCCTCCATTTGAAAGGGCTTGGTGATGTAGTCTACCCCGCCCGTGGCAAAAGCTTTCACCTTGTCCAGCTGTTCCGTAAGAGCGCTGATGAAGATCACGGGAATTCCTCCGAGCAGCTCATCTGCTTTGAGGTGCTCGCACACTTCATAGCCGTTCATGCCCGGCATATTGATGTCCAACAGGATCAAGTCTGGCGGATCGCGCTCGGCTGCGAGGAGGGCTAGCTTGCCGCTTGGAGCGGGACGAACTTTGTAGCCGCGCTCTTTGAGCATGCCAGCCAAAACCTGAAGATTGGCGGGGGTATCATCCACTATCAAAATACTGGCGGTTTGCTCTCCCGCAGATTCAAGCTTTTGCGGCGTCAATGAAATCCCCCTCGCTAAACAGGTCAAGAAGTTTTTGGTACTGGAAGCCTTCTGCTAGCCGGCGTAGACCCTTGGCAACGCCGGGATCGTGAAGTTCTACCGCATCGATCATTGTCAGTAGTTGGTCCAGGTCCGCAGTAATAACGGCTTCACGCATCGGGTCAATAACTTCCTGCGGCCAGCCGGATAGCGACTGGGATGTCAGCTCCGCCGGCTCGTCCGGAGCCTGCGCTTTGGAATGGTCAGCGTAAACATACTGCACACCGGAGTGGGCGTGGATCTTTTCGAATAGTTCTGCCTCCCTGAATGGCTTACTAATGAAATCGTCAGCGCCGATCTCCAATAGCTCCTGGCGGTTTTCGTCCATCGCGCTGGCTGTAACTGCGATAATCTTTGGAAGCGTACCATGCGGCAATGCGCGGATCCGCCGGATCGCTTCATGGCCATCCATCACCGGCATTCGAAAATCCATCAAGATCAAATGGGGCCGCCACTGCTCAAATTGTTCGACTGCTTCCGCTCCATTGGTCGCCATTCGAATCTCGAAACCGACTGGACCCAGAAGCTGAGCCAGCAACTGGCGGTTATCATCGATGTCATCGGCGATCAACACTCGGCATGTCGGCTGATCGGACTTAATTCTTAGCACGTGACGTGCGTTTGCTTTCGCTTGAATCGCCTGGGCTTCACCCTCAGTTAAAGGCAGCTGAATCTCAAAGATGCTGCCTTTGCCAACTTGGCTGTGGACCGTAATTGCGCCGCCCATCAGGCAAACAAATTCCTTACTGATCGCCAGGCCCAGCCCTGTGCCAGTGCCTGTCTGTTGTCCTGTTTTGGTCTGTTCAAAATGCCGAAATAGCTTTTCTTGGTCTTCGGGCGATAACCCTGGGCCGGTGTCTTCGATTTCCACGCGGAGCAATGGGCCCGCCTCGCACTGGCGATCTGCTCTCACACGTACGCCGATGCCACCCTGTTCGGTGAACTTCACAGCATTACCCAACACATTGATGAAGACCTGACGCAGCTTGTTGATGTCGCTCACGATGTAACGTGGGACATCGCCAATCATCTCCACCGAGAACGACAGTTTTTTCTCATTCGTGCGGACGCGAAACATCATCTCCAGGTCTTTGAGTAGCTCAGAAAGGTCGAACGTCGAGGTGCTCAGAGTTGTGCGGCCTGCTTCAATTTTGGACATCTCGAGTACATCGTTGATCAGGGCGAGTAGATGCTCGCCGCTGCGGTTGATAGTCCCCAGGTACTGGCACTGCTGGGGAGTGAGATCCTGGTCGCGGAGCATTAGCTGGGAAAAGCCCAGGATGGCATTCATTGGCGTACGGATCTCGTGGGACATGTTCGCCAGAAAAACGCTTTTGGCACGGTTGGCCTGTTGCAAAGATTGTTCGTAGCGTTTGCGTTCCGTCACGTCGCGCGCTGCGGCAAACACGCCCTGCAGTTTCCGGTCTCGATCGTGGAACGTACTCGCGTTGTATGAGACCACGGTTTCCTTGCCATCTCTAGCTCGGGCTGTGAGTTCATAATCCGTGAGTTTACGTTCTCCCAAGACCAACATGATCCCGGCCTCCGCCCGCTCTGGGTCAGTGAAGTAATCCTTGAACGGCGCGCCGATGAGCTCGTCGCGCGTACATCCGGTCAGTGCCTCCATTTGCTTATTGACGTCGGTAATAATGCCCCGCGGATCGGTGGTTATTAGCGCATCAATATTGGATTCAATTAGCGAGCGAGTGTAGAACTGCTGATCGCGGACGCGTTGATCAAGCAGCATTCGTTCGGCCTCCACCTGTTTGCGCACGGTGTTATCAGTACCAATCAACAGATAGCCAATGATTCCTTCTTCCTCGTCGCGCAGTGCAGTGACGGATACATTGGCCGGGAAGCGACTGCCATCTTTGCGGATGTAGGTCAATTCGTAGATGTCCTCGATCCCACGTGAGGCTTTGAAAACCAAAGCTTCGAAGCCGGGCGTGATCTTGGTTCCAAGCTCAGCGCTCAACGCTTTGGCCCGAATAATTACTTCCTGCGGGTCCGAAATATCAGCTGGGGTAATCTTATTCATCACCTCTGCTGCCGTGTAACCCAACATGCGCTCGGCCCCGACGTTGAAGATTTGAATAACCCCCTTTTCGTCGGTGGCGATGCTCGAAAAATTGGCGCTGTTAAAAATGGCATTCTGCAGGGCACCTGCTTTGAGCAATGCATCTTCTGCCTGCTTGCGAGCAGTATTATCGGTGCCGATCAAAAGATAGCCGATGATGGCGTTTTGGTCGTCGCGCAGTGCCGTAACGGATACTACGGCCGGAAACCGGCTGCCGTCCTTGCGGATATAAGTCAGCTCGTAGATGTCCTCGATGCCGCGCGCGGCCTTAAAGACCAGCGCCTCGAAGCCGGGCGTGATCTTGGTTCCCAGCTCAGCGCTTAAGGCTTTGGCGCGGGCTATTACTTCCTGCGGGTCCGAGATATCGGCCGGGGTAATCTTGTTCATCACTTCCGCAGCCGTATAACCCAGCATGCGTTCCGCTCCAACGTTGAATATTTGGATGACCCCCTTCTCGTCGGTTGCAATGCTTGAGAAGTTGGCGCTATTAAAAATTGCGCTCTGCAACGCGCCGCCTTTGCGCAGAGCTTCCTCAGCCTGCTTCCGCTCGGTCACGTCCCCCATGGCCAGCACGAGCAATTCGCCGTGGTGCCCCGCTTGGAGCTTCCGGGCGTTCAGCAGCATCACTCTGCGGCCGATGGCGGGGAAGGTATGATCGAGTTCAAAGTCGTCGAACACGGAACTCTTGGGGACAATGTCTTCGAGCAGAGTCCGTAAGTCAGGGATGTCCCATTGTCCATTGCCCAATTCGTAGATGAGACGGCCTTCGGTTTCCTCGGCCGAAACATGGAACGTTTGATAGAAGGCGCGGTTGGCGGATTGAACGCGTAATGTTGCGTCGAGGATCAGCAGCGGCTCGCGCACCGTATCGACGATGTTCTGCGCATAGTTCTGAATTTCGTCGACCAGCGGTTTTTCATCCATCATCAATCTTTCTACGTGCAAAGCCGTAATGGCCAACTTCTCGTAGCGTTGGCGATCCAAAAACCACGAGACTAACGTGTCAGACGCTCGTTGACCCAAGTCCCGAAGTAGCTGAAGCTGTGCGCGCCTAACGGCTCTGCTAGATTGGCAACTTTCAACGCGTCATCTCGGTCTTTGGCTTCCACTCCAATCGCGTAATGTCCCGCTTGTAGTTCCCTAATAGCGAACTCCGTGAGCGCGTCTTCGCCGTCGCCGAAGTTAAACGTCTGTTGAAGACGTTCCAGCAGGTCGACACCGTCCTCGCCTTTCAGCGCAATGATCGTCGGTGCGGCGTAACCGGCCGCCTTTAAGATTTTTGTGACCGTGTCGAATTGCTCTTTCGTGTCCACAAAGCCAATAACCTGCCCTTCGGGCCTAGTCAATTGTTGGCCGTGGTCGATAGCGGGTTTTATTACCATAGTTCGTTTCTCCTTTTACCTTGCTGACATGCTCGATCGTGGTACTTCTTGCCGCTTAAGTCCAGCGGCAAGACCCACCAGGGCGAGAGCGCGGATGAACCAATAGCCGAGGTCAACTTGCCACCATCGCAAGCCAAATCGCGCCGACGTTGGAAAGGCATGATGGTTGTTATGCCAGCCCTCACCCAGTCCGAGCGCACCAAACACAAAGTTGTTTCGGCTTTGGTCGTCCGTTTGGAACGGTCGCCTGCCCCACAGGTGACATATTGAGTTGATGCTCCAGGTCACATGATGAACCAAGAATATCCGCGCTAATCCGCCCCAGAGCAGACCAGACAGAGCGCCCATCCACGTTCCCGTCAGCAGGCCACCCAACGCAGCGGGAATTAGCAGGCCAAGGATTGCCCATAACGGAAAGAGCTGGCTTGCTCTTCGCAGTAGACCGCTCTGGCGTAAGTCTTTGACATACTGCGGTAGGCTCGGCGAGTCAGGTTCGAAAAACCAGCCCATGTGCGCGTGCCAGACGCCGCGAACTAGCGCCTTAAAGCCGCCACCGTGATCATGCGGCGAATGCGGATCTTCGCGCGTGTCACTGTACTGGTGATGACGTCGATGTATGGCGACCCACTTCAGAAGTGGGCCTTCTACTGCCATCGAACCGAGCACAGCGAGTAGCAATTGGATCGTCGTATTAGTGTCAAACGCCCGGTGTGTAAACAATCGATGGTAACCGACAGTAATACCCAAGGCGGTGAGGATGTACATTCCCAACAGCAGAATACCGTCGACCCAATCGAAGCCTCGGCCCCATAGTGAAACTATGGCAGCGACGAAGCCCGCAAAGGGCAGGATCACCACGGAAAGGTTCACCACTCGTACGCTCAGGGACACGGCAGGCACGACTGCGGCGCTGGACCGCAGCGTTGTTTCAGGAATTAAACCGTTCGTTGATTCCGACATATTTGATTTTCTTTTCTAACTTAAATCCGTTGCAATGCCACGACAGGAAACGAAAAAGCCGATGCGGCGAAATACCCAGAGGGTACTCCATCGCATCGGCTTACTCATTAACGAGCCACCCGACCCGGCCGGGCTGCTCTTTATAAAGTCATCCGAGAACTTCTCGTAATTTCACACTGCAGCTGCCGAAGTTCAACAACGGCTGCATCTACGTATCTTCTACTTCAACTATACGGCTCACAGTGCGGGTTACCAGCCCCATTTAGCGACTGTTTTGCATGGGTTAAGATTTATAAGTGGCAGCTACACAGCATCTACCGACGATTTGTCGCGCCGCTCGGCCACTCGTTTGTTTTGCAATTGTTTGGAATTGCGCGACTTGATTGATGTCCTATGAAGACCCGGGGAGAAATCGAAGCCGCTATCTGCAAGGGCATCAGCCGCTTTGAGCAGGACTATATGGGTCGCGGACCGAAAGACATACATGCCTACCTGATCGATGATCTATTGGTAGTCCGCCTAACAGGCGTTTTAACCGTGGCGGAGCAGCAATTGGTCGCCTCGCTCCCTGCTGAAAAGGGAAGGGATCTACTGAAGCAGGTTCGAGTTCATCTCATCGAAACAGCGCGGCCGATTATGGAGGCCATGGTCGCCGATGTCACCGGCGTAAAGGTCGTCAGTCTGCACCACGACATTAGCACGACTACAGGTGAAGAGGTCGTATTGTTCTCGCTAGTCGAGAAGCCAGAGGTTCGGGAAACTCGGTAGGTTTGGAGCAGTCATAGTTGAGCCGACTCTCACACACACGTCCTATGGACGGCCTAAACCAGTTTCGGACAAGTTCGTTCCCGATGCCTTAGCGGTCAGCAACATTAGCCGTGAAGGAACGCTTTCATTTGAAGATCCAATCTGCGTCATGCAGCAATTCCAAGCGTGGCTCAAGACGAACTACAAATCCCGGATTTTGTTTGTCGCCGACAACAAGGGTTCGATTGGCAATTCATTAATTGGTACTTCCATCATTTCCTGGGAAGCAATCCGTTCGGGTTCAGCTCGACGAACCTAGGCTCTCTTTACAAAGGCATGGAGAAGGATACGTTCGTGAACTTTAAGCACCTTCGAAAAACGAAGCACACTCATAACTCTGTGGATGACGCTCGTGGAAATGCCGAAGCGCTGCTGCCGATGAAACCGGTCTTAAAATTAACTTCTCGTAACTGACGCGGGGTTTAGTCGAATTTACTATCTTTTGAATTGCTAAAGGCGCCGTTCTCTTGACGAGGTGCCTCACTGGACGTGTAAAATTCCTGAGCACTGGACTTATTCGGAATCGAATTTCAAGCGGAACTGCTGACGTCAAGCATGCGTCAATTTGCACGATTAGAGTTCAACTTGTACGCCGACTTCCACAACTTGTTGGGCCGGAAGCTTAAAAAACAGCGTCGCCGACTGCGCGTTGCGTGACATGAATGCGAACAGGCTCTCACGCCACATGTACATGCCCGACCCGGGAGTTGCTAACAAAGTCTCCTTACCTACGAAATAGCTTACCGTCCGCTGATCGGTCAAGTTGCCGAGAGACGCAGCGGGCATCAGTTCACGCGGCACATCCGGCACCTCCATGAAGCCGTAGGTGAGCGTGACTCGATAAAACTCATCGCCAACCTTCTGGCTCTCGAGCCGCTGTTGCTCCGGCACATGCGGGACCTCTGCCGTCTGCACAGCGAGGATGATGTTTCGCTCATGAAGAACCCGATTGTGAGTAACGTTCTGACAGAGTGCCAATGGCGTCCCCAGCGAATTTCCCGACAAGAATACGGCTGTCCCCGGAACACGGGCGGGCGGATTTGCGAGCAGATCGGCAACGAACGAATCCTCGGAAAGCTTTGAATCGCGAAGCCGCTCGGCCAAGAGTCGCCGCCCGTCGCGCCAGGTACTCATTAGCAGGAAAATGACGGCAGCGATCGTTAGCGGGAACCACCCACCATGAAATACTTTGAGAAGAGTCGCTCCAAAAAACGACAAATCGATTCCCAAGAAAAACACGGCAAATAGAACGGCTAACAGCGGGTGCCATTTCCATTTAGAGAGAACTAGCAAAAAGAAAATCAGCGTCGTGATCACCATCGTAATCGTGATGGCCACGCCATATGCCGCGGCCAACTTACTGGAGGAATGAAAACCGAGCACCAGTGCGATACTGGCTACCATCAGTGCGCGACTGACGGCCGGAATATAGATCTGACCAAATTGCTCCGACGAAGTGTGCTCGATCCGAAGTCGCGGGCAGTAGCCCAATTGAATTGCCTGGAGGGTTAATGAAAACGAGCCCGTGATTACAGCCTGCGAAGCCATGACCGCGGCCAATGTGGCCAAGGCGATGACAGGGTAGAGCGCCCAACCGGGAGACATGTAAAAGAAAGGATTTACGGCGGCCTCCGCGTCGCGCAGCAATAGCGAGCCTTGGCCAAAGTAATTCAGCAGTAACGCGGGAAACACGACGGCGAACCAAGAAACGCGAATCGGAAAGGTACCGAAGTGGCCGATGTCGGCGTATAAGGCTTCGCCGCCGGTAACGACCAAAAATACGGTCCCCAGAATGACGAACCCTTGCCACCCATTGGCATCGAAGAGGTTCCACGCATACATCGGATTGATTGCCGCCAGGACGCTTGGGTTCTGAAAGATGTGGGCAGCTCCCAACACTGCAAGCAAGCAAAACCATGCCAGCATGAGGGGGCCGAATAAAGCTCCAACGCGGGCTGTTCCCCTCGCTTGAAACCAAAACAATAAAATGAGAATTGCCACGGCAATGAAGTCCACAAACCCGTCGACAACGGGCGTGGCCAGTCGCAAGCCTTCAACCGCGCTAAGCACGGAAATTGCGGGTGTGATCATTCCGTCGGCATAAAGGAACGCAGCCCCGAGTAGGCCGAGGACAATCACAAAGCCTCGCTTACCTGGTGGCGTTAAGAGAGCCGAGAGCGCCAAGATGCCGCCTTCGCCGCGATTGTCTGCGCGGAGGATGAACAGCAGGTACTTCACAGAAATAATGAGCGTTAACGCCCAAAAGATAAGTGATAACACTCCCAGCACGTTGAGTCGCGACAACGGCAAAGCATGCGGGCCATGAAAACATTCGCGAAGGGCGTATAACGGACTTGTTCCGATGTCGCCATAAACGATACCTAGAGCGCCTAACGCGAGTAACTTCCATTGCGGGGGCGGCTTGCGTTTGTCGATGTGCTCGGGCACCACTTCGCCTCCGTCTGGTGAGTTGGTCAAACTCGCGGGTACAGACATTTTATGGCAGTACGGTCCCGAGATCGAACCTAAACACGCGACGATCGTTTCAACAATACGATTCGCCAAGATGCCGCCTACCACTCCACTGGGCAACGACGCCGACAACGATTATCCAGGCGATCTGAATTAAGACGGCATGGGACATTCCTTATTACTCTGGTGCTTCGAACCTTTTGCCGCGATTCCACCCCTGGCGGTGCGTTGAAAGTTAGAAGGGGACTGTGTGGCCTGCAAGTCACGTTCCCGGCAGTGGGGCGCCGGCGTCAATCGGTGGGCCTCGTTGGCACGACGGCTTTTGGGAGTTTTGGTGGCCGCTGCCCGCTCCTTTTTTCGACGGATTGTAGAGAGACGTATTCGAGCTCTTTTTTGGACCGGGCCGCCCGCAATAGAAGCCCGCCACGGCTCATATCCCCCCGGCCAATAAAATCGCGAGGAAACAGCAGTCGTGAGCCGAACACGGTAAGAAGCGGCTGGCAATATTTATCTGTTGCAATGCTGCCTAGCAGAACGACTTCGCACGCTTCAGTGAGCTTGGCTTTGAGCTCATTGAGACTGTGTTGAAGCGGCTGAACATAGCGCGGTTCTCCAAGATCGATGGGAACTTCAGCGAACTGTTTAAGTGTTAGTAGGCCGACAATTGTGTGCGGAGAAAGCAGTCCGTGACTGGACGTGATCACGTATTGCGGCAGAATACCGCCGGTGGCCCTTCCAAACTCACTGGCGTAAGTCGTTTTTCCTCGAAAGTAAAGACCACTAAGAAACGTAAAGGCTTCGGCTAAGGCAATCCCTCTTCCGCGTACGCGCTGGGCGAGTTCGAACTTCGCCTCACTTCTCATCAGCAGTTCAGCACGCTTGCCGTCGGTTCGAGCGGGCGACAGCATAAAGATTCGGCTGGTCATTCGTCTTATCCGTCGATCCTGGCCGCGGTTTCAGGTGCGCGAGAGTGCGGCAGTAAGCTGCTTTAACATAAAAGTATTAAGTACCTCCTTTGCTTCCAACCAGCTGCGCTTCGCTTGATTTATCCCAGCCGGCATGAAATCAAGTTCGCGGATGCTGTGAGCATCTGTGTTGATAGCGAGCTTAACGCCCTTGTCTTTCGCAATTCTGGCGTGCTCGTCGCTGAGGTCAAGTCGATTAGGATTGGCGTTGATTTCAAAATAGCAGCCACAGTCGATCGCATGGCGAACCAACCGTTCGAAGTCGATTTCATAACCTTCGCGGCGTAATAAGAGCCGCCCAGTGGCGTGGCCGATGATATTGCAATAACGGTTATCCATAGCGCGCATTAACCGCTCGGTTTGCGTTTGTTTGTCGAGTGCGAACTTCGAGTGGATCGAGCAAATCGTCAGGTCCAACTCCTTTAAGACGCTGGCGGGATAGTCAAGTTTTCCGTCCTCTAGGATGTCCACTTCGGCTGACTTCAAAACCGTGATGCCGCCTTTGAGCTTTACATTCACTTTGTCGATCACCCTGCACTGTTGCAACAGACGCTTGGGCGACAACCCATTGGTAATCTTGAGCGATTGCGAATGATCCGCAATTGCAATGTACTCGTACCCCTTCTTGTGAGCTGCCTCCGCCATCTCCAAAATTGTGTTTGCGCCGTCACTAGCCGTGGTATGCATATGGAGATCACCACGGATATTTGCCAGCTCAATTAATGTGGGGAGAGTGTTATTCGCTGCTGCCTCGATTTCTCCTCTTCCCTCCCTGAGGTGCGGCTCGATTAATTGTAAGCCCGCCAATCTGTAGATCTCTGCCTCCGTCTTCGCCTTTGTGCCTAGGGATTTTATCGAGAGAGTTTTGTGTCGCGACCGGAGCGCCTGTTTAAGCTCGTCGATATGCGCGGACGACCCGGTCGAAAGGAGTTGGCTCAGTCCCCACTCTTTTTCTGTGGTAAAACGAAGCGTTACGTGCTGGCCAACGGAGAGGCGGTAGATGGCTTGGTCCTTCCCAAGCCTCTTGTATGAAAGGACTCCGGGAAAATTCGCTATCCGCTTGGCGACCGCAGGGATGTTCTTCGCGACAACGAGATAGTTGACGTCGCCGATTGTATCTTTTGCTCGCCGGTGACTGCCGGTGACCGCGATTCGCGATATTCCAGGCAGTTCTTTCACGAACTTTGAAAAGTTCGTAACTAAGTCCCTGACTGCCCAATGAAGCATTCGTGGACGTTCATCCAATCCCTGGCGTATGTGAAATTCGATTCTGCTTCCCAAGACAGAACGAATTTCGCCGGAATCGAGCCGCTCTCGGAGTTCCCGCAGGCTTTTAATTTGCAACTTCTTATAAACTCGCTTAACGCGTGCAGGATCGAGCTGCGGTTTTTCTGCGAGTTCTAATAGCTCGGGTGGAAGTTTCGCAGAAGCTCTTTCGAGTTGCGGCAGTGTACCGGTCTTTACGATGTCCCTGACCTTGGCACTGATCGCCTTTCCGACACCGGGAATAGATTCAAGACCGGCCGGCGAGCGGGCTAGTTTGGCAACGTCCGCATCGCTCGCAGCAATATTATCCGCGGCACGTCGATACGCTTTAATCTTGAACCGGTCGACGCCCTCTAACTGCAATGTCGTTGCGTAACGACGAAGAAGGTCGGCTACTTTTTCGTTGGCGGCGACCATGAGTTTGGATTACTAAGCTCTCTTTCGACGGGCAGTAGCTCGACGGGAGGTGCGACGCTTCTTGGTCGCGCCTGATCTCTTGTTCTTGCCAACGTTTGCTACGCTTTGTTTGAGAGCGTCCATCAAATTGATCACCCCCTGTTCCTGCTCCTCCTCGGGAGGCTCAACTTCGACGCCTTTCTTCTTGGCGGTAATCGCTTGCTTAACCTTTTCGCGGTAACGGTCCTTATACCCAGCAAAGTCAAATTTTCCGTCGTGCCACTTACTGATCAGGTCTTCGGCCAACTTCAGTTTGCTGGCTGCCGTCTTGGGACGGGAGAACTCGCCTTTTATCTCGGAAGGTTTGCGAATTTCCGCGTCATAATTCAGCATGGCCATTGTCAGAACACCATCGAGCGGCCTCACGACCGCGAGCTGTTCGCGACCGCTAAAGACGACTTGGCCGACTCCCCAGCGTTTTTTCTTTTCCATCGCCGCCTGGAGGAGAGCGTAGGGCTCATTCGCACCAGCTCCAGAAGGAATCAAGTAGTACATTCGTCCGTCGAAATAAATCGGGTCGATCTCGTTAGAACTCACGAACGCGTCGACGGTTAAGGCTCTCTCCTCTTCGCTCCTCAGCGCGTCTAGCTCTTCTTTTTCAAACTCCACGAAGTGTCCCTTGGCGACCTCGTATCCTTCCACAATTTCATCGTTTGGCACTTCACCGTGCTTCGGGCACATCTTCGCGTAGTGAATTCGCTCGTGATCGGGCTCGTGCAGCAAGTGAAAATGAACTTCGGCGTTCTGTTTGTTTTCGGCGTTCACCGCCTGCACTTCGAAAACGACGAGTCCAAATCGCAACTGACCTCGCCAGCTTGCTCGAAACTTAGAGCGAGGCTTTGACTTCTTTCGCTTCGTAGCCATTTTCTATTCCCTTCAAACTGACGCCGCAGCGGTCGAGCCCTGATCATTTCTTAGGTAGTCGACGAAGATCTTATTCTTCCGCGCCGCTTTACTGATTTTGGCGATATGGCGGTCGGAAGTCGCAGCGACTAGAAACTCCGCCACGGGTTTACTAACACCTTGGCTTCGTCCCAAGTGGATCGCCGTTAAACTGGTAGGACGATATCCAGGCCTTTGCCACCCGTCGTCTTAACAAATGATGTAAGACCCAGCTCTTTTAAAAGCAATCTAACTTCTTTGGCGGCCACCACAGCGTCGGGCAATGCAGCCGAAGGATCAGGATTCACATCGAAAATCAAACGGTCCGGCTTTCATAATTATCTGCCGCGTCGAACCCCACACCTGAATCTCGTTATTGTCCGCCGTTCACGCGCTCGAACGCTATTCGTGTGCTACTTTCCGCTTCGCCTTTTTGGCAGTCGTCTTCTTAGCTGGAGGCTCCTCTCCGTCGCCCGGCTCTTTTGCCTGGACATTGATGGCCTCGGCTAACTTTGTGAGCGTTTTGTCGGTGTCGCCCTCTTCATCTAAGGTTTGCTGCAGCAACTTCATGGCGGAATTGTTGCCGAGAAGCTTGGCGTATGTTCGTACGCATCCGTAACCTGCGATTTCGTAGTGCTCGACACGCTGAGCAGCAGCGATCAGAGCGGCATCTTTGACGTCCGGCTCCGCGTCTTCTTCGATGACTTCGGCACTTTCTTTAATCAGGCCCTCCATCGCTTTGCACTTTTTCCCTTTCGGCGAAACCCCCAACTTCTCACAGATCTGTTCCAGCCGTTCTACGTGGCCTTCGGTTTGTTTGAGATGCTTCTCAAAACCGGCTTTTAGCTCCTTGGACGTGGCAGCTTTGGCCATTTTTGGCAGGGCCTTTGTCAACTGCGTTTCAGCGCTGTATAGGTCCTTCAGCTCGTCAGTGAACAGATCCTCAAGGGATGACAATTCCATCATTGACTCCTATGAATTCGAAGTTCGCGTGATTCGCGAATATTATTGCAAACTTTGTACCGACATCCGACCACCGGCACAGAGTGTTTGAGCCGCAGGTTCATGGAGAATCTCCACCACTTCGCCGAATTGTCTTCAACGCTTTGGAGTTGCCTCTGCCAACTTGGTTCCGAGCGGGTCACGGTAACGTCACTGATTTGACTCGAACGCCCACCGACCCCACCGCCTAGCGTCCGCCGAACGAGTCCGCGGCAAGGTACGCCGTTTGCCAAGAACTGCGGCGTGTACCGGACTGGTTGCGAAGGGACAAATCTAACATGCCGAAATCAACATACGTAAAGCGGGCAGGTAGAAAAAAAGCTTCACCGTTTAAAGAAAAAGGACTAATCGACTTCGTTGTCGAAACACCTAAGGGAGCGCGGAACAAATTCAAATTCGACGAAGAACTAGGACAGTTTCGCTTGTGCAAGGTGCTGCCGGCCGGAGCGTCTTTCCCCTACGACTTTGGATTTATTCCGGGCACGCGAGGGGCCGACGGTGATCCGCTCGACGTACTGATACTAATGGACGAGTCCGCCTTTCCAGGCTGTATTGTCGAGGGCCGTTTAGTAGGTGTTATTGAAGCCGAACAAGAAGATGAAGGCGAGCTAATCCGTAATGATCGACTAGTGGCGGTCGCCACCGAAGCCCACGATTATCGCGATATAAAGACGCTCAGCGACATCAACGATCAGTTGCTCAAAGAACTAGAGCACTTCTTCGAATCGTACAATGAGGCCGAGGGAAAAACATTTAAGCTCCTCGCCAACCGCGGCCCCAAACGCGCCAAACGGCTTGTGAAGGAGTCTATGGCAGTCTCGCGAGAAGCAAAGCGACGGCCAAAGTAGCCTAGCAGATACTATCATCGAAAATGGTTACTACTCAGACGCATAGCTGTGACAGGCACGACGAGACGAGTCCTGACCGAAGCGAAAAATTATCCGACGCCATAAGCCACTTGTTAGAGGAGTGCCGAATGGTGTTGCCTGGAATTCAAGCGCTATTCGGTTTTCAATGGATCGCCTTTTTCAATCAGCGCTTCACTGATCTTACGCACACTTATCAGAGTCTGCATCTAGCGGCGACGGCGGTGGTTGCGATCTCTGCCGCCCTTCTCATGACACCAGCCGCCTATCATCGCGCGGCTCGCAGTAAAGCCATTTCGGAACATTTCATTTCCCTGTCGACGCGTTTGATACTTTCGGGGATGTTCTGCCTCAGCCTCGGGATAGCTACTGACTTTTTCGTAATTTCGTCATTCGTGGTCAACAGCTTGCCCTTGTGCTTCGGTTTGGCATCAATGATTTGGCTCGTTCTGATCGCGTTATGGTTCGCGTATCCAGTCATCACGGCTCGCACAACGAATTCCAACGGAAATTAAAAGTGTATCAGTCTAAAAAGATGCCCGGTGACTGTCTGACGGGTCGTTCTGGCGCCGCATTACTGTTGATAGACGTCATTAACGATTGCGACTTTCCCGAATCACAGCAACTTGTGAAATTCGCGATTCCCATGGCGCGCAAGATCGCAGCGTTAGCGGAACGAGCGCGGCAGCAAGCGTTCCGGTCATCCACATCAGGGACAACTCCGGCCGGTGGCGGTCCGATTTCAAGTCCATTGTGAAACATTGCGTGAGCGAACAATCGAAAGGCCGTTCAATTGTTGAACTTCTCTCTCCGAAGGAGCGCGATTATTTCGTGCTAAAGCCGAAGCATTCCGGATTTTTTTCGACGACGCTGGACGTGCTTTTGGCACGACTAGGCGTCAAGACGGTAATCATTACCGGTATGGCGGCCAACATCTGCGTGCTCTTCACGGCGAACGATGCTTACATGCGCAATTTAGATGTCATCGTGCCGAGTGATTGTGCGGCTTCTAATACGAAAGAGCTCAACGACTATGCGCTGGATCAGATGCGGACCGTGGTGAAAGCAAACATTGAGTCGTCGGATACACTCAATAATGACCGACTTATGACGTTCGGGGGAGCTATGGCAAGCGAACCGCAAAGTGATACTAAAACACAAAAGTGACCTATGGCGAATGACCCACCGCGGGACGAGAACGACAAAGGCGAGTCATCATCATTCAAGGAGATAGTTAAGGCTCTTGGTCCTGGATTGATCACTGGAGCGTCCGACGATGATCCTTCTGGCATTGTCACGTATTCCATCGCGGGCGCCGCTTTCGGCTACAGCACGCTATGGACGGCGTTAATCACTTTTCCGCTGATGGCTGGTGTTCAGCTTATCTGCGCACGGATTGGACTTGTGTATGGCTGCGGCCTGGCGGCCGTCATGCGGAAATGCTTCCCGAAAAAGCTTGTATACCTAGCGATCATTTCTCTTTTAATTGCGAATACGATCAATGCTGCCGCAGATATGCAGGCGATTGCTGCCGGGATCAATATGCTCGTCCCGGTTCCGATCATTGTTCTCATCCTGCCAATCGCCGTCATCATCCTGATTGTTCAGGTCTGGGGAACATATAAAACAATCGAGAAGATTTTCCGATGGTTGACGCTATCGCTATTCGCATAAATCGCCGCGGCCATAATGGCCAAGCCGAATTGGAGCGAAGTTCTGCATGGTACGTTTGTACCAAGTTTCAAGTTGGACGCGGAGTTCCTGTCCACACGCGTAGCCATTCTCGGCACTACGATTTCTCCTTATCTGTTCTTCTGGCAGTCTAACCACGAAGTCGAGGAGAAAAAGGCCGAGGAAGGAGCCGAGCCTGGTAACCCATCCGAAAAAGAATTGAAGAACGCGGTTTGGGACGTCAACGCGGGGATGCTACTCTCGAATGTCGTGATGTACTTCATCATCCTGGCCGGCGCGGCAACACTCCACGAGTCAGGTAACAAAGAAATCGAATCCGCGACGCAGGCCGCCGAAGCGTTGAAGCCGGTCGCCGGCGATGCAGCATATGTTTTGATGGCCATAGCGCTAATTGGAACTGGGGTCTTAGCCGTACCTATTCTCACAACCTCGGCTGCCTTCAGCGTCGCTGAAGCCTTCGGTTGGAAATGTGGCCTCGACGAAAAGCCCGGTCAGGCGAAAGAGTTCTACCTTGTAATGAGCGCTTGCACGATTGTCGCTCTGGCGATTGATTATCTGGGCATCAATCCGATGAAAGCATTATTTGTTACCGCCGTGATCAACGGTTTCCTGTCTGCTCCGCTGTTGGTGGGAATTATGATCGTCTCAAACGATCGTAAGATCATGGGAAGCCACACCAACAGCCGTCTCTTAAACGTCCTTGGCTGGACAACAACTGCTCTGATGTCGCTAGCCGCGATCGTTCTGGTGTGGACGTGGTTCCAGTGAGAGAGGATTCGCAACTCCACGAAAGGAAATATCCGATCAGACTGGCAATAACCTGCTAGCGACAATTTCGGGCGGACGAGAATTGCCGGGAGCACATCAAGAACTTACTCTGATGCTCGCCCCAACATCAGAGTTTGCAACGAGCTGAATGCGAAGTCACGTTTGTGCGGCAAAAACTCGGGCGAGCGTGGGTCCGCTAGACTGCCAAGTCGCCTACACATCTTATCGCTTAACAGTTTCTCTGTGCGTTCCAGCAAATCCTTTAAGTACAGTTCCACAAACTTGCTTAGCGCCTCAGCGGCCGGGCCGAAGCGAGTAATCAGGCACTGCTCACGTCTAAAACCTGTGAATCCGGCCTCTGCAAAGAGTTGCATTGCGAACCGGGGAAAATACGTGCCGATGTAGCTGTCCTCGTCTCCGATTTCGCGATGCTCGGCCTGCCGAATGGCAAGTTCGAGATCAGGAGGAGAGGAAAGCATTACCGAATGAATGTTGTCCGATTCCAGCACCGCGAGTAGCCCGCCGGGGCGGGCCACGCGGCGAAATTCGCGGAGCGCTTTTCTGATATCCGGATAGCTATGCATGCTGTGAGCTGACCAGACAACGTCCACCGAGCCATCGTCAAACGGCAAGTCACAGACATCGGCGTTAACAAAACGAATGTTACCGACGGCGCCACTTTTTTTCCTAGCTTCCTTGAGATATGCGTCGGAATTATCGATGCCAGTTACCTCGGCCTGAACTTCCGAAAGAAGTTTTGTGAAGAATCCGTCGCCGCAACCGACATCGATTGCACGGAGGCTTTGATCCGGCAAATGCCGGACAATCTGGCGAAAATCGTCCTCTAGTGCCTCGTGCAGCGCCTGCAGACGAATAGCGTACGAGGGCAACGAATCACTCATCTTCATACCACCGAAGGCGAATTACGATTACTTAAGCGGCGGTAGTTTCGCCGCCCGAGACCGTGAGGATTTCACCGCTGATGTAACTGGAGTCCGCGTTCGACGCAAAAAACACAAATGCGGGGGCTACCTCTTCGGGTTGTCCAGGGCGCTTCATCGGCGTGTCGGCGCCGTGCGCAGCGACTTCTTCGGCCGGCTTCGATACTGGCTGTAAGACAGTCCAGATGGGGCCCGGCGAAACGCAATTCACGCGGATTTTACGTTCCACCAGGTTTTGCGCAAGTGATTTCGTAAATGCATGGATCGCCCCCTTCGTAGACGCGTAGTCAATTAACGTTTTATTTCCCTGGAGGCCGGCAACCGATCCGCAATTGATGATCGTGCTTCCCGCCTTCAGATGCTTAAGCGCAGCCTGCGCCATATAGTAATAGCCGTAAATGTTGACTCGAAAAGTCCGATCCCATTGCTTCTCACTAATCTCTTCCAGCGACTCTTGAGATTGCTGGTGGGCGGCGTTGTTGACGAGAATGTCGAGCCTCCCAAAGTTCTTCACAGTCTGCTCGACCGCGGACTGGCAAAACGCATTGTCACTGACGTCGCCCGCGATTAGGAGTGCCCGCTTTCCGGCCTTCTCAATATGTTTCTTCGTCACCTCTGCGTCAGATTCCTCTGCGGCAAGATACACGATCGCGACGTCCGCTCCTTCGCGCGCATACATTACCGCTACCGCTCGCCCGATACCAGAGTCGCCGCCGGTGACGAGTGCTACTTTGTTCTCAAGTTTTCCTGCAGGTTTGTAGTCCTCCGCTTCAAACTCCGGCAACGGCTGCATCTGCGACTCCAGTCCAGGCTTACGCTGTGTCTGAGGCGGCATCTTCTTGCCAGCTTCTTCGGTAGGCTTGCTCATCGAAGTCCTTATTGGAAATGGAATCGTCGCCCGATACTCCGACGACTGCCGCAGCAACTTGGGTGCCGAGGCGCGGAACTTTATAAAATGCCCAACAATGCCCATCTTCGGCGTTCGAGCGGGAAAATGCGCCCGGCATGAGGGAACGTCGTTTGCTAGTATTGTGGCTCCAATGGATGCCGTAGCCGCCTATAGACTCCTCCGAGAAACCATCTCGAATTGTTCAGAAGACAAAGTGCCGCAGCTGGGGGCGGCGCTTGCCTTCTATTCTGCGATCTCGCTGGCGCCACTACTGGTAATCGTTCTTGCGGTCGCTGCATTGTTTTTCGACGAGGTCGCTGCGCGAGGCGGAGTAGTCGCACAATTACAGGGGCTGGTAGGAGAACAGGGTGGTCAAGCGATCGAGAGCATGATTCAAAGTGCCAGCAAGCCCGGTTCCGGGGTCAAGGCGACGATCTTGAGCACCGTTACGCTGCTCTTCGGGGCATCCGGCGTGTTTGGGCAATTACAAGATTATCTGAACACGATCTGGGGAGTGAAACCCAAAGCCGGTCGTGGTATTTGGGGCGTGATAAGAGATCGCTTTCTCTCTTTCGTATTGGTGCTCGGAGTTGCATTCCTCTTATTGGTTTCATTGATTGTCACGTCTGCAATTGCCGCGTTGGGAGAGTTCACAATTCGACTGCCGGAATCTCTTGAGTGGCTGAGTCAAAGCTTAGACTTTGGTGTGTCGTTCGCCGTTGTTACAGTGCTCTTTGCGATGATCTTCAAGTTACTCCCGGATGTGAAAATGGCATGGAATGGCGTTTGGCTCGGGGCCATTGGGACCTCGTTACTTTTCACGATTGGAAAACTCGCCATTGGTCTTTATCTCGGCGACAGCAGCATGGCCTCCTCGTATAGTGTTGCAGGATCGTTCGTGGTCCTACTCGTATGGACGCATTACTCGGCACAGATTCTGTACTTCGTGCGGAGCTGACCAGGGCGTATGCCAACACCTTTGGATCCAAGATCGTACCCGCCGAAGGCGCGGAACCGCCCAATCCAGCGGAGCGAGAGATAGAGTGGAGAGCGTAAATTGATATTCGCTTGCATTAACGGTTCCCACTGACATATGGAAGGTCCATCGATCGTCATACTCGCCGAGGAAGCAAAGAAGTTCGTCGGCAAATGCGTTATGCAGAGTACGGGTTCGACAAAGCTCGTCGATGTCACATCGTTTCGAGGACGAACGCTCACTCGCATTCGAACCTGGGGAAAACACTTTCTACTTTGCTTCGACAAAGACGTCATCAAGATTCATTTTCTCATGTTCGGTAGCTACCGAATCGACGAGGACAAACCTGGAGCGCCTCCCCGCCTGTGCCTGAGATTTCCTAACGGTCGAATAAGCTTCTATTCATGCAGCATCCGAATGCTCGACAAGTCTGCAACGCAGACTTACGATTGGCGAGTCGATCTAATGAGCCGCGCATGGGACGAGCAACACGTGCTGCAAGCAGTTGCGCACGAAAACAATACTGAACTTTGTGATCTGTTACTTGACCAGAACATTTTCGCAGGTGCCGGAAACATCATTAAGAATGAGGTCTTGTTCCGGCTCGGTCTTCATCCAGAACGAACGCTCAAATCACTTGCAGCGTCCAGCCGCCAGCTACTCGTGGGCGAAATGCGGCGTTATTCAAAACAGTTCTATCGGTGGAAAAAGAAATATGTGCTCCGTAAGCACTGGCAAATGTACGGAAAGAAGCTGTGTCCGAATTGCGGAACAAAAGTGGTCTTAAAGAAAACTGGAAAACTAGATCGAAGAAGTTTTTTCTGTCCAATCTGTCAGCCTCTTCGCACTGGGACTGGAGTTTCCAAGTCGCGTCGCTGAGAACTACGACCAACCGAACTTCGCTGTCCGTGTCGGGCTCACGTCGACGGGCGACGATTAAGGCAGACATGGGTCTAAGTCATGTCGGTCTAGTAGCGGTCACCCCTTGTCATCGGAGTGGTTGTAAGACGAACCGGTATTCTGCCAAAAAAGACAAACTTCAGTTAGAACCGGGCGAATGCGATTGAAACTCGTCTTCGCGGAATAGCGTTTGCACTGCCAGCAAAAGCCTCGCTCCTTCGCGGCAGTCCGTTTCAACCAATGACATGGCGCGTACTTAGCCGCTCCGTCAGCGCGTCGCGTTGCGGGTTGCATTTCCGCCCGTCTACCACGAGACAATCTATGAAAGCTCTTTGCTGGCACGGTAAAAGCGACGTGCGCGTCGACAACGTTCCTGATCCGAAGATTGAACACCCACGCGACGCGATTGTCAAAATCACGTGAAGCGGTCGAGAAAGTTAATCATCGGTGCATTTAAACGCAGACCACACTTACAGTTTGAGCCAAGCGATCATGTGTTGCAGAAAGGGAGGCACTGTATCTGTTCCAGGCGCATACGCGGGAGCGTCCGACGCAATACCGGTGGGTGCATTCATGAATAAAGGGCTCACGATGAAAAGTGGCCAGACACACATGCAGCGATATATGAAACCGCTGCTGAAAAAGATTGAAGCGGGCGAAATTGATCCGTCGTTCGTTATCAAGCATCGCGTTCAATTAGCAGATTCCCCGAAAGCATATGATAAGTTTCGCGACAAGGAAGATGGTTGTATTAAAGTCGTCCTAAAGCAGTAGCCGTTTTCTCGCTCGATACAATATTCGTCGCGCTATTTAGTTCGTGTTGCGAGCTGGGTCACACACGCCAAAATGCCGCCACGCACACTCGTGAAGGTATCGCTATGCCTAAAGAAGCTCCATTGGACCCCAACCGCCGACAATTCCTGGCTACTGCCGGTAGTATCAGTGTAGGCGTGATCGCAGCCAACGCGGCTAATGTTGTGCAAGCGAATCATGGCATCAAGGAATCGAGCGCTACCGAAACGCATGTTGGCTCGGGAGGCGAAACGAATCAGTCCGTCGGCGGAGGCGACTCGGTACTAACAACGCAACAAGGCATACCTATTGCCGACGACCAGAATACACTACGTGTCGGCCCGCGTGGCCCGGCACTTCTGGAGGACTTTCACTTTCGTGAAAAGATTTTTCACTTCGATCACGAGCGTATTCCCGAACGAGTTGTCCATGCGCGTGGATTTGGCGCGCATGGCTATTTCGAGAATTACGGTTCGTTAAGCGATTTGACTCGGGCTGATATTTTCCAACGAGCGAAAGAGAAGACACCAGCGTTTGTGCGATTTTCGACAGTGGCTGGCAACAAAGGCTCGGCCGACCTCGCCCGAGACGTGCGGGGTTTCGCGGTCAAAATGTACACAACAGAAGGCAATTGGGATTTGGTTGGCAACAATATGCCTGTGTTCTTCATCCAAGACCCCATCAAATTTCCCGATATGGTTCACGCTTTCAAGCAAGAGCCCGATCGCGGGTTTCCGCAGGCTCAGACGGCCCACGACAACGCCTGGGATTTCATCTCGCTGACGCCCGAAAGCATGCACATGGTCATGTGGATCATGTCCGATCGAGCCATCCCGCGGTCTTTTCGCTTCATGGAAGGTTTCGGCGTACATACGTTTCGTTTGGTGAACGCTGCAGGCAAATCTACTTTCGTTAAGTTTCACTGGAAACCAAAACAAGGCCTACAGTCAGTCGTGTGGAATGAGGCTGTGAAGATTAATGGCGCTGACCCGGACTTCCACCGCCGAGATCTCTGGGATGCGATCCAGAACAAGGACTACCCAGAATGGGAGCTGGGTATCCAAGTGCTGGATGATTCTTTTGTTCAGAATTTTCCATTTGATATTCTCGATCCTACTAAGATCATTCCAGAAGAAGAGGTCAAGGTTCGGCCGATCGGTCGGCTTGTACTAGACCGGACGGTCGATAATTTTTTCCTAGAAACAGAGCAGGTCGCATTCTGCACGCAAAACGTCGTGCCGGGAATCGACTTTAGCAATGACCCTCTTCTTCAGGGACGTAACTTCTCGTATCTCGACACGCAGTTGAAGCGACTCGGCGGGCCGAATTTCACGCATATCCCGATCAATGCACCGAAGGTTCCCGTCCGCAATTTTCAGCAGGACGGCCATATGGCGATGACGAACCCGAAGGGTCGCGCCAATTACGAGCCGAACTCATGGGGGGACCAGGGTGGTTCGCGTCAGTCACCCGAAACTGGCTTTCAGTCGTATCCTGAAGTGCTGGACGGCAAAAAGTTGCGAGCTCGGCCGGAGTCATTTGCCGACCATTACAGCCAGGCAAGGCAGTTCTTCATCAGTCAGACCGAAGTCGAACAAGCGCACATCGCCGACGCTCTCGTCTTTGAACTGAGCAAGGTGCAGCGCGTGGACATTCGGGAACGAATGGTCTCGCACCTCGTTAATATCGACAAGGATCTTGCCGACAAGGTTTCTAACGGCTTGCGTTTGCGAAACGCTACAAAAGCGGCGAAGGCGGCCACGCCGACGCGGCGCGACTTGAAAGCTTCGCCTGCCTTGAGCATTCTTCGCAACGGACCCAAATCATTTGCAGGTCGGAAGGTCGGAGTGCTGGCCACGGACGGCGCAGACTCCAAGCTGCTTAAAGCGCTACAAGCAGCTTTGGCTGCCGAGGGCGCTACGATGAAGCTCATTGCGCCTGAGGTTGGAGGCATTAAAACTAGCGACGGTACCTGGCACGACGCGGATGAGAAACTAGAGGGAGCGCCATCAGTGCTGTTTGATGCCGTGGTACTTTTTTCATCTGATGCGAGTAGCCCGAACTTGGTTGCAAGGCCAGCCGCTCGAGACTTTGTCGCAGACGCGCTGGCGCACCAGAAATTTATTGGTTATACAAAGAGCGCGTTACCGCTCCTCGAAAAGGGAGGCGCCCCGGACAAAATGGATGAAGGCTTGGTACTTATTGAGGCGGGCGGGGATTGCGATAAGTTTGTATCGCAGTGTCGCGCACTTCGCTTTTGGAAGCGAGGCTGAGGGCGTCTTTGAGTACTCGGCGAAAGCTTTACCGAGCGAGTGCCTGTAATTACAAGTCTTTTACTTCACACCGTTGGTTAGGCTAACAGCGTTCAATGAAAGCCAGTCTCCGGATCGTGTTGGCAACGGCGCAGTTAGCGGGCGCGCAGGAAGGTGGAATGTCGGAGCGATATATGTTGTCAGCTGTGCGCAGCCTAGTTTTCCGCGGTCTCCTACGATCTACACGCGGTGCGGATGGTGGACATTCTCTTGCGGTTCTGCCGGAGCAAGTAACTCTGCGCGATATAGTAGATTCATTCGAAAGACCGCTTAGTCTTCAAGTTGAAGGGCTTGAACGCCAACCGCATCATCGCGGATCTCCGCCGGAGGCGTGAGCTGGCTCGCTGGCCGCCAGCCGCTGAAGCCCATTAATGGCACCCAAGTTCGCTCAAGTGACGGCACGGTTGCATTTGGATGTTACGACTATACATTCCAGAGTTGCAAAACGCGGCGCACCTTTCGGAATAGTTTTCACAGCGAGGCCCTCTCGTCAAATTGTTGGTAGTTCGCGTGTCGAGATCGGGAACATGACGCACGGTCGTAAACATGCGAGGCGCTCCGCCGAAGCCGCGCTCATATCCCTGGCAATAAGTAATTCGCATCCTTGGATTCAACAAACCTCGCAACCTCATTCGGGAAAATCAAATGTTAGCCTGCCCCAGGGTGTGGACGAATATAGCCGCTAAAATGCAGACACGTCTCAGTTACCGATTCAACATCAGATCGAGCGGCTTCGTTATCTTGTCGGATGAATACGATCGCGTCTTCGGTCGGCAGGAGCCGCCGCGCCTTTGGCTGTTCCGTGCGGTGAAAGGGTCAAGTTTTCCAGCTTTGTTTTCGTTCGCTCAATAATTTGTGACGCAGGATTTAACCGGTATTTGAAAAACACGTGTTCTGGGGTGGAAGGTATTTTTTCCCACGGCAACCAACGGCCGACTGCAGATTCTCCGGCGAAGATGCCGACTTTTAGTAGTTCCACCGTTGATCGTAGCGGCTCGTCAAGCAGGTCAGTTTGCTCGATATTCTCAGTGACGTGACGGAGTGGTCGCCAGACGTTTTCGGATAGGCCCCACTTGGAAATGACACGGCTGAGCGCCGTTGTCGGATCTTCAGGGAATATATGCGGCTCCAGTTCGCTAAGCGCGTGCCCCGACTGTAGGCTGTACTTTATAAGTACTTCGTATTCCGCGTGGAATGCGATTCCCATCATGAGCCGGCCTAACGGGGCCAGAAAAGCACTGAGAGTCAGTGCATCGTCAACAATTGCTTTCGGACAGAATTCTGTGATGCAGCTGAATGCAATACTTGCTGCAATACTCCGGCGTTGCGTCAAGTCCGCATCAAGCCAAGGAAGAACGCGACTGCGAAGCATCGCAGAAACATTCAGCGTTAGGGCAATTTCGCCCACGCGTCGATAGCCAAGCCGTGCTACCGCTTCATCGATATCGATCGTCGGGGCGTTCGTCCGTAGGTAGAATGGGCTATTGGCGATCCGCAAGACTTCGGCTGTCAGTGCCGCATCCTGCAATACTCTGCTAACGAATCTGTTAGGAACTGTCGACGGATCGCATGAAAGCTGATACACATCATTGGTCTCCAAGGATAACGGAAACATCTGATTGACGTTTGCAATTCGGCGTTCATACTCACCGCCATTGATTCTCTGGATGGGTAATGCAACGGATCGGTCGGCGGATTTGGCGTCGCCACACAAGCATTCCGAATTTCCGGTCATCGCGAGTCTGCGGACGCGGATGCGCTCCTTCATTCGGATGGCGAAACCTTTTAAGTCCGTTGGCTTGTAAACGACGGAATCTACCCCTCGCGCCAAAAGATCGTTCGTAAGGCGTGAATCGGTTACCGCCGTATGCACTGCCACTAACGGTGCCCGTGGTCGAGATAGGATTTCGACTGCGAGTGCGTGACCGTTGCCATTGGGCATCCGTAGGTCGGTTACCACCAGATCGAATGTTTCCCCCTCGAGCCGCATCTTCGCCTCGGCGCTATCGCTCGCGTAGGCGCAATGAAACTCTTCGCGCTCCAGTGCTCGACCGAGCGTGGTTCGTACGATCTGGCTATCGTCAACGACAAGGGCGCGAAACTGTTGCGTAAGCATGTCCCGCCTCACGTTTTAGTCTCATTGAAAAGCGGATGGTGCACGGATTCTCTATTCGGCGATGTATCCCTGTCTCTGGCCTATGCCGATACGGTAAACACTTTGGGAATGAACTCAATAAGCGTTCTCGCCGCTGCGCGAATATCAACCGCGGCAGCCTGCAGATTTACCTTGTTTTTCATCTTTGCGGCTCGCTCGACTGCGCAGGCAGCAAGACGAAGCGGCTCGGCACCGAGGATCGCCGCTGCGCCTTTGAGCGAATGAGCCGTCTCTGCAGCAATACAAAAGTCGTCGTCAACGGCATGTTGAATGATTCTCTTGATCTGGCTCTTCAAGATGGATTCCATATCGTATAGCAGCTGCTGGGCCAGCGCACGATCTTCCCCGCAAGCGCGTAAGAGCTGGCCTCGATCGATCGGCGGCGATACGAGACGATTAAGAGCGGAAGCGGTGTGCGGGCGTCGTATCGACATGCGTGTCCCCTCTATCGGGCCAAGATATTCAAACTTATCATTCGTACGAGCTCATATAACCGTCGAACAAAGATCATTCCGCTTGGTCACGTAAAAGCCAAGCATGCCCGGCGAGGGATCCGAGCCGCGCGCCTATGCCGGTCATCGCGATCGTATGAGCCCCCCGGCCATTTCATACTTGCGCCCAACTGTACTGCATTGCTATTTGTTTTCGGGCGAATAAGTCTCGTGTTCGGCAAACGTTGTCAAAACCGCCGAAAGGGCGCACGAAGCATGGTGCAGGTTCGGATGACTCCCGCGTGCCCCAGTCAAAGCAGCCGCCCCGACCTTCCGCGTGCCACTCAACGACGATACGGCAGAACGGGCATGACCGGTTCTGACGATTCTTGGGAGTTATTTTCTCTTGAGATACGCAAATCTCCCGCTTCGCTTGTGGATCTAGCGAAACCGCTTAATCTCAAAACATCGTCCGATCACGTGGGTCCCTAATTTGTCCGGTGAGTTACTGATGCCAAGAAGCGTAGATGCAATCAGCACGAAAGGCCAAGTTGTCTTTTGGCGCAAAATAGGTATCGACCGTACTTTGCGCGAGTCGAACGAGGTTGCCGGTGAGAAACAAATGGGTCTAGTCGACAACAGTGGACCCATTCAGAGTGCTCAAGAATCATTTCAGGAGGGTCAGGACGATCTAGCTGTCGCCAGAGGAATGGTCATCTGTTCGATGCTCGGCGTTTTATTGTGGTTCGCAGTTGTTCGCTTTGTCGCATGGTTTATGTAGGGTCAGCTAAAGTGCCACGTGTACATTACCTTTTGCTTCCGCGGGGTCGACCTGCATCGTTGACCCACCCGTCCGTCGTCTGAAAGCAGTGGGAATTCGTCCCGAGCAGCGGAGCTAAACTGCAACGGAGTTCGCGGTGTTCACGGTCTCGTGTGTGTGGGATTTAATTTTCTTTCATCGCATGTATCAACCTGGCCCTCGAAAGTTTGGCCTCAAAACGGCGAGTTGCCTCATCTGCTTTCTTTTGTTCCGACTAAGACCTTCGTCGTTGCTGATCTGGAATCTGTTTCGTCCACCAGTGATGTAAGACCCGAAGGCTACACAAATTAGGGCCAGTGAGAATAGCGTACTTGTCAGACCGAATTGAAGTTATCTTTTCATCCGATTCTCGCTTCGCTCGCTGCTTTCTCGACTAGCTATTTGCTCGTCCATTGTGGTTCCCCAAACCATTGGCAGCAGCAGCAGCGAGTTGCGGCTTAATTCGATCGCGGGTGCGACGCGCATCGCGCGCTATATTTTTGCGCTCGCTAACGATTGCGATTCAAGGCGTTGAACACGTTCCGAAAGCGTACGCAATGCTCGGCCGGACAGTAGACCTATGTTTCCAACGAAAATAAGTATGATGGCGGAGAATAGTAGCTCGTGCGCGCCTTGCAGACCCGAAAATTGCTCGACGGCAGACCCCACCAAAAACATGATACCGCCGACTTGCGCGATGACTCCGAAGTAGATGACTGAACGGACGGCATCCATAGCTTCCTCACATATTGACCGTTGACTCGAAAAAAGATGGCAGCAGTTTCATCGCAAACGATACCACAGCCAGGCCGAAACGCCAGCGTCGGACGTATCAACCTCGACGCAACCCTTCGGCGCAATTCCTGGGGCATCTGGTGAGATCGACTATGGGCCAGAGACGAGAAAACGACCACCGTTCACTGATTGAAACAACTCGCAGCCGCTAGACGGCTACGCCATCGGGGTGTTCTTTGACAACTTAAAAAGTCCGCCGGAAGTCGCGGGCCGGCGGGCATCTCTTAGTCCCTGGCGGATATATTCGATGGGTTGCTGCTTCGCAGCAATCCCGTCTTTCGAACTCTGCGTGCTAGCTATGTTAGTTCTTTGCGGCTTGTCCGGCCTTGCGGTCGGCGGCTACTTGTTTGAAGAGTTTATTGGAGTCGTCGCCAAAGAGTTGACCGTAGATGGCGGCGATTACTTGGGCATTGTCGTAATTCTTCTGCTTCAGCGTGTCGGCGAACCAGACGCGGAGGTTCTTTTCAAGCTGATGGGCAACGATTGGGTTTTTTGGGTCCAGGCAGCAAGCTTTTAATATCTTGGCGGCGGCTGGTTCAAATCGTTTTTTTCGAACCTGGGCAATGGAATCGTCCAGGTAGATCTCGCTCACCAAACCCAGGTTTCCGGATTCGTAGAAGCGGGTATTACCGAACGTCTGTTTCCAGTTATCACCCGCTTTTCCCCAGTAGTAATCGACCGTTTCTTGATGCGCGCTAGTCGTCATGGTTTTACCGTTAACCGGTTCAATGACCAGATCGCCCATCCGTAGAAACACGTGACCGGGAAGGTTTACGGCGCGGGTTTTCAGACCCAGCCGATTGCCAACTAAATTGAACAGGACGCATGAGGAGACGCAGTTAAACTTATGCTCGTCCAACAGTTTTCGAATATCGACTTGATCGTCGTCAAAACCGCCTTTCAATTGTGTGTTATATAAGACAAAGGCCAGACGAAAGGCCTTATTTTCGGGAGTTGTAGCGCCTTCCACAACCTTGCGCGATATCTCCGTGATTGCGTTGATTTTGGCGATGTAGATCTCGCGAGTGGCTTTGTCGGCCACGCCGGATGCCACGAGGATGGCGTCGGACTCATCGCACTTGTTGGCTTGGCCGGCCGCGATTTTTTTGAACAGCTCCTCTTCCTCTGGAAAAACGTAGGGCGGATCGGCTGAGCCCATGAGGGCGACCGCTTCGTTGAGCGCGACCAGCGGTGCGACGTGGTGCGGTTGGAGATGGAAGGGAGGATTATCGTCCGCGTCGGCCGAGTGGGTGTGGGCTGCCAAGAGTATCGAGGCGGACAGGATTAGTTGGCACGGTTTGATAAGCATGGACGAAAACCCTTAACCCCGTGAACCGTCTACTTCCCTTCTCGCCCGGCGATTTCACTTCATCATTCGACGCGACGCCGCTAATCTTGGCAAGACTCGGTCCCAAGGCGCGATAAACCCACCGACCACGCAATTCGCAGCTTGCGGCGTTTCATCGTGCGACCAATGCGCTGATGCAGAATTAGTTTCGCCGACTCGGCAAATCATACCCGACGCCGCCGCATTTATCGCATAGAACGAAGCTGTCTGTTTTTATGCGACCGGTTCCGCCGCAGCCAATGCACGCCGGTTTTGCGCTCCGCGATCCGTGGCAGGTGGGGCACTCAATTTCTACCACTTCGGGAACGAGACCGTTTCCATTGCAGGTGTCGCATTTAGTCATTCAACTACCGTTCGCTGACCTCGTACTTGCCGCAGTGCGGGCAATCAATCTCGAATACATCGGCAATGGAGTCGCTCGTTATACGCTCCCGCTCGCTCTGCGGTAGCCAGCGTTTCCCCACCTCGCCGTGATCGGGGTTTCGCGGGCAGATGACCCGCGTCTCGCGCTTTTGGAGACCCATTTTGGAATAGTAAAATGCTATTCGCCTGGACGCAGTACGCTGGCGTACAGACATTTATGACAAATTGGCGCACTGAAAAGCCCGCCACGAGGGCGGTTTAGAAAATGAATAGCAGCAGCGAACTCATAGTAAGCAAAGTGATAACGCAGACAACTATCCCGGCAATAGGCCGATTTACGAGAGTAGCAACTGCCATGAAGGGCGAAGTCACAAGAAGGACTAGTGCGATAGTTTCCAGTGCATCGCTTACTAGCAGATGGCCCGGAAAGCGGTCTCGCCCGTTTGCTGATTTGAGTAGAGCAAGCGACCCAAAAAACATGCAGGCCCAGAACGTGCCCCCGAGCATGGCCCAAGGCTGATTTTGAAGGTCGGCCCTATGCTGCCACCCTCTCGATCAGTTCTTTGATCGTCCATACGTACCCCTTTATATGCGTGGATACGGCCGCCCAGGTTTCGGTGCTCCAGCGAATTGCCATGCCTTGAGCTTTCGCTGCAGCGTCCTAACAGAGATCCCGAGCTCGTCAGCTGCGTGGGTTCTGTTGCCGTCATGTTCAGCGACGCATTCCTCGATGCGCCGGCGCTCCAGATCGGCAAGCGTTAAGCGGGGTAGCTTGGCCATACACGCATCGTAGCAGCGGACGACCAAAGTATCGAGTAAAGGCGCTCGGGAGCCGTAGACATCTAAGGAACGTCAGTCAACGGCTAGCGCTGCTGAATGATAGTGATCCGGAATTCTCTCACACAATTCTGCTAATGGCGTTGGGAGATGGCAGGGGATGATGCACCGATCATTTTCGTCGATTCGGTGGAGGTCGCTTGCGAGATACCCGCTCACAAACTCATCTGCGCCAACTCGAGGAAAGCCCACGAACGCGGTCATGCGAAATGCGTAGATAACCCGACCGATCCTGCCGCCTTTCGTTTCGACAAGTTCGCCTGGCATCAGATCCATCGTCGCACTTAGAACTCATGGTGTGGTCGGCCGCTAATATATACCGCAGTCGTACAGGCCAATCCTGAAATCTCATTGCGTTCACTCGCGCTGAATGACAAGAGGGCGACAAACTGACCGGCTTCACGCTTTCGCCGGCCATACACTCGTCATAGCCGCGATAACACAATCGGCGCTCGTTAGGCGCAACCCTGTGCGGTTGATTTCCGCCTACCCGTTGCACGACCGCATAACCACGATCAGAACCACACTTAGAATCACTGACACGACGAGGGAACCGAAGCAGCCAAGTTGGTTGGAGAAGAAGGCGAACATGATGAGTATTTCGATGGATTAATGACCGTTCGTGGAGTTCTGCGAAGTGAATGACGGGCGGCGATATTGGCCGCAACGAGGGCAGGTGACGGTGATCGTCCAGATTGCTTGCATTCGATGCAGGCCATCTGGTTCCGTGAAGCGCTCGGCACACTGGCCGTAGAGGATATTGCAGATATCGCCGCAGAGTTCGCATTTACCAGAGATTTCCATCGCAACCATGTCGCAGTAACGAGCAAAGGGTATGCCGCATTACTGCTACGACAGCTATGAACTAAGCGAGTTGCATTGATAGTTGCCACGGCGGAGGGATAAAATAGCCGGACCAGTTCCTTTCGGGAGAATTCAGATGAGCGCCCGCGCCTCTCGTGACTGCGATGGCATGTACGATCCGAAACTCGCCAAAATACAGCAGCGATTCCGCGAGACAGGCGCGACAACGCCGCGTGCCGGGCTGGAGTTGGGTACCGACGTTCACCGAGTAGATTGGGAGCGCAAGATTGACGCGGAAGACCAAGCCCGGAAGCGATCGAATGATGACCGCTGCTAGAAAGCGGGCTGCACGGTCGCACAGGTTGGGGCGAAGCCAGTACACTCCAACCGATACGGCCACATCTTGACAGCGCAGTCGAGAAAACGGCCTCGAACTATTGGGCATCTGTAGAGGTGACTATCGCGATTTGGTGACGGCCAGTGTGCCGCGCCGCCGGCTACGAACCGTATGCGACTCGGTCGCTTTATTGGCCACGAATTTCGCCACCTTGCGCCGTTCGGGGCAAAGAAACTCATACGACACGCCTAATGAAAACGAATCTTCCCCGCTGACGAACAGAGAATGCGTTTTGCCGCACGCCGGGCATTTTAAATACGTAATGGCTGACATTTGGGGATTGTTAGCGGAGCCCGTTGTCGGCGTGAATTTCATCCAAGCGCAACCGCATTTGATCGTTGTCAGATTTCAGCCTAGCAGTATGAGCGGCAATCGCTCGGTTTAAATCGGCCGCCGATTCGATTGGGCGTTACGCATCGCGATCGTCCATAAAACTCCGGTTCAACCGCGCAGCCAAGACGAAACGACGCGCGACAAAAAGACGCCGGCAGGCTGCGTTCACCAAGACATCCGATGCACAGCCCGGCCGGCGATCCTTGGAAGACGGAGCATTATTACCCCGCGCGTGTTGGAGACAAGTCGATTTGCGTAAAAGCGAAAAAAACCTCCACGATTACGCAGCCAGACGATTAAACCGAGCCCAATGGCAATCGATTAGCAGTGTGCGAAGGCTAAATCGATACGTCGAATAAGCCCGGGGCGCTACGGCCAATACTATTTCGGCGAATACGGCAAACCAGTACGGGACGGTTACACCGCAGTAAAATCGTCCACACACAGGATCTCAAAGCCGAGAAAATGAACGACCAATGTGTTGTGTAAAGGCTAAGGATCTCGAAAACCAAATGCAGTTTTCCGTCACCCATTTCGTACAGGAATAGACGGCATTCCAGTTCACCTTCCTCTGCGACGATGTCGACGGTTTTCGTGCCAAACGGTGACGAAAAACAGCCGCCAACTTGGTAGCTCCGTACTCACAGCACTACCAGCAAAACGCAAGCAAGTCCCCACGCCACCGAGCACGCAATTCGCAGCTTACGGTGTTTCATATCATCGACTGCTGAGATCGGTCAGTATCTCGTCAACGTTCGTATCTGCGCGAACTTCGCGGACATTTAAAGGAGCCTCGTTTGAATTCCGGTAGTAATCGCTGTGACAGCCTAAGGTATTGTCAGAACGAGTTCTGACCGAGGTTGTTACGGCCAGTCACGCTTGCTCCGTTGACACTGCTGACCCCGTTCTGACCGAGGTTGTTACGGCCAGTCACGCTTGCTCCGTTGACATTGCTGACCCCGTTCTGACCGAGGTTGTTACGGCCAGTCACGCTTGCTCCGTTGACACTGCTGACCCCGTTCTGACCCAGGTTGTTGCGTCCCGTGACGCTTGCTCCGTTGACCCCACTGACCCCATTCTGACTCAGGTTGTTACGGCCAGTCACGCTCGCACCGTTGACATTGCTGACCGCGTTCTGTCCGAGGTTGTTACGACCGGTTACACTTGCTCCATTGACCGGCCCTCCGAATTGGGCGAACGTGGTCGTCGCGACCCACGTAGCCGCAAATGTCATTGAATAACAAATTAGCCGTGTCATTTTGTCCTCGGTCTGCGGCGAAAGCCTATCATGGGGCGTGCGCCCCTAAAACTGTGGAAACTGATCGAGTCATGCACTTGGCATACCGGGTAGGCAAATCACCGTTTAGTTGAGTGATTTGTGGCCGCCACGCCAATATCCCGAGGGGTAATAGTCGCTATGTCGCTGAGATCATGCACATTTCGCTCAGTTGTCGCATAGCAGATTCGCCAGATTGCATTGACCGAATTGGGGCTACACCGGTTCTAACTCAGTCGTATTCTTGATCGCTTCGAGCGCGAAGAGATGGGAGACGTGCGGAAATCAGGGATCGTCTCAAAATATAGCCGATTAATATTTACAAATCATTCAACGAATTCCGTGCGAAGGTAGGCTGCGGCACGGATCGAATGCTCTTTTCGACTAGCAATTTACTGTCTCGAAGCGAAAGCTTTGTCCGTGCCAAAACAGAGGAAACCCCGGACTTAAGTACCCGCGCAGCCAAACTACCGTCGGCGCGATGCATGCGATTCCCCATGCGCCCGGCGACGCGATCCGCAGCTTGCGGTGTTTCATCATCTTACCCGCGCGTGCTCCACACGATCAGCCCCAGCCCAACGGCAACGAGCGTCGAAGCGACCAGGAGAGTGCGCACCGTGAAGCGCCAGCGTAACCAAGGGGGTGCAGCAAAAGCCGCGACGCATATTACTTCGTAGCAGCCGACGACCAAAGTATCGAGCAGCGGCGGCGCCGGCGCCCATTAGACGCGATTGTGGAAGGTCGTTCGGCGACGACGAATAATAGAACTAACGAGGCCGACGGCGACAAGCCAAATTGTCTGCGGCTCCGGGATGGCCGCCACGCCCGCTCCGCTCACTGCAACGGCGCCAAAGTGAACTCGCCAAATGTTGTAGTCGCGATCGTCGATCAGGCCGTTCTCGTCGCCATCTCCCGCTAACCCACCGCCCATGATTCCAGTCGACTGAGTATTTCGCCACGCCACATAGTCAGCAGCATCCACTTTGCCGTTGCCGTTGTAATCGCCTTTCGGGTTCGTGATATTCTGCACCACGAACGCCTTGCGAATGAATACCAAGTTACCGTTCGGCAACATGGGCACTTCGGTAAACGCAAAGTTGTTGGTGTCAGCGCCAAAGGCTGGATCCAGCGTTAGGTCGATCGAAGGCAAAGCCATGATCGTGTTCACTGTGGTCAGATTCGCAACCTGAGCAAAAACAGCGAAATCATGATCGAGATACGCGTTATCAATTAAGTTGATGTAAAAGCTGCTCTGTCCGGAGTTCTGATCCGTGCCTCCGAAACCATCGCCACGCAATGCTAACCCGACGGTGCCGATGGAATTCGAGAGTCCATACTGCTGCGCCGGCGCTCCTTGAATTGAATCAAACTTAGGAATCGGTTGGAAACCATTAATCGTCCCGGGCACGGCGGGGCTCAGCGTTTCAAAGCTGCCCATTTGTAACACGAAGGGAAACCCAGCTTGATCCCTGGCAGCTCGGTTAATGACGGTGTCGTCGTAGCGGCCGCTCAGCACATACTGCAGTATGTTATCGACATGCCCCTGTAGCGCAGGATTGCTCGTCGGATTGAGCACCAAGTCAAAGTCGCCAACCGACGTTTGGAATCGCACAACTTGTGCGCGTGAGATCGTAGCCGACAGCATCACCAGCGTAAGAAAATAGCCGAACCGTTGCATTATGTCCGTCCTACCTTTGCCAATCGCGTTTGGAGAGGGTCAATATAATTGGAGTCACTCGGCCCGATCGCCGCGCTCCACGATGACGACTGCACCACAGCATCCCGAGCAATAGAAGTGTAGCGGCAGTGGGTTCGGGGACCGGCGTTATTTGCAGGCTATTGACTAGGGCAAAAGAAGTTAGCGCGGCAAATGTCGCCGTGCCGTCCGGCTCCGTTACGGTCAATGAGAGTGTTGTCGGGGATCCGTGAAATGACCTGAACGTCGTATTAAAGGTCGTCATCGGCTCGCCTCCAGAACTGATGTCGATCGTACCATTCGACGTCCCATCAACATCGCTAAACTTATATGTGACAACGCCCGTTTGATTTAGCGGATCGTGGTGCAGCGATGACCACGCATAGATGCCATCGGGCAAATTGGAAACCATGATGTTCATTACGGGCCGGGGGTTGCCCGCTGTGCTCGACCCAGGCGGGCCAAGCCGCGCATCAACGCCAATCCAGTCTTCGGCGTCGGGGGACGTCGACGGACCACGGTCGACGACCCGGAAGTCACTGGCACCGTCAGGCAGATTCGCAACCTTAATTTCGACGGTTGCCGGTATCGGGCTAACATAGTTTCTGGAACCGAGAGACGCGAGGTTTTGATTTACTGCCTCGTAGGATTGGTAACCCGCTGCGGTATTGCCCCCGACACCTTGGAAGTCGATTAGCAAAGCTGCTCCGTCGACATTTCGGGCGATGGCCAGCACAACCAAGCCCGAGATTAGGATTGCGGTATAGAAAAGTTTCATTAGCATAGCCCCAGCTTCGGTTGCGTTGACTCCTCACTATCCTAGCTGCCGCTTCACAAAAAAGCGCACCTGCTGCGTTTGGTTTTTGGGCACGCAATGTAGTGTGTCGAGATTGACCTTTCGCCGGGCTAAGGCAGACTGTCGGACGCTGTAGTTGACTGCGTAGTCTCGGAGTTGAATCCGGCCGGGCTTAGTAACCCGTTGAAAGACAATCTGGCCCTAACCATCACGCACGTTGAAGAGCGGTGACGTACGCTGTTAACGGAATCCAAGCGATTCACATTGTCAGCAACGGCCGCGCGAAAGATTTTGCGTGAATCAATAACGGCTTAACACTTGCGGAGAATTCGCCGCAGACTGACGGTGGGGCTTGAAAGAGCGCGCCGGCCGGATCACTGGCCCGAGCGAACCCGGTCGGCGTTTTTCTAGGCTCTTGCAGATTTCATCATGATCAAAGCAGCCGGAATAGCTAGCCGTGAGGAGCGCCAATATGAAGCAGGCCGATCGCGCGGCTTTTGAGTACCTGCGGCGCACACCCCGCCGATCGTGCTCGCAGGTGAGGTGATGACAGAGTCGCCGATGCTCGCTATCGCCGAAAACATCACGGCGAACATGTTGGGCGCGACTTCATTTCATCCACGGGTATTGGCTTTTTGCCTCTACGCCTTCAGCCTGAATCTGTGCATTGGGGCTGTTGATCGCGTTGTCGACGACCTTTCCTTCGCCGCTCAGCATGCCCAGGACCGCCGCGGCTGTTTCGCAGCCGGCGAGGGCGACGAGAGCAATTACTAGTAGATAGCGCAGTCGCATGCCCGACTTGTACCAAAACCAGTTCGCTAGCAACAATAGGCTCTTCGCAGGAGGTGACATGACTAACGAGTCAGATATCTAGGCCGGACGAGCTACAACAGTGGCGATCTCGTCGGTTAACGGCAGGCGGAGTATCGAAACGGCGACTACCGCACTGAGGACAGAATCTCGCATTAGACCGACCGCCGCACTGCACGCAGAATTGAGAGCGACCCGTTGCGACCCGGGTTGCTGGTCGAATTGCGGGACGAAGGCCCGCTATAGCCATCTCCTTCGCCTCCGTTCATCGAAAAGCCGCTGTTTCCCCGACGTTTTTAAAAATCTCCCGAAAAAGTCGGGCTGGCTGTAACAGTCGTCCTTTCTATCGTAAGAGAGTGCGGAGCGGGACCTCTTCCTTTTCACGAATCAAAAATCGCCTTTCCTGGGAGTTACACGATGAAGACTTCAAACCTCAAAATGATCGCCGCGATCGTCACAATCGCCAGCCTCACCCTCGCCAATGTCTCTTTCGCCAAAGGCGGCGGGGGCGGCAAGAGCGGTGGCTCCAGCAGCCACGCCAGTAGCAGCCATTCTAACGGCAGCTCACACGGCAGCAGCCACTCAAGCGGTGGCGTAAAGTCCAGCTCGACCGGCAGCAAGAAGTCGAGCTCTAACAGCGGCAAAACCGCCAGCAACAAATCCAGCTCAAACAACTCCAAGAAGGTCAGCTCGAACAACAAGCAGTCGAACCCCAACAGCAACAAGACTGCGAGCACGAACGGAAGCAAGGCTGGCAAGACCAGCAAGACGGACAGCAGCAAAACGGCCGCCACGAACGGTGGCAAGAAGAACGGCAAGAACAACAAGCCATCCAAGTCGGATAGCAGCAGGACCGCGAGCAACAACGGCGACAAGCACAGCCACCACGATCACGGCGGCTGGTCCGATTACTTCTGCTCGGGCAACGGTTGCTATTCGAACTACAGCTGCTACTCGAACTACTACTACCCCAGCTACGGTTGCTACAGCCCGTCCTACTGCGAATCATACTGCGAACCTTGCTACAGCCAGCCTTGCTGCTGCGAAACCTACTGCGAACCTTCTTACTGCGAAGGATCGTACTGCGAAGGATCGTACTGCGAAGAGTCCTACCCAAGCTGCGGTGACGAGTGTGTCCCAGCCTACGGCGACAGCTGTGGCTCAAGCTACTAACGGCGAAGAGAATTAGAAACCAAGAGACAAAGCCAATGAACCGCACTCTCGAACGCTTCTAACACGCCGAAATGCCACGCCCAACACGCCGCCTGACTAGGTTAACTCTCAGTCAGGCGGCTTCATTTGTCTTCCTCGTACTTTGCAAGCGCCACTAACGTGGTGGCAGAAAGCCAGATTACGATACGCACCACCTGGCGGCACCTTTTTTACGTTCCGATATCAAGCATGAAGCATCGTTGCCTAGGTTACGGGACGTCGCAAAGACAATGAGTCCCCATGAGTGCGGAGCGGTTTTGTTCGGGCTGCTTTATTGGAGCGATCGTCCCAATAGGGCCGAAAAATCCTACGCCATCCACATGGAAAGAACGTACCGGGCTGCACTTGCTTAGCCGACCTGTCCATCCCGTTGAGCGACCGTACCTGGCGAATGGATTGCGCGCCGCAACATCTTATGGCGCCGGCATCAACTCCTCCACTTGCTGTTCCAGCATCGCCGCAAACCTCTGGGTAGACGAACTAGTCGCCGTCTCGCTAATTGCCCGAATCGTTTTCATGATCCGCAGCAGTCGAGAGCGAACCATCGTCGGCTGCGAAAACGGCGAATCGCTTTCGACCAACATAAGAGCAAGCGGCACGCCGAGCACTTGCTTCCAACGTAACAGCTCCGAGATCAATATATCGTTCGTTGGTTCCTCCTGCCGGCGCACCTCATCAACCGATATGTGCAGGCAACGCGCCGCAGTTCGCACCGAAATGCCTAAACTCCGGCGCACATCCGCGATTCGATGTCGCGGCTTCTCCTCCGTGGAAACCACTGTGGGAACGGATACATATCCTACAGCTGAATCGAACGAATTGCCTTGACCGATACTCATTAAACAGCGTCCTCATGTTGCCAGGACGAGTCGGCGATTGAAGTTAAGATACCGCCAGACGCGTACCTATACGGAGTATTTCGGCTCGCCGACCTATTGTTAGACCCTGCACCGGAGAAGCAAGCTGGAAAGGTTGACGGCATGGTGGATTCCAGCCGGGAATCGCGGTGACGTTTTACGACCTGGGCGATCAACATAGTTCTGGAGGGTACCCTCCGATCGCACCACTGTGACTAATCCGAAGAGCACGACAACCTGACTTCCAATGCCTAACAGAAGGAATTAATATTTGAAAGCTGTAGCTGGTCGACACCTACGTCGCCTGCGCCTGGAAACATGCGCGAATGGCACTCAACGTTACTAAGAGCCGAGATTTTTTGGATCCACCACCACTTCGTTCACGACGCGGTCAACACCGTCGATGCGTAGTAATTCACTCTGCAATACTTGTTTCAAGTAGAACGTCGGGACGCGGCCCCTAACGACAAGGATCTTTTCGAAACTTTCAAATGTGATCGGATACTTGGCCCCACGAAAGTAAGCCTGACCGGCAATCAACCGTGTAGCTCGCTGCACGAGGGTCGTTCGAATATCTTCTGGGGTGTTATCCATTATTGCCCGCTCTACGCAGCCACAGCCCCTTGCGCCAGTGAATCCGCATGAGCGGCATTTTCGACAGCGTGCGAATACTTTAGGCCCGATTACATTCTGCTCGGACTGATGACCTACTTAGTCACAAACCTTCAGAGGTTGTCGCAAACGGCACAGTGCAGCGCGAATTCTTGCTTTCACCGTCCCAACGGAAATGCCGAGCACCTCCGCGATGTCTGCGTGGCTGAGCCCATCAAAGAAAGCTACGTTCCATTCCAACTGATCCTGCCTATCGTTTACCCGATCGTCTGGCATTTCCGCGTCGTCGTATCATGGCCGTCATCTATTAGGTACCACAGTCATATTCCTCTGCTATTAATCGCCGAGAATTTTTCTCTGGTTGCCGTCCAACACGGTGACATGCCGCTGCGAATAATAGTGGCGGTGTCCGGCTCGCCGACCACCGCCACTCGGTCTCAATATTTCTTACGAACGGTCTTTGCTACTCGCTCGGCTGGCTTGATGGTTATCCGACTTTTCTATCAACTCCTTAGCGTGCGCGTAATGCTTCTCGACCTTTGGCTTGGCATCCTTAACCATTCCTTGAAGTTCGCCAGACGTGTCGTCTGAGAGTACTTCTAGGGCCGCTAACATGTGCATGTGACCAGCAATCTGTGAGCCAACATAACAGGCATCGAATTCTGTACCTGTTTTACTTTCCAGTTCCTTCCGCATCGAAGCGGCGCAGGCCTCGTTGATCTTATGATCAATCTGTGAACGACGATCCGTTGGCTCGTGAGCACCAACAAACTTTTGCAGCATGTCGACCATCTTGCCGTGGTCTTCAACCATCTGCTCTGCGAATTCTTTAACTTTCTGATTCTTTGCATGCTCGACGGCGATTTTGCTGAGTTCGACTTCTGCCTTGTTGTTGTCGAGTAAGCACGCGGCCATCGCGTAGTTCATCTGCTCGCCCTGGTTTTCAGCTGACTGGTCTCCGGAAGCTTGACCTCCGGGTTGCCGCTCGACGTTGCGCTGAATGTTACCGTTATTGTTTACATTACGCTGGCCACCTGGCGTACCGCTAGACGAATCAGATTGCCCAGGTTTGACCAGACCGGGTTGGCTGCCTTGACTGGTTTGCTGGGCGGATGCGATTGCGACTAGCAAACACGACATTCCAGCTGTGAACATCCCGGTTTTACAAATCTTTGACACTCTCATAACTAAACTACTCCGTTCGGTGAACCGAATCGACATAACGACAACGCGTCGCGACCAATCAACGTCATTGACGCAAACCTGGTACCGCGTTTCACCGCAAGCGTCTGCTACTGACCATCTTTCGACGCACTGTTCGTACATGTGAGCTTTCATTCATGCCCGCCAGTCATTTGGAGGATTGCACTGCGAAATATACTTTTGGCGTTAGTGGTTATTTGCTTGTTTAGATTTCGCACGGCAACGTTTATGGCGGTGCGGTATTCAGGGTGAGTGCTAATCCGCCAAAGGTGAGTGCGACATAGTGCCCATTTTTTATCCCTATTGAAATTTACTTCGGCCGCGGTCAAGGCGAACAAGCTGTGAATGTCTATCACTCCCATCGCAATCATCAGTCGCTGCAACGTTCGATTCGGCAGTCTATGTCGATCCAGGACTTCGAACTATCAAGGTTTGTTACATCCAATCGGCGTTGTGCCTCGTACTTAGCGTGTGCAATAGCGCGCAGTACATACCAGGCATGACAAATGCACTTGCGTCGCATTCCCTCATTCGGGTCCCCACACGCTTCTTACCGTCGAACATTCCGCTAATGAAGAGCATGACAACTATGTCGCTCCCTGCCTTCTCAATTGTTCGATTTGTTTCTTCAACCTCCGGAATTCATTATGATCCGCACGCTAATTAGCTTTTCTTGCCTTGCTATCCTTCTCTCTCAGTTATCTGCTGCAAACGGTGCCAATATTGTCGCACCCATTTCTTCCACTAGTACGGCTGGCAACGCCCAAGGTCCTGCCCCACTTCGCTTTTACGGGTCAGGCGGTAGCCGCACGCAGCAAGTGTACGACTCTTCTGATTTCGCCGGCCTAACTGGTCCGATCACGATCACCGCGATATCTTTTCGTCCTTTTACAACTCCAGGTGCGTTTAGCAGCAACTCGGTAAATATTTCCGATACGCTGATTCAGCTCTCGACAACGGCAGCCTCCGGAGAGGGTGCCAATCCGTTGAGCACGACCTTCGCGAGTAACGTTGGTGGCAATGCCAAAACCGTCTATTCCGGCGCGCTTACGTTGACGACCGCGGCTTCGGGCAACGCCCCATATCCATTCGACTACACCATCAATTTACAAACGCCATTCACCTACAATCCCGCGCAAGGCAACTTGCTACTCGATCTACAGATTCCGACAACGGCCACCGTCAGTGGCGCTGGTTTTGGCTTCGCAACTTTCGACACTGTTAACACGGCCAGTGACGGCGTCTACTCCGTGCTTGATAACAGTAACGGCGGTGCCACCACGGGAACAGCGTCGACCGCTGGTGCGATCACTCAGTTTACGTATACGAGCAGCGTACCCGAGCCGTCTTCCGTATTGTTGGCGTTCGTCGGGATAGTCGTGTTACCTCAGTTTGCTGCTCGACGCAGATCATGATTAGTTGCCGAAAAGACGATAGCAGGATTTCGATGCCACGCTGCCACTCGTCTGGTTTCAACGGCGTCACGCGGATTATGATCCGCAATGCTTTTGACTTTCGATCCCGTCAAATCGGGCCGAAGGATTGGAACTCGGGTTTCGGATTTAGCTGTCTTGCGCACCACCCACCTACATTGAACATGGCCGTATGTGCTGCGACCTATGGGTTCGACTAAGTGTAGTCGAGTAGCGCCAGTGGCGGTGACGTAACGGGGAATTCAATCGACAGAAAATCACCTTATGGTAAATCGACACGACAATCGAGTTGGGAAAACTGTTCTTTGGCTCGCGGCAGCGGCGATGTTTTCCGCAGTCGGACAGAGCGCCGTTAAAGGCGCGATCATCTCGCGGAATATCGGCGTGACCTTAAATGCTGCAAATTCCGACGACTACAGCCTCGACGTCGATCAGAATGGAACCAACGATTTCACGTTTCAGACTGCGTATGTTCCCGATCCGGTACTGACAGTCGGCTTTGATCAGATCGCATTTCCTTTCGGCAGCAGCAACGGTGTCGTCATCGACACCCAGACTGGCGATGGTTTTCCAGCGACCAGCGTGCTCGTTCCGGGCAGCTCTGTTTCGCCGTCAAGCTTGTTCACGGGTCTCAACGACCTTGCCGATCTGTACTACTATGACACAATCGATCCGCCGTCTGGCAACTATGGCGAAAAGACCGGATTCGTGGGCTTTCGCTTCAGCGCCGCGGATGGAACGCACTACGGCTACGCTCAAGTGTCCGTCAAAGGTCTGAACGATCTGGCCGCTCCGTTTAATCTTACGATCGGCACGGTTGCCTATGACAACGTCGCGGGTAAGCCGGTCACAGTGACCGCGGTTCCTGAGCCGAACAGCTTGGCAATGATTGCCTCGGTCATCTTAGGCCTTGCCGCTTCGTTACGCCTACAAGTAAACGATCGAGCCTGAGCCAAACTCGCATCGATAATAACGGCCACGGCGAAGGTGCGAAAACTGGCAAGTATCAGAAATCGTTCGTTAATCGCTACCAGTTCGCCGACGCTGCCTCGTGGTAGTCCAAATGTTCCTAAACCCATATGGGCGATCAAAGTGTCAAA
>Ga0206917_1019_pt1 | contig 54820 bp, 54 predicted proteins | sample Alteio_BWOrgHeat_68_FD_152931 | JGI IMG/M metagenome (GOLD analysis project Ga0206917, IMG submission 152931) | Enriched cells from forest soil in Barre Woods Harvard Forest LTER site, Petersham, Massachusetts, United States -... | ecosystem: Environmental > Terrestrial > Soil > Temperate forest >...
GGATGGCGTTTTGTGCGGAGCAGGGGATTCCGTTCGTGGCGGATTTCTCGCTGAATGCGGCGAATCAGTGGACGGTGGATTATTTGCGGTCGTGCGGTTCGGAGCGGGTGACGGTTTCTTACGATTTGAACCGGGACCAGTTGTTGGAACTGGTGGACGCGGTGCCGGCGAGGTGGTTGGAGGTGGTGATTCATCAGCACATGCCGATGTTCCATATGGAGCATTGTGTGTTTTGCGCGGTGCTTTCGCCGGGGACGAATAAGCACAACTGTGGCCGGCCTTGCGATGTGCATGCGGTGAAGCTGCGCGATCGTGTGGGGATGGAGCATGTGTTGCATGCGGATGTGGGGTGCCGCAACACGTTGTACAACGCGGTGCCGCAGAGCGCGGCGGAAGTGGTGCCGACGCTTGTCGCGCGCGGTCTGCGGGATTTTCGCGTAGAGTTGTTGTCGGAGAGTGCGGACGAGGCTCGGGCGATGATTCGGCTGTATGAAGATTTGCTCGCGGGGCGGGCGGATGGCAAGCAGGTGTGGCAGCGGCTGAAGGCTTCGAACCGGGTCGGAGTGACGCGGGGGACTCTTGAGGAGCGACGCAATCCGCTTGCGATCCTGTGATCTGGGGCCGTATTCCTATATAGGTGTAATATTGGAACACGGCGTTTCTGGCGACTTTGAAGTTAACTCCTTTGGCCGCAAGGCATTTTGGTTTTGAGTGGAGCGAAACTTCGGGCAACTCGATTTTTTCGTACAAAATTAGGGTCTGTGGGCGCACTCGTCGCGCTGGAAAGAGTTTGATAACAGGCATTTGTGCGCGACGGACAATGCAACAAGCTTCGAATTTTGTATTTCTGAGCGTCGCTGCGAGGGCGTTGGAATCCATAATTCGATTTCCGTCGCGCTAAGTCTGCACTTGATCGCGCGCGCAGCACTAGTCGTCGGTCGAAAGCCGTTGTTGTCTTGCGTTAGAGCGGGCGGCGTATGAGCGATCGTATCAAGTTTGATACGTTTGTACAGTAGTTTTTTGGCCACCATTAAAATGCTGCTGGAACGGTGGAAGAGACTGCAGAATGCACAATGTGAATTTAGGAGGTAGGCTAAGTCTCGGAATGATATTGCAAAATGCAAAAGTCACAATGCAAAATGTGAAATACAGGGCGGTGTATTGCTTACACCGGAGTCGGGCAGTCGGGCAGCTTCCGAGCTCGTGGAGCTCGGCTATAGGATAGTCGGCAGGGAGCAGGAAGCATGCAGGGCATCTTAGCGGCGGCAAGGCACGGGCGGAGAGACGAGCTGGGCGCGTGGATCGCAATCGGGATCGCGGGAGCGATCATCGGGGTGATCGTGGTTGCAGCGCTGATTAGCAAGCGGCTTCAGCGGAAACGGGCGGCTGCGATGGAACGGGTCGCGGGGGAACTCGGGCTCGAATATCGGCCGATCGGAAGCGATGGGGTGGTCGCGCAGCAGGGCAACTTCGAGTTGTTTTCGAAGGGGCGCGCGAAGAAGGTCTTCAACATGCTGCAGGGCGGCGGCGGTGAGCGGAGGTTGGCAATCTTCGACTATCTCTACACCACGGGCGGCGGCAAAAGCACGCACACTTGGAAAACGACGGTGTTTAGCGTGCGGTTCGACGGCTCGGAGATGCCGGCGTTCATGCTGCGACGGAAGCAACTGGGGGACGGGATCGCGAGCTGGTTCCGCGGGAAGGGGATTGAGTTCGCGGGCCGGCCGATGTTTTCGAAGCGGTATTTGTTGCGCGGGGAGAATGAGGAAGCGATTCGGGCGGTGTTCACGGAGCCGGTGGTTACTTACTTCGAAGAGAATCCTGGCTTGTTTGTTGAGGCGCTTGGGAACGCAATGATGATTTATCGGTTGGGGAAGAAGGTGCAGCCAGAGGGGGTCAGCGAGCTATTGGGACAGGGGTTGGAAGTGTTGGGGATGATGCACCCGGCGTGAAAACGCGGAGCATCAAGTCCACTCGGGTTACTTTGCTCCGGTTTGTTCAAAGAGCGAGTCGGCTTGTTTTCCCACTCGCTTCAGTAGTTGGTCGAGTTGCCGCAATTCTTGGCGCGAAAGTTCTGCGAAGATTTTGTCGATTGTCTCGGCGTGTGCCCGAAATATGGGCGTGATGACGGATTTGCCGCGCGGGGTCAGGGCTACGACGCGGACGCGCCGGTCTTCGGGGGACTCGGTGCGGGTGACGAAACCTTTCGCGAGAAGCCGGTCGACCGCGACGCTGATCGATCCAGGCGTCAGATTCACTTTTGGGCCGATGATGTTGACGGGCAATGGTCCTTTGTGAAGCAGAACTTCGAGAACGCGAAAGTCGGAATCGCCTAAGCCGGCTTGTTGGATTTCGGCCAGGGCGTATCGCGAAATAGATTGCATGGCCTTCATCATGACGAGCCAAGCATGCACTGCTGTCGAAGTGTCTTTCTTCATGGGAGCCGCCCAAAATTAGAGATAAGCCGCTACGGAGTTCAGTTAATTATACCATAATCAAGTATATTGATTTCAATACAATTGACCTCAATAGATATTGACGATACTATTGGCTAACGACGCGGATCGAATCGCGCGTGTTTAACCCGACGGGCGGGTTTCATACCAAAAGAGTTCAGGATAAAAGGAGGCTCTATGAAGATTGTTGCGACTATTGCGCGATATTTGCTCGCGCTCGTGTTCATTGTCTTTGGCTTGAACGGTTTTCTGCACTTTATTCCGCAGCCGCCGCCAGCATCGGAACTTGCCAAGCAGTACTTCACTGTTTTGTTTACATCGCACTACCTGGTGGCGGTTTTTGGGTTGCAATTGGTCGCCGGGGTGTTGTTTCTATTTCCGCGCACGACGCCGCTTGCGTTGACCGTGGCTGGGCCGTTGATCGTTAACATTCTGTTGTTCCATGGGCTGATGGATCCGGCCGGAATTGTGCCAGGTTTGGTCGTGACAGCGCTGTGGTTTGTGGTGTTTTGGCAGTTTCGTAGCGCTTTCTACGGAATCTTTTTCCCCGCCGCACAATCTGCTGGCGCTTAATGAGCTCGTTTGATGAGGGGGATGAAGTTAAGAATCTGCCCGTTTGGGTCACCTTGAGGGCAACCCACAAGATTGGAACAAGATATGACGAGTAAGCTCTTCGAACCGTTTCACCTCCAAGACCTGACGCTCTCGAACCGGATCGTGCTGGCTCCGATGACGCGGGGGCGGGCAGGAACCTCGCGCATACCGAACCGCTTGATGGCCGAGTACTACGCCCAACGCAGTGCGGCGGGGCTGCTCATTACGGAAGCGACCACCGTTTCGGACCAAGCGAACGGCTGGAACGAGACGCCCGGGATTTATACGGACGCGATGACTGAAGGGTGGAAGCGCACGACGGATGCTGTGCACGAAAAGGGTGGCGTTATCTTTTTGCAGCTCTGGCATACTGGTCGGGCCTCGCATAGTAGCTTCCACGGCGGCAATCTTGCCGTCGCTCCGTCGGCCATCAAGATCAACGAGCCGGAAATCTACACGCCGATTGGCAAGCAGCCGCACGAAGTGCCGCGCGCGTTGGAAACGGCTGAAGTGTCACGGATTGTGGATGATTACCGACGTGCCGCGGAGCGAGGGAAGCAGGCTGGCTTCGATGGTGTGGAAGTGCATAGCGCAAACGGATACTTGATCGACGAATTTCTGCAGTCGAAGACTAATCAGCGTACGGACAAATATGGCGGCAGCATCGAGAATCGTTATCGTTTTTTGAAGGAAGTGATCGAAGCGGTTGCGTCCGTCTGGCCAGCGCATCGGGTTGGAGCGCGGCTCTCGCCGAATGGGATGTACAACGATATGGGATCAGCAGATTTTCGCGAGCAGTTCACATACGTTGCGCGCGAACTCGATCGCTTCGGCTTGGCGTATCTGCATGTGCTCGATGGGCTGGCGTTCGGGTTTCATCAGCTCGGGGATCCGATGACATTAGCGGATTTCCGTTCGGTATTTCACGGCCCGCTGATGGGGAATTGCGGTTATGCGCAGGAAACTGCGGAGCGCGCGATCGACGAAGGACTTGCTGATTTGATTGCGTTCGGACGACCATTTATCAGCAACCCTGACCTTGTGGAGCGATTCAGGAACGGGTGGCCGCTCGCCGAGCCGGCGGCGATGTCCGACTGGTCTTCATCGACCGGAGCGAAAGGGTATACGGACTTCCCGGTGTATGCGGAGCCATCCAGTTCGGTTTAAGGCCTCTCGGCACGGGCCCGGCGCTGTGTTGCTGTTCTTTTCTGGGGCAGGATTTGCTTCGGAATTCGATTTGCCCTGTTTGGGGTGGCAAGTTACTGTAAAGACAGTCGTGGCGGAAGCGGGCCGCTGCGTCCTCATCATTGAAATTCTCCCATCGGAAGGCTGGACCCGAATGGCGAAGTTATTGCGATCTTCCGCGCGCCGCGCGGTTTCTCTTGCGCTCGCGATCGTTGGGCTGATTGCCGTGAACATCGAGCCAGCTGCGGCCGTGAACTTGGACTGGACTCGACAGCTTGGTACGAGTGCCCGAGAAGATAATTACGCTGTTTCTGCCGATGGGATCGGGAATGTTTATATTTCGGGATACACGCAAGGCGCTTTGCAAGGAAGCAACGTCGGCGCGCGGGATGCGTTTGTGGCCAAGTATGATTCGACGGGAACCAAATTGTGGACGAAACAACTTGGTACGACGGTCGACGATCGCGGATGGGGCGTTTCGGCGGACGGTCTCGGCAACGTGTACATGTCGGGAACGACGGGAGGAAGCTTGCAGGGGACGAATCTCGGCGGCACCGATGCGTTTCTGACTAAATACGACTCGAGCGGCGCGCTTCAGTGGACTCGGCAACTTGGCACGACGGTCGACGATGATTGCCGCAGCGTTTACGCGGATGGGGCCGGCAACGTGTACATTTCTGGGTTTACATCTGGAAGTATGCAAGGGTCTAATGCTGGTCTCACCGACGCATTTGTAACAAAGTACAACTCAGCCGGCGCTATGCAGTGGACACGGCAACTGGGCACCACCTCGACGGACTATAGTTACGGTGTTACGGCCGACGCATCTGGCAATGTTTACATCTCGGGAACCACGAGTGGGCACTTTCAAGGTTCTGGCGGCGTTACCGAAGACGCGTTTGTCGCCAAGTACAACTCGGCCGGTACGCTGCAATGGACGAGACAACTTGGCACGTCGACCACAGCCGACAGGAACTTCACTGTTTCCGTGGATACGCTCGGGCACGTCTTCATCTCCGGCGTGACGAACGGAGCTTTGGGCGGGCCGAATGCCGGCGGCTTCGACGCGTACGTTGCAGAGTACGATACAAGCGGTAACAAGCTGTGGACGAGGCAGTTCGGCACTTCGGGCGATGAAGATGTGCATTCGGTGACCACCGACAACCTCGGCAACGTCTATATTTCGGGAGTGACGCCAGGAAGTCTCGATGGAACCAATGCGGGCGGACAGGACGCCTTTGTCGCTAAGTATGATGAGAAAGCAAATCAGTTGTGGGTGCGGCAACTAGGTTCGTCGGCCGACGATGTGAGCACCGCGATCTCATCCGACCACATGGGTGGCGTTTACCTTTCGGGGATGACGACGGGCAACTTGGGTGGGACGAATGCGGGCAGTTATGACGTGTTTGTCGCCAAGTATTCGGACTTGCCACTCGTTGGCGACTACGACGGAGACGGTGCGGTGGACGCCAATGATTACCAAGTTTGGCGGGCAACATACGGAAGTAGCGGCAGTCAATTGGCTGCGGACGGCAACCAGGATGGAGTGGTCAACGCTGCCGATTACATCGTGTGGCGTGACCGGTACGTAGCAGCGGGAGCGGGCAGCGCTGTGGCGGTTCCCGAACCGTCGTCCGTTGTCCTGTTGATCTTGGGGTTTGTCGCCGCGGTGAAGAAACGGATTTAACGCCGTTGAAGAGTTCCCATTCCGGTTCGCGCTGAGTTCGCTCTTGTGGTGTCACGACCACGCTCTCAACCGCCGGCCAATGGGTGTCGCCCCTTCGGGGCTCGGAGCGGCCCGCTGCAGGTTGGGGGCACAGGTAGAGTAAAATGACGACATGCAGAATGTGAACATCGCGCCGATGAACGATGCAGATCTTGCTGAAGTCAGCAAGTTGTTGCGGAGTTGCTTCAATTGGCTGGCGGATCGGGAAGGATTCACGCCCGTGCAACGCGCATTTCTTACCGGTGAGCGATCGAGTGTGGAGACGGTGCGCGGGGAATCCAAATCGCGGCCGCACTTGGTGGCTCGCGATGAGGGCGGGACGCTGTTGGGGATGGCGGCCGTTTGCGGGAATGAGTTGGCGCGGCTGTATGTGGACCCGCGATTTCACGGGCAGCGTGTGGGGAGCAAGTTGTTCGCGGCGGCGGAAGGCATGATTCGAGAGGCGGGCTTTAGCGAGATGCGGGTAGGCGCGTTGGTCGAGAGTGCGGCGGCGTTCTACCGCGCGCGGGGGATGCACGAGGCGGGTCGCGAAATCTATGAGCCGGAGATCTTTTTGGGCCGCGAAGTAGTGTTGCTGGCGAAGGCGCTGTGAGCGGCTGGGGTGTTCGAATTCACTCGACGGGCAGCGCAGCTGTAGTCGCGAGCTTTTTTCCGAAGTCGGGTGGAATGCGCACCAAGGCGGCGACGATGAAGCCGGAAATCGTCGAGATGATCACCCATACGAAGAAGTGCTGATACCCCACTTGCTCTTGGAGCCAGCCGCTGAACATGCCCGGTAGCATCATGCCGAGGGCCATGAAGCCGGTGCAGATGGCGTAGTGGGAAGTTCTGTGTTCGCCTTGAGACACCATGATCATGAAGAGCGTGTAGGCGGTGAAGCCGAAGCCGAAGCCGAATTGTTCGAGGGCGACGGCGGCGCTGATGAGCGCCGGGTTTTCGGGTTTCACGTAGGCGAGGTATACGAACGCGAGATCGGGTAGGTGCATGCTGAGCACCATTGGCCAGAGCCAGAAGCGGAGACCTTGCTTGGAGATTGCGAGGCCGCCGAGAAGTCCGCCGCAGAGGAGGGCGGTGACGCCGATGGTGCCTTTGATGTAGCCGACGTCTGTGGTGTCCAGGCCGAGGCCGCCGTCTGCCGGAGTATCCAGGAGGAAAGGATAGACGAGTTTTAGGAGTTGAGCTTCGCCTAAGCGGTAGAAGAGCAGGAACGCGACGATGGCGACAATGTGATCTTTTTTGAAGAACTCGGCGAACACGTGAAAAAAGTCGCCGAGCAAGTTCTGGTCGCCGCGGCGGAGGCGTTTTGCGTCATCGATTGGGCGGGGCAAGATCAGCGAGTGATAGAGAAACAGCGCCAACATCACGCCTGCCACGACGAGCATTGCGACTTCCCAAGCCTGGTGTACCGAATCGAATCGTTTTTCGAGTTTGCCCGCGAGGATAACTAGCGCTCCTTCGCCGGCGATCATGGCAAGTCGATAGAACGTGGCGAGGACACCAGCGAAGGCGGCCTGCTCATGCTGTTTGAGGCCGAGCATGTAGAAACCGTCGGCGGCAACATCGTGCGTGGCGGAACTGAAAGCCATCAGCCAGAAGAGCGCCAGCGTGTATTGAAAGAAGCGCGGCACCGGAATGGCCAATGCGACCATGGCTAGCGCGGCGGCGATCGCGAACTGCATGGCCACGGTCCAGAGACGCTTGGTGCCCATGAGGTCGACGATCGGGCTCCACAGTGGCTTGATGACCCAGGGCAGGTAGAGCCAGCTGGTGTAGAGGGCGATTTCGGTGTTGGAGATGCCCAGTCGCTTGTACATGACGACCGAAACGGACATCACCAGGACGTAGGGGATTCCCTCGGCGAAGTAGAGCGTGGGGACCCAAGTCCAGGGGCTTTGCGTAGAAGTGGGCGACGGGTCGGGTTGCATGCTTTCGCCCATCGGCCGTTGAGCAAAGTAGAGAACGCTCGGGTGTGTTATCACCTACCAGGATAGAAATCTAGCCGACGGGCGGGGCTTTTGAAACGCCGTGGTGTTTCGGCTGTTCGGCGGGGCGGAAGGTGAATTTGCGGCATTTTTCTTGACTTGCGGCCGGAGAATCGATAGATTTGTAACTGTTTTGAAAAATGTTTCTCGGACTGCCGGCCCTTAGAATTGCCGGTAGTCATAGGGTTTGGTTGGGAAACGCGCTTATCTGTTTGGCGGTGCGGCGACTTCAAGCGCCGCATGTGATTCTAGTGGTCTGATCTCCTAGCGATTCCACGTCGCGACGGTTGGAAGGAGTGTCGGAATGAAGCGAAATGCGAGTTGGCGTAGACCGGGCTTCACGTTGGTTGAGCTGCTGGTCGTGATCGCGATTATAGGAATTTTGGTCGCGCTGTTGCTGCCCGCGATCCAGGCGGCGCGTGAGGCGAGTCGGCGGTCGTCGTGTATCAATAAGTTGCGGCAGCTTGGGTTGGCGTGCCATGAGTTTGAGTCCGCCTATAAGGTGTTTCCGACGGCGGGTGGCGATGTGAATCAGTTTTTTAGCGCCGCAGAACGAGCCAAGCCGATCTACGGATTTGAAAACTCAAGCTGGATGTACCAAATCCTTCCGTATATCGAAGAGAAATCGTTGTACGACTTGCGGAGAGGCGATGGCGGAACCAACACCGGATTTACGCTTACGGGCCTTTCGGAGAAGCAGGTTTCGTTGTTCAACTGCCCGTCGCGCAGCTCGCGCTTTGCCTTGAGTGGGACGGATGTCTATGCACTCAACGATTACGCCGGCGTGATGGCCAGTTGGAACGATCCGGATTGGAATGGATTTGAGTACAAGACGGACCAGCCGCCCCATGATAAGGAGCAAACGGTCGTGTGGACCGGGATCTTGGTAAAGGGTGGCCAGGTGAATACCACCACGGGCCAGACTTGGAAGTGGAGCGTCGGGTTTAAATCGATTCAGGATGGCGCTTCGCATACGATCTTGTTGGCCGAGAAGGCAGTGCAGACGGCGAATTATACGATCCCGAACACCAACGTTTGGCCATGGTGGGAGATGTACGGGTACTACACCGGTGCAGATTGGCCGGTGATGCGAATGTTTGGTGCGTTGACGCAGGGGACGTCGAGTCCCAATCCGGAAGTGCGGATGATGGGCGACAACGATAAGCGTACTGCAAACCCGCCGGCGGAATACGGGTTCGGCTCGGCGCACCCAGGCGTTGTGTGTGCCGTTTTTGGGGATGCGGGGACGCGTACGATTTCAATGAGTGCGGACTTGATCGTGCTTGATCAACTTGGGAAGCGATCGGATGGATCGAACCCGTCGCTGGATAGTTTGTAGCACGTCATCAAGGAAATCTCGGGGCGAGATCCGCAGAGGGTACCGGGCGGCTGATCGATCGGTGGGCGGATTTCGGACTTTTCTTCGTCAGGTGCCAGGCGTGCTGCAGATAAAACTAACGCGGTGGGGTGTTCTTGGCGGGTGTGTCGTCGCGGGATTAATTGTTGGTTGTAGCGGCAGCAGCGATCCGGACTCAGCGATTGCAAGCGTCAACAAGACGAACATCGAGCGGTTGGCGAATCTTTACTTTACGTATCAGTCGCTGCACGAATGGCATGGTCCGCCGGATGAATCGCAGTTCAAATCGTTTCTCCACGGATATAACGCGCACAAGCTGAGCCGGATTGGTGTTGACCCCAACGCGCTCGATCAGCTTTTCGTCAGCGAACGTGACGGCCAGCCATTCAAAATCCGCTACGGGGTGCAAGGGAGTTCGATGGGCTCGATGGCGCCTGTCATCTTTGAATCGGTTGGCAACGGCAAGGGGCGGATGGTTGGGTTCCTCAACATGGAGCAGCGTGAAGTCAACGAATCCGAATATAACACGCTGTGGTCGGAGAAAGTGTCGACCACGCCGCAGCGAGGAAACCGGTAGCGCTGCGCTCGATCATTCCTGCCGATGCGGTTTGCCCACTACAATGCGGGGGACGTGCCGATGGTAACGCCGCATGAGTTAGGAAGGCAGCGCTGTGGATCGGAAAATGCCGACGCCGTGGAAACCCACCAAGGCTCAGCTGCTGGCTGCGCACACGAAGCGTGTGCCGGATCTTGTCGCCAAAGATCTCATTGTGCTGTTCGCGGGGATCAATCCCGGGCTGTACACGGCGGCGATCGGGCGTCATTTTGGGCGGCCGGGCAACCGATTTTGGCCGGCGCTCGAGGCCGGGGGTTTTACGCCTCGGTTGTTCTCGCCATTTGAAAGCGATCGGCTGCTCGACCTTAACTACGGGATCACGAACGTCGTCGACCGGCCGACGGCGCGGGCGGATGAACTCACGAACGAGGAACTTCGCGCGGGGGGGAAGCGCCTCGCAGCCAAGGTAAAGCGGTGGCGGCCGACGGTTGTCGCTTTTGTTGGTATTGGTCCGTATCGGATCATTTCTGGCGTGAAGGACGCGCGGGTGGGGCTGCAAAAGGATCTTTTTGGCGGTAGTTATGCCTGGGTATTGCCGAACCCGAGCGGGCTTAATGCGCACTATCAGCCGGCGGCGCTGGCGGAGCTTTTCGGAGAGCTGCGGCGGTGGGCGACGCGACAACACCGACGCGACGAAAAAAAGCGATCGAATTCTCCAGGATGATCACATAGCACTGTATCGCTGGTTTGAAAATGCAAAGTGAGTGACAATCGACGGGCGGGGGTCTATCGAAGGAGTGAATCATGCTGACTGGCGATGACCTGCGCTTTACGAAGTTAACTCTCGACAATGGAACTGGCGAAATGCCAGCGCTTGGCTTTGGCACGCTCATTCCCGATCCGGTCGCGACGCGAGCCGCGACGAAGGCGGCGCTGGAAGCAGGATTTCGCGTGCTCGATACGGCAGAGCGCTACCGGACCGAAAAAGAGGTCGGGGAAGCGATGCAGGAAGTATTTAAGGAGGGAAAGATTCGGCGGGAGGACGTGTTTGTTATCACCAAGCTTTGGAATACGAATCACCGTCCGGAGCGGGTCAAGCCGGCGTTCGAGGCGAGTCTGCGGAAACTGCAGCTGGATTTTGTTGATCTCTATCTCATTCACACTCCGTTCGCTTTTCAGCCGGGTGAGGAGCAGGACCCCAGAGATGCAAGCGGCCACGTGATTTACGACAAAGGGGTGACGTTGCTGGATACCTGGCGCGCGCTGGAAGAGCTGGTCGACGAAGGTAGGTGCAAGGCCATCGGATTATCCGACGTCGATTTGGAACAGACGAAAGAAATCTTTGATGCGGCGAGGAACAAGCCTGCGGTGGTGCATGTGGAATCGCATCCGTATCTACCCGAGTGGGAACTTGTGAACTATTGCAAAGCGAACGGAATCGTGTTCCAGGCTTTCGCGGCGTTGGGACATAGCAGCAAGCCCAACCTGTTGGAGGATCCAGTCGTCACCGCGATCGCGAGTCGCGTCGACAAAACGCCGGCTCAAGTTTTGCTCGCGTGGGCGATTCAGCGCGGGACGGCATTGCTAACCACGTCGAAGACGCCGAGCCGTATCAAAGAAAACTTTGATGTATCGGCCATTCCAGAGGATGCCGTGCGGGAGATTAGCGAAGGAATCGACCAGCGGATCCGGTTCAACGCCGTTGTGAAGACGGGCGTTCCTGGATTCATCCCTCGCGACTAGTGATGCCGAAGCGGGCGACGTCGCGGTAATTGTCGCGCAGGGAATCGTGCTGGTATCATGGCGCGATGCGATCTTTCTTGCTAAGTGTCATCGTTCTTGCGCTGGTTGTTACGGCGCGAGCGCAAACGTCCACCTCGGCGTTGCCGGGGAAGCAGTGGCACGCCACGACGCCGGAGGACGCGGGATGGGACCTCGACCAGACTGGGAAGGTCAATGACTACCTAAAAGAGATGGGCGTTACGTCGTTCATGCTGATTCAGCATGGGCTTGTCGTGGAGCAAGGCGGCGATGTCGCCGCCCGGACGGAATTGCACTCTTGTCGCAAAAGCTTTCTTTCGGCATTGATCGGGATTGCGGCGAACAAGCAGATTCATTTGGGCGATACGCTTGCGAAGCTTGGCGTCGATGACAATCCGCCATCTCTCACGGCGGAAGAGAAGCGCGCGACCGTGCGCGATCTGCTGGAGGCGCGGAGTGGGATTTACCACCCGGCAGCTTACGAGACCAGCGGTATGAAGGCAGGACGGCCGGAGCGCGGCAGCCATCCGCCGGGGACATTTTGGTACTACAACAATTGGGACTTCAATGCGCTGGGCGGCATTTATGAGAAAGCAACGCGTCAATCGATCTATGATGCGCTTGCGACCGAGATTGCCACGCCGATCGGGATGCAAGATTATCGCGCGAAGGACGGGAAGTATGTGAAGGAGGCGTCATCGCGTTTTCCCGCGTACACGATCAAGATGTCGGCCCGCGATTTCGCGCGGTTCGCGATGTTGTATTTGCACGGTGGGAACTGGAATGGGACGCAGGTGGTGCCGGCGGGTTGGGTGGCTGCGAGTGTCCATCCGTACTCTGATGCCAACTCTGGCGGGTATGGCTATCTGTGGTGGACAGGCGATTCGGCGACGCCGGGCCGGCACGCGAAGTATCCGTTTCCTCCAGGTAGCTTTTGGCTGGAGGGGCATCTGGGGCAGTACGCCGTTGTTGTGCCGTCGCTCGATTTGATTGTTGTTACGCGTGTCGATGAGAACAGCACTGACGCGGTTGTGAGCAAGGCGCAAGTATCGAAGCTGATGCGATACGTGGTTAAGGCGGCTGCGCACTGATGTAGTAAGCGGCTGGCGCTGCCGATTCTTTGAGGTGGCACGAGGGTTGCATCGGGATGGCGACCACGCGTTTGCACCCGCCATCACCCATCTGTCGAAATCTAGTGACTCGCCAGCCATCTAAAACGAAGGAAGGCGGGTCAGTATCGCGGCGAAGCGTTGTCGGGCTGAACACCGCGAATTTTTTTCTGGCGGAGATCACCGGCGTCGTGATGCCCTTCTTGGGGGCATTCTTGAAGGAGCAGAAATGGGGTGAGACGGCGATCGGCGTGACGCTGGCAGTGGCAGGGCTAGGCGTGTTTTTAGTGCAGACGCCGGCGGGCTGCATTGTCGATCGTGTGAAAAGCCGGCGAGCGCTGTTGGCCGGGGCCTCGCTCGTGCTGGGCGTGTGTTACGCACTGCTGCCGTTGGTTCCGGCAACGCCAGTTTGCATTGATCCGCTCCTATTCACTGCGGGTGGGGCGCAGGCGTTTTTTGTGCCGCTGCTGGGGGCACTGGCACTCGCGCTCGTCGGGCATGAGCGACTGCATCGCACGATGGGGAGCAATCAATCGTGGAATCATGCCGGGAACTTGGTCTCGGCATTGTTGGCGATTGCAATCGTTGGGCGGTTCGCGGTGACATCGATATTCTTCGCGGTGGGGATTGTGTCGCTAGTCGCTGCGGCGAGTGTGTTTGTGATTCGACAGGAAGATTTGCGAGAGGAGGCAGCTTCCGGGAAAAGCGCAGCCGGTGAGAAGAAGCCGATGGAGATTCGCCAGCTGCTGCGCGATTGGCGAGTTTGGGTGCTGATTGTATCGACGGCGTTGTTTCATTTGGCGAACGCGCCGGTGATGCCGTTTTTGGGCGCGTACATCAAGAAGCTTGATGGCAGCGACGTGCAAGTGGCGATGGTGGTGCTCGTGGCGCAGGCGGTCATGATCCCGGTTGCGATTGCGGCGGGAGTTTTGAGCGAACGGTGGGGGCGGAAGTGGGTGTTTGCGATTGGGTTCATAGCGCTGCCGATGCGGATATTTTTGTATTCGCTGACGCAGGATCCTTGGATGTTGGTTGCGCTGCAGGCGCTGGACGGAATTGGAGCGGGCATTTATGGGGTGGTGGTCGTGGTGATGTGCGCTGATCTGACTCGCGAATCGGGCGGATTTAACACGCTCTCGGGAATGATCGCGACGGCGCTTGCGGTGGGTGGAGTGGTAGGGCCACTTGGTGCAGGGCGGCTCGCCGAGACGTTGGGTTACAATGGATTCTTTTATGTGTTCGCGGGAATCGCGACGGTGGCGGCGGCGATCTTTGTGGTGTTCATGCCGGAGACTGCACCAGGGCGTGCGAAATAGTTTCGCACGAATTGTGCACCGTTTGTGCTCTTGTGTGGGGACGGGCGAGTGCCAATGATGGATTCGGCGATGTTGCTCAGAGAAGTTGGCCGAGCGATCGCTATCCCGCCTACGACTCTTTTTTGATCCGCGAGTTTCCGCGGACTACTTTCTGTGAGAGTTTACCGATGCGAATTTCGTTTGGTTTATTCGCGGTTTGCGTTTTAGTCGCCGTAGTGCATTGCACATCAGCCGCCGAGCATGCGGGGAACGTGTTCGTGGCGGGGGACGAAATAAGTGTTCCGCTGCCAGCGAAGTGGGCAGGGTGGCGAGCGATTGATATCGACGGCAAGGAAGTAGCGCAGAGCGCAGAGGCGGCGGAAAAGGCGGTGCTCGGAAAGTTGCCGATTGGTTACTTCGAAGTGTTGGAGAAGGGCGGCCCCGGCAAAGTCATGGCAGGTGTCGTGGCGAAGAATGAGGCGACGGAGGATACGCCGATTGCGCTCGACACGGGGATTTCTTGGTTTTACGCGGATCCGCAGCAGATTCGTGATGCGTGCACGTTGTGCCGGTTGGCGGGTGTGAAGTGGATTCGCGATCGCTTGAGCTGGCCGGAGATGGAACCAGAACGCGGTAAGTTCGCGGAGGAGACGCGCTACGAGAAGGCGATGCGGCTGGAGCATGAGGCGGGGCTTAAGATTTTGCAGGTGAATCATGCGTCGCCACCGTGGGCTGCGAAAGTTGGCGCACATTTTCCGGACGACTTGCGCGATGTGTATGACTTCTACCACGGCTTGGCAAAGCGGTGGAACGGGTTGGCGGACGCGATCGAGCCGTGGAATGAGCCGGATATCGAGTTGTTTGGAGGTCACACGGGATGCGAGATTGCTTCGTTTCAGAAGGCCGCTTATTTAGGGCTGAAGGCGGGCGATCCGAAGGTGCCGGTGTGCGAGGCGGTGTTCGCGATCGATCGGCCGGAGACGCTCGACGAGTTCGGCGAGAACAAGGTCTATCCGTACTTTGATATTTATGATTTGCATCATTACGTTGGATTGGACGCGTATCCGCGCGCGTATGGGCGGCATCGGGCGGTGAGCGGTGGGCGGCCGATGTGGACGAGCGAATTCAACCTGATGGTGAATTGGGCGGATGCGAAAACGCAGGAGCCTTCGGAGGAGGATTTGCGGGTGCAAGGTTATCGGGTGTCGAAGGTGTTTGCGACGGCGCTTAACGAGCGGGCAGATAAGTTGTTCTATTTCATTCTTGGGCATTACGTTGAGCGGACATTGCAATACGGCTTGGTGCATACGGACCTGACGCCGCGGCCGGCGTATATTGCGTTCGCGGCGGTGGGGCGGTTTTTCAATGGGGCGAAGCCGTTGGGTAGTGTGAAGCTGGGCGATGACAAACTTAAGGGGTATGTGTTTGAGACGCAGGTTGATGGCAAGAAGCGCGAAACATTAGTTGCGTGGAGCGAGACGAAACCCACGACAGTTGAGATTCGGCCGGCGGAGAAAGCTTATGACTATTTGGGTCGCGAGCTAGGTTCGGCGAAAAAGGCGGAGCTGACGCGATCGCCGATCTTTTTTGTACTTCCGAGCGGCGGTTCTCAGAAATTGAATGTCGATCCGCCGCCCGCTAAGGCGAAAAAGTTGGAAGGAAAGCCGGGGTCGGTCGTTTTACAGCTGCTTGGCCATTCGGATTTCAAGCAAAGCGCATTTGTTCTGGACGACTCGAAGAAAATGCAGCTCGTGGCGTACAATTTCGGCGAACAGGCGGCGCGTGGTGTGGTACGCGTTCGAGGAGGGAAGACTGAGACGGGCGAGCTTGAAATTGCGCCGGGCGATCGCGTGACGCGCGAGATCACCGTCGATGGGCCCGGCGAAGTGAGCGTGACTTTTGACTCTGGCAAGTCGGAGCACGCGATCGTATCGTCGCGAATTGTGCGAGCCGCATCTCAGTGAACTTCGTGAGCCGGCCGCGATGCTCTGCCTCGCTCCGCATTTCAACTCAACTTTAGCAGCGCGACGAATTCCAATCCTGTTGCCAGGAATTCGCCGATCGCGTCGGGCTTCACTCGTTTGCCGAGTCGATACAGGACGAGCATTTGTGTGTCACCCTCGGCGCTCAGGCTAGGATTGCGATAGAAAAAATCGATTACGGGCTCGGTGAACAGCGCGCGAATCGCAGCGACGTCTTTGCCGCGCAAAACGTAACGCTGCCGAAACTCCGGATAGCCTGGGATCTCGATATCCTTGTCGCGAAACCATCTGGAAACGGTGTCGTTTATCCGCTTCTTGCGTAGGAAGAAGTAAGGAAGCGTCGCGTCGGCCAGGCTGAAGCTGAGGACCGTCGTGTGCCACTGCATTTTGCCTTCTGAGTGGCCAGTCGTGTAATCGTAGTCGAAGATTGCGATCTGGCGATTGTCGCTCCCTCCTTGCAGCACGTTAAGAGCTTTTCGATGACGGCCACGGGAGAAGAGGCCGAAGCAACTGTGTTTCGCAAGGAGGCCATTGCTGCCGAGCGGTTGGAATTCCAAGCCGAGTGAGGCCGCGATCGGCGGTAGGGCTTCAGTCCGTTTACGTTGCAGACGCTTGCGGTACAAAATAGTACCGATTGCGAAAGCAATGGTGCCGAAAAAAACGATGCCTGCAATCCACGCGACCATTGGATCGTCGTGATGGCGTCGCACGACTGCTAACAAACTAAGCATGGGAAGGTTCATGCCGAGATTCCTAACATTGGGTGGGCGTTGATTCGGCCCAGCCGCATTCGACTAAAGGCGGCTCGGCGAAAGCCCGCTCTTCCAGGGAATTAGCCCAACCCGCGATACTCGCTGTGGTCGTGTGAACGCACTTTGCCGCGTAAGCTCCGATACACCCCATAAGTGTAGGTTACAACAAACGGCATGCTAAACGCGAATTGTCCGTGACACGAAGGCAATCACTTGTACGTCGCGCAAATCGGAACGACTCTTAGCCTGTGGAATTTCAATGGCCGGTTCAAATTGGATGCCGGAAGATTGAATTCGCGACTAATTCCGTTGGGAGCTTTTTTGTTGATATGAAGGTCGCTGTTGCCGGTGTCTATACGTCCCGCCGCACCGGGACTGCCGTTTACTCTGGCTCGGTTGCTGCGGTAGATTGCTGGCACTTATGGTGCGCCGGGAGCGGTGCGCCTCGGCACCAAGTGATCTACGTGAGGAGCTGCTATGAAACGGAATATCGGCCTGTTGGCATTTGTGGCGATTGTTTTGGTGGTCAGTCAATGGCGTTGGCTTGCCGCGCAAGTGGTGCCGGAAGAAACGGCGATCGTTTCTCCGACGTACGTTGCGGTTCCGGCGCGGCAGCAGGAAGTAATCACGGAAGCTCCGTCGCCTCAGTATGTGTGGGTCTCGGGGCAGTGGGAACGGACACCAAGTAGTTGGAGCTGGGCGGCGGGGCATTGGGTGCAGCCGCCGTTTAGTAATGCGTACTGGGTGCCTGGGTACTGGAGGCACAACTCGGGGCATTTCGTTTGGCAGTCGGCGCATTGGGCGGCCGCGGCACAAGGAGTCGTGGTCCAAAAGCCGGTGACGATTCCCCCTGTGTACGCCGAAGTGCAACCGGCGGCGCCCGCGAATGTGACGAATGTTGTGTGGCAGCCCGGTTATTGGGACTGGCGTGGAACTTGGGTGTGGGTCGCGGGTGAGTACGTGCAAACGACGACGCCGAAAGCTACGTGGGTGCCAGGCGCTTGGGATAGTACAGTGGCCGGGACATGGCGGTGGAATCCGGCGAACTGGGCACTGTCCTGATCGGACAGGCTTCTAAATTCAAGAAATACGCGACGCCAACATTGCGGTGAATACTTTCGCTTCGAAATCGCATCGTGGCGTTTCGGCGGGTGGTCTTCGAACCGCTATTGATTCGTACGTGACGCGGGTATCATGGAGTCATGGCGATTTCAGAACGTACTGCATCGCGGTTGCCAAGTTTTCTGCAATGGACGGGCACGGGGCGCGCGCTGGTGTTTGTGCTTTCGGCGACGTCGATTTGGTGCCTGCTGGCCGAGATGTATCACTTTCTGGACATGCAGACGTTTTTCTATACGATTCTGCTGCCGGCCACGACTGCCTTGTACGGGATTGCCATTCTCGATCGCTTCCGCGGCGATGGGCGACTGTGGCGTGCCGTGGTGATTGGCACGCTTGGAGGATTGGTTGGCGCGGTGGCGTACGACATCTTTCGGTTGCCGTTCGTCTTTTCAGACGCGTGGGGGCTGGGGCGGTTTGGTATTCCGCAGATGCCGTTGTTCAAAGTCTTTCCGCGGTTTGGCGCGATGTTGCTCGGTCAGCCGATCGAACAGCCAAGCTACTCGCTCGCGGCGAATCTTTTTGGGTGGGCCTATCACTTCTCGAATGGGGCCACGTTTGGCGTAATGTTTGTGGCCATGTATGCCGGCGCACGCGAGGCGTATGGGCAGGCTGTTGGTAAGCCGGCGGGGGCGATCTTTTGGGCTATGCTGCTGGCGGCGGGCATCGAGGCGTGCCTGCTTGTGTCTCCATACGCGGCGTTTTTCGGGATCGCGATTACGCCGCGATTCGTAGTGGTCACGCTCACGGCTCATCTTATTTTTGGCGTCGGCTTGGGTGTGTATTACGCATGGCAGGCGTCCCGGTGGCGGTTGGCGGCACCTGTGGCGGCGTGAAGTAGCATGGACTTCTCGCATCAACTGCCGATCGTTCAGCCGGAAAAAACGGGGGCGACGGATGACACGGTGATCGACCCTGTTTGTGGCATGCAGGTCGATAAAGCGACCGCGAAGCACAAGCATACTCACAGTGGCACGACGTATTATTTTTGCTGCCAGTCGTGCGAGAAGAAATTCGCGGCCGATCCGGAGCATTACCTAAGCGGTAAGAGCGCGGTTCATCACGAACATTCGCACGGCGGTCAGTTACAATCGATCAGCAAAATCGCGACATACACTTGCCCAATGCATCCCGAAGTGCGGCAAGCGGGGCCCGGAAGTTGCCCGAAATGCGGGATGGCGCTCGAGCCGGAATCTCCTGAACTTGCGGCGGAGCGTGTCGAATATACGTGCCCGATGCATCCAGAGGTTGTGCAGGACGGGCCTGGGACGTGTCCGAAGTGTGGGATGGCGCTCGAACCGCGGACGGTGACGGCGGAAATTGAGAATCCCGAACTCGTCGATATGACACGGCGACTGTGGGTTAGTGCGATTCTTTCTGCGCCGCTGCTGGTGATCGCGATGGGGTCGATGGTGGCGGGCATCCACGAATGGCTTGGTGGTCGCACACTTGCATTTGTCGAGTTCGCGCTCGCTACGCCAGTCGTACTCTGGGGCGGTTGGCCGTTCTTTGTGCGGATGTGGCAGTCGATCGTGAATCGATACCCCAATATGTTCACGTTGATCGGCATCGGTACGGGGACCGCTTATGTTTACAGCGTAGTGGCCGCATTTTTTCCCGAGGTGTTTCCGGACTCGTTTCGCTCGCACCACGGTGTCGAATTATATTTTGAATCGGCGGCAGTGATCGTGACGCTCGTGCTATTGGGACAGGTGCTCGAGTTGCGGGCACGCGGTCGAACGGGGGCTGCGATTCGTGCTCTGCTTGGGCTCGCGCCGAAAACGGCGCGGCGAATCAACAAAGATGGAAGCGAAGCGGATGTACCGCTCGATCAGGTTGTGGCCGGCGACAAGCTTCGGGTGCGGCCGGGTGAAAAGGTGCCGGTGGACGGCGTGGTGGAGGACGGGAGCAGCTTCGTTGATGAGTCGATGATTTCGGGCGAGCCGGTGCCAGTGGAAAAACAATCGGGCGAGCGGCTCATCGGCGGCACGGTGAACGGTAATGGAAGTTTGGTGATGCGGGCCGAGCGCGTGGGCAATGAGACGGTGCTCGCGCAGATTGTGCAGATGGTTGCGTCGGCGCAGCGGAGCCGAGCCCCGATTCAGCGACTAGCGGATCGGGTGGCGACCTATTTTGTGCCGGCGGTGGTGCTGGCGGCGATTGTCACGTTCATTGTGTGGGCGATTTGGGGTCCTGAGCCTCGGTTCGCATATGCGCTCATCAACTCGGTAGCGGTGCTGATTATCGCTTGTCCATGCGCGCTGGGCTTGGCGACGCCGATGTCGATCATGGTGGGCGTCGGGCGAGGCGCATCGGCGGGTGTGCTTGTGAAAGATGCCGAAGTGCTTGAGGTGATGGAACGCGTCAATACGCTCGTCGTCGACAAAACGGGGACGCTGACAGAAGGAAAGCCGCGTCTCGTGACGGTGAAACCTGTTGACGGTTGGTCGGAACGCGACCTGTTGCGGTTGGCGGGGAGCTTGGAGCGGGCGAGTGAGCATCCCCTGGCGGCGGCAATTGCAAAGGGTGCGGCGGAGCGGGGCGCTGCGTGGGTCGATGTATCGGATTTCGAGTCGGCGACGGGCGCCGGAGTACGGGGGCGTGTTGACGGTAAATTAGTTGCGATTGGGAATCGTGCGTTCGTTGAAAAGCAATCGGGCGGAAGTAGTGGGGATGACGCGGCCGATTCTCTGCGGGGCGACGGTCAGACGGTGATGTATGTGAGTGTCGACGGCAAACTGGCTGGATTGCTCGGAGTTGCAGATCCAATCAAAGAGAGTACTCCGGAGGCACTTCGGGCGCTACGCGGGGAAGGCGTGGAGATCACTGTCGCTACGGGCGACAACCGAGTAACAGCGGAAGCCGTGGCGAAGAGCTTGGGCGTGTCGTCGATTGAAGCCGAGGTATCGCCGGCGGATAAGCGGGCGCTCGTACAGAAGCTGAAGTCGCAGGGAAGGATCGTGGCGATGGCGGGGGACGGCATCAACGATGCGCCGGCGCTCGCGGAAGCAGATGTTGGCATCGCGATGGGGGCTGGCACGGACGTGGCCGTGGAGAGTGCGGGGGCTACACTCATCCAGGGCGACTTGCGGGCGATCGTGCGGCTGCGGCGGTTGAGCGAAGGTGTGATGCGGAACATCCGGCAGAACTTGTTCTTCGCGTTTGTTTACAACGTGCTGGGTGTGCCGATTGCGGCGGGGATTTTGTATCCATTCTTTGGGGTCCTGCTCAACCCGATGATCGCGGCGGCGGCGATGAGTTTTAGTTCGGTGTCGGTGATTGCCAACGCGCTGCGGTTGCGGAATCTGAAGCTCTGAGCAATTTTTTTGAGGTGGGTATTGCATGATTCCGTAGGCAGCGGTATTTTACCAATTAGTTAATTAACCATACGGTGAATAACGATGCCAACCGATCAACTTAGTTCGACATTTGCAGCACTGGCGGATCCCACGCGGCGGGCGATTTTGGGAAAGCTGACGCGTGGTGAAAAGTCGGTCTCTGAGCTGGCGAAGCCATTCAAAATGAGTATGCCAGCCGTATCGAAGCATCTGAAGGTGCTGGAGCGGGCTGGGCTGATTGAACGGAGTCGCGACGCGCAGTGGCGACCTTGCCGGTTGAAGCCGCGGCGGCTTAAGGCGGCGTCGGAGTGGCTCGATGGTTATCGCCAGTTTTGGGAGCAGAGCCTCGATCGGCTGGAAGCGTATTTGAAAGAGATTCAGCAGGGGGGAAACGATGATCGTAAAAAATAAGGCTGAGAACGTAGCGGCGGAATCGACCGAGACTGCCGACATGGAACGAGACATCGTTAATCGACGGTTGTTCGATGCGCCGCGCGACCGAGTGTTTCGAGCGTTTAGCGATCCGGGCTTACTTGCAACATGGTGGGGGCCGAATGGGTTTACAAACACGATCCACGAGTTTGACCTACGGCCCGCGGGGAAGTGGCGACTGACAATGCACGGCCCGAACGGTGCTGACTACGAGAACGAAAGCGTGTTTCGCCAGGTTGCACCTCCGGAGCGGATTGTGTTTACGCATCTTGAACCAGTTCATCGCTTCGATATGACGATGGATTTTGGAGAGTCGAACGGTCAAACGACGCTTACGTGGCGAATGCGATTTGACTCTGTGGAGGAATGCGCGAAGGTTCGGCCATTTATCGAGGCAGCGAACGAGCAGACTTTCGACCGGCTTGCGGAGTGTCTTCGCAAAATGGTTTGACGATTGCGGGTGGTGGCCGTGGGGAATTATTTTCAATCGTAGTGAGGCTGAAATGAGCACAGAAGATACATCGGATCGAGAAATGGTGATCACGCGCACGGTCGACGCGCCGCGCGAGTTGGTGTGGAAGGTGTGGACGGAGCCGGAGCACGTGGCGAAGTGGTGGGGGCCGAATGGGTTTTCGACGACGATCGAAAAGATGGAGGTGCGGCCGGGTGGTGTGTGGAAGCACACGATGCACGGACCGGACGGCACCGACTACCCCAATAAAAGTACGTTCATCGAAGTAGTGAAACCGGAACGTATTGTGATGGCGCACGGCGGCACTACCCCGGGAAAGAAGGCAGTCAGCTTTCACGCCACTTGGACTTTCGAAGAGGTTGGAAAAAATCAAACCAAAGTGACGCTGCACAACGTGTTCCCCTCGAAAGAGGAACTGGATCGCGTGATTCGCGAATTCGGTGCGGCCGAAGGCGGCAAGCAGACCCTTGCCCGGCTGGGCGAGTACGTGAGTAAAATGTAGTCGCCTGCTGTAGCCGGCCTCTAAGAGGCCGGCCGCGTTGGTGAATCGCCCGGGTCATAGACCCCAGCTGCAGTTTTTGTCGCGACTAGCTAAGCGGTGGACGATGAGCACGAGTGCAAGCGCGATTGACGTACGAAGCGCGGTAGGCGAATTCTATCGCACGGAGTCGCGGCGTGTGTTTGCGACGCTCGTGCGGCTGCTCGGTGATTTCGATCTCGCGGAAGAAGCGGTACACGACGCGTTTGCGGCGGCGCTCAAGCAGTGGCCCACGGAGGGTGTTCCGGAGAATCCGCGGGCGTGGCTGGTTTCGGCGGGGCGCTTTAAGGCGATCGACGGAATGCGCCGGCGGGCGCGGTTTGATGCGTCGCTCGGGGAACTGGCGGAGCGGATCGAGGCGCGGACGAGCGCGAGCGGTGGAGCGGACCTTGATCTTGTCGAGGACGATCGTCTGCGGCTGATTTTTACGTGTTGCCATCCGGCGCTTGCGCCCGAGCATCAGGTTGCGCTTACGCTTCGGGAAGTGTGCGGGCTGACGACCGAGGCGATCGCGAGCGCATTCCTGGTGACGCCGGCGACCCTTGCACAGCGGATCGTGCGCGCGAAGGCGAAGATTCGGGATGCGGGGATTCCGTATCAAGTGCCATCGCGCGAGGAATTGCCCGACCGGATCGAGACGGTTTTGCAGGTCGTGTACCTCGTGTTCAACGAAGGGTACTCGGCGTCGTCGGGTGACGCGCTCACGCGGCCGGATCTTTCCCGCGAGGCGATTCGGTTGGGGCGGTTGTTGTTGGAACTGTTGCCGGAGTCGGAAGTGATCGGGCTCTTGGCGCTAATGCTGTTGCACGAATCGCGACGAGCCGCGCGGACATCGGCGACGGGCGAAATTGTTCTACTGGACGATCAGGATCGGTCGTTGTGGAACCGTGAGCAGATTGCGGAAGGGGAGTCGCTCGTCGAGCGGGCCATGGCGTCGGCGGACGTCGGGCCGTATGTGATTCAAGCGGCGATTGCGGCGGTGCACGCAAGCGCGGAAAACGCGAAGGCGACTGACTGGGCGCAGATCGTGTCGTTGTACGATTTGCTTACGCGAGTCGTGCCGTCGCCGGTCGTCGAATTAAATCGAGCGGTTGCGGTGGCGATGCGTGATGGGCCGACCGCGGGGCTTTCAGCCATCGACGCGATTTTGGATCGTGGCGAATTGGTCGACTATCATCTTGCCCATGCCGCGCGAGCGGATTTGTGCCGGCGTTTGGGGCGGACGGCTGATGCTCGCAATGCTTACAAGCAGGCTTTGTCGCTCGCTCGGCAGGAGCCGGAACGGCGATTTCTTGAAGGCCGGCTGGCTGAATTGGCGTAAGTCGCGGAATTGCAGCGACTTCTGGTTCTCGAGAAAGTTTCCACGCACTTGTCGAATTCGACGTCTTCCGGGCGACTATAGGGTGTAACGCAGCTGCTAGTAACCAAATCAAAAATCAAAGATTCAAATACAAGGATACGGACATGAGATTCATGGTGATTGTTAAGGCGTCGAAAGATTCGGAAGCGGGCAAGTTGCCGGAACCGGAATTGCTTGAGGCGATGGGCAAGTTCAACGAGGAGCTCGTGAAGGCGGGCGTCATGCTTTCGGGCGATGGTTTGCAGGCCAGCTCGAAGGGGGCGCGTGTGCGATTTTCGGGCAGCAAGCGGACGGTGATTGATGGGCCGTTCGCGGAGACGAAAGAACTCGTCGCAGGGTTCTGGATGTGGAAGTGCAAGTCGCTGGCCGAGGCGATTGATTGGGTGAAGAAGTGTCCGAATCCGCACCCGGATAACGAGAGCGAGCTGGAGATTCGTCAGGTGTTCGAGTTCGAGGACTTCGATGAGAAAATGACGCCGGAGATTCGTGAACAGCACGAGGGTGTGGCGAAGCAGATCGAGAAGAATACGGCGAAGAAGTGAGGAGGCATTTAGCCACAGAGAGAAGAGAAGAATGGTTTGATAAGTTTTCTCGGTGATCTCCGTGTCCTGTGTGTCGAGTGAATGAATTCTGCTGGGAAATGTAAGATGAAGAATATTGCTACTTGTTTGTGGTTTGATGATCGGGCAGGGGAGGCGGCGGAGTTATATACGTCGATCTTCAAGAATTCGAAGATCAAGCACACTTCGTACTTTGGTGAGGCGGGCAAGGAGCACCATCGGCGGCCTGTTGGGTCGGTGATGGCTGTGGACTTTGAGCTCGATGGCAGAGGATTTACGGCGCTCAATGGCGGGCCGCTGTTTAAGTTCACTGAGGCGATCTCATTGCAAGTGATGTGCGAGTCGCAGGAAGAGGTGGACTACTACTGGGAGAAGTTAGGGCAGGGAGGCGACCCGAAGGCTCAGAATTGTGGGTGGCTCAAGGATAAGTTTGGGCTGAGCTGGCAAATTATTCCTACTGCGTTCACTGAAATCATGAACGGGCCTGATTTCGAGAGGTCGCAACGCGCACTGGGCGCGGTAATGGAAATGGAGAAGTTCGACATTGCGGCGATTCTTAAGGCGGCTGCCGGAAAATAACTTGAAATAATCTGGTGACGCGTCGAAATGGAGCGATTCTGATCGACCAATTGATAAATAGCCCGTCCCGACGACAGAATTAGTACTCGGAGGATTGATTGCCATGAAATACATGTTGCTGATTTATGCGGACGAGAATTCGTATAACGACGGCGAGCGCGAGGAGTGCTTCGTCGAGTCGATTGAGTTGACGCATGACCTTAGTGCTCGTGGGCAATACTTGGCCGCGAATCCGTTGCAGTCGGTGACGACGGCGACGAGTGTTCGCGTGCAGAACGGCAAGCGGTTGGTCACCGATGGGCCGTTTGCGGAGACTCGCGAGCAACTGGGCGGCTATTTCTTGGTCGATGCGACGGACCTCAACGATGCGATCAGTATTGCGGCGCGTATTCCGGGGGCTCGCAAGGGAACGGTTGAAGTGCGACCGGTGGTTGAGTTGACGGGGTTGCCGAAGACCGGCGAGTTGGTTGGAGCGGTGGCGAAATAGGTGGCTAGCTTGTGGAGTGGTCGCTGAATTCATGCGAATCCAGCTACGAGGACCGGATATGCGATACATGCTGCTTTGTTACGACAATGAGCAGGCTTGGAAGCAAGCGGGTGCGGCGGCGTTGGAAGACGGTATGAAGGAGGCGATCGCGCTTACGCATGATTTAGATGCGAAAGGGCAGTACGTAGCGGCGGCGCCATTACAACCGCCGAATACGGCGGTTTCGGTTCGCGTTCGCAACGGGAAGCAATCGGTTACGGACGGCCCGTTTGCGGAGACGCGCGAAGTGCTGGGTGGCTACTATATAGTGGATGTCGCGAACTTGGATGAAGCGATACAAATTGCCGAGCGGCATCCGGGTGCCAGGTACGGTGCGGTCGAGATTCGGCCAATTTTGGAATTACCCGGGTTGCCGAAGAAGTGATGGTAATTAGTTAACAAACAGTGGCGCTGGCCACGTCCTCAAATTTAATCGGAGAGATTTTATGCCGTTCGTTCAGCCTTACGTATTCTTTGACGGAAAGTGTGACGAAGCGATCAAGTTTTATACGAGCGCGCTCGGTGCGAAAACGCAGTCGCTGATGCGGTACAAAGACTGTCCTGATCCGCAAGCGAAGGCTGGCTGCAAGCCAGACACGGAAGACAAAGTGATGCACGCGAACATTAAGATTCGCGATACGGAAGTACTGATGGCGGATGGGCACTGTGGCGGAAATCCGAAGTTCGAAGGTTTTGGGCTGGCGCTGCAGGCCAAGGACAACGAGGACGCTGAGAAGTTGTTCGCTGCATTAAGCGAAGGCGGTAACCCGCTCATGCCGATGAGTGAGACCTTCTTTGCGCACCGGTTTGGGATGGTTGCTGACAAGTTCGGCGTGATGTGGATGGTGTTACACGCAAAAGCCATGTAAACCGAGCGACTCCCGCTATTAGAATTACCTAATGCGGCGTTCGAGCCTTAGCATGAATTTTCAACCCACTTAAAGGTGCAGTCATGGCCACAGCGACGATGAATGAAACGAGGAAGCCCGCAGCGCCGGGGCCGCAGCCGACAAAGCGGAGTTGGAAGTCGGTCTTGATATATTTGTTCTTGGGCTTTGTCGCGGTCATCGGCGTGTTGTGCGCTGTGATTGCGTCGCGCCCGGCGGATTTCAAGGTTTCGCGCTCAGCGACATTTTCGGCCACTCCCGCGGCGGTGTTCGAGCAGGTAAACGACCTGCACAAATGGAACGACTGGTCACCTTGGGCGAAGATGGATCCGAATTCAAAGGCGACTTACGAAGGTCCGACGGCTGGCGAGGGCGCGAAGATGGCCTGGGATGGCAACAACGATGTCGGGGCGGGCGACATGACGATCGTCGACAGCAAGCCGAACGATCGCGTGGGGATCAAGCTGCACTTCGTTCGGCCGATGGAAGGCGAATGCGATGTTTTGATGCAGATTGAGCCAGCCGGTGATCAGACGAAACTCACATGGAATATGTCTGGCAAAAATGGCTTTATGGCGAAGGCGATCGGGTTGTTCATGGATTGTGAAAAGATGTGCGGCGACCAATTCGAGGTCGGGCTCGCGAATTTGAAGAAGGTTGTGGAAACTAAGCCAGATGCGCTGAAAGGCGCATAGTGTTCATCGTGCCGCTGTGCTTGGGGCGAGCGATCAATTCTTCTTGAAGATGGAGTACGTTATGTCAGACGCGCAACTTGCGCCGCCGACCTCGAAAGGAATGAGGATCGCTGGCTGGATATTGTCGATACTGCCCGTGCCACTCATGTTGATGGGGGCAATTATGAGTTTTCGCATGTCCGAAGAAGTTTTGCAGAACTTCGACAAAATGGGCTGGAAGCCTTGGACAGCTCCGGTAATCGGCACTCTCGACCTCATTGGTCTGGTCTTATATTTAGTGCCGCAAACGGCCGTGTTGGGTGCAATCGTGATAACGGGGTACTTAGGCGGCGCGGTGGCAACCCACTTGCGGGCCGAAGAGACTGGTAAAGCTTGGGTACCCGTTGTATTTGGTGTTGTGATTTGGCTTGGGCTGTATTTGCGAGACGCGCGGGTTCGGTCGCTGATTCCAATTCGCAAGCTGTAGCGGGCGAAGATTGGGCTGCGCTTGGAGACAACCATGAGTCGGGTTCGAGTCCTCGTCGGCACGCGTAAGGGCGCGTTCGTCCTTACCTCGGATGGCAAACGGCAGAAGTGGACTGTCGACGGGCCGCATTTTGCGGGGTGGGAGATCTATCATCTGAAGGCGTCGGCTGTGGATCCGGACAGGATTTACGCGTCGCAGAACAGCAGTTGGTTCGGGCAGATCATTCAGCGCTCGGATGATGGTGGCAAAACCTGGCATCAGCCGGGGACGCCGGCGGGTGAGCCGACGACAACGCCTGAGGGGTTTCCGAAAGCCGAGAGCAACAAATTTGTTTACGACGCGTCGGAAGCGAGCGGCCGGCCGCTGACGACGCATCTTTGGTACGACGGTACGCAGCATCCGTGGGAATTCAAGCGAGTGTGGCATCTGGAGCCGTCGCTTACGGATGCGAATACGGTGTATGCGGGCGTCGAAGACGCGGCGATGTTTCGCTCGACGGATGGCGGCCAATCGTGGCATGAGCTCGCCGGTTTGCGGGGTCACGGCACGGGGCCGAACTGGCAACCTGGCGCCGGCGGCATGGGACTGCACTCGATTCTCATTGATCCAAAGAATCACGAGCGGATGTTTGTCGCTATATCGGCGGCCGGGTGTTTTCGCACCGAGGACGGCGGCAAGAATTGGAAGCCGATCAATCGCGGATTGCGGTCGCCTTATATTCCAGATCCGGATGCGGAGGTTGGGCACTGCGTCCATCGCATTGCGCTCCATTCTTCGCGGCCGGATGTGCTGTTCATGCAGAAGCACTGGGATGTGATGCGTAGCGACGATGGTGGCGACAATTGGTACGAGGTGAGCGGCGATTTGCCTACGGACTTTGGATTCCCCATTGAAGTTCACGCGCATGAGCCGGATACGGTGTTCGTTGTGCCGATAACAAGCGATTCGCTCCATTACCCGCCGGATGGGAAGTTGCGCGTATATCGCAGCCGTACGGGTGGGAACGACTGGGAGCCGATGACGCGCGGGTTGCCGCAAGAGAATTGCTACGTGAACGTACTGCGCGATGCGACGTGCGTGGATTCGCTGGACCCCTGCGGCGTGTATTTCGGCACTACCGGCGGGCAGGTGTACGGATCGGCGGATGGCGGCGAGAGTTGGAATGCCATCGTGCGCGATTTGCCGGCGGTGTTGTCGGTCGAAGTACAAGAGCTTGCGTGATGGTCCGCGTCGTCATTCCTTATCATTTGAAGATGCTCGCCAAGGTTAGCGGCGAAGTGGAGCTCGATGTCGCGTCACCGGCGACATTGAAAGGCGTTCTTGAAGCGCTCGAAGCGCGATACCCGATGCTTTGCGGAACGGTTCGGGACCAGTCGACGGGCAAGCGGCGGCCGATGATTCGCTTTTTCGCTTGCGAAGAGGATTGGTCGAACGAATCGCCCGAGAAGCCGTTGCCGGAGAAGATTGCAAATGGCGCCGAGCCCCTTCTAGTTGTGGGTGCGATCGCAGGCGGTTAGACGCCGTGCTATCGGTGTTGATACTGGTCATTGATCGCGGTCGAGTAGTCGCGACCGGGGGCACCAGCGCCGTTTGAAGTGCCTCAGCATTGTTTGCGCTGAAACTTCGACTCTGTACCCAGTCGGACGATCTTCCCGCTCATGGAGCCGGGCGATAGATTAAGGGGCGGCTGGCCAAAAGTCGCAGGGGTGCAACCGACACCTTAATCAGGAAGGACTTATGAACGACGAACCTCTATCCATTCGAGATCGCAGTGCCGTCGATATTTCGTTGCTGCTTGTGCGAATAGTTGTCGGCGTGATTTTCGCGGCGCACGGATCACAAAAACTGTTTGGGGCGTTCGGTGGAATGGGGCTATCGAAGACCGTCGAGATGATGGGGGGCGGTGCCCTGCCTTATCTCGTGACGATTGGCGAATTCTTCGGCGGGCTGGGTTTGATATTCGGTTTTCTCTCGCGTTTCTCAGCGGCGTCGTTGATCGTCATTATGGTCGGAGCGATTGTTACGGTGCATGGGAAGAATGGGTTCTTCTTGAGCTATTCCGATCCGAAGCTTAACGGGATTGAATTCGCCTTGTCACTCATAGGGTGTTTGATTCCGATTTTGATTTGCGGGCCGGGAACGTTTTCGATTGGGCGGTTGCTGATGCCCAGGTCGGGACGGACGGGCCGGCCTGTTGTTGTTTTAGAATAGGGTGAGGATAATCGGTGCTTGGTTGGTTGTTCTCGCCGGCCATTGGCCGGCGGCTAATTGGAACTTCGATGAATGCGGGTGGATGATGTATCGAAGCGTATGGTTGAGTTTGGCGTTTTCATCGTGGGTGGTCGCGATTGCAAGTGTTTCAGCCGCGGCGGATTCACCGGCGTTCAATATTCAGGCGCATCGCTGCGCAGGGATTGCGATGCCAGAGAATACGCTCGAATCGGCCAAGTGGGCGTGGCAGCATGGGGTGACGCCGGAGGTCGATCTACGGCTGACGAAAGATAAGCAGATCGTTTGCTTTCACGATACGAACCTTGGCCGAGTGCCGTCGAATGCGGACAAGAAGACGAAGAAGCTGAGCGTTGAGAAGCTGCCGTATGATGAGCTGAAGACGTTGGATGTCGGTTCATTCCGCGGCGAGCAGTATGCGGGGGAGCGGATTCCGCTCGTGTCGTCGCTGTTTGCCGAGATGCAGGGGCATCCCGAGCGGATGCTGTATCTCGACATCAAGACGGTCGATATGGATCAGCTGGCCGAGCTCGTACATAAATATGGCGTCGAGCGCCAGGGCATTTTTACTTCGACGCACTACAACCTGCTGCAAGATTGGAAGAAGCGAATTCCGGAGGCTCCGACGCTACTGTGGAACGGGGGGACTGAAGAGGAACTCACAAAGAAACTCGACGAAGCGCGGAAGAATAATTTTGAGGGGATTACATTCTTACAGATCCACGTGCATATCAAAGACCTCGACAAAGAGGAGCCGTTCGAAGTTAGCACGGGTTTCTTGAAAAGAGCCGCCAAGGAATTGAAGGAACGTGGGGTGATCTGTCAGATGTTGCCGTGGGAATGCTCCGATCCGCGAGCGTACGAAAAATGTTTGGAACTCGGGGCCGAGTCGTTTGCCACTGATTATCCTGAGGTGACGCTGGCCGCGGTGAAGAGTTTTCGCGAGAAGGCGCAAAACAGTAAGTAGTTGATCGTGGGGCTGGAGGGCGGATGAGCGCGGATGATGCATTAGTAGAGTCGGCCCTGCGCCGCGCGCGCGACACACGCAAGTTGGTGGTTGCCGCAGGCGCGAAGCGGCAAGTACCTGCTGTATTTGGCGAGCTGTTTGGCGAGTCTCCTTGCATCATCATCGCGGATGAGAATACGTTTGCCGCGGCAGGCAAAGACGTTCAGGACGGGCTGCGAGCGAGCGGTCGGACGTGTCTTGAGCCGCTAGTCTTGGAAGCACGCGGGCTGTACGCCGAGTATTCGTACGTTACGCGTATTCAATCGGCACTTGCGGGCAATCAAGCGATTCCGGTCGCGGTGGGGTCGGGTTCGATCAACGATCTCACGAAATTGGCGTCGCATTTGTGCGGTCGCCAATATCTTTCTGTGGCGACGGCTGCATCGATGGACGGCTACACGGCGTTTGGAGCTTCGATTACGCACGAGGGATCAAAGCAAACGTTCGATTGTCCTGCGCCGATCGGGGTCGTGGCGGACTTGGACGTAATCGCGGCGGCACCTGAAGGACTGAATGCCTCAGGGTACGCCGACCTCGTGGCGAAAGTGCCGGCGGGGTTAGATTGGCTGCTGGCGGATTCGCTCGGTGTAGACGCGGTCGATCCAGAGATTTGGGAGATGGTGCAATCGCGGCTGGATGTTTGGATGAGCGACGCGGCCGGAGTGAAACGGCGCGATTTGGAAGTCACGCGGCGGTTGACGCTCGCGCTGATGGTAACCGGCTTCGCGATGCAGGCTTCGTGTTCGAGTCGGCCGGTGTCTGGGGCCGAGCATCAGTTCAGCCACCTGTGGGATATGGAGCATCATTCGTACCGTGGCATTACGCCGTCCCACGGTTTCAAGGTTGGGATCGGGTCGTTGGCGTCGCTTGGACTGTACGAGGCAGTTTTGGCGCATGACTTCGAGAAGATGGACGTGGATGCGTCAGTGAAGGCGTGGCCGACGCTGGCTGAAAATGATGCGGAGATCGGCAAGCTGTTTGAGATCCCTGAGCTGCGACAGAAAGCGATTCTGGAAAGCACGACGAAGTACGTCGACCACGACGCGCTGCGGAAACAACTCGAGCAGTTAAAACGGGATTGGCCACAGATTCGCGAACGCCTTTCGCAGCGGATGATGACGGTCGATGCACTGCACGACATGCTGGAGGCTGCCGGTTGCCCGGTGCGGTCAGAAGACATCGGCGTCTCGCGCGAGAGGCTGCGCATCAGCTTCCGCAAGGCGTATCACATTCGCCGCAGGTTTACGATTTTCGATTTGATTCGTCGCGCGAATATCTGGGATCATTGCCTCGACCAAGTTTTCAGTAAGGCGAAGTGATCATGCCCGATGCCGGTGCCAGGTCGTTCAAATACTGGCAGTGGCGCATTCTGCTGTCGGCACTCGTCGGCTACGCGATGTTCTACTTCGTCCGCAAGAATATCAGCGTCGCGGCGCCCATTATGTACGACAAGCTCGGAATCTCCAAAAGCCAGTTCGGCCTGTTCCTCACGCTGCACGGCTTGGTGTACGGCGTTTCGAAATTCGTTAACGGTTTCTTTGGCGATCGTTTGAATGCGCGCTGGTTCATGCCGTTTGGATTGATTTGTTGCGCGGTCGTGAATATTTTCTTTGGCTTGAGCACTTCGCTCGTCGTGCTGGGTGTACTGTGGATGGTCAACGGCTGGTTTCAGGGGATTGGCTTTCCGCCGTGTGCGCGGCTGATGACGCACTGGTTCTCGCCGCGAGAGTTCGCCACCAAGATGGCGATTTGGAACAGCTCGCATTCGCTTGGCGCCGGACTGATTTTTATTCTGTGCGGTTATTTGGCGCCTATCAATTGGCGACTTTGCTTCTTCGTGCCGGCGGGAATCGTGCTCGTCGTCGCGGTTGGGCTACTTGTGTTTCTGCGAGATACGCCGGAGTCGCTTGGTTACCCACCTGTCGAAGGCACCACGCATTCGCTAGTTGAAACCGAGCCGTTGAGCGCAGCGACACGGCGTTTAGTGTTTGAGAATCCGTACATCTGGCTGCTCTCGATTGCGAATTTCTTCGTGTATGCCGTGCGTTATGGAATTCTCGATTGGGGGCCAACGTTTTTGAAGGAAGCGCGGGGAATCGACCTTTCCAACGCAACCTGGATCGTCGCCGCATACGAAGGTGCGGGCTTGCTCGGAATGCTGTACGGGGGATGGGTCACCGATCGTGTATTCGGCGGCCGTGCGGCGCGAGCGTGTTTTTTCTATATGATCGGGTGCACAATCGCTCTGGTGTTATTTTGGAAGCTGCCCAACCAAAGTGCGTGGTCGAGTACGATTTTGTTGTGCTTTGCTGGATTCTGTATCTACGGACCACAGAGTTTGATCGGCACGGCAACTGCCAAGCTCGCCACGAAACGTGCAGCCGCCACGGCGATTGGCCTCAATAGCATTTTTGGCTATCTGAGCACCGCGCTTTCTGGTGTCGGGATCGGTAAGATCGTGGATACTAACGGTTGGGACGCGGGCTTCATGATATTTGTGGTCTGCAGCGCGGTCGGCGTTCTTTTGTTCGCCGTATGCTGGGGAGCAAAAGCTGATGGGTATTCTAACGGGTAGCGAAGTACGATGACGCGCGTTTTCTGCTTTATTTTCCTCAGTGCTCTGTTTGCGACAGGTCACGTTCAAGTGGCCCTTGCCGAGACGGCGGACATTGTCATCTACGGTGGCACATCGGCTGGTATTGTCGCGGCCATTCAGGCACAGCAGATGAGAAAGCAAGTTGTGCTGATTGAACCATCGAAGCACTTGGGAGGTTTGACGACAGGCGGGTTGGGTGCGACAGACATCGGCAATAAGCAGGTGATCGGTGGCCTGGCTCGCGACTTCTATCGAAAGGTGCATGAATACTACGCGCGCGATGCGGCGTGGAATCGTGAAAAGCCTGACGAATACAACGCGCGCAACCCTCACTACAGCGCAACCGACGACACGATGTGGATGTTCGAGCCGCACGTGGCGTCTTCCATCTACGAACAGATGCTGCGAGATGCAGGAGTGCGACTTAAGCTCGTGGTTGGGGAACGGCTTGATCGCCAGCATGGCGTCAAGAAGTCTGGGCAGCGAATTGAATCGATCACGACGGAATCGGGTCGCGAGTTCTCCGGCCGGATGTTTATCGACGCCACTTACGAAGGAGACCTGATGGCGGCGGCCGGCGTGTCGTACCACGTTGGTCGGGAGGCAAATTCGATTTACGACGAAACGCTCGACGGCGCGGAGCCGAAGCTTAATGACAAGAATCACCGGTTCTTGAAGGCAGTTGACCCTTTTGTTAAGCCCGGAGATTCATCATCGGGATTGCTGTCCGGGATTCATTCGAAAAGCGTGCCGCCGACGGGCAGCGGAGACAAGCTAGTGCAGGCGTATTGCTACCGACTGTGCACGACGGATGTGGCTGAGAATCGCCGCGATTGGCCCAAGCCCGCCGATTACGACGAGTCGCGGTATGAGTTGTTGCTTCGAAACTTCGAGGCGGGCGACGAGCGTGCACCGTGGCACCCATTGTGGATGCCCAACCGCAAGACCGATACGAATAACAACGGCGCGTTCTCGACCGATTTCATTGGCGGCAATTACGAATATCCAGACGCTGACTACGCGACACGCGACAAGATCGCCGCGGACCATCGTTCGTATCAGCAGGGTTTGTTGTGGACTCTGGCGAACAACCCCCGCGTTCCGGATAAGGTGCGGGCTGAGTTTAAGCGGCTTGGCTTGGCCAAAGATGAGTTTGCGGACAACGACAATTGGCCCACGCAGTTATACGTGCGCGAGGCGCGGCGCATGATCGGCACTTACGTGATGACTGAGCACAATTGCCGCGGCAAGGAAGTCGTAGAGGACTCAATCGGCATGGGCGCGTATGGCATGGATAGCCATAACTGCCAACGGTACGTGACCGAGGATGGCCACGTGCAGAACGAAGGCGACGTGCAGGTGGCTGGGTTCAAGCCGTACCCGATCAGCTACCGCGCGATTTTGCCCAAGGCAGAGGAATGCGAGAACCTGTTGGTGCCCGTGTGCCTTTCGAGTTCGCACATTGCTTATGGCTCAATTCGCATGGAGCCAGTGTTCATGATTCTGGGGCAATCGGCGGCGACTGCGGCTTCGCTGGCGCAGGACGAGGGCGTGCCCGTGCAGAAGCTGGATTATAAAAAGCTTCGCGAGCGGTTGCTAAGTGATAAGCAAGTGCTGGAGTCGGCCAAGAAATAAATCGAGCTCGAGCGCAAAAAACTGGGCCGCTCACAAACGTGAGCGGCCCAGTGTGTGTTGCAGTTCGGAGACTGCTCCAGCTGAAGTCAAACTTTAGTTATTCGACTCGGTTTGATCGTTCGACTTTTCGCCCGACGGTTGATTCGGGACATTGAGCTGCTTCTGCATTTCATTGAGCCGTTGCTCCATGCGTTGCAGCTGGTCGCGCATCTGGCCGTTGTCGACGCCCGGGCCGCCGAAGTTCGTGTGGAACTTTGGCATCTGGATGTTCATTTTGTTGTGAACCATGTTCTCGACGAAAGGCCGGAGATCATCGGGCAGCTGTTTGAGCGACTCAGGATCATCGCCGACGATGTTCCAAGTGTCGCTGCCGCGCTTCACGGTGATGTTAGCGGGTTTGTCGTTCTCTTTTTGAACACTCACCGAAACGCCGTTCGGCATGTTGGTCAGGCCGTTGCCGAGGGCAATGCCAGTGCCATTACCGAAGCTAACGCCATTGCCTCCGCCGACGATGACGCCAGGACCGAAATTCCGAAACTGCTGCAGCATATCGTTCGGGTCAGCGAACGGCTGGCCACCGAAGCCTCCGCCCACCATGTTAGGGCGTGGCATCGCAGCATTGGCGGGCCGGTCTTCTGGCGTGATTGTGAGGTTTTCGGTTTTACCGCGGCGCAGTACGTCGAGTTTGATTTCGCCCTTTTTCGGACCTTCGGTGGCGACTAGTTCGACCAGGTCCTGCATCTCGTGCAATTCGTTGCCGTTGGCCTTCACGAGGATATCGAATTGCTTGAGACCTGCTTTTGCGGCTGGGCTGTTGGGAACGACAGTCTGCACGAGCAATCCTTCGTTCTCGGGCAAATCAATTTGAGCTCGCAGCATGTGATCCGGCGGAATGGGGCCGCCGAGCAATCCGATCCAGTATTGCGGCGCGTGGGCTTGAGGCGCACCACTTTGCGGTAAACCGTTGACCGGGCCGACGCTGTCGTTCGGCGGCGGCAAGTTCGGTTGGCCTTGGTCGTCGGCGTGACCAATTTTGACAATGTGTTCTTCCTGCTGTTGATCATTTTGAGCCTGAGCGATCGCCCCGACTCCGAGAACGAGCGTCACCATGAGCGCCCATTCCACAGTTCCTCGCAGAGAAATCCGTGACATAACCACTTCTCCTAGTACACCTTGTTACTTACAGGGACGATTTTGGTATCTTCGACCGGCACCACCATGGGTCGGCCGTTGTCGAGCCACATCGGGGCGTATTGGCGTTTCGACTGCACCGTGTAGCCTTCATTTTTCAACTGATTGCGAACGTCATCTGGCACGCCAGTTTGAAAGATCGTGCCATACTCGTGATCGAGCGTGTTGGCGTCAACCAGCGGTACTCGCACCTTCTTCATCTGACCGCCATCGTCGCGAACCCAGAGGTTGATCGCGTCGCCGACTTTCGTCGGATTGGCGACCGTCGGGGAGCCGGTAGCCGGCGCGGTTGACACTTGGTTGGTGGAGGCACCTGTCTGATTTGCAGCGATTGGCACGCCGGAACCTCGTTGCCAGCCCCCCAAATTGAACGCTAGCAGCAAAGCAGCCGCGATTGCGAACATCTCCGCGGCAGCCCATATCGTTCTACGCTTCGTATCTGCCGTTGGTGCGACAGGATTACGACCAACTTGCGTAGTTGCCGGTTTTGTCGCGGCAAAATCGCGTAATTCGCTTTGCCACGATTGGGCCTCGAGAAACGCGAGTGCGCAACGTCGCCACCCATCGGCCTGCGAGTCGAGCGATTCTAGGAGCGACCGCCGCTCAATCGGTGACAACTCGCCATCGACCAAGCGGTCAAAAATCATATCGTCGTTAGAGACTTTATCGTTCATAGCCAACAGAACAACGTGTTACTTGTGCGACTTCAAACTCGGATCGAGTTTGCACAGCTGCTGCCGCATCTTTTGTCGAGCTCGATGCAGCCTTGCCTCTACAGCACTCACACTCAATCCGAGATGCTCCGCCAATTGTTGGTAGGACCAATCTTCGCTGTACTTCAAAAGCATGATTTCCGCATCTCGCGGCGGTAGTGTCTTCAGCGCCCGATGAACTATCGCCTTTTGCTCATCGGCCAAAAGCCAACCGAGCGGATCGGGCTCATGGGCCACACCATCGGCCGATGGCTGACGTACCGCGTATCGATCGAGCAGCTTCTTGCGTCGGCCTTGGCGTCGGCGAAACTGCAACGCGGCCACGACCACGAGCCGGTACAACCAACCGGCGAGCCGTGTGCGGTCGCGCAGTTGGTCACCTTTCTCCAGTGCGGTCACGGATACTTCCTGCATCACATCGTCGGCCGCGGCGGCGTCGCCAACGCGTGCCAGAGCGACGGTCCGCAACCAACGGCGGTGGCGACCCAACTCCGCCGGCCAATTGATGGCCGCGGCGTTCGGATCGGCTCGCGACGCGGTCGAGTCATCGCTGGGCATGGCTGAAGAGATAGTTACCGCGACTACCGTCCGCCTTGCGGCAAAAATTCGAAATTGACGGCCTTTCGGTCGCAACTACAGGTCGAACAAAGATTTACGCCCGGGCGGGCTGCTTCCGCTTGCTTCGTACGCCAACTGCTTGCAGCGGCACAGCTAGCGGCCAAACGATCCCCCGCGGCTGCCGCGAGAGGTACCACCAGATTCCCAGGCCGCACGCCAGTAAAGCGACGCTGATGTTTTGCGAAATACTCATGCCGGTGCCGAATACAGCGGGTTCATCGGTGCGAATGATCTCGAGCATAAAACGCGTGATCGGATGGATCGTGAGCAGCAGCGCGATGAGCTCGCCATCTCGCCGCCGAAACGGGTACCAAGCCCACAGCAGCCAGCCCAACAGACCGGCGTCGATAGCGCTGTAAAGCTGCGCGGGATGGACCGGCAAACTTTGCGCGGGCTGGGCGACGGCAGCGATGTCCACGGTTTTGCCCGATCGCAACGTAAGGTGCAGCGGTTGTTGCGACAGGAACAGGTCGAAAAGCTGCGCTTTCGCATCGCCGATGCTTGTCATGCGATTGCCGTTGATTGTGTCAACGACATCGTCGACGTTTAATCCTGCTTTGTCGGCCGGAGATCCCTGATCGACGCGCTGGACGACCGCTGCGTTGGATTTGTCTGGATCGAGGCGGAAGCCGTGCATCTCGCCGTGCGACGCTTGGTCGACGTAAGGCGGGCTGTAACGCTGCGTGTCGTTGGACTTCGATTCGTACCGAGAACTAAATTCGGGGAACGATACGTGCCAGGGCAGGGCCGTCTGGCCGCCGTAGCAGCATCCGTTGAGAAAGCACCCGATGCGGCCGAACGCGAGGCCAATCGCCATGCTAGGCGCGATCAAGTCGGCCATTGCCAGCAACGGCAGGCGTTGTTTACGCACCAGCGTGACGAAGCCGAACATCGCGCCGATGAAGCCGCCGAAGATCACCAGGCCGCCTTCGGGAATATTCGCGATTTGCAGAATCGTATCGCGGAAGTTTCTGCCCGCAAAACTTTCGTGCCAGTATTCGATGACGTAGAAAAGCCGGGCGCCGATGATGCCGCACACGACCATCCAGATTGCGAGCGAGACGATGATTTCAGGATCGAGGCCGCCTTTGCGTGCTCGGTACATCGCTAGCCCAACGCCAGATGTGATACCGATGAGCAGCATTACGCCATAACCGCGGATCGGCAAACCCTCAGGAAAAACGCGAGGCAGGAACAATATCGCCGCGCCGAGGAGCAGCAACACGGGAAGCGAGCTCAATGTCTCGGTGCTCAAGCCGTTCTGGCGAATCAATCCCACAAGAGTGAACGCCGCGACGATCGCCCAAATCGCGAGCAACACGCCGACGCCGAATATCGGGACGCCGCCCCAGGTGTACGGTATTCGAAAGAGTTCGCTGCACATGAAGGGAAGAGGCGGGATACGGGGAAAGAACGATCTAAAACTAGCTTAGGTGACGCCAATCAACATGTTGTCGATGAGTCGCGTGTTGCCAACAATTGCCGCTAGCGCGACGGTCGTTGGACCATCGATGCGCGCCACGGGCGTTAACGTAGCATCCGCGACAAACGCGATGTATTGAACGTTGATCCCACCGACGTTATCGATTTCTTGCTGCATGAGTCGCCGGATTGTCGCGACGTCGCGCTCGCCGCTGTTCGCCAGCTGCTCGGCGAGCAGCAGGGACTTCGAAAGGACGACGGCCCGCCGCCGGTCGTCGGCCGAAAGATAGACGTTGCGTGAGCTCATGGCGAGCCCATCGGCTTCGCGAACCGTGGGACACACGCGGACGTCGATCGGGACGTCTAAATCGGCGACCATTTGGCGGACGACGATCGTCTGCTGGTAGTCCTTGCGCCCAAAATAGGCGCGGTCGGCTGACACGAGTTGAAATAGTTTGAGGACGATCGTTGCCACGCCGCGGAAATGAGTTGGGCGAAACTCGCCTTCGAGCATCTGGCCGATGGGGCCCACGTCGACGGACGTAGCATGATTTGGAGCGTACATTGCGTCATTGGTTGGCGCGAACACGATATCGCAGCCTAATCGCCCTAGCAGTTCCATGTCGCGTGTGAGATCGCGTGGGTAATTGCGAAAATCTTCTTGCGGCGAGAATTGCGTCGGGTTCACGAAAATTGAAACGATGCTCAAATCGCATTCGGTCTTTGCTGTTTCGAGCAAACTCAAATGCCCTTCGTGCAGCGCGCCCATCGTGGGGACGAGGCCTACCGATTTGCCCGCTTGCCGCGCCTTACGCACCGCCGCGCGCACTACCTCGCTTTCGACGAGTAGCTGCGGCCCATCACCGGTGGGTTCGCGCCAATCGCGAGGTTTCTTGGGTGCCGATTCGGAGATGGTTGGCCGCATGGCGTCGCTACGCTTGGAATCCTAGGTATAGGTACGCAACACGCGCCCGTTAGCGTATTTTACGCAGTTTGCACCGAGCGGGCCTAGATCAAGCCCACACAGCATCCACCGCGGCTAGCACTTCGGCTTCAATTTCTTGGGGGTCGACGGTCTGCAATCGCAGCGTCGGGCCCCGGCCCGGTTGGCGGACAAGTGTGGACCACTGCAGCTTATCTGCCCCGCGGTGTGCGACATCTGCGTCGAGCAGGACGCTTAGTTTCGGGAATGCTGCCGCCGCGTAAGGTAACGCACCCGCGGTAGCCGTTGCGGCTGGTTGCGGCGATTTATGAGATGGCAGTTCCAACCAGGTCGACCAAAGCGGCAGCCAATGGTGATCGGCTGTCGCAAATCGCGCGCGGTCGATCGGTCGAGCGCCTCGCTTTTCGCCAAGCAAGTTGGCGAGCTGAGCTCGCAGCGGTTCGCTTGGCGACAGGATCGCGAGTGAATCGCTTGCCGATTGTAGATGAAGCAACAGGTGTTCGATCGGCCAACCAATGATCGGGTGCAGCATCCGCGGTGCGATTTCCGCTGCGGGTTGCAATACGAAGTCGCGGTAAGTCATCCGAGGATGCGGCAGCACCAGCATCGGCGTCTCGGCGACATCGTTGCCGTACAGCAAAATGTCAATATCGAGCGTCCTCGGTGCCCAGCGTTCGGTGCGTGTGCGGCCATGCCGTGACTCAATGTGTTGCAATTCGGCCAGCAACGTGAGCGGAGCAATTTTCGTTTCAATGACTGCTGCGCCGTTCAGGTAGTCGGGCTGCCCAGTAGGGCCGCCGACTGGTCTGGAGCGGTGCCAATTGCTTTGCCGGACGATTTGTACGTCGGGCAGATTGGCGATTTCGGCGAGGGCAGCGCCGAGCGTGGCCTCGCTGTCTCCCAGATTCGAGCCCAGACCTAGGAGGGTAGTTGGCATCCTCGGCTCGATCAGATCTCACGCAAAGGCGCGAAGGCGCGAAGGAAGAAAGCAAAGTGCTGATAATCACAATAGCATAGGTGAGGCGTGAAGGCGCACCAACGACCGAAAGTAAGCTAATTCTTTGCGCCTTCGCGCCTTTGCGTGAGACATCGCATGCGCTGAAGCAACAAAAAAGCAGGGCGAGCGTTGCCACTCGTCCTGCCAAGTCGTTACAGCCGCAATTTAGCGATTAAAGCGGGAGGGACATCCTGGTACACGACCGGAGTCGCCACGTTCGGTCCGTCGGTCGCGCCTCCCCGTTATTCGCTAAACGCATTGCTCGTTTGCACAAAGTAATTCACTCGCTGTTCAGCATCCGCCGACGGCGGAAGCCAATCCATTTGACTTGCTGAGCATCGTCCTGACGATGAACTAGCGCATTTTTTCAGCGCGCACCGCGAAACAGTTCAACCAACGAGTTTTTGTCTGCGTTGTCGCTTCTCGATCGCGAGCTTCATGCCCCGCGTCGGATGCGACCTTCCCGCCACGACGACAGGAGTTGCCCTACAGACACCACGCGAGTCGATGCGAACTGCATCAACAGCACGCCATTGTCTGCGGTTTGCGATTGATGTCAAGCACATTTTTTTCTGTCTACATTTTGTGTTGCGCGCACCTCTTGCAGAATTCGTCGCGCGATGTTCCACGCGCTTTTCCGAAGCGCAAAAAGCCGATTAACCACGGAGACACAGAGGGCACGGAGAAGACTAGGAATGACACGGATCGCGATTTGAAGTTTCGATTGCTGCAAGAGTGGGATCGGCCCCTACAGTTGACGCACGTTGGCGCTCATTAGCGAAGCGGAATCATTCGAGGTAAGCTAAAAGTTGTCTGCAGTGCGGTAATAGACGTTCGTGTTCGGTTTTTTCCTGATCGTTAGTTCTTATGAGTGATGATGCGGCCAACTTCGGCGGTCTTCGCGTGGCTTCGTTCGAAAGTCGCCGCGCGGAAGACATCGAACGCATGATCGCTCGCTTCGGCGGCGTGCCGTTTGTCAGCCCTTCGATGCGCGAAGTGCCCCTCGGCCACAATCGCGCGGCAATAGAATTCGCAAATCGGCTCATCACGGGCGGAATTGACGTCGTGATTTTTCTCACAGGCGTCGGCACACGGTCACTGGTGCAACAGGTCGAGCGGCATGTGGACCGCGAGCAGTTCCTGGCGGCGGTGAGCGACGTGAAAACCGTTGTCCGCGGTCCCAAGCCGCTCGCGGTCCTCAAGGAACTTGGCATCACGCCGACGATTGTCGTTCCCGAGCCGAACACTTGGCGGGACATTTTGGCGACGCTCGATGCGAAACTGCCCGTGACTAATTTAGTGGTCGGACTGCAGGAGTACGGAATTACGAACCGCAGTCTCGTGGCAGGCCTCGAGGCGCGCGGCGCTACGGTGGAATCCGTCCACGTGTACGACTGGGCACTTCCCGAAGATTGCGGTCCGTTAGAAAGCAATATTCGACGCATCGCCAATGGCGAAATCGATGTCGTGATGTTTACTTCGGCCAATCAGGTGGTCAATTTGCTGAAGTTCGCAGATGAGCTTGGCGTATTGGAGGACGTGCGCAACGGATTTCGCAATGTCGTCGTCGCTTCGATTGGTCCCACGACTAGCGAAATGCTGCGCAACGAAGAACTGCCCGTCGATATGGAACCTTCGCACCCGAAGATGGGACATCTGGTGACCGAAGCCGCGGAGAAGACGGGAGAGCTGCTGCGCCATAAACGGGCGCTCGCGAAACAAGTTGGGGATTTCGGATTGCGGAGTTCGGATCGTGGTTTGGAAGTCGAAGACCACAATCTGTACGAAAGTCCGTTTCTCAAAGCTTGCCGACGGGAACCAACGCCGTACACGCCGATCTGGCTGATGCGGCAGGCCGGGCGTTACATGCCCGAATATCGCAAGATTCGTGCCGAGTATGGATTTCTCGAGCTCTGCCGCAATCCGCAACTTTGCAGCGAGATCATGTGCGTCGCCGTCGAGCGATTGGGTGTCGACGCAGCGATCGTGTTCTCGGACCTGTTGCCCATTCTCGAACCGATGGGGATGGATCTCGAATTTGCCAAGGGCGAAGGGCCGCAGATTCATAATCCTGTGCGCGAATCGGCGGATGTGGATCGCGTCGTCGAGGTGGAAAGCGTCGAGTCACTCCACTTCGTGATGGAAGCCGTTCGCCAGACACGCGCCGACCTGCCAGCGAACATCCCGCTCATTGGGTTTGCTGGTGCGCCATTCACGTTAGCGAGCTATGCGATCGAAGGCGGAGGGAGCCGCGAATTCTTGCACACGAAGACGCTAATGTATCGTGACCCGAGCGCCTGGGATGCGCTTATGGCCCGGCTCTCGCGTGCGATCGTGATTTATCTGAACGCGCAAATTGCTGCTGGCGCGCAGGCCGTGCAACTCTTTGACAGTTGGGTTGGGACACTTGGACCGGATGATTACCGCAGTTATGTATTGCCGCACTTTCAGAAAATCATCGCCGGTATTACGCCAGGAGTTCCAATTATCAGCTTTGCCACAGGCAATCCGCAGCTGTTGCCGTTGTTGGCGGAAGCTGGGGCCGGCGTGGTGAGTGTAGATTGGCGCGTCCGGCTTGGGGATGCTTGGCGGACGATCGGCTACGATCGTGCGATCCAAGGCAATTTCGAGCCGATGGCACTCCTGGCCGGTGTGAACGAAATTCGGCGTCGCGCGGCGAGTATTCTCGATCAGGCTGCGGGCCGACCGGGCCACATTTTCAACCTCGGCCACGGCGTGCTTCAGCAAACGCCGCCCGAAAACGCGCGGGCGCTGGTGGACATAGTGCACGAGATTTCTAGTCGATAGTCAGTTGAAGGCCCTCAGCTTGGCCGAGGGCCTTCAAAGTGGCCGCAATTGCCGCTAAACACTTTTTTGCAGATTGTCGATGTCGCCCTGAGCACTTTGAATCTGCTTTTCGAGAAGTTTGATTTGTTGCTCAGCCTGGAATCCACCCCTCTGTTCCCAGACCTTCACTTGAGACTGCAACGAGGCCACTTTCCTCTGCAGCGCTACAAGTTCTGCCTTTGCGGCTGGCGTAAGTGCGCCCGAGGGTAACGTCACTCCAAAAAAGTCGCGGACAATAGTTTGTTTCGTGCGACCATCTTGAACCTGTAAGTGAAGGCTCGTGGCGTTTTCACTTCCCGCCAGCTTCAAGGCAGATGTCCAAAGAATTGGGGGTAGTTGTTTTAAATCCGTTGACGGTCAGGATGATGTCGCCGACTTTGAGGCCGGCTTGCGCAAAACGACCGCCTGGCGTGATCGATGTGATGCGATACCCTTGGCCGTTTATGTATTGCCCGTTGAAGCCGAATTTCGGCAACTCGTTTTGGTTGGTCGTTGGTGCAGGTGCGCTTGGTTGACCAGCGACAGCGAGTTTAGCCGTTGCTACGACAACAATTCCAAATGTCAGTAAGCCTACGGTCATCCCATAGCGAAGTTTCATTTCAAAGTCCCCAGAGTAGAGTTGGTGTTTTGCCGCATCCGATACGTTCAGAGCGGCTAACGCTCTAACGGGGAAGCAGTGCCACTGTTACAGCAGTGCGCCAGAAAAGCGGTTCGCCCGATGGCAGCCGCCGCGATGGATAAGTGCCGATAGTTGCGGCTGCACGCGGCTGCAAATGTGGAATCGGCGAAGGTCTGAGTGCAGCGGTTGTTCTACGCAACGCTGCAATTGATCGAGTCGATCAGTTGCCGCAATCGGCCCAAGCTGCGTCGATTGAAGTGGAAGACGAGCCGGGCAGGAGTTGTTGCAGTCGTCGTTCCGTTAATCTGCAGGTTTGTCTCCTGTTGAAAGCCACCAGAGTTGAGGATGTCGGAGAAATCGCGCTGCATGGCGCCGAGCTTCGATTCGGCGAGGGGCTTTTTTAGCCGCAGCACTAGGCGATTATTCACGTACTCCATGTCGTCGAACACGTGATAGAACCGCAGGATCTCGTCGACGGTTTCATCCACGCTCTCTGTCACCCGAAATAGCGACAAATCTTCGGCCGCGATCATTTTGCCGTCGAGCAGGTGTTTGTGAACATAGGCAAGCCAGTCTTTCCAAAACGTACCTCCAGGCGCGTCGAGAAAGACAAGGGGCATGAGTTCGCGCTTGCCGGTCTGGAGGAGCGTAAGTACCTCGAACGCTTCATCGAGCGTTCCAAAGCCGCCGGGCAGGCAGACGACGGCATCGCATTCCTTCACGAACATGAGCTTGCGCGTGAAGAAGTACTTCATGGTGACGAGTTTTTCGTCGCCGTGGATAATTTCATTGGCCGATTGCTCGAAAGGCAGCATGATGTTGATGCCCATCGAGCGGCCGCGGCCGGCGCCGCGATGGCCGGCTTCCATGATGCCCGTGGATGCGCCAGTTACCACAAACCAGCCGTTATCCGCCATCGCCTTGCCGAGTTGCTCGGCAGCCTGATACGCGGGTGCGGACCGTGGCGTGCGTGCCGAGCCAAAGACAGTGACTTTGCGCTGAGTGCGGTACGGAGCGAAGACCGTGAACGCTCGCCGCAATTCGCGGAGCGTTTGGCTGAGGATTTTGAGATCTTCTTCCGGCGTGTGTTCGGCCGGCAGATTCTCGGCGGCCTTGCGCAAGCGGCGAATGGCATCCGCGATTTGCTCGCGGCTGGTCGGCGATGCACCGTCGCCGTTGGAGAGCGATCCGAATCCGTTATCGCTCACTTAATACCTCGCTCGCCTGCCATGCTCTCGCGAGGCTGCCGAGCGGGAGCATGGAATTGTTGTTGCATGCCCACACTGGCCCGCGGGGCATGCCACCTTGGAACCGCGCTAGGCGGCCGGGTGGCGATAGTACTGATACGCCAGCAGAACTTCGTATAGATCGGCCGAGATCGTGATCTGGTCGTCTTCGAAGTCGCTCAACCAGGTGCGGCGGCTGGCGACCGCGTCGGCCAGCAGCGGCAATACTTCGCTCAACTCGACGGTGACAGTCGCTGCCTGGTTGTTGCTAGCGGGGCGAGTTGGGGCCTGCTTTTCGGCCGGACCGCGATAGATTTTCAGATTCGACCGGGCCATGGGCTGCTTCCTTACATGCCAGTGGGGGTGTCCAGCGAAGCGCAGCGTCTTGCCGCCTCCCAAAGCGCCTTCGCTTTGGATTCGCATCGACAATGATCGGCATACCGCCCTTAACGGATTAACCTTCTTTCCGATTAACTCCTGATTTTTGGGGCATACCAACTAGCATGAAAGCAATGAAGTGGTGGAAACTGCCGACAAATGCCACAATAAGGCAGTTGCATGCTGAATGCATGTTGCGAGATACTGGATGCGCGCTGCTAGCTATGCGAGTTAGGTAGCGCCGCTTTAGAATCTATGGTCCGGCATCTCGCCTTCCGTAAAGTCCCCGTTCGGCTTCTTCATGGCATCCGCGATATCGATTGACTTCGGCCGCCTCACGCGCGAGCTGGGCATCGACCAGGACAAAATCGCCCGGACTGTCGCCCTATTGGACGACGGCAATACGGTGCCATTTATTACCAGGTACCGCCGCGATCAAACCGGCGGTCTGGATGAAGAGCAAATCGGCCGCATCCGCGAGAGCATCATCAAGCTTCGCCTGCTCGACGAACGAAAGCAAACGATCCTGCGGTCAATCGAATCGCAGCACGCGCTGACCGATGAGCTCCGCGAGCAGATCGCACGGGCCGACAGCGTGAAGCGGCTCGAGGATTTGTATCTTCCTTATCGCCCCAAGAAACAAACGCTTGCCACGAAAGCGCATGAGCAGGGTCTTGCGCCGCTCGCCAACGAAATTTTGACACAGGACAAGGCGGCCGCCGATCTCGACAAGCGCGCCGCGGATTTCATTAATACAGACAAAGGCATTCCCGATGCGGCCACGGCGCTGTTAGGCGCTGGTCACATTTTGGCGGAGCAATTCAGTGAAGATCCTGAGGTTCGCCAGAAGGTGCGGAAGCTGTACCGCAAATCGGGCAAGCTCGTCAGCGCAAAGCTTGAGGACAATCCGAAGAAGAATCAGCAGTTTCACGACTACCTCGATTTTCGCGAACCGCTGAGCCGCATCCCGCCCCACCGAGTGCTGGCGATCAACCGCGGCGAGCGGGCGAAGGTGCTTCGCGTCCAAGTTGAGGCCGATGCGGCGGCAATCGAGGAACTTGGCATCGAACAATTGGTGCCGCCCGATCATGCGCACAAGGATTTCCTAACGGGATGCGTTCGCGACGCGCTCGCGAGGTTAATTCTGCCGAGTCTCGAACGCGAAGCTCGCCGCGAACTGACGGAAAAGGCGGAAACGCATGCCGTCGAAGTGTTCGCCCGCAATTTGCGGAATCTCTTGCTGCAGCCGCCGTTACCAGGCCGGCGTGTGCTGGCGGTCGACCCGGGCTACAAGAATGGCTGCAAGCTCGCGGCGCTCGATGAATTCGGTAAGCTACTCGCGCACGATGTAATGTTCGTCATCGGCAGCGACGAGCAAAAAGCCACTGGCAGGGCGAAGCTGGTCGCGTTTATCACCGAGCATAATGTGAGCGTGATTGCGATCGGCAACGGTACCGCGTGCCGGCAGATGGAACAGTTGATCGCTGAGGCATTGGCGACCGAGCTTAAAGACCAAGATGTTCACTACGTGGTTGTAAACGAAGCGGGGGCCAGCGTTTACTCCACCAGCGAAGTGGGGCGTGAGGAGTTTCCGGAGTGCGACGCAATCCAGCGTAGTGCCATCTCAATCGGCCGCCGCTTACAGGATCCGCTGAGCGAGTTAGTGAAGATTGATCCCGCCAGCATTGGCGTGGGTTTGTATCAGCACGATGCCCGCGCCAAACATCTGCGCGATTCGCTCGACGACGTCGTCCAGTCATGCGTCAGTTTCGTTGGTGTGGAGCTTAATAGCGCAAGCACACCGCTGTTGCGCTATGTTTCGGGCATGAATCAATTGACGGCCCGCCGCGTTTACGAGCATCGCCAAACGAACGGGCCGTTCAAAAGTCGGCAACAGTTGCTGGAAGTCAGCGGTTTGGGCAATGCGACATTCGTACAGGCTGCCGGATTTTTGAAAATCGTCGGTGGCGACCAACCGCTCGACGCCACCTGGATTCACCCCGAGAATTATGAAGCCGCCGACAAGCTTCTGGCCAAGCTGGGCATCGATCCGGCCTCTGTCGCGAGCGGCGCGAGCGCGACGCAGATTCGCGAAGCTGTTGCCACGCTGGATCGTCAGACGCTAGCCACCGAACTTGGCGTCGGGCGACTAGCGCTCGACGATATGATCGAAGCGCTTTGTCGGCCCGGCCGCGATCCTCGCGAGGATTTGCCGCCGCCGATTTTCCGCAAAGACGTTGTCAAATTCGAAGATCTGCAAGCCGGAATGGAGCTGCGCGGCACGGTTCTGAACGTCGTCGATTTCGGCGCGTTCGTCGATGTCGGGCTCTCCGATAGCGGGCTCATTCACATCAGCCAGCTAAGTGCGGGCTACGTGCGCGACCCGCACGAGGTGGTTGCCGTCGGCGATCAAGTGCGGGTGTGGGTTTCGGCGATCGATCAACAGCGGCGCCGCGTGGCACTCACAATGATCGCGCCCGGCACCGAACGCCCTCAGCCGGCGAAATCCCGTCGCGGTGGCCGACGGCGGCCGGAAGGCGCCGCGCGGCAGCGGCCTCAACAGCAACCGGCGGAAGGCGGCCAAGCCTTACCTGATAGAGCGGAACGCCCACGGCGTCCGGCCGGCAAGCCGCGACGCGATCGCCGCGGTCCGCCGCAACGCCAGCCGCGCACGGGTACTTACGAGAAGCGCGCACCGAAACAACGCGTTCCGATCACGAAAGAGATGGAAGAGGGTAAGGCGTATTTGCGATCGTTCGGCGACCTGCTGCAATTCCAAAAGAAGAAGCAGGAGCACGATGGTGGCGAATCGCAACCGGGCGGCCAAGAACCGCCCGCCAATGCCAACGGGGCAACGCCATGAGCTTCCGCGAGCGCCTGCAACGTGCCACCGAGCGCGGCAAGCAAATTCGTGCCGCCCAGCAGAACGAAGCTGCGGCGAAAGCGCTCAGCGAAGAAGAATGCCGCCGCCGGCATTCGCAGTATCGCAACGAGCTCACGGATCACATCGAGAAAGTTCTCGGCGACTTGGCCGAGAATTTCCCTGGCTTCCGCATGGAGACAATTGTTGACGAGGCAGGTTGGGGTGCGGCCGTCAGCCGTGACGACTTCGGCCTCACCGCCGGCAAGCGCAACACGTTCTTCAGCCGGATGCGGATCGTTGTCAGTCCATACAGCCAATATCACGTGCTCGACATCTCGGCGAAGGGCGCCGTGCGAAACAAAGAGATCCTCAGCCGCAATCATTATCAGCAGCTAAGCGATGTCGATTTGCAGACTTTCCGCGAGCTAATCGAGAGTTGGGCGCTTGATTACGCGGAACTTTACTCGGCCGCCGTCTGAGAATGCTCTGGCCGCAAGCGGCGACCTGGCATAACGCGCTCGGCCCTCGCGGTGAGCGGAACTTCACCCTTCCACATCGGCAACTTGGTTAGCCAACTAGGCATAAATGCGGAATCCGGCGCCGAAATGGTGACTGAAATTCGATCTTCTCCGCGAGCCTGGAATCGCTGCCCGATCGGGCGACCGTTCTGAAGCACGGTCAACTGCAATCGGCTCCCCAATTGCGGGTATTCCGTGAGCCTTCGTTCCACTGCGGCGCAAATGCTCTCGTAAGTAGCGCGAGGCAAAATCGATTCGGACGCTCCCGCGCGTGCTGCCAACTTAAGCGTGTGGTCGGCTGCGCACACGTAAGCGAAGGTAATCAGTTGGCTGGCGGCAATCGCAAGTACTGCCGAGGCGGCCGCCCATTTTAAGATCCAACGGGCGTCCCGCGACGAAGTGGGTTTCGAGATGTCGCTAACGAAAGATGAGTCAGCCCCCGGCACTGCCGGGGGTTCTACGGGCGCGACGAGGCCTGGAGTTTCGCAAACCCCCGGTAGAGCCGGAGGCTGACTAACGAGTTCAAGTTCTGCCGGCGAAAGCAGTTTGGGGCGATCGAAATGGCTCAGCAATTCTAGGGAGTTATGGTCCGCATCCATTCCTCCAAACTAGTTGCCGCACCACAGGGCAGCAAATTGCGCCCCTACAATCCCTACTGGTCGAACGACACGACGAGCTTGGGTAGCGCCGCCTTCAATTTCGCTACACCCTTCTTGCTGACAGCCGTGAGTCGGAGCTCGAGCTTCGTGAGCGCTTTGCACGCTGCCAACGTTTCCAGTCCGTCGTCTGTTACCCCCGTCTGATTGAGCGAAAGCGTGGCAAGTTCGGGCAGGGCCGTGATGGCTTTCAGGCCATCATCATCGACGCCCGTGTTGTCGAGATTCAGGTATTTGAGTTTTTTCAGCTTCGCTACCTGGTCCATTCCGGCGTTTCCGACTGGCGTATTCCACAACGTCAGCCAGATGAGCTCGTCCATTCCGGTGATGCTCGCCAAGCCCTCGTCATTCACCTGCGTTTCGCTCAGGTCGAGTTTGCGGACTTGTTTCATGTCGCGAAGATTCACGAGGCCGTCGCCGTTGATAAACGTTGCCCGCAGGAAAAAGATCCGCAGCTTCGTCAGGCCTTTCAGCTCCGCCAATCCGGCATTGCTAATGTGCACGCGCATGAGGTCGAGATCATCGAGCTCCGTCAGACCGGCAAGGTGTTTCATGCCGGCATCAGTGACGGAAGTATCTTCGAGCGAGAGCCCACGCAGCTTCTTCATGCCTTCGAGCGAAGCGAGGCCTTTGTCCGTTACGCCTGCGGAGCGGATTTTCAGTGAACCCAAACCGGTAAGAGGCGCCAAGTGGGCCAGGCCGGCATCCGTGATGAGGCAGCCCCGCACGTCGAGCAGGCGCAGTTTCTTGGCGTCGGACAAATGGGCCAAGCCATCATCACCAATCTTTGTGTAGAGCAACGTCAGATATGCCAGGTCAGGAAACTCGGGGATGAACCGCATGCCCTCATTCGTGATGCCCGTGCACCGCTGCAGATTCAGCTTTTTAAGCTGCTTCAATTGCGTCAGCTTTTTCATTCCGACGTCAGTAATTTGCGTATTTTGCAGTTCCAATTCGGTGAGCTTCGGGAGCGGCGCGAGGCTGTCGATTCCCGCGTCGGTAATACCGGCGCCCCACACCACGAGCGTCTGAAGGTTCGGGGCGGCAGCCAGCAGCTTCAAATCTTCATCCGTCGTCGGCCGGTTATCCAGATCGATTCCAATCACGTCGCCCGCCGGATCGCGGGTTATCTGGCCCCCGAGATGTTCGACCCGATCGACAAGCGTTTTTTGATCGCTCGCGAGGGCCGCTCCGTCGAGCGCCCAACTCGCCAAGATCAACGCCCAAACGCCGCCACTTACAATTTTTTTCCACACCGGCATCGAACCATTCCTCACAGCTTGCATAAACAAAGTAGGACTAAGTCCGCGTATTTGCCTCGTCCCCGTTAGCCTAGTTTCCACGCCTGGCATTGGCAAACTGCTATAGATTGGCCTCAATCGTGTTGCCGGCCGCCAATGACCAGGTGTTTGATTCCCTTTAGCGTGATCGTTATGCTGTTAGCGTACCGTACTTCAGGCGATCTAGCCTGATGGGGCAGCTCTTCGGGCGGACTCAAGCCTGATTTACTTCGATGCCGGAGATTTTCTCGATGTCACTCACCAATCGGCGTACGTTTCTCAAGACCACCGCGGCAGTCGGTGCAGGCTATTGGATCACCGGCAGCGTGGAAGCCGCCGACAGCAAGTCGCCCAACGAAAAAATTCAGCTCGGTTGCATCGGCGTCGGTGGCAAGGGCCAGAGCGACGTGCAAAACGTCTCCAAGTTCGGCAAGATTTTCGCCCTATGTGATGTCGATTCCGCGACGCTCGATGGCCAGGTCCAGGCCTACAAAACTGAGCACAACTTCAGTGACTTCCGCGAAATGCTCGACAAGATGGGTGATAAGATCGACGCCGTCACGGTGAGCATCCCCGATCACAATCACGCCGTCGCCGCCGCGATGGCGATGAAAAAAGGCAAGCACGTCTACTGTCAGAAGCCGCTTTGCCACTCAATTTGGGAAGCGCGTCGCATCGGCGAGATTGCAAAAGAGACGGGTGTGGCCACGCAGATGGGTAATCAGTACACGGCCGATGCCTGCGTCCGCAAACCTGCACAGCAAATTAAGAATGGCCAAATTGGAACGGTGAAAGAGGTCCACATTTGGACGAACCGGCCCATCTGGCCGCAGGGTGAAGACCGCGCGCCTGCCAAAGAGGTGCCGACGACACTCAACTGGGAAGCGTGGATCGGCCCCGCGCCGATGCGGCCTTACGCCGACGGATATCATCCGTTCAAGTGGCGCGGTTGGTGGGACTTCGGCACAGGCGCGCTCGGCGATATGGCCTGCCACACGTGCAATATGCCGTTCATGGCACTCAACATGCGGGACCCGGTCTCGGTCGAAGCCGAATGCCCAGAGCACAACCGCGATAGCTATCCCGTGCGGTCGAAAATCAAATTTCAATTCCCCGAACTCGACGGCCGCGCTGCGTTCACCATGACCTGGTACGACGGTGGTAATCTGCCCGACCCGGAACTATTTAAAGGCGTCACGCTTACTACCAAAGAAAATGGTAAAGACGTTGCCCCGCCATGCGCGAGCGGCGTGCTGCTGATCGGTGATAAGGCCACGATGTACGCCGCCGGCGATTACGCCGAGAAGGGCGTGCAGCTCATTGGCGACGTGAAGGAGCTGGACGTGGATTTCACGCACAGCCCCGGTCACGAAAAAGAGTGGTTCAACGCGATGAAGGATCCGAAGAACAAGCCGGCGATGTCGAACTTCCCAAACTACGCCGGTCCGCTCACCGAGACGATTCTTCTCGGCAACCTCGCCGTTTACAAGCGCGGCAAGGTCGAATGGGATCCGATCAATCTCAAGCCGAAGAACGATCCTTCGCTAGAGAAGATCGTGCACCCGACGTTCCGCGACGGGTACGAAGTCTAGCCGTTTACACGCCGGTTGGCGGCGGATCGTGTTGATCGTCCGGCGGAGGTCCTGGGGGCGGGCCGCCATGTGGTGGTCCGTCAGGCCCGTCGTCTGGTGGCCGATGACGTCGCTCACCGCGGCGCCCATCGTCCATTCGGTTTTCCGGTCGTGGTCCACGTCGCCCGTCCGGTCGCATTTCGCCCTCCGGTCGTCCGCGATCAAACCGAGGATCACCGGGCCCGGGTGGTCCGCCCGGGCCAAAATCAAATCCGGGCCCTGGTCCGCGCTCACCCGGCCGTCCCCTATTCGGTGGTCCGGGCCCGCGTAGGCCCTCACCAAAGTCTCGGAAGAATTGAGCCCGATCGTCATCGATTCCGAGCTTCGAGCTCATATACATTTGTTGCAAGCGACTCTTCATTTCCGATCGCGGCATGTCGAGCAACATTTGTTGCTCCGTGGGCGTGAGATCGGATGCAAAAAACTGTTCCAATTCGGCCGGTCCCAATTGGGGATCCAAGGCATCCACTTCCCATTGCCACAGTTGTCGCATACGCCCACCGAGCCCCAGCTGATTCCAATGATCTCGAGCTTCAGGGCTAAGTTTGCTAAGCAGGCGGTCGACCGTCGTCGCACGAGTGTCGTTATCCCAAAGTAAGTGACGGACGACGAATGTAGCGCCTGCCGGTTTGGAAACATCGAAATCGGGCACGCGGTTGCGTTCACGTTCGGGAATCTTGTTCAGCACGTCTGACTTCTTTTCTTTCGCCAACGCAAAAATCTCATCACGCAGCGCCTTCGCATCCGGTGGAGACAGGTGCTTTGCCGCCTGCACGGATTCGTCGTGCACCATACGGTGCACTTCGGCGACCTTCTCGTCCGTCTGTAAATCTTTTGTATTCTCGCGTAGCTGTTCCAATTGCGCACCAGATTGTCGTCCCAGCCACTGACCATACGCAACTAAGGTCTCTTCCAGCTGTGGGTCTCGGCTCGCCTCGTGGACAAGCTCGCGCCAGCGATCTCGGTCTGCAGGCGTTTGGGCTCGGCTTTCGAAGAGCCGCGATCGTTCGGCCAGCGCGGCTTTTTCATCGGCCGATAAGGAGTTCACCCACTCGCGCCGCCCGGCGAGAGGTAAAGCGTTGGCCTTCCGAAAGCTTTCCAAATCGTGCTGAAACGCGACGTCGTCTTTATCTTTTTTAAGCTCAGCGAGCGGCACATCCTTCGCCAGCTGTCGCAAGAAAGCAATGTTCTCGACATGCGACAACACATTCGCTTGCTGAATCAACGGCAGGTCGGCCAGCAACATATTGCTGCGATGGGTCGCAATCGCTCGCGCCATGACAAATCCGATCAAGGCCGCCGCCACGCCACCGGCAATCCACCATCGTCGCCGGCTTCCGGTTTCAACGGCGACCAACGATTTCTGCCGCGAAATGTCATCCTGTGCCTGTACGCATGCCAGCTCGATGGTCGTGCGAGCGAAACTGTCGTCGACCGTGGCCGGCGGTAGCGAGCTCAATGCTTCCCAAGCCTGGTCGAGATCGCGAAGCTGTTGGCGGTACGAAGAATCGTTTGCCAATCGCTCTTCGACGGCGCGGCACTCCTCCGGCGGCAGCTCGCCATCCAGGTAGGCGACCAACTCGTCGTTGTTCGGCGGTTCAAATTGAGGGTTGGCGATTGGAGACATTTCGTTGCGATGTCGAACTTGTTGCTGCGCTTAAGTTGTTTCGCCCGCCGTTGCGTGGCTATCGTTCATGAGGTCCGCCGGCGAACCGCTGATTTGTG
>Ga0206917_1021_pt1 | contig 50574 bp, 32 predicted proteins | sample Alteio_BWOrgHeat_68_FD_152931 | JGI IMG/M metagenome (GOLD analysis project Ga0206917, IMG submission 152931) | Enriched cells from forest soil in Barre Woods Harvard Forest LTER site, Petersham, Massachusetts, United States -... | ecosystem: Environmental > Terrestrial > Soil > Temperate forest >...
CCGGCTTGCCAGCGCGGGGTGGTGATTTTTTCGCGGTCCTTTTCGCCGCCGCGGAGGATCGTGGCGAGGGCCTCGATTTTGGGTTCGAGGCGGGCGGATTCGCGCTGAGCATTTGAGAGCTCTTTGGCGAATTGGCCATCATCCACGCGCGGGAAACGGAGGCGAACGTTTTCCATCGGCGTGGTCGCGGAGAGGCGCGAGGCTTCGACAAGCGAGGCGCAGGCTTTGTTGGATTTCAGGAGGTCGTAGTACTGTTTGGTTGGGAGGTAATCGGGGCGGTAGTTGCGCATGATTCGCTCGTCGAAGAAAGTCGACATGTAGGTCGACATTTCGGCGGTTTCCCAAGGCTCGACGTGTTTGCCCGTTTTGCGGTTGGGGTGGACGGTGAAGTACAGGCCGCCGGTTTCGTAGGCAAGGCGGCTGAGGCCGAAGGGGCCGAAGCCGGAATCGATTTGTTCTTCGTCTTTCGCGGTGCCGCCGAAGAGGAGCATGAGGCGCTCGGGGAGGAGTGACTCGGGACCGGTGTGGACGGGCGCTTTTTGCGGCGATTGGTCGAATTTGGGGTCGGGGTCAACCCATTTGACGTAGGCGGTTTCGCGGCCGAAGGGGGCAGGGACGCCGACGACGTACACGGGGATTTCGTATTTGCGGCAGAGGTCGACTGTGGGGTCGAGGGCCTGGATATCGTCGCCGGCTTCGTCGGTGAAGACGACGATCATGACGTTGCGACGCGGGTTGGCGATGCGGTAGTGGCGGAATTTATCGGCGATAAAGCCGACGGATTGGAAGGTGTTTTCGACGCCGTTATCTTGCGGGTCGTCTTCGATGCCGCGCACGGCGGCTTGGATGGCGCTGAGTTCGGCGATGGGTTTCGGCGTGAGCAGCCTCACTTTGTTGCCGAACTCGGCGATCGATGTCAGGAGGGGCTCTTCCCCTTTATCTTTGAAGGCCTTGTTGCCGGACGATTCGATGACGCCGAGCTCTTTGTAGACGCGGTCGAAGCGCTTGGCGACGCTTTCGCGCTGCGGTTTAAGACTGCCGGATTGGTCAAAGAGCCAAACGACGAGCGTGGGGCGCTCGTCGAGCGAAAGGAGTATTTCGTGTGTGATGCGGTCGACGGCGCCGCTGGCGCCCGTGGTACCGACACTGCCGGAGCCTTTGATGACGACGTTTTCCGGCAGGTTAGGCGATTGAAGGACGGTTTGGTTGAGGTCTTGAACTTGGACTAGTCCGCCGATGCCGGTGCCGACGGGTGTAGCGGGGACGAGTTGGCGGTTGATCGCGGGAAGCGCAGCGCCTTCGAGCAGGGCGGACGGGCGGGCGTTGCCGGTGCCGCCTTCGCTGAGAGCGCCGACCTGTTCGTGGGGGTCGGTGGAGAAGTGGACTTCCTGGGGCGGTGGGGCGTCGTTGACTTCGACTTTGGGGTCAAGCGTCAGCAGAATCGAGTGGCGAAGGGGGAAGTAGATGGCAAGCGAGGCAAGGAGCAGCAGAATTGCCGCGTGGACGAAAAAACTGAGTGACCAGGCGGAGAGCTCGCGCAGCGAGACGAGGCGTTTTAGGGCGTCAGCCAGCTTCGACCATCGCCGTGGATTATCGACTGTCGCCACGAGTAGAACCTCGACGCCGCGCTAATTGACCGAAATGGAGTTCGGCCCAGCCGATTACTATTGTCAATCATGGCGTCGAAATGGGCAACTGCGAGGCGCGGCGAGGGTGGGGGCAGATTCTAGATGAGGCGATTCGATTGGGACGCGGTATCTGCTTATAATGGACGCCGCGTAAAACCTCCTCTTCTGCAAGGGCTGGAAGTGCAATGATTACGAATCGGAAAGTAGCCGGTGTTTTGCTCAGCGCGGCGATCTTGATGCTGTGGACAGTCTCTGCGAAGGGGCAGGCGGCGTCGGAGCAGATGTCGGTGACAACCGCCGATGGCGTGATGCTGCGAGGAATGTACTTTCCCGGTGCGGCGCGAAAAGGCTCGACGCAGGCGAAACAGACGACGCCGGTCGTGATGCTTCACGATTTCAAAGGGACCAAGGCAACGTTCGCTCCGCTGGCCCAGGCATTGGTGACGGCGGGGGATCCGAACGCGGAGCATCCTTACTTTGCGGCCGTCATCGTGGATTTGCGCGCGCACGGCGAGAGCACGAAGCAACTTACAGGTGATGGCGGTGTAACGGACTTGGATCCGGCCAAGCTCGGGAAGGACGGATTGGCGTCGATGTCGACGCTCGATATGGAAGCGATTCGTGACTTCCTAGTCGACAAAAACGACGCGGGCGACTTGAACTTGAACAAGCTATGCCTGGTTGGTTCGGGAATGGGAGCAAGCGTGGCCGTGAATTGGGCAGCGCACGATTGGGCGGCGCCGCCGCTCGCGGTGGGCAAGCAGGGGCAAGACGTGAAAGGGCTCGTATTGATATCGCCGCGGTGGAGCTACAACGGGCTAATGATGCAGGAGGCGTTGAAGTTCGGCGCTTTCAAGAAGAACACGGCGTGGATGCTCATCGGCGGCGTTCAGGATCAAAAAGGGAAACAGGAATTGTCGCGGGTGCAGGCGCAACTCGACAAGTCGCACCCGGCGACAGATAAAACGGGCGCAAAGCTGCGCAGCGGACTGGAAGTGATGGCACTGCCGACCAGCTTGGAGGGAGACGTGCTTGTGGGGAAGAGCGGCGACGCGATCGATGCCGCGATCGTTAAATTTCTGACGGATAACGTGGCGGCGGCTCAGCTGCCTTGGACGAATCGGCGGAATAAGATTCCGTGAGGTTTAGTCGGCGGCGACAGGCGGCGTAAGTTGCGCTTGCGGCGGCGCTGCTGTGGGCAGCGAGCGGACCGGGACCAAATCGCCCATCGCGGCTTCGCGGACGTTTGCATCCCCTTGGAAGCCAGGGCGGCGGCTTTGGCGAACAGTCGAGGCGCGGGAAACGCGGTCCGGGATTTTCAGCTCGGCACCGATCGGCAGCAGGTTTGGATCGGAGAGGATGTCGCGATTTAGCTCGAAGATTTCTTTGCCGCGATGGGGATCGCTGAGATACAAGGCGGCTAGTTTTTCAAGCGAGTCGCCGTCCGCAACTACGTGCGTTTGAGAGTCGTCGGAGTCATTCGTGGCGAGCGGCGACGGCAATGGTTGGGGACCGCTTTCTGCGAACGCCGTATTTGTGTACGCCGCTGGGATGGCAGGAGTGTTCGCTGCGTAATTCGTGGCGTCGTTGAAATTGGTTGGCGGGGACGCCCAGACTGACGCGATCTGCGATGGACCAGTGTTCATTGGAGGCGGTGAGGTTTGAACATCGACCGGCGGTAGGCGTCGGACGGTGATCGGACTTCGGGCTTCGCTTCCGACGGCGCGCGGAGCCTCATTGCGTAGGTGAACGACAGGGCCGCTCGTTTCGAAGGATCGCGGTGGCGTGATCGTCGAGACGGAGCCAAATTGCACGGTGGAGTGATCGAATGGCGGACTTGAAAATGTTGAAATTGGAGCGAGCGGCGGCAAGAGCGCTGGCGCATCGAGCACGCTCGTTGTTTTGGAAGGTGCATCTGCATCGGGCAAAAGCTGGACGCTTGCAACCGAGTTCGACGAGGTGTTTGGCGCGAGGGGAGGCGCGAGTGCGACGGCCTGCGGGACGGACGACGCGGGCGGCACGACCGCAGTTTTGCTGACTACGGGTTGGCCCAAGAGGACGGCGACCGCCAAACCAGTGGCGAGAATGGCTGTTGCTAGGAACAGCTTCTGAAATGCGGACACGGAAAACCTCGGGATCGAGCGGGTGACCGGAACACCAACCTGGTGAAGCCGACACTCTGCTTGCGACGGGTTCGTCCGTGAACTGGCATCGAGACCGCGCGGGGGTGCGGGTCTGCTTTAGTATTCGTCACGCGAAGGGGTGAAGTTCGCGGGGAAGCGGAGCGCGCGACGCTTTTTGGCGGCTTGGGGTGCGGTCCGCAACGTGGGCGGACACTGTGCGCTCGAGGCAAAGTTTGCCGGCTATTCCGTAGGCGGGGCTTGCGTCGACTATCGCGCTGGCTGCATACCACGGGTCGAAGCTGCCGGCGCTTCGGGCACCGAGGCGGCGCTCACGCCGCTCAGCCACAAGAGCGCGGGTGAGGCGACGTAGATCGAGCTGTAGGTACCGACGACGACGCCGACGAGGAAGGCGAACGCGAAGCTGTGTAAGCCTTCGCCACCCCAGATGTAGAGAACGACGACCACGATGAACACGGTGAAGACTGTGAGGATCGTTCGGCCGAGTGTTTGATTGACGCTGTCGTTCACCATCTTCGCGGTGAGCTTGGGCGTTTTGCCTTTGATTTCCCGGAGGCGGTCAAAGGTAACGACCGTGTCGTTTACCGAGTAACCGATGATCGTGAGGAGCGCGGCGACGATCGTGAGGTTGATTTGGAAGGCGTCGATTTTCAGTGCCGACGCGAGTCCCGGGAACCAACTCACGATGTAGTAACTGAGCGCGATCATGCCTACCGTCATCAGCACGTCGTGAATGAGGGCGATGCCGGCGGCGATGCCATAGGTTGGCTTTTGGAAACGGAACCAGAGGAAGACGATCATCGCGATGACGCTGATGCCGACGGCGAGGAAGGCCTGCATTTGCATGTTGGAGGAAACGCGGCCGCCGATCGTGCTCGCGAGCGGGAAGAGCGGCTTGGCTTGCAGGTCGGAGCGCATGTTTTCCAATGCGGTGCGCATATCGCCTTCTTCGACGCCGGAAGCACGGACAGTCCAGTCGGTGAAGCGCTGGCTGCTGCCCGGGTTGTAGTCGGCGTTTTCGAGGGTGACCGCAGCGTTAGCGTGGCCGAGCTTGGTGAGCGTGGCGGCGAGCTGGTCGTGCAGAGCGTCGTAGCTCATGCCTTGCTCGCCCTTATATTGTGGGCCCGCGTTGACGACCACTTTCGCTTCGGCGCCGGGGACATCGGCGACGGTCGCCGCCTTTACATCGCTTACGGTGAGAGAGTATTTCTTCAGCTTGTCGCCGAACTCTTTGATGATGATGTCCTTCACTTTGTCGACCGATTGCTCGCTCGTATCGACCGTGAACGCAGTACCATCACGGCCGATCTGAACTACAAGAAGGTTCTTATCTGCGAGCTCGGTTTTGCCGAGCGCTTCGCTGACTCCGGCCTGAGTCATCGGATCTTTATCATTCAAGGTGAATGTGACGGACGAACCGCCGGTGAAGTCGATATCGAGCAGTTGGGTACCGCGCGTGTAAACAGCGACCATGCCGATCAGAATGAGAGACCATGAGAGGCCTAGGAAGACCCAGCGGAGTCGGAGGAAGTCGTAATTCGGATGGGAGAAGATGTGCATCATCTTCAGTTTCTTGATCAAGCCATTACGTTCGGCGATATCGAACATGAGCCGCGTACAGAAGAACGCGGTGAACAGGTTCGTGACGAGGCCGAGGATGAGCGTGACGGCGAAGCCGCGGACCTGGTCGGTGCCGACGTAGAACAGCACGATGCCGGAGATGATCGTTGTTAAGTGGGTATCGATGATTGCGGTCATGGCGCGGTCGAAGCCGTTGCGGATGGCCATGCGTAGTGCGGCACCGCTTTCGAGTTCTTCGCGAATGCGCTCGTAAATGAGCACGTTCGTATCGACGGACATACCAACCGTAAGGGCGAGGCCGGCGAGACCTGGGAGGGTGATGGCCGCTTTGATGAGAATCATCAGCGCCAACACCATGATTAGGTTGAGCGTGAGTGCGATGCACGCGATCAAGCCAGAGAAGCGGTAGTAAATGAGCATGAACACGATGACGCCGATGAGCGAGGCACCGATCGCGAATTTGCCTTTTTCAACCGTCTCGGCGCCAAGCGTGGGGCTGATGATTTCTTGGCTGATGGGAAGTTTGTTGAGAGCAGCGGGAAGGCTGCCGGCGTTGAGAATGTCGACGGTGGTCTCGACCTCGCGGTCGTTCATGTTGCCGCCGCTGATCATGCCGCTATCGGAAATGACCGAGTGGATATTCGGCGCATTGACGAGCTTGTTGTTGAGCAGGATGCCGAGCTTGCGGTACTTATCTGGCGTCGCCGGGTTGGGGAGGTTCTGGCCAGTGAGCTTTTCGAAGCGTTGCGAGCCAGCAGAGTTAAATCGGAAGTGGACGGCTGGATCGCCGTGGTCGCCCATGCCTTTGGCGGCATTGGTCAGGTAGTCGCCCGTGACGTTGTACGGATCGACGAGGACGAGAATTTCGGGAACCTTGCCGGCCATGCGCAGGACGTAGGGGCTGGGGCGGTCGGGCGAACCGAATTGGTCGACATCGTACGGAACCCAGCGAGCGATGACTTCCTTGCCGCGCGTAAAATCTTTTTCGGCTGGCTTGAGAGTTTTGGCCCCGTCGATGGTGGTTTTATCTTTTGGGAACGTCGGGTCGGCGACGATGCGAAACTCAAGCTTGCCGAGGTCGGTAATCTTCTGTTTGACGAATTCCATTTCGTCTTCACCAACGGACGGAATGATGATTTCTACGGCAGGGCCGTATTCGCGAATCGTGATCTCTTTCGTGCCATCTGGGTCGAGTCGCTTCTTGAGCGCGCCGATCAAATCGCCAAAGGAGAACTGGCGGCCGCCGCTCTTCATTTGCTGGTTGAGATTATTGGACGAATTTGAGTTTTGCGGTTGCTGCTGGGCGTTTTGAACGGCAGTGGGGGCGTCTTGCAGCTCGTAGATGAGCGTGACGCCGCCGGCGAGATCGGGGCCGAACTTGAACTGGCCGAAGAAGACAATCAAAAGTGAACCCGCGAGGACGCCGAGGACGAGGCTGATTTTCCAGGCGTGATCGGGCATTCTCCAGATGCCGGCAAGGTAGTTGCCGACGAGGATGGGCACGATGAAGAGGGCCAAGACGACGGCGCAGAGAGCCCAGGGGCTCCAGGCATTAGGGTTTTGCACGCCCGTCTTTTCGGCGACTTTCGTTGCCGCAGAGGGCGCGGATTTGCCGGCGGGCATTGCGGAATCGCTGCGGTCCTTCTTTTCGATGGACGAAGGGGGCGCGGTTTTGTCGGCGGTCGATTTTGTAATTTCTGATTCGGCGGATGGTGCCTCGGCGGATGGCTTCGTGTCCGTCGCTGGCGCGGCTTTCGTATCGGCGGGCGCGTCCCTAGTAGCAGCAGGGGCAGCGGCATTCTCGTCCGTTTTGGCTGCGGGTTCGGTAGCGATTGGCTTTGCCGCAGAGTCCGATGACGCGGGAGCTTCCGCCTTGGTGGCCGGAGCAGCGGGCTGGGCCCAAGTGATCGCCGAGTTTGCGATGAGCGCGGTCGCGACGACTGCGGCCCAAGTTAACCATCGCTGACCGATTTTCTTATTGATTTGATTCATCTTTCAATCATTCCGCCGGGTCGCTGCATCTGCCCGCGGCGCCTTCTTGCTATTCGTTATGATTTATTTCCGCTTGCGGCGGCTGATTCTTCGTCGCCGGTGACGACGCGAGCGATCGCCGACATGTTGACACGAAGTTTCGTGCCCGTGGCTTCATCGACGCGAATCGTGACTCGTTCTTGATCTCGTTGGACGTTGGTGACTACGCCGTGGATGCCGCCGATGGTGACGACGCGTTCATTTTCCTTCAGGTTGTTCACGCGATCGCGAACTTCCTGTTCCTTCTTCTTCTGCGGGCGCAGCATGATGAAATAGAACAGAATGCCGGTGATCAAAATCATGCCCAACAGACGGGGCAGGGCATTCGGATCAGAAGCCGACTGACCAGCGGCGGGCACAGCGGTTTGTGCTTCGGCCTCGGCCAGCAGCAGACAGTGGTACAAATGCGCGATCACAGGGCAAAACCGTGGAACAAACCGGTCCGATTTGGACAGGAGAACGACCCGACCGGGAGGGGCGAACCGCCATCGGATTGCGATGGGTCAATCATCATAAGGTCAAGCGCCGCAACGGACAAGGGCGGATCGGGGAGGGAAAGAAATGACCAATTGCTAATTCCCAATGACCAAGATTTCGGCGGCTACTTTTCGGAGCGGCAGTTGGTGTCGGGGAGTGGTTCGGATGCGGTTTCCCACTGGCGGCGACGTTCGCTGAGGTACGTAGATAGCCGATTTTCTCCGATGGCTTGGCGGGCTTCGGCGGCGAGGCGTTGGTAGTAGGTGAGATTGTGGTGGGAGACGAGCATCGGGCCGAGCATTTCGTTGGCTTGGAAGAGATGGCGGAGGTATCCGCGGCTGTGGCGGCAGGCGAGGCAAGGACAGGCGGGGTCGAGCGGTTCGCGGTCTTGGGCGAATTGCTGGTTGCGGAGGCGTATTGGGCCGGCATCGGTGAAGGCGAGCGCGTTGCGGCCGTTACGCGTGGGCATGACGCAATCGAAGAGGTCGACGCCTCGGGCCATGCCTTCGAGGAGATCGATGGGGCGACCGACACCCATTAGGTAGCGCGGTTTATTGCGCGGGAGGAGCGGCGTGGTGACATCGAGGGCGGCGTACATTTCGGGCGGGGGTTCGCCGACGCTGAGGCCGCCGATGGCGTAGCCGACGAAATCGAGCGCGACAAGTCGCTCGGCGGATTCGGCGCGGAGCTCCGGGTCGAGGCCGCCTTGGACGATTGCGAATTGAGCTTGGTCGGCGCGCGTGGCGGCCGCTTGGCAGCGTTCGGCCCAACGGAGGCTGCGGCGCATCGCGTCGGCGACGATGGCGCGCTCGTTGGGTAAAGCGACGACGTGATCGAAGACCATGGCGACGTCGCTGCCGAGTTGTTCTTGGATGGCGATCGAGCGTTCGGGTGTTAGCTCGACGGAGGCGCCGTCGATGTGGGAGCGGAACTTTACGCCGGTTTCATCGAACGTCATGCGGTCGGCTAGGCTGAAGACTTGGAAGCCGCCGCTGTCGGTGAGGATGGGGCCGTCCCAGCCCATGAACTCGTGCAGGCCGCCGAGGGCGGCGACCGTGGCTTCGCCGGGGCGGAGGGCGAGGTGATACGTATTCGCGAGGATCATTTGCGCGCCGGTTTCGCGCAGACGGCCTGGGTCGACGCCTTTTACGGTGCCGAGTGTGCCGACGGGCATGAAGGCGGGGGTTTCGACGAGGCCGTGGGGCGTGGTGAAGCGGCCGCGGCGGGCGCGAGTGTGGATGTCTTCGCGGAGGACCTCGAAGTGGAAGTTGGTGGAGGGCATTTGTCGTCAGCCCCCCGGCTCTGCCGGGGGTTTTAGATCGCCAACTTAGAATCGCCGACACGAAGCTGGCGAAATGGCAGCGCACTGAACCCCCGGCAGAGCCGGGGGCTGCCTATCCTTTTACCAAGCTTTCAATTGAACGCTTCGATGGCCGGGGCTACGGCCCTAACCGCTGAGCTTGGCCTTCAATTTCCAATCAGTCGCCGCGGAGTTTTAGGTTGTGCAGCGTGAGTTTTTCGCGGACTTCGTTGAGGCTTGTGACGCCGAAGTTTTTGCATTCGAGCAGGTCGTCGCCGGTGCGGCGGACGAGTTCGCCAACCGTGGAGAGGCCGAGGCGAACCATGCACTTGCGGGCCCGGACCGAGAGATTCAGGTCGGCGATCGGGCGGTCGAGCAGGGCACGTTCGTCGGCGGAGAGCGTTTCGGGGTCGTAGGCGGGCTCTTCTTCGCGGATTTGATCGGCGAATTGGCCGAGTTCGAGGCCCTTCGACTGCAGCATTTCGCGGATTTCGACGAGCGAGGTTTCGCCGAAGTTCTTGCTGGCGAGGAGCTCTTGCTCGCTGGTACGAGTGAGGTCGCCGAGGGTCATGACGCCCATTTTTTGCAGACAATTGCGGCTGCGGACGGAGAGCTCGAAATCGGTGACGGGGATGCCGAGCACCTGGCTGAGGCGATCCTGACGGCGACGAGCGTCCTCGTCGTAGTACATGTCGCGAGCAGCATCGGCGTCTTTGGCGAACAGGCGGGCGCGCGGGTGGTTCGGGAAGACGTCGAGAATGCGGCGGTAGCACTGGCGAGCTTTTTCGAAGTGCCCCATGTCTTCGTAGAGGACGCCGAGATTGAGTAGCGTGCCAACGTGCGTGGGGAATTGGCCGGCGGCGCGCTCGTATAGGTCGCGGGCATAGCTGTCGTTGCCGTGGCGATCGTTTTCGAGAGCGAGGCCAAACAGGGCGCCGGCGTGGGTGCCATCGGCGGCGACGGCACGCTCTAGCAAGGCGACGACTTCTGAAGGATTGCCGCCGAGTGCGGAGACCGTGGCGGAGCGCTGATACAAGTATTCAGCGGTTTGTTCGACCGCGCCGGAGAGGCGGTTGAGCATATCCATCGATTCTTGGGCGCGGTTGTTGTAACGGAGCGCTTCGGCGCGGGCGAGGGCGACCTGGTCTTTCGAGTAGCCGGCCTTCTCGGCAGATTCGTAGGCGGTGAGCGCTTCGGCGTATTTGTCGAGGGCGAGGTAGGCTTTGCCCAAGTAGAAGTGGGTGAGTGCGCCGCCGTCGCTGTGGGAGAGCGTTTCGATGGCGGGCGTGTATCGACCTAACAAATAGAGACAGACACCCAAACGGGCGTTCGTTGCCGGGCTGCGGTTGGGTTGCTCTTCGAGCTCGGCTGCAGCTTCGCGGAGTTCGCGGTAGTTGGCGTAGCTCTTGCCGATCGAGCCGACGATTTGGACGATTTCATTCGGGCCGAAGCCGCTGGGCGAGAGAACGATTTGCTTGACGATGGAATCTGTACCGATCGACATGTTGAAACTTTCCTCTAACTTTTCACTGCAACTTAATATTCGTCGCCACAGAGGACGCAGAGAGAATTGACCGAACTCTTTCTCTGTGTTCTTTGTGGCAAATTGTTCTGTTGGAATTGAAAACAGAGCCAGCGATCGGAGTCGAACCGATAACCCCCGCATTACGAATGCGGTGCTCTGCCAATTGAAGCTACGCTGGCCGAGCTTGTTGGGTTACCTAACCCAACAAAAATTGACAGCCCGCTGGAGTAACCAATGGGTGTCACGTAATTCGACCGTGAAATCGGTCGGGGATATCACCGCAAATTCTACACTGGCCGAGCGGCGTGCGAAACCCCGTCCTGACTTCCCGCTCTTTGCCCATCGCCATTGGACGCTGGGCAATAAATAAGACAGCAGTTTTGCTAATGGAAGTTGTGGAAGATACCAAAAGCAAGGCCGCTGCTTATCTCAGGTTCCTGTTGGTGGCAGGGTAGCAGCGGATTGGAGCTGACCGTCGATCCAAAGCTGAGTTCCGGGCGCGAGGTTGTAAACGTTGCCTCCGCCTGGGTAAATGACACGATTCGCGGACCCGCCCCATTTGATTTTGAACTCGTTGCCTGCGCCATCGACTTTATTCAAGTTGGAGGCAGAAAGATCGAGGACGGTACCGCCATCGCCGGTACCGCGGATTTCGACCGTGGAACCAGTGACGGTGCCTTCGACGCGGACGAACGTGGCTTTGCACGGCGAATTCCAGCCGCCTTTGAGATCAATCTTTTGGCGATTGCCGCGTAGTATGAGCCCTTTGGCGGTCGCGTCCGGGGTTTTGGCGTCTGCCCCGATCACGAGTGAACCCGTGACAACTTCATGCAGTAGGTTGGGCATGATTTCGACGCCGGCGCTGTCGGGATGCTCTTGGGATTCTACAAGGACCGTGCCGTTGAGATTTGCGATGGTGCAGCCATGAGCTCCGATCCTTAGACCGCGCTCCCAGCAGGTGCCGGGTCCGATGTGAAGCCCATCGATGCGTGTACCATCTGCTCCGCCCATGATGTCGGTGCCGATGCGGGCCGCCTCGTGGTAGCAATCGCGCGCGAAGACAGGGGCCGTAAAGACAGCGGCGCGATCGGCACCCCAGACATGATCGTTTTCGATGTATGTACCCGGGCCGCTAACAATGAGGCCGTCTTTGATAATTCCAGTGATGTAGACGTGGCTGAGCTTCGCGTCGGTAGCTTGAACATTAACGCCGTTCACGGCGCCGGTAACATAGATGTAATTGAGGATGGGAAAAGCGCTGCCGAAAGGGCTGATCGCGCCGGCGGGATAAGACTTGACGACTAATGCCGTGCCGGGAATCTGAAAAAATCGCAAGTGCTCGCCGACGAATCCATCACTGTCGGTGCAGAGGCCATCGGCCCGGACTGGAAAATCGGGGCCGTGGGGATCTGGCTTGGGAGCCCATTTGGGGTAGCTCCAAGGATAGGCGCGTATTTCGGCGCCGCCGTCAATCGTAAGATCGCACGCGCTCGCGCTGAGATTAGATTTGACCGCACCGCTGCCCAGCGATTTGCTGTTCGCACTGTTGCCGGGTTGGCGTTCGCCGTACAGTTCCGTCTTGATAAGTTGACCAGTAACGCCGGGTCCGAATCGTAGAACGGTTCCAAATTGATCTTGGCCGCGGAGAATGCCACCGGGAGTGCTGGGCTGGGTGCCAAGATATGGAGCGGGGGCAAGAACGCCCAAGCGCTGGCGCGGGATAACCAGAGTGCGATTGCACTCGTAAATGCCGTTGGGAAGGACGATGGAAGTGACTTGATCCAAAGGCTTCGCCGTACCCGCCGGTTGGGCGAATAGCATCTGAAATATCACGATCGAGAGCGCGCGTGAAAGAGCTTGTAATACACGCTTATGAGAAGAGCACATGAATCGCGACCTATTGCGTCAGAGGTGGCGCGTAAAATCGGAATCGTACGCGTTTGAGTGGCGGCGGACCTAGTAATTCTATCTTCGCCGTGCCGTTCTGCGCAGTCGTTCGGCCAACAAGAGTGTGTTGGCCGGAGCGGGCGGCATTGTCACACGCTGCGCGCTTCTGAACTTCGCGAATGCGGCGTCGCCATTTCGTGTGCCGGGTCGGGTCGACGTCGACGCCATCCTACCGATTCGCGAAGGAGGATGATTACGCCGATTAATGTTATTGGCACATACAAGCAGGCGTGCACGACAATCCCCATCGCCAGCGCCGTACTTCCTACAACGCCAAAGAGTCCTAGTGCCAGGACGATCATATACTGATAGACGCCGACGTTGCCCGGGCTCGAAGGGATCAGCAGGCCAAAGTTCGCGATTGCGAGCGTGAGGTATCCGGCGACCGTACTCTGCGAGCCAAGGCCGTAATGCCTGCAGGCCACGACAAGCACTGCGCCCTCGACGATCCACACGCAGAAACCCAAGAGGACAGTTGCAATCGTACTCAGATTAAATCCCAAAAACTCCGCCGCGATGTGGAATTCTTCGATAATCGTAGCGATCCATCGAAAGGGCCGAATATGCGTCCGTCGGAGCAGGCTCGCAACTCGACCTCCCCAGATTCGAATGAAGATAGAGCCAGCGCAGGCGAGGCCGAATACGGCGAGAGCGATGTACCGGAGCCTGACGAGCCACGGATGGTCGGCTAATGCAATGTGAGATGCATTAAGAGCGACAACAAGAATCGCCAGCAGCGTCAAGCCATCGAGCATGCGCTCAACGAGTACCGACGAAATTGCGGTGATACGGCCAATTTGCGGCGCCTTGCGATAGAGGTATTCCATTCGCAGGAATTCACCGCCTCGCGTGGGCAAGAAGTTGTTGCCGGCAAACCCGACCACGACGCCCTTCAATGCTTCGACGAACGACAATGTTTTCGCGGGCAACATGCATTGCCATCGCAGCGCGCGAATCGGAAACGAGGCGAGATAAATCGCCGCTAGTACGATCGGCAGGAGAAACCCGGCCTTCTCTATTTCAGATGACGTCTCCTTCCAATCGACTTTTGAAAGGATGAGCGCGATCGCGACCACCGATACGCAAACACCGAGCAATGCCACAATCCATTTTTTCATACAGGGAGATGCTCGATCCGTGCGCGACGACCGCGCTTAAATATTGGCTGGCGCTCGCGCCCCCAGCGATCGTCTTTAAAAATGAAAATACGCGAGCGCCTTGTCCCTGTAATATTTCACTTCCCGGCGTCGTGGCTGGATGCGAATATGCGGGATGAACTCAAGTGTGGTGCATTATAACGGAGTTGATGCGGCGCGTTCGAGGTGTTGCAAATATTCAACATTTAACTGAGGCCCGACGGCGCGGTTTTGGGTTGTCCCTATCCCCCGCTAAATTATAATGGATTTTTCCAGCACATTCTTGTCTCTTCATGCGGGCGTGCGTTTATGGTCGAAGGTCGGATTGCGCCGCGATGGTTAGGCTGGGCAACTGCTGCCTTGGGGCTGTTGGCGTTGGCCTACTATTTGGGTGGCATTCACGATTTGGTGTCCGATGAAACTTTCGTCGGCACCTTTCAGCATATTAAGTCGCTGGTGAAGAGCGACCCCAAGATCGTTCCGCAAACAAAGCCGGAGCATGCCAACGACGCCCGGCTGCGCTGGACCGAACAGGAATACGTTCACATTGGGGTGAACCCTTACGAGATTGCGGTCCATCCTGAAAACGCTGATCCGGGAATCGGTCGGCTGCCGTGCCGGGACCCCGGGGGCTATCCACCGTGGGCGTTCTTGACGCAAGAGGTGCTCGTGCCGCCATTGCCCTTCACCGCGGTGCGTTGGTACTTGGTCGTAGTGAACTCGTTGGCATACGCGATAATCGCTTGTTGGGCCTACTCGTACGGGCAGCGCTACGTCGGAGACCAGGTGGGCTACTTTATGGTCGCGGTGTGCCTGGCTTGCGCGGGCAACCTCGCCAACCTTCGGTGGGGAAATTACGTTGCGATTGTCGTGGCACTTTTGATCGGCATGAATTATTTCTCGCGCAGGGAGTTGCCGATTTTGGCGGGGTTGTGTCTCGGGTTTGCAATGATCAAGCCGCAGGATGCAATGCTGTTTACTTTTGTGCTCGTTGCGCGAAAGCAGCTGACTGGCGCTGCGGTCGCGGTCGGATACACGTTGATTGCCGGCGGGATTACCGCTTGGCGTGTGGGAACCAACCCGCTGGTGATGATTGATCAGATGTTTAAGGGCGCGATGACCTGGACGGAGGACTTGCATTTGGGCATCCTGGATCCGCTAAAAGCTGCCAACGTCATCCCGACGCCGATACTTACGAAGCTTGGCTTGGTAGGGGGAGTGATTGTCGCGGCCGCGCTGATCTGGCATTACCGGTGGCGGTCGAATGAAGTGCTGATGGCGATCGCGGCTGTTGTAGCGCACGTTTCAACTTATCATCGGCGATATGATGGAATCGTGCTCGCGTTTCTACTGGTTCCACTCGCCGCTACGGCGCTGCGCAATAAGTCGGCGTCTGCCTGGGCGGCCTTAGTTGTTAATGGGCTGTTTTTGTGGTTGCCATTGCGAGAAACGGATTACTTCAACCTGGTAGTTTCGACCGCACATTGCCTGGTCGTAATTTGGGGATTGGTGGTGGTGCTTCGAGATCCCACGGCGGAAGTTGTGGAAAGCGTTCCGTTCCGCAATATACAGCCCAAAATGGCGTTCCTTGCCTGACGTCTTCATCGCTGTAAGTGCAATTAAAGCGGGACGTCCTATAATTCACTGTCGGGCGATCGCACGAACTGGCTAATCTTCACTGGATACTGTTTCGCCAAGAATGAACTCTCCTCGCCGCACAATCATTCTCGGAGGCGGCTTCTACGGTTGCTGCTTGGCGATCTTCTTCCGCAACGCCGGCGACGACGTTGTACTGGTCGAATCGCAACCTCAATTGCTAACGCGTGCCAGCTACAACAACCAGGCTCGCGTTCACGGCGGGTACCACTACCCGCGCAGCATCTTGACTGGCAAAAGTTGTGTGACGAGCTTCCCGTTGTTCGCGGACGTGTTTCGGGATTGTGTGGTCCGCGATTTTTCGATGCTGTATCCGATCGCGCGAGTGAACAGCCGCGTGACTGCGGCGCAGTTCGCTGGTTTCTGCCGGCGCGTGGGAGCTCCGGTTCGCGAGGCGTCGAGTTCGGCCCGTGCGTTGTTTGAACGAGATCTGATCGAGGAGGTGTTTCAAGTTCCTGAATATGCCTTCGATGCAGCTGGGTTGCGGCAGGTGCTGGAGCTCAAGCTATCAGAGGAAGACGTATCAGTCCGAGTGAACACGCGCGCGGTCAGTATCGAGCAGTGCACGCAGGGTGAGCTTTGCGTCAAACTGGATGACGGGCAGGAACTCGACGCCGATCAAGTTTTCAATTGCACGTTCGCCAATATCAACACGGTTCTTCAGCAATCGGGCTTGCCGCAGCTCGACTTTCGCCACGAACTCGCCGAAATCGCGTTAGTTCGGCCGCCGAAGATAATTTTGCCGCTCGGTGTCACCGTGATGGATGGCCCATTTTTCTCAACGATGCCTTTTCCAGCCGAGCAGTTGTATAGTTTCACTCATGTTCGGTACACGCCCCATATGAGTTGGAGCGCGAGCGATCAAATCGCGACGGGCGATATAACTTCCGCATCCAACGTACCCGAGTCGCGTTTTACGCAGATGTTGAAAGACTCGGTGCGTTACATGCCCGTGTTGCAGCAATGCGAGTACGTCAGAAGCTTGTTTGAAGTGAAAACAACGCTGGGCGCCAGCGAACGAAACGATGGTCGGCCGATTTTATTCAAGCGGGATTACGGTTTCCCAGGGTTGCACATCGTAATGGGCGGCAAAATCGACAACGTTTTTGATATCCTTCGCAGTCTTTCTGATTTGCGCGGTGACCAAACCGCGATTCCGACGATCGATGCCGAATACTTCCGGAGACTATTTCATGTCGACTGCAGTCGGGTCGGATGACATAACGCACCGTTTCGACGTTCTCGTGAGCGTGCTCGTCGTCGTGCAGGATGATGCGAGCATAATTTCCGAGTTCCTGTTGGAACTTCACTCTGAGCTTCAGAACCGCTTCCACTACTATGAAGTGGTGCTCGTCGATCTGGGGTCTCGAGATGACACGATGGAAGCGATTGCCGAGCAAATGCAGAAGCTTCCGTTTCTGCGATTACTACGGCTCTCGGCCAGAAACCAGCGCGAAATCGGAATTGCGGCGGCCCTGGAACACTGCATCGGCGACTATGCCGTTCTCATGAATCCCTACTTGGATCTGCCGTGCGACATCGTGCGGATGGTGTCGGCCGCTCAACAGGGGTACGAGGTCGTCGTAGCGCGGCGCGAAACGGTGGCCCGGCCTCAGGCTCAGCGTCAGCTATTTTATGTGATCGCGAGGAAGATGCTGGGGGTCGATCTTTCACCGGCGGAATCTGATTTCCAGATCATGTCGCGCAAGGCTGTCGCATCGGTGACGAAAATCAAAAACCGACGGCGCTGGCTCAAGTATTTCAACTCGTTGCTGGGCTTCAAAAAGCAAGTCATTACGACGGTCCCGCGCGATCCGCCGCTTAAGCCGCCATCGCGACACTTCTTCGCTGCCGTGCAGCAGGGCGTCGACATTCTTATCTCCCACTCGGCGACCCCGTTGCGTTGGGCGGCTGCCCTGGGCGTGATCGCAAGCCTTGGAAACTTGGCCTACTTGCTGTACGTGCTTATTGTAGCCTTGGTCAAAAATAAATTGGCCGAGGGCTGGTTGACCATGTCGATCATGCTCAGCAGCATGTTCTTTTGCTTGTTTGTGATCCTCGTCGTGTTGGCCGAGTATGTGGCCAGAATTCTCGAGGAATCTCAAGAGCGTCCGCTGTACTTCATCGAGCTGGAAGCGGAGAGCGTTGTCTCTCCACCGCGCGAGCGAAGCGAAATTAACGTCATCGAGGAAACTTCATGAGCTCGGCATTGATTGGCTACACAGGATTCGTCGGTGGCACGCTCGCGTGTCAGCGTTCGTTCGATGCGACTTTTAATTCGAAGAACATTGGCGACATCGCTGGTCAGAGTTTTGATTTGATCATCTGCGCCGGCGCGCCTGCCGAGAAATGGAAAGCGAACGCGAATCCTGAACAAGATCGCGCCAGCCTCGCGCTGCTTACTGATTCTCTGAAACAATGCACTGCGGATCGCGTGATCCTAATTTCCACGGTCGACGTCTATTCCACTCCCGAGAACGTGGATGAAGATACGCCAATCGTCGCGCAAGACCTTCAAGCCTACGGGCGGCACCGATACGAATTGGAAAGGTTTGTAACAGAGCATTTCCCAAAAGCCTACGTTGCGCGACTTCCGGGCCTTTTCGGCCAAGGCCTGAAAAAGAACCTGATCTTTGATTTACTCAATGGAAAACTGGATTGGACCGATCACCGCAGTTGGATTCAGTTTTACGATCTGGCGCGGCTGTGGGATGATTTGCAGCGAGTAGTGGCTGCAGATTTGGCCCTTGCGAATTTCGCAACAGAGCCTGTTTCCGCTGCGGACGTCGCCTCGCGATGCTTTGACTTAAAGTACACGACCACGCGCGACCAACCACCTCCGCGGTACGATATGCGCACGAAATTCGCGAGCGAGCTCGGAGGCCGCGGGGACTATCTATACGATGCCGACGAAACTTTTCGCCGGATTCGGCAATTCGTTACCGAGGAACGGAACCGCAATGCGGATTCGAGCAAACAGGCGGTGGGCAGATGAAGTTATGCGTATCCAATATCGCATGGGCCGCCGAAGAGGAAGATGCGGCCGCGAAGATTCTGCACGAGCGCGGAGTCTCGGCCGTCGAAATTGCGCCGACAAAGTATTGGCCAGCTCCGTGTGCGCCGCCTGAAAATAAGGTGAAAAGCTGCCGGGAGCTGTGGGCCGCGCGGGAAGTTCCCGTTCGTGCGATGCAGGCGTTGTTGTTCGGCATGCCGAATCTCAGTATCTTTCGGCCCGAAGTAGTGGGCGAAACGCGCGACTATCTTCAACGCATTTTGCGAATCGGGGCGGCGGTGGGGGCTGAACGCTTCGTTTTCGGATCACCCAAGAACCGCGACCGTGGGTCGCTTAGTACGGCGGAAGCGAACCGTCTCGCAGCCGAGTTCTTTCGGCCAATCGCGGAAACTGCGCTCGAGTTGGGAGTTGTGTTCTGCCTCGAGCCAAACCCGACAGCCTATAATTGCAACTTCATGACAAATACCGACGAGGCGCTGGCCGTCGTCGAAGCCGTCGACCACCCTGGCTTGGGTTTGCATCTCGACAGCGGGATCATGTTTCTAAACGGCGAATCGGTGGAGACCGCTATTAATTCGGCCGGACCGCGATTGTTTCATTTCCACGTATCACACCCCCAATTGGCGCCCGTCTGCAACGACGGACCGATTGATCACGCGGCAATTTCGCGCGCCTTGCGAGCGCACAACTATGGCGGCATGGTATCCGTTGAAATGCGTAGCGCTGATGAGCCCGGCCAAAACCTCATTCGCCTCGAAGCGGCTTGTGACGTACTGGATCGACACTATCGATAACGAGCGGTCGACAGGATAATCCTTTTCCACACATCTATTTCTGGCAGAATCGCCAATGGACCCCACGCTCGAAAAACAACCGAACGACCTGCAGGCGTCCAGCAACTGGGAAGTGCCCGCGTATCGGCTCGATGTACTTGCGGAACGAGCGCACGAGTACTGCGTGCTGATTCCGGTGATCAACGAAGGGCAGCGCATTGCCGACTTGCTTCGACGCATGCATGAGATCGGTACGTCCTCGCTCGCTGACATCATCATCGTCGACGGTGGGAGCAACGACGGCTCGTTGGAACTCTCGATGCTCAAAGAGTATGGCGTCCGCACGCTGATCACGAAAACGGGGCCGGGAAAGCTTAGCGCTCAACTTCGTTGCGGATATGCGTATGTCTTGCAGCAAGGATATGTTGGTGTCGTCACGATCGACGGAAATAACAAGGATGATCCAGGCGCGATCGCGGCGTTTATTGAAGCCCTGCGGTCTGGCGTCGACTTTGTTCAAGCTTCACGATTTATTGCCGGTGGCATCGGTGAGAATACGCCCTTATCGCGGTGGATCGCGATCCGGCTCGTGCACGCTCCCCTAAGCAGCCTGGCTGCGAGAAAGTGGTGGACCGACACGACTCAAGGATTTCGAGCGTACAGCAGGCGGCTGCTCATCGACGAGCGAGTCCAGCCGTTCCGCGATATTTTTCGAACTTATGAGCTGCTGGCTTATCTGTCGGTCCGTGCGCCTCGCCTGGGATTCAACTGCCAGGAGCTGCCCACCGCGCGCCGTTATCCCGCGGGCGAAGTGCCGACCAAAATCAGCTCAATACGCGGAAATTTGGAGGTGTTCAAGATCTTACTTGCGGCATGCTGCGGAAACTACAATCCGAAATGACTACGTCAGAAGTCAAGAAGGCTGAGGCCGGCGAAACCGCGCTCAGATGTTAGCCCGTGCCAGCCGCTGCGCGAGGATGATTATAAGCGATCGAAATTCGCCGCCAGCAGTTCGGCGGCGGCGTCTGTTCCAAGGACTGGTTGAAAATCCGTGTCGTCGCCGGGTGCTTCGTCATTCAATTTCGCAAACGCGGACTCGCGCGCATTTGGTGTCGCGCCATTTGTTGGAGGCGATTGCGCATCCAATTCAGTAATGAGCAGGAGGCTGTCCGGCCCTGATGGCGAGTCGATGGCCGAAGGGGCAAACACGCTTCCGCTTCGCAGCGATGACGACGGCGCGGACGTGAATAGATAGTCGTTGAAGATAGCCGGGTGAGGACTGACCGAATCGGCGATGGTGTCGGCAGGAACGGAAGTGCCTGCGGCGGGAGTTTGGGGCGTTGCGGCGACCTCGGCGTACCAGCGGGCCAGGAGTGCGGCCAGATCGTCATCCGACGTGTCGACGGCTGCGGCGAACGATATCGATGTCCCTAGGTTATCGCGCCAGACGACATAGTCGCCCATATCGATGACGCCATTGTGATTGCCGTCGGCGGCTAGCGAAGTGGTTGATCCAAAGCTGGACCGCCAGATGTTGTAATCTGCCTGGTCGACACTGCCAGTGCCGTTGTAGTCGCCAGGAACTTCGACGGTAGTGAACGTTGCCGCAACGATTCCTGACCACGCGCCGTTGGAAAGCGAGCGCGTTTTCACGACCATGTTACCCGAGACCACGATCTGCCCAGTAAAGATTTTGGCAGTTGGGCTTACGCCGCGGCCGATGAGGCGAGGGTCGCTGCCATCGGTCGTGTAGTAAATTACGCCCTGGGTGTTAGAAAATGTGAGCGGGTACCACAAGGGGACCGTGCCGCCGAGCTTGCTGAACGTGGCGGCTGGGAAGCTGTAGAGGCCGTCTCCGTGCAATTGGCTCAGTACGAGATTCCCGCGAGTTGGAAAATACGTGTTGATGATCCAGTTGATTTCGGTTTGCCATGTCGTCTTGTTGAGCGGCACCGTGACCTTCGAGTCGCCCCAGCGGGCCGCCTCGGCGATGATCGCGGGGTCGACTTCATTGACCCGCTCCATGAGCCGCGCGATGTCTTTGTTAACGGTCAGCGCGCCGCCGTTGAAAAACAGGCGCTGTACTTCGTCGATGAAGCGCTGCTTGTACTCAGGGCTGGCCATCAAGTCTTGATGCAAGTACTGGGGATTATATTGCGAATAGTTGTGCTGGTTACCGTTGTTGAAGGGGCCGGTGCGGTCGATGCTCTGCGAGCCGTGCGTCGGCGTGTCTTGTGCGCCAAGTGAGTGCTCGTTGTCGTGGATGAAGAATTGGAAGCCCTGGTCGGCAGTCGTGTGGTTATAAATACCGAACCAATTGTTCGCCTGATTATCGCCAAGAAACTGGGATAGCCCGGTGTCGTAACCGCCCGTGTAGAAGATGACGGCCATGAAGTCGATCAAATTGTCGACATCCAAGAGGACCGGCAAGCTCGGGTTGCGGGTGCCATCGGGATTGAGGCCTTGCAACGTCCAGTACAGATTGGCGTTGGCGGTTGGGCTGGCAGCGAGAGCCTGGGCGTACGTGAACATCTGATGCCAGGCCGTATCGTTGCCGGACGCGAGCTCGGTACCGTTGACATCGGCGATGCCAGCCTTTACTACGTCGTAGTCATCCTCGCTGCCGCCGAAATATGAGGCGCCGTAATCTTCCTGGGCTCGCTCCTGCGTTTGATAGATGCCCCAGTACACGCCATCGACGTAGAGTTGGTAGTATCGGCTGCGGGTATAGGGCTGCCCCATGTCGCGCTGCGTATCGCGACTAAATACCTCGCGGCCGAGCGAATCTTGGACATTCCCCTCGGAGGCCCAAGAGTAGTTTTGATCGGTGCGCAGGTCGATGACGTCGAATTCGTCGGTGCCCTCATCGCCGAAGAGCGGGTAGTCAAGTTTGGCATCACCGTACTGGCTGCGGAAATAGAGGCGGAAGCCGTGCTTGGGGTCGAAATCGTTGCGGCTGTACCCGCCGCGGATGCGTAAGCCGGCGTTCACTTCGAAGCCATCGCTGCCGTCGGGATTGATCAGCTCGACGGTTGAAGCTCGCTCCCACGATTTGCCGCGATCGAGCGCGTTGACGTAGATGCCCGTGGTTGGGTCGAAGAGGTTGCTCAAATCGGTGGTGATCGAAATGGCGGGCAGGGACGCCAATGACTGCTGCACTGCAGCGGAGCCGTAGAGCGCGATGATGTCTGGATCGATGCCGTAGTTGATGCTTTGACCGTTGACGCCGTTGTTGGGCCAGCCGGGCGGGGTTTGGCCGAGCGGGGACTGATTGACAACGTCGGAGATAAATATGTAACTGCTTGCCGAGATGTACGATTGCTTAAAGCCTAACTTGAACGCCATCGCGCGGACGGTCGTCGTCGAACCGATTGATAGCGGAGTGGTGTAGCGCGTGCCGTTAGTCACGTTCAGATTGGCGTCGACTTGGGGGGTCGAACCGTTGGTTGTGTAGACTATTGTCGCGCCTGCAGTGGTGGACGTGATTGCGACCGATTGTGCGGCACTGTAGTAGCCGTGCGGAACGCTGAAATCTGGATTGGCGGCGAATCCCAATACGTTGTCGCCGTTCCCGTAACCCGGCGTGGGTGAGTCGAAGTAGCCGAATTTGTCGGGCGAAATGAGAGTCGCGGCCTGGGCGTCAAGCTCCGGCAGGATGAGCATGTCGGTGCTACTTACCGTGTTCAATCCTTGAATTGCCAATACATTCTGGCCAACGTGCAATTGCGGGATGAAGCTGCTGACGTCGAAATCCTCAAATTGGATCGAAGCCGCGTCGTCGTGGTTGGTCGTGGCGATTGCGTTCCAGGCGGTCACCTCGGGGTTATTCGCTTCAGCGACTTCGACGCCATTGATGTAAGCGACAAAGCCATCGTCGTACTTCATTCGGAGCGTGAGCTTGTCGACCCCTACGAGCGAGCTCAGGTTGAACTTGATTCGCATGTAGGCGGAGGTCGTGCCGGATGGCACGGTGGTGTGGATCAAACTGGCGTAGTTGATGGCGTCGCCCGGGCTGTTCTCGTAACCGAAGCCGGTGGTGCCTGAAAGCGGCCACGCGGTGTCGACATAATTGGCTTGCGTCCAAGTGAGGCCCGCGCTATCGCTAGTCGGCACGATCGCCTTATCGGCGGCGCCTGGCGTGACGAGGGTCGTCGTCGCGCCGGTGGGCTGCATTGCTCTGCCGTAGGAGATGTCGTCGAGCTGCGCGGGAAATGACGACGTGTATTGGTCGAGGACCGTTGTGCCGTCGGTGTCGATAAGTCCGAGGTATTCGCCGTCTGCGGAGAGTTTGAAGTTTGTGTGGAGCTCGCCGTTGGGCTCGACTTTGTTTTTGTCGGAAGCGAATACGACGAGGTAGCCGCCGCCGTCCAAGTTGGTTCCTGTCGGAAAGGTCCACTTCGAGAGCTTCGTGGCATCGTCCGTCAGATGCATTCCTGCCAGGCTGACGGCGCTCGCGCCGGAGTTGTAGATTTCGATCCAATCCGAAGAATCGCCGTCGTAATCCTTGATCACATCGTGGTTCGATGCGCCGAACTCGGTGATCTTCAGCATCGAGGCGTCGAGCGCCAGGCGGGGCTCGAGTAGTTCGATCCTGAGTCGCCGCATCTTAAGAAATCGCCCCGGTTGCCGACCCATCGCGCCGCCTTCCCGTCTTACAGCCGAAATGTTTCCAAAATCGAAGCCGAGCTCAACACGGCGGGGCGATCGGCGATCACGACGGATTGTGAAGAATATGTTAAAGCCCACTTTATCAGCGGCCAACGAAGACTGCAAAGATCAGGGGCGGTGCGGATCGACTAAGGACATAGTTGCAACAACGGTGACCGAGCGTCCAGCGCACCAATTTGAAGCGCGCCGCAAAACTCGCGTGACTGGAAGTAGCTTGTATAATGGCGAGCGTTGGGAATTGGACTGAGAGCGTCGCTCTTTGCTGCGACTGACAATCGACGTGGTTTCTTGATTGACGTCTGAAGATTGAGGGCGGAGTAATGAGATTTAGAGATGCTTATTTCGCCGCGACGTTCGCGGCGGTGATCTCGACGACGGCCTGTGCACAGATCCGAATCACCGAATGGATGTACAACGGCAAGGGGGCGAATTCGGCGGGCGAGTTTATCGAGCTCACGAATTTGGGCGCGTCGGCCGTCGACATGACGGGCTGGAGCTTCGACGACAGTAGTGAAACGCCGGGCAGCCAAAGCCTCTCCGCATTCGGCATCGTTGCCTCTCACGAATCGGTAATCCTGACCGATCTATCTGCATCCGATTTTCGCACGGACTGGGGGCTGCCGCTTTCGGCGAAGGTGATTGGCGGCAATTCGAACAATCTCAGCCGTGCCGATGAAATGAACATTTACGACAACACCAACGCATTGGTGACGCGACTCACGTTCGATGACCAATCGATCGCCGGGTCGCCCAGGACGAATAACATCAGCGGCAATCCTATCTCGATCGCCGCGGCACTGTTGGCTACGGCCGACACGACGCTGTGGAAGTTGTCGGCCGGTGGCGATCAGTATGGGTCGTACACTTCCGTCGCCGGCGAGATTGGCAATCCGGGGGCGTTTTCGTTTGTGCCGGAGCCAAGTTCAGTCGCGCTCGTGATTCTGGGCGGATTGGGCTTGGGGCCCCGAGTGGTTCGACGCCGCCGGTAGAGATTACTCGCTTCATGGCGGGCACAACCTGCATTTGCTTCCAAGACTACGCGCAGAGTATCTTTAGACCAAGACTCATCGCAGGGAGGGATAAGTCGTGACGCGCGAAGCAAATCAGATTGTGGAAACCACGGCACCCGGGAAGCGGCTACTAAGCCTGGATGCGCTTCGCGGGTTCGACATGTTCTGGATCATGGGCGGCGAATCGATCGCGCGCGAGGCGGCGGATTTAACGCATTGGGCACCGCTCGTTTGGTTTCACGATCAGCTGCATCACCCGGAGTGGCATGGGTTCGCGCTTTACGATCTGATCTTTCCGTTGTTCTTGTTCATGGCGGGGGTCTCGATGCCGTTCTCGTTTGAGAAGAGGCTCGAACGTGGCGACACGCACGGCGAGATTGCTCGGCATGTGATCATCCGTGGGCTGTTACTCGTCGTGCTGGGGTTTATTTACAATGGGATCTTGAAGTTCGATTGGCCTCATACTCGTTATCCGAGTGTGCTTGGAAGGATTGGCTTGGCGTATTTGTTCGCAGGGCTGATTGTAATCAGCACGGGCGTGAGGAGTCGGGTCTTGTGGCTGGTTGGCGTGCTCGTGGGATATTGGGCAGCGCTGCGGTTTATTCCGGTACCTGGGTTTGGCGCGCACGATTTAACGCCAGGGCACACGCTGACGGATTTTATTGATCGATCGCTGATTCCGGGGCACTTGTATCATGGGGACCGCGACCCGGAAGGATTGCTGGGGACGATGCCGGCGATCGGAACGGCATTGTTCGGCGCGCTGACTGGCGAATGGCTCAAGAGCGAACGCTGGTCGGAATATATGAAAGCGGTGGGGATGGTTTTGGCAGGCGCGGTGTGTTTGGCACTCGCGTGGACCTGGAACCTTGAGTTTCCGATCAACAAAAACCTGTGGACGAGCTCGTTTGTGCTCAACTGTGCCGGACTGAGCTTGTTGCTGATGTCGTTGTTTTATTTGGTGGTGGATGTGTGGGGTTTCAGGCGGCTAGCGTTTCCGCTGATAGTCATTGGAAGCAACTCCATACTCATCTATTTGGCGCCGCATTTTATCGACTTCGCATACGCGACTCATGCGCTGTTTGATGGGATTTTGGGACTGACTGGCACCTATCAACCGTTGTTGTTTGTAATGGCAATTGTGTTTGTAAAATGGCTGCTGCTTTATCTGCTTTACAAGAAGCGGATATTCCTGCGTGTTTGAAATGCGGACCGGCTGCAGGGCTTACCTGGCTTTTCGAAGTTACCAATCCGTGGACCGGCGTCCGCCTATCTCCCCGTTTTAGGGGCCGTTTCGCGTCGGAAAGTGTAAAAAAGTGTTGACTTTCGCATGCGGCGGGGTTCTAACAATTGCGTGATCGTATAGATCGCAGCTTTCGGTAGCGGCTTGCTGAAGCCGTTCCTGCCAAGCCGAAGGCTCCCGCCAAAACCTGGGGTGACGAGCGCATGCGGGCGTTTGCCGCTCTCCGCCGATTGATTTTCATAGGCGTATTCGCTCATGCTGCCGTTGCGGCGGCGCAAAGCGAATCGCTGCATTCGCAAATCGACAAAATGCTGCTGCCGGTCACGGGCGTGGAGCCGGCCGCGGCATCGGACGCGGAATTCTTACGACGGGTGTCGCTCGATTTGATCGGGATGCCGCCAACGGCGGATGAGGCGCGGGCGTTTCTCAAAGATGCCACCGCCGACAAGCGCGTGCAGCTCGTCGATCGGTTGCTTCGCTCGCCCCATTTCGTGCGGCGGTTTGCGGAAGCGCTCGATATCATGCTGATGGAGCGCCGGCCGAACACGAATGTTACTGCGGACGAATGGCAGACGTGGTTGGTCAAATCGGTGCGAGAGAACAAACCTTGGAATGAATTGGCCAAGGAGATTCTGCTGTCGGACGGTGCGGATCCAGCGAAGCGGGCACCGGCGCGCTTTGCACTTGATCGCGGGTCGGACCCGAATATGTTAACGCGCGACATTGGGCGCGTGTTCTTTGGGCGCGATATGCAGTGTGCGCAGTGTCACGACCATCCGCTGGTGGGCGATTATCTGCAGTCGGATTACCAAGGGTTGTTTGCGTTTCTGCAGCCTACTTACGCGATCACGACAAAGGTCGGCGACAAACCAACGGTAATGGAGGCTGAGCACGCGGGCGGGAACGTGTCGTTCCAATCGGTGTTCTTGCACATCCCGCGGCGTACGGCGGCGAGGGTTCCGGACGGGACGATGATCGATGAGCCGTTTTATTTGCCGGGTGAGGAGTACCAAGTAGCGCCTGGCGACAATGTGAAATCGATACCTAAATTTAGTTACCGCGAAAAGCTCGCGGAATTGGCGACGAATGGGTCGAACGAGGCGTTCAATCGAAACATTGCGAATCGTTTGTGGGCGTTTATGTTCGGCAGAGGATTGGTGCATCCCGTCGATTGGCAGAATCCGGAGAATCCGCCGTCCAATCCTGAGTTGTTGAAGTTGCTGTCGACGCAAATCGCTGCGATGAAGTTCGATATGCGTGCATTCTTGCGTGAGTTGGCGCTTACGAAGGCGTATCAACGCTCGTTCACGCCGCCGGCGGATGTGGCTTCGCTGGCCGAGAAGGCAGGGCAAGAAGTCAAACGATTGGAAGACGAGCGAGGGCTGTTGGCGAAGGCCAATGATGAATCGGACGCTGCGTATAAGAAGGCGGCGGACGCCTGGGAAAAAGCGGAGGCAGCCGCGTTACCGGTGGCCGGCGAGCTGGATGCGGCGAAATCGAAGTACGCGGATGCGAAGAAGAAAGCGGATGACGCTGCAAAGGCAGCGGCGGATGCTACTTCGCAGTTGCAGGCGAAGAAAACGGCAATGGGATCGGTGCAACAGGCGGCTACGGCGGCACAGGAGGCGGTGAAGGTGCTTCCGGCGGATAAAGAACTGGCGGACGCGGCTCAGAAATTTGTGGCGCGAGCGCAGCAGTTGGTTACCGAGGCGGCGGCACTTGCGAAGACGGCGGATGAAAAGAACGCGGCCGTCGCGCCAACTGCGGATGAATGGAACAAGACGAAGCCGCCGGTCGAAACGGCGTTGCAAAAAGTTACGCCGCTCACGACGACGTTGAAAGATGCCGAAAAGGCAATGCTGGCTGCGCGGGAGAAAGCGGAGTTTGATAAAGAGCGGCTGGCCGCGATGGATCGGCGATTGAAGACAGCGAAGACGGTGGCGGCGCTTCCCGAGATGAAAAACGCACTCGCGGCTGCGACCGAGGCAATGCCAGGGCGCGAAGCTGCGGCCGCGGCAGCGCAAAAAGCGCTGACGGACTTTGCGCCGCAGGCGGCGGTTCAAGAGGCTACGAGCAAGGCGCTCGCGGAGGCTTCCGCGGGAGCCGCTAAGAACGAGCAAGCGGCTCGGGCGGAACTGGTCCAACATGCGGCAACGGTCGAAGCGATCGTGGCGGCATCGAAGACGTTGGAAAATGCGCAGAAAGCCACGCCCGAGAATGGTATTCTTACCGACTCGATTGCGAAGTTGCACGAAAGCCTGACACGGGCCCAAGCTGCGGTGGGTGAATCGCAGAAAAAGGTTGAGGCGACGGCATCCGCTCATAGCGCGGCCGATCAGGCGTTTGTCGCGGGGCAGGAGACGCTCGCCGGTGTGTTGGCGGAGCGGGCGCGTCGCGAAAAAGGGTTGGTAGCGGCAAACGAAGCGCTCGCAGCAGCGAAGGCAGACGTCGCGGCGAAGCAAGCGGCGCTAACGTCGTCGGGTTCGGAGTTAAACGATCGCTGGACGAATGATTTTACGATCGCATCGCTCAAGCCGTTGACGCCGGAGCAGATGTGTTGGAGCGTGTTTCGCGCGACCGGGGTGTACGATCGCTATTGGATGACCGAAGTTGCTGAATTGGATAAGGCGAAACCGTTGACTGAGGAACAGAAAAAGGATGCGGGCCAGATTGCCTCGCGCGAGGTCGATCTGGAGCAACGGACTTTCGACAAACTGAAGGGGAACATTGGGACGTTCGTTGCGTTTTACGGAGCCGCAGCGGGCCAGCCGCAGGGTGATTTTTTTGCCACGGCGGATCAGGCGCTGTTCGCAGCGAACGCGGGCCCGATTAATAGCTGGGTAGCGCCAGCTGGCGGAAACGTTACCGAGGGCGTCGCGAAGCAGGACGATCCTGGAGTTGCTGCGGAACAACTGTATTTAACGGTACTGACTCGCATGCCGACGGATGGCGAACGGGCGGATGTCGCGAACTATTTGAAGGACCGGGCAAAGGACAAGGCGGTGGCCGCGCAGGAATTGGTGTGGGCACTTTTGAATTCGGCGGAATTTCGATTCAATCACTAGAAGCAGTTTCAAAACCGGTTGTAGCTGGCCTCTATGAGGCCGGACTCTCAAGTTGCCGGGGTCACAGACCCCAGCCACAGTTTTGTAATCAATACAGCTAATCGGAGAAGAATGCCATGGATGCACGATATGCTTGCCACTCTCCGGAGCATGTGATCGCACGACGGCAGTTTCTCGGGTCGCTGGCGGCACTTGGCGCGGGCACTATGGTCGGCGGGCTCGGCGCATTCGCGGCGCCGGCGGTGGCCGATCAGTTGAAATCCGATCAAAAGCGGATTGTGGTGTTCAACATGGCCGGCGGGTTGAGTCAGTTGGAGAGCTGGGACCCGAAACCCGGCGCAGCGACGGGTGGGCCGTTTCGCGCGATTCCCACTTCGGTGCCGGGAATTCAAATCAGCGAGCTGTTGCCCGAGACCGCGAAGCAGATGCACCATTTGTGCTTAGTTCGCGGCGTGAACACGAGTGAAGACGATCATGGCAAGGGCGCCTATTTGATGTTTCATGGGCGGCGAGAAAATCCCGCTGCCGAATATCCGCAAATTGGAGCTGCCGCGGCGAAGGCTCTAGCGCCGGCCGACAGCCCGTTGCCGGGTTACGTACTCATTACTCCCGGCGGTGCGGGCGGGCGTGGGAACGACTCGGCGTACTTGGGGCCGAAGTATGCGAGCGTGCAATTGGGCAATGGCAAGCCACCGCAGAACACGGAACGTCCGCAAAATGTTTCGGAGACGTCGGAGGCGGCGCGGCAGAATTTTCGGCGTCATATCAATGACGAATTTCTCAGCCGGCGACGGACGGCAATTACCGAGGCTTTCACTTATTCGTTTGAGCAGGCCGAACAATTGATGCGGCAGCGCGATGTCTTTGATGTGTCCAAGGAGCCTGCGAAAGACACCGATCGATATGGCAAGCATGATTTCGGCCGGCATTGCTTGCTCGCGCGACGATTGTTGGAGAAAGGCATTACGTGCGTGCAGCTGACGCACACGAATTACGACACGCATAACGAGAACTTCAACTTTCATATCGAGCAGCTCGGCGAGTTCGATCGTTCGTTTGCGTCCTTCGTTGCGGATTTGGCGGATCGCGGAATGCTGGACAGCACGCTGATTGTGGTGCTGTCGGAATTTGGCCGGACGCCGGGGATCAATCAGCATCTTGGCCGCGACCATTGGTCGAAATCGTGGTCGATTTGCATGGGTGGGTGCCGCATTCCGCGCGGGCATGCGTATGGAAAAACGAATGACGATGGCACGGCGGTCGTGGACGGGCAAGTTGATCATGGGGCTTTGTTCCACACGTACTTCGAGGCCATGGGGGTCGATTCAACAGGTTCGTTCGTGGTGGATGGCCGTAAGATGCCGATTGCCGATCCGGCCGCTTCGGCGGTGTCGGAATTACTGACGTAAGGGAGATTTGGCGTGGCGACGACGGCACTCGATCCGAAACAGGCGAACATAGTATCGCAATGGGCGTACGAGCGGCCGCTGCTGGCGTGCCGTTTCGATCCCGCGGGAAAGTTTGTGTTTTGCGGCGCGGAGAATGCGAACCTGGTGCGCTTTAATTTGGCGGATGGCAAGCCGACGAATTTTGCGGGCGGACACGATACGTGGGTGCAAGCGATTGGTTTTTCGAAGGACGGGGCGCAGGTTGTCAGCGGCGGGTGCGACGGCAAGCTTAGTTGGTGGGACACGGCAGCGGCCGAGGCGAAGCCGATTCGTTCAATTGCAGCCCACGCTGGTTGGGTGCGAACGTTGGACGTGAGTCCGGATGGCGCGCTGCTGGCGACTGGCGGCAACGACAACATGATGCGGCTGTGGAACATGGCGGACGGCAAGCTGGTGCGCGAAATGGCGGGGCACGAGCGGCATGTATACAGCGTGCTGTTTCATCCGTCGGGGCAGTTCTTGCTGAGCGGCGATTTGATGGGGGAGCTCAAGCAGTGGGAGGTTGCGACGGGTAAGCCGGTGCATTCCTTTGATGCGAAGGCGCTACACACTTACGAAGGCGGCCAGCGCGTCGATTACGGCGGCGTGCGAGCTCAAGCTTTGAGCGCGGACAATAAACTGCTCGCTGCGGGCGGGTTGTACAAGGCGACGAATCCTTTGGGGGCGGTCAATGAGCCGCTGGTTTTGCTGTTCGATTGGGAATCGCAAAAGGTGTCGAAACAGCAAACGATCGATGGCATTACTGGCGGATCGATCTCGCGGCTGCGGTGGTTGGGCGATGGGTCGCTAATGGCGTCGTGCGGCGGGGTATCGGGCGGATTTTTACTTTTTTGGAAACCGGACGCCGAGAAGGCTTATCACAAGCTTCCCTTTCCCGCATTGGCGCGCGATATGGATTTGCATCCGGATGGGTTGCAAGTTGCCACAGCCCACGCGGATAAGCAGCTTCGTATCACACGGCTGGCGGCGAAGCCGACGTAATGCTCGACGTTTTGCGCTTTTCCAGCATGATTTTCCGGTGCGAGAATCGCGTCGCTTCGCGATAACGGCTAAAATGAGCGACCCTTCTGTGGAGCTCATTTGATGATTCAGAAAATGTTTGTTGCATGCCTGATGCTGGTTTGCGGCTCGGTGTTTGGGGAAGTCGACGAACAGCCGCTCAAGGTGAAAGTCGTTCAGGCGTTTCCGCAACTGAAGTGGCCAGATTCGCTGGTGGGTGCTGACGACGGCAAGCCGCGCGACCCACGGCCGCTGTTGCTCGAAGGGGCAGGGGACGGCACAAATCGGATTTTTGCCGGTAGCGAATACGGCGCCGTGCTGGTTTGGCCCAACAAGCCGGATGCGGACAAGATGGAGACGTTTCTCGATATTCGCGAGCGGGTGCAGTACATCGACCAGCAGAACGAAGAAGGATTTCTGGGGTTGGCGTTTCATCCAAAGTTCAAGGAGAACGGCGAATTCTTTGTGTACTATTCGCTGAAGCCGACGGAGGAGAATCCGCACATGACCGTCGTTTCGCGATTTCATGTGTCGAAGGATGATCCGAATCGTGCCGATCCGAACAGCGAGGAAATTCTGCTGCGGATCAAGCAACCGTATTGGAACCATAAGGGCGGAACGCTGGTATTCGGGCCGGACGGGTATCTGTACATCGCGCTTGGCGACGGTGGCGCTGCGAATGACCCACATGCTAACGGGCAGAATCTGAAGACGCTGTTGGCGAAGATTTTGCGGATCGACGTCGACCACAAGGACGACGGCTTGGAGTATGCGATTCCGAAAGATAATCCATTTGCCAGTCGTAAGGATGCGCGTGGAGAAATTTGGGTTTATGGAATCCGCAACGTGTGGCGCATGGCGTTCGACCGCGGCACTGGCGAGTTGTGGGCGGGCGACGTTGGCCAGGACCTGTGGGAGGAGATCGATATCATTCGCCGCGGTGGGAATTACGGGTGGAACGTGCGCGAGGCGAAGCACCCATTTGGGCCCAACGGCAGCGGACCACGAGCGGATCTCGTTGACCCGATTTGGGAATATAACCACAGCGTCGGGAAATCGATTATTGGCGGCAGCGTGTATCGCGGGAAAGAAGTGCCCGAGCTTAATGGCGCCTACATTTATGCGGACTATGTGACCGGCCAAATTTGGGCACTCTGGTACGATCGCGCCAAGAAGGAAGTGGTTGCGAACCGCACGATCCAACAGAAGGGACTGCCGATATTGTCGTTTGGCGAAGATGACGCAGGAGAGATTTACTTCCTGACGCAGGCCGGGGGCATCTACAAGTTTACTTCGCCGTGAGTTGCGCGAGTCGGAGGCTGGTCGGCGGCCACCGATGTTTTGAGGAACGGCAGGAAGGGAGGCGCTTGATCGGCGAGGGTTGCCTCGAGGCGTTCTGTGCAATCGCAGTCGCTGCATGCCCAGGATTCAGAGCCGTTCTCGTCGCGACAGTTTTTTCGCGCGTGGGCGTCTTGGATTCTGACGAGATCGAAATACTCTTCCCAATAAAGACGTTCTTCTTCCAGCGGGGTGTTGCAGTAGCAGACTTCGACCCACCGTGCGGTTCCATCGTCAAATAGCCGCGCGTCGCACATGTTGCGAAGATATTCACCGCCGGCGATCGAGCCAGCACCGAGCGTCCCGCACTCGATGGCCTTCAGCAGAGCTGGTTCTTTGCCTGGTTTCACTCGAGCGCGCACTAGATATCGCATGCTGTAATTCTCGCTCGGGGCCGTAGGAAATCAAGTTGAGCGGGCGGAGTAGCTCGTGTGAGCGCGCGACCAGTTGTCATTTGATATAATCGGGGCCAAGCTGATTTCAAAAACAGGTGTGGGCGATGCCAGCAACGAACCCTATCGATGCTCACTATCCGCTTGAGTCGAACGCAATTCAGCGTTTTCGAGACGACGGATTCATCCGGCTGCCGAATGTGCTCGGCGCGGATGTTCTTGACGAAATCGCGCCTGAAATCACACGGATGGTGGACGACGGGAACCGTTTGAAAGACATTCCGTTGAGTGAACGCACACTCTATGACCAAGCGTTTATTCAAGTCATGAATCTTTGGACGCGGAGCGAGCAAATGCGAGCGTTCGCTTTCGACAAGCGGCTCGCGCGGATTGCGGCGGAGCTAATGGGGACGCGCGGCGTACGGATGTGGCACGATCAGGCGTTGTATAAGGAGCCGTCGGGCAGTTTCACCCCTTGGCATGTAGACCAGCAGTATTGGCCCATGTCGAACTCGAATTCGGTGACGGCTTGGATTCCGTTGCAAGCGGTGCCGCTGGAAATGGGGCCGCTTTGCTTTGGCCGTGGAAGTCATCGGAAAAGGATCGGGCGTAATTTGGAGATTAGCGCGGAAAGCGAGCGAGAAATCGGCGATGCGGTTCGCAAGGAAAAGATCGACGAGGTGCAAGAGCCGTACGCGTGTGGAGATGTAAGCTTCCACCTTGGGTGGACGCTTCATCGGGCGTGTCCGAATACGACGTTGAAGCCGCGCCGGGTGTTCACGATCATTTATATGGACATCGATATGCGACTGGCGCCGCCGAAGAACAAGAATCAACAGGCCGACTGGGACGCCTGGACGCCGAGCACTCAAATCGGCGAAATCATGAATGACCGGCTGAACCCGATACTTTACGAGCGGGAAGCGTAAGCTAGCGCAATCGGGTTCCGGCGCGACGTTCGCGCAGGTGGGCCGAGAGGTCAGCGATGCGCGGGTCTTGGTCGCGTATCGAGATTTGCCAGGCCTTTTCGATGAGACCCCGGTCGTCGGAGGTGGCCATCACGGTGACTGCCAACAGGCGGACATCGGCGTCCTCGTCGTCGGCGAGCAGAAACAGCCAGGGTCTAACTTCCGCGCCTGGCAACTTGAGGACCGTGTCGACGACGTGCGAGCGGTCGTCGTCGGTCGACAAATACTGCTGGACCAGCGCGGGGGATAGGTGTTTAAACCCGCGGGCGGCCAACTGAGATTCGACATCGCGATGCTCGTCGCCGCCGGTGGTGCGCCAGCGCTCGAGGAGTTCGCGCGTGCTGTACGTTCCAGAGGGCGAAAACGACGCGTGGGCATTCGAGGTGACCGCTGATGCTGAGCGCGAGTCTTCTGAGTTTCGCAGAACGGGATGGTTGGGATCGTCGGGTGAACTATTTGCAGACGCTTGGTCTTCATCGGCATCCGGTAATTGACTGGCATCGCTCTGATCCACGGGTATCGAATCGTGCCGGAGCGGGTTCTCCGGGGTTTGCACACGGGTCGCTCTGTCGGCGACGTTTTCGCCGAAGCGGGCAGGTGGCAAAGGGGTCACACTGTCGTTCGCCGAACTCGATGGAAAAGACGTGAATGTCTGCTCCAGTTGGTTGCGGTCTGCAATTCGACCACTGCTTGTATCGGTAAACGCTGCACTGCTTCGATTTTGCGTTTCGGGCGAGTGAGGAGGAGTAGCGGCCGTCGTGTAGCTCGAGTTGCCAACCAAGGTCATGATTTCGTCGCAATGTAGCGCGAGTAATGCGGTCGTCTTCGGTGGACATTTTTCTGCCACGCGGACCATCTTGTGCGCGACGCTTGAAAGCCATGGATAACTTGAGGGAGGAAAGGCGCGCCGCTGTTCGGCGATGGCCGCAGATAACTGCGAGACCTGGTCGGCGACTCGTGTCATACGCTCGTGGTTGTCGACCTGTTGTTGCCAATCGTCTAACAGCTTATTGATGGCAACCTGCGCTGCTTCGACGGTTGCGGAGTGATCACAAGTGGCTGACTCTACGAGAATTGAAAGCGGCGGATTCGAGATCGCTGCGAGTTGGCTCACTGCTGCCGGCGCTTGCGTTTTTTCGCCGTGCGCGATTTGGTCGCTTAGCGTGGCGATGAGATCCGCGCGGCGCCAGGCTGCTAGCCCTGCACCGAGGAGAAAGCCGATCCCGATGATGATCGTCAGCGTATAGAGGTGGGCGCGGCGCTTCGATGCCATGGGCGTAAGGAACAACCGGGCGAGTTCGGCACAAACGAGAAGGGCGGGATTGTCGGAGCTTAGGGGGTAGCTGGGCAATATCAAATTGTGCTCTCAGCGCCAGCAAGTTCGCGAGTCCGAGAGTGAATGACATTAAGAAGCGCTTACGCATGTTCACAAGTAAACCTAGCCGCGCGCTGCCAGCACCTGTTCGCTGCGTTGATCGTAGTTTTTCCTGTCGCCGCTTGATGTACCCGTCCGAAATATTTATGGGACCGACAAAGTTTAACGGCGCGCTAGCAAGAGGGCCGTTTCATCGCGTCGGGTTTGGGGGGACTTCTATGGTGTCGGTTCAGAAAGTGGTCGGCAGGATTGCGCGGCGAGGTATTTGCCGCGGAATTGTGCCTCTTAGTGTGGTTGCTATCGTTTGCAGCCTGAGCAACTCCGATGTTTTGCGGGCAACGGCGCAGGACGGGAGCGGTTCGGACGCTACGTCGAACCGCGCAGCGCATGACGATGCGGTTCGGTCACTGCCCTGGAAGCAGATGTCGCCCGCGAACCGACAAACGGCTCAATCGATTATCAATAATGCCAGCATTTATCGCCGGCTACCAACGCGGATCATCGACTGCGATCCGGACCTTTTCACATTTTTGCTGCAGCATCCGGAAGTCGTCATCGATGTGTGGCGGGTGATGGGCATCAGCCAGGTCGCGCTAAGCAAGGCGCCGGATGGCGTCTACCACGGCACCGATGGCGCCGGCACGGTGGGAACTGTGCGGTATCTCTTCAGCAATTGGGGTCCGAATGCGCAAAACTTAGCGGTGGTCTACGCAGACGGCGCTTACTCAGGGGCGCCATTTCCAACACCGCTGAAAGCACAATCGGTGATGCTCGTTCGCTCGTCGGATGTGCAGGAAACAAACGGGCGGCACTATGTGACGGTGCGAATTGATTCATTTGTGCGCGTGGAGCAGCTCGGCGTCGAACTTGTTGCGAAGACCGTGCAGCCCTGGATCAACAAGACTGCCGACCAAAATGTGATCGAAACGCTGACGTTTGTGAGCAATTTCTCGCGAACTGCTGAGAAAAATCCGGCGGGTATGCAGCGGCTGGCATGCCGCCTCAACTCGGTCGACGAACCGACCCGCAATGCGCTCGTTTCGCTATGCTTCCGAACGGCAGAGCGTTACGCCCAGCGCGATACGATTTCGCGGACGGGCGCCATATTAGCAAACCGCGGCGAGATGATTGTCGACGGGCGCTAGCGCTATCGAGCGGATTAATTCCGAGTTCTTCGCCTTCTACCGCCTATCGGAATCGTCGCGCCGGCGATAAGCAACAGGCCCGGCAGCGAAGTCTCGGGGACGGATGTCGATGAAATCGGCATGGACGTGGCCCCGCAACTGCCGGAACTTGAACCGGCGGATAGTGACCTGGTCGACATAAGCATTGCTTTCAGGCCGGAGCTGGTCGTGGTGGTCGAACCAGAGTCTCCGCCTCCGGCCGCCTGAATGGTCGATAGAAAGGTTTCGAGGTCCGTTTGGAATGTCTGATAGGTGGGGAGATTCGTTTGCAGCGTCGTTTGTTCGGTTGTAAGCGAATCCACCTTGGAATTCAGACGATCGGTGATGTGATTGATCATAAGCTCGATGCGCGCGAGCTTCGAAGCGGAGATGCTTGAGTCATCCTGGTAGTTCGTTAGCAGGTTGTCGTAAAAGGTGATGTCGTCGTTTGCGTTGCTGATTTGAGTCGTGACCCGGTCGATCGCATTTTGCACTCCCGTGACGAAGAAGTCGTAGCGATCGGATAGGGATTGTGTCTTATCAACGATACTGTCGTAGGTGTCGGTCGTGAAAAAATCCGTAGTGTTGGCGACGCCATCGTCGTACTTGGTTTTGAGGTTATCGAAGCGCGTTTGAAAGTGGGTTTGAAGCACGTCGACGTTGTCGGCGAGATTTGATCCAGAATCGCCACCGAAACCTCCGTGATGGCCAAAGCCTAGGCCGAGGCCAAATTCAACCAAGCCACCAAGTCCAAGATCGCCGAACTCTCCGCGATCGTCGCCGTGTGCCAGCGCCATCGTGCCGAGTATTAGCGTCAGAAAAATTGCCGTGAGTTTCGTTTTCACTTTCACTCCTCGTTGGTTCAACTGCGGTGGAGTCTGAGGTCGACCCGTCGCGCGCTCAGATCCAAACCGAATTTTGTGATACAGATTGGCGATTAATTCTTGGACCGAAAAAACTAGAATTGCGCCACGAATTTGCTATCAGCTTGCCGCGTTTGTAGTGCGACGTGCCAATCTGTCACCGGAACTTCAAGGCCCCGCTTGTTCGGATGCCGCGGCGAAAACTGCGGAATGCGGGCGTTCAACGCCAGATCGGAAGATAGGTAAGTTTATGTAAGTCGTGCGACGACGGTCAGATGGACCCACAGGGCTTAACTTTTCGCAACTCACACCTGTTTAGGCGTGGGAAAAGCCTTCGCATGGCCCTTGCGCACAGAGATTAGTCGTTCGGCCGCCGAGCAAGACGATGATCTTGCCAGCATATGCAAGTGCCTAGTAAGCTCCGCGATATTGTCGTTGCTGTCCCACAAATAACGGAACCTACGATGTCAATTTCATTGGTAAGTACGGACAGCCCGAAACGTCGTCGGCTAGCATCGAAAGTTTGGCGCGAGATTAAGCGACCGTTTGTCGCCAAACCGCGGCTCCCAAAATTGTATTCTTGCCTTCCGAATCTGAGGGGGCGAGCGCCAACCCTCGCGGATTTTAGCCCGATGCATGCGACCGTCGAGGCGGAAGCGGTTCCGTTGATTCATCAGCTTGTGCGTGAATCGCGCAACTATCCGGGCCCAATCATCGAGATTGGCACGCTGCTAGGAATTACGACGACAACTATGGCCCTAGCGAAAACGCCTGAGCAAAAAATCATCACCGTGGACTTGTACTGTTGGAATCCATGGGGCTTTACGCCGGAAATTCACGAAGCGCTAACCTCGCAGATTCTTAACTACGTTGTTCAAACGGGGCACGTCGAGCGTGTGCGGATGGACAAAGACGAGTTTTATCGCACATATCAAGGACCGGCGCCGTCCATGGTCTTTCTCGATGCGATGCATGACTACGAAAATACGAAACTGGATATTGAGTGGGCTCGCCGAGTTGGTGCCCACATCATCGCCGGTCACGATTACAGCGACGAGTTTCCCGGTGTGAAACGGATTGTGGACGAATGTGGCGGCCCGCGCCACTTGCGCTGCTCTGTCTGGGCACTCTAGCCCTGCGGCTTGCCGCCCATCTTACGTGCAGTGCGCTGTCGTACGCGCAGAGGAGTAGCTGCTAGGTTGTTCCGGCGGTTGGCCAGTTCCATGCCGCGGCCACAGACGGTTCTTCACGCACGCGCTTACGTCCCAAAGGACGCGAGATAAATTCCAAAACTATTTTGAATGTTGTTGACATCTATCATTTAGTCGACTAAATTTAGCGCATTAAACAATTCTCGCTTGCCGGAGGCATCGTTATGAGTGCTCCGAATCTTGGGCGCGTTCAGCTGAAGATTATGCAAATCCTGTGGAGTCGCGGGCGAGCGACGGCGCGCGACATCACAGATGCGCTTAACGAATCTGAGCCGATCGCGCACAGCACTGTTCAAACGCTCTTGCGAACGCTGAAAGACAAAGGATCGATTGATCATGAGGTCGACGGTCGGACGTTCGTATTTATACCGACCGCGAAAGAGGACAAATACAAACGGAATGCCGCGGTCGATCTGCTTCACCGTGTGTTTGGCGGCGATATGCCGAGCCTCGTGGCGCATCTGCTGAAAAGCGAGAAGCTATCCCAAAAGGAACTTAACGAACTTCGCGAGATGATCGACGAACGCGATAACAAGCGCTAACTTTTTGACCACATCTCTGTCACGGGTACGCGGTTGAAACGCAGGAGTTTCCCATGAACTGGCTGGAGCTGACGACGACGCTTCTGGATGGGGCTCGGTTCGCGACGGGCACGGCAGCAAATTGGTTGATTCAATCCACACTATTAATCGCGTGTGGATTGGCAGTCGGAAATTTATTTCGCCAGCGCGGTTCGGCAGTGCAGTCGGCGATTTACCGCACGACGCTGTTGGCGACGCTTCTGTGCCCACTAGCAACGACCGCCCTTTCATTGCTCGGCGTAACTGGGTGGTCGCTTACCATGCCGGCCGCATATTCGGTGGCGGTGCTACCGACTGAGGTCAAATACAGCCCTCAAGTAGCCTCTCTTCCAAATTCATCGAATTCAGTTCCCGCAAACAGGGCTCCCGATCCGCAAGCATTAGATTCGGCCTGCTCATTCGTTGCAGCGGGTGATCTTGAGAAATCGAGAGAGGGTGCTCCGGCGACAGTTGCCGCATCTGCACCGCGGCCTGCATTAAACGCTGCGACATCTAACGCGAAGTCGCCCGGGCCACTTTCGCCGTCGCTCTTCGAACTGCAGGGATTCGCAATCGAGGCATCGCTCGTCGCGGCACTCTGGACCGTTGTGAGCATCGGATTGTTGTTGCGAATTGGGCTGTCGTGGTTGCAACTCCACCGGCTACGTGGCGGAGCGCAGATCGCCGATGCGAAAACGGTCAACACGTGTCATCAGCTTGCTGCCACGTTGGGAGTTTTCCCACCGGACGTAATGCGCACTCCGTATTTGCCGAGCCCCTGCTTGGCGGGCCTGCGGCGACCAGCAGTGTTGTTGCCCGAGGCGGATTTGAATTTGCCAATTCGCGACGTGCTGGTCCATGAGCTCGCACATTTGTTGCGGCAAGACTGCTTTTGGAACCTCGTTCGGCAAGCGGCAACGGCGCTTTTGTTCTTTCAGCCGCTCATGTGGAAGCTTTCGCGTCGCCTCGCGACAACGGCAGAGGAAGTCTGCGACGACTATGTCGTGCAATTCGGCGGCGACCGCCGGGAGTACGCACATCGCTTGGTAGATATCGCAACATTGTCCGTGGTTCCGCTCTCAAGTGCCGGCGTGGGAATAGTTTCGATTCGATCGATGCTTGGATCACGCGTCGCCCGCATCTTGGATACCTCGCGATCCCTTTCTACGCGGATCGGCAATTTCGCGTTGGCACTCGTACTTGTCGCTGGACTCGGTGCCACGTTGCTGGTCGGGTTCGTGGGTCTGAATTCGGCTCCGCACGCCGCCGCCGCTACAGAAAACGCAAAGACCGAGGACAAACCGGCTAAGACCTCGAGCGGTTCCGGACAGGGCAATTCGGAATCGGAGGCAGCGGATGCGGATGACCTCGTAACCGTTCGCGGTCGCGTCGTCGATCCGACGGGAAAACCGGTTGCCGGGGCGGACGTTGACGTTTTGCGTTGGTACTGGAATCTCGGCACGCCTGAGCCTCTGGCAGTCACGAAGGCCGACGAAAACGGCCGATTCTCGGTTGCCTATCGCAAATCACAGTACTTCGAGAGCAGCGGCCGACCCGGCCAGTGGCGGGAAGCCACGATCGCCGCGTTCGGCGAGGGTTTCGGAGTGGGCTGGGTGACTTATGACAAAATCGCGCCTGGCAAAGAGGCGACGATCAAGCTTGCCGTGGACGACGCTCCGATCGAAGGTCGCATTCTCGATCTCGAAGGAAAGCCGGTGGCCGGCGCGACCATTAAAGTCGACTACCTTAACACGCCCAAAGGCGGCGACTTGAGCGAATGGCTGAAGGCCGTGCGCGAAGGGCAATCCATTCCCGCCGCCGCCAGACTGTTCTCCGATTCGGCTCCGTTAGTTTCGGCGGGAAGATGGACGGGGATTAAGACAGACGGCGATGGCCGTTTTCGACTGACAGGCATCGGTCGCGAGCGTCAGCTTAACATTGTGGTCGAAGGGCCGACGATCGTCACGCAGGAGTTGTCTGTGGTGACGCGCGACATGCCACCACTATGGCAGTTGACGTTTGATTTCCCAGGAGCCCTGCAGCGGACAAACTTCGGCGCGAAGTTCGACTACACAGCGGCCTTGTCGCGACCGATCGAAGGCGTGATCCGCGACGCGAAAACGGGCAAGCCTCTTGCCGGCGCGGAAGTCTGGAGCAGCCGATTTGCTGGCGAAACGCTTCACGGTGTTACGACCATTAAAACGAAGTCGGATGCCGACGGACATTACGTTTTAAATGGCATGCCGAAGGGAAAAGGGAACGAAGTCTTTGTCGTACCGACGGACCTGCCGTACTTCACTGCAGTATTCGAAATTCCAGATCCCGATGGGATCGACCCTGTTCCATTTGATATCCGGCTTCATCGTGGCGTGTGGGTGTCAGGAAAAGTAATTGATGAACGCACCAAACGCGGCGTGCCGGCAGCGGTGCACTACATCGTTCGGCCGGATAATCCACTCGCAAATTTACCCGAATTCGAATACGGCGCGCACGAAATGCATGTCCAGGATCGTTTTCGCACGAAACCCGATGGCAGTTATCGTGTGGTGGCATTGCCGGGTCGCGGCATCATAGGTGTGAAGACGGTCGATGGCGCGTATCCGAGCGGCCAAGGACTAGCGACGATCACCGGAATCATCAATCGCGACGCGTATAACAAATACGATGGTGTTTTTGCGCCGTCCAAAAAGGGTTCGACTGCTTACAAGGAAGTTGAGACGAAAGTTGACGACGACTCGACGGCGTGCGACTTCGCATTGTCGCATGGCAAGGAAGTGACGGTGCGTGCCGTCGATGCAAACGGAGCGCTCGTCGCCGATTGCAGCGTTACTGGCTGTGCGGCGGTGGACCAACTAGCCGAACGAAAATCCAGCGGAGAATTCACCGTTACCGCGATGGGAGACGGCGAAGAACGGACATTGTTGATTCATCAGCAAGCACGCCATATCGGAAAGGGACTTCGCATTAAGGCGGCTGATTGCGCAAAGGGGCCGATCGAGGTTCGGTTGGAGCCTTGTGGCACGGTCACTGGCCAGCTGGTCAACGGAGACGATCCCGCGCAAGGCGTAAATCTACGAATCGACGTAAGCGGCGACGGCGACTACGGGAAGCAATTGAACGCCACGACGACAGACGCCGATGGCCGATTTAGGTACGATGGTTTCTTGCCCGGCCTGGCGTACGACATTATCGGAGAGGGCCCGAAGGTCGAGTTTGTGTCTGTGACCGAGAAGCTTGATTTGAAGCCGGGGGAAACGGTTGATATTGGGACGATCGACATCAAAAGCAAAGAGCGTCCCGAGATGAAGCGGACGCCCGCTGCCGATGAAATGAAAAAATCGGCGGATACGGAGTCGACCGATGTGAAGCAAGGGGCCCAAGCTCTATCGCCGGCGAAAGAAAGTGCACCGGCCAGTGGATTGAACAAGCCTGCTAACATCGCCGCAACGCTCAGAACGGCCCAAGTTGTTTCTACGGAAGGTAAAGCGATTGCGGGTGCAAAAGTTTATCTGATCGAATGGAGCTCGCGTGGTGAGCAACCTGCGCCACGACTTATGGCAACCTCGAACGGCAAAGGTTTAGTTGAATTCAGTTTGCCCGAGGTGAATCGCAACACCGTTGAAGCGACGGAGCGGATGAAGTCGCAGCAGATCGTCGTGGTGGCAAATGGTTACGGGATGGCGTATCTAACGCCCGGTGATTTGCAACCGCTAAGTGGGCTCGGTGCGGTCGCGAACCTCATCGCCGGCGGTTCGAGTGCTGCCACGATTGGTCTTTCCAAAGAGGTGCCCCTAAAGGGCCGAATTATGACGATCGACGGGCGGCGCGTCGCAAACGCTCGAATTTCTATTCGCCGCATTAGCAACGACAAACTTGGGGTAGAAGAATCGTGGCGCCGCGATCTTGCGGCACGGGGGCGGGAAAAGTCGGAAATTGACTGGCGTGTGCGGCTCGACGCCATTGCTAATTTGTTCTTCCCACCGCAACTATCGAGCGCGGCACCGACGGCGAAAACGGGCGACGACGGTTGGTTCGAACTGCGCGGCGTAAGCGGCGACCGAATTTTGCAGCTTCTCGTCGAAGGCGATGGCGTCGAATCGGCGCTTATTTATGCTCGGACGAGTGCTGGTGAAACGCTTACTCTCAAGCCAACGCCAGGCTATGGGAATGAACCAGACAAAATATACGGTATGGGATTCACGCACATCCTCGGATACTCGAAGCCTGTTGAAGGCCGGGTAGTAGATATTGATACCCAGCAGCCGATGGCCGGCGCCATTGTGCGAGCCTTCGAAGTGCATGGGGTGCGGATGTACTCCAGTCGCGATCGACAGCATTTTGTTGCTGTGACAGATTCCGACGGCCACTTTCGGATCACCGGCCTGCCAACTGGCGACGATAACTCGTTGGTGGCGTTCACAACAGGAGACGAGCCGTACGTCCCTTCTGGCGCGAACATGAACACCGACGTGCCGGAGGCCACCGCGCACCAAGATTTTCAATTGAAACGAGGTGTGTGGGCTGAAGGGCGAGCGTACGACGCAACGACGAATAAGCCGCTTACAGGCCAAGTGGAGTACTTCGTCTCACGAAACCCTGAGTTGGAAAAGGCCATCCCCGGCCTGCGCCACGCGTACATGGACGAAAGTTATTACACCGATGCTGACGGTAGGTTTCGCGTGCCGGTAGTTGCGGCCAGCGGCATCCTGGCGTTCCGCTATGCGTCTTCGGATGGCGGCAATTTGGGCAGCTACACGCGTGGCATGGGTAAAGAACAAATCACAGGTGCGAAGCAGATCGACAACTTTTCCATGTTTGAAACGCTTCCCACTTATTTGATGCCCGACAACTATTCGGCTGTGGCAGAGATTGCGCCAAAGCCGGGCGACAAAGTGGTGGAAGTCAACTTCGCGCTTTCTAACGGCAAGCCGATTACGGTCCACGTTGTAGATGATGAAGGGCACCACATAGCGAGTGGGCTGCAATTCTACGGTCAGACGGAGATGTCTGGGTGGGATGCTGCCGAGGGCGATAATTGCCAGGCCAAATCGCTTAGACCGAATGAAAAACGCGATCTGTTTTTCTACTTGCGAGCTCGCAATTTGGTAGGCGTTACAACGGTCGAAGCGCAGACAAAAGATCCCGTCACGGTGAAACTGACTACTGGCGGCGGAATCCGCGGCCGGCTCGTGAATTCAGACGGTGAACCAGTTGGCGACGTTACGCTATCGCCCAATATCCGCGAAGCAAACAGCGCGAGCTGGCCGCCGTCGCCAGACTTGTACTTCAACCCGGGCCGACTTCCGGTCGGCAAAGACGGTCGATTTGCAATCGAGGGCCTCATTACGGGAAAGAAATATCCAGCTTCTGTACTCGCGGAGCGCAAACTAAACGGGAACATGTCTTTGATGACGATCGGTACCGTCTTTGAGGATGTGACGGTCGAGGCTGGGAAGACGATCGACTTAGGCGATGTAGTTGTCGCCGACAAAAAGATGGAAACCAAAAAATCGGAGCAGGACACCAAGTCATCGACTCCGGCCGCAAAGACTTCGGCCACCGATGATGAGCACGCCGACGATAAGCACGCCGAGATCCGCGGCCGCGTGCTTGGCCCCAATGGCAAGCCGGACGCCGGGGCGCAAATTGCCGTAATCGCCACTTCGTCGCGCGTGGGGCGCGGAGGTGATTTCGATTCAGGCGACGTAGTAATCGCCGAAACCACATCGAATGCCGCTGGTGAATACGAACTTGCAATTCACGGTTTGTCGTCGAAGTCGCACCGAAGTGCAGCGATCGTCGCCAGTGCGGAAGGCGCCGGAATAGCTTGGCAATCGCTGGATCCGGACGCCCGAGACGTTGCCGCCGAGTTTGATTTAAAGCCTGAAGAGACGATTCGCGGCCGCCTGACCGATATTGAGGGCAAGCCAGTCGCAGGCGTTCGAATGAGCATCAATAATGTCGCCCCGAAAGTCGAAGGCGGACTGTTTACCAACGGACTAGGGTTTGAAGGCAAGCAATCGCCAGCCGCGTGGCCAACCATCATGGCCTCGGACGACGCCGGCAAGTTTGAGATTCACGATATTGCTGCCTCGTACGGCGTGCTGATTACGATCGCTGGAGATGATCGAATCGCACCGCAAACGGTGGCTCTCAACACGGGCATTTCCGACCGGCGCGACGAGCGTGACGGCACCTATCGGCCGCAAGTCGTGAAGAACCTGCAACCGGGCGAGGAAGCGGTGATTCCGCTCGCGCCCTCACAGGTCTTCGAAGGCGAAGTTACCTATGCAGATACGGGCAAGCCCGCGCCGAATGCTCGGCTTACGATTTGGTCGAGCCAGCAGAAATATGGTTCTATGATGTCGCTCGCCGGGACGGCGGACGCCGCGGGTCACTATCAAATCAGCGCCTATCCCGGAATTCGTTTTGGTCTTACGGCTTACCCACCAGATGGCGTCGAATACCTAACGCGTCAACTTCCGCCCGTCGACTGGGAAGGGGGGTCGGCGCATAAGCAAGTTTCCGTCCAACTCCCGCGCGGCGTGATGGTACACGGCAAGGTCGTCGACGCCGCAAGTGGCGCCGCGGTGCCCGGCGCGACCGTTCAGTACATTCCGGAAGCAGCCAATAATCCGAATGCGAAAGAGGATATTCTCACAGGCTGGGAGGGCATCCAAGTGGCGAATGACAACGGCGAGTTTCAGATCGTCGTGCTGCCCGGGCCAGGGCGACTGCTGTTCCAAGGTGCTAAGGCCGATTTCATACTGCGCGAAACCTCGAAGGAAGAGTTGCTGCGCGGCCGGCCGGGCGGTCAGCGTGTTTACGCTCATGCGATTGAGCGGATTGCACCGCAGCCGGATTCAGATCCCCTCGAGATGGCCGTCAAGCTCGAACGCGGCGCCACCGTTGACGGAACCTTGGTAGACGACAAAGGCCGACCAGCTGATGCGATTCTTATTTTCCGCCTCAATATATCTCCGAGGGAGTTGTCTTGGCGGGGCGACGCATCCGTCGCCGTCCATGCTGGCCGTTTTACTCTCGCCGGGCTCGCGCCGCACGAGACGTATAAAGTCTACTTTCTTGATGCGAAGCATCGCACCGGTGCGACCGCGGTTATCAGTGCGGATGATAAATCGCCACGAATTACGTTAACCCCTTGCGCCAAGGCAAAAGCGCGGTTTGTGAACGATAAAAACCATCCGGTTTCGGGCTTCCGGCCCTCGATCCAAATGGTCGTCACACCAGGAACTGATCCGTACGACTTCGCAGCGGCACGCAGTGGTGATCCTGCAGCCGATGCGGACTATGTCACGAATATCGACCGCACCAATTACCCGTTCAATAGCACGCCGACCGACGCCGATGGTCAATTCACATTCCCCGCGCTCATTTCCGGCGCGACGTATCGCATTCCGCTTCAAGACAAAGACGGTGCCAGGAACACGAGAGAGTTCACGGTAGACGGCCCCGACGAAATCGATTTAGGCGACCTGGTCGTAAACGGCAATGACTAATTGGGCCCGTTCCCATGTCTAACAAATCTCCGGTGCCGACTGCCGACGATCCGTGGGCACCTTACACGCCTGACCGCGATAACCCGTGGAACCGAGAGCGCGTTGTCCATCTGCACCGACGGGCCGCCTTTGCGGCAACGTGGGAAGAGCAAGAGCGCGATTTGAAAGGCGGGCCGCAACAGGCGGTCGATCGCTTAATCAATCCAAAGAGTTCTGCGCTCAAAGAGCCCGAACGTGAGTTCGAGACGCTGGCACGCACGATCGGCGATGCGGCGATGGTTTCGGGCAGCCCAGCGCGACTGAAGGCATGGTGGATCTATCGCATGCTGTACTCGCCAGACCCGCTTGGCGAGCGGCTAACGCTGATGTGGCACAATCACTTTGCGACGAGCAATCGCAAGGTCGACGACTTGGTGTTGATGCGGGAACAGAATGATATTTTTCGGAAATTCGCCCGCGCACCCTTTGGTGAACTTCTGCAAGCCGTGCTCAAGCATCCGGCAATGCTCGTGTGGCTCGATGCGGACGCAAATCGAAAGAGGAAGCCCAACGAAAACCTGGCCCGCGAAACGCTGGAATTGTTCACGCTCGGGGTCGGAAACTACACAGAGAATGATGTGCAGTCGGCCGCGCGAGCGTTCACGGGATGGGGTGTTGCGGACGGGAAATTCACATCCCGCGAAACGCGTCATGATACGAGCGAAAAAACGCTGCTTGGGAAGACTGGCAACTTGAATGGCGATGATTTGGTGGCGGCGATTCTCGAGCATCCGGCAACGGCGAAACGACTCGCCTGGCGAATTTGTCGCACATTCTTGGGGGAGTCGCCTGTCGGTGACCGCAACCAAACTGCGCTCGCAAATGGCTTGCGAGCGAAGAATCTCGACGTCGGTTGGGCCGTTGAAACGGTTCTCCGTTCGCAACTGTTCTTTAGCCAGCAGTCGCTTCGCAATCGAATCGATGGGCCCGTCGAATGGGCGATTGGAATGTTGCACTCGATGGAGCAAACGAATCCGCCCCCAAGCACGCTGTTATTAGCGGAATGGACGACAAAAATGGGACAGGATTTGTTCTATCCGCCCAACGTTGGCGGCTGGCCGGAAGGGCGCGCGTGGCTCAGCTCGCAGTCGGTGGTCGCTCGTGCCAAATTCGGCGCCGCGTTGGTCGAAGGTCGGTTGTGGTATCCACCGCTCACTCCCGACTTACACAAACTTGTGCGAAGGCATCGCAATTCGGACGCCCTGCATGATTCTGTCTCGTGGTTTATGGAGTTGCTTTGGGGCGAGTCGAATCGCGATACAGTCGATGAAATCGTTGACGCCGTCGTCTCGAAGCCGGACGGTGACAAGCTTGGCACGGCCGTCGCGATCCTGTTGGCTCGCCCGGAAAGTCAGCTCAGTTGATAAGGAGCCTTGTTATGTTAAGTCGTCGCGATTTTCTGCATCGCACTTCCCTAATTTCATTGGCCCCGCTCGTTCCGTCATTGCTCGGCCGAATCGCGAACGCTGCGAGCCCCGATGCCGATGCAAAAGTGCTCGTCGTGGTCCAGCTCGAAGGTGGTAACGACGGCATCAACACGGTGGTGCCGTTTGCGGATGACGCTTACGCGCGAAATCGTAGCGCGCTCCGTTTGGACAGCGAAAAGCTCCACAGATTGAACGACCAGGTGGGCCTTCATCCGCAAATGAAGGCGGCGAAGGAGTTGTTCGACGATGGGCGGTTCACGATCGTGCAAGGAGTCGGTTATCCGAATCCAAATCGCTCGCACTTCGAAAGCATGCGAATTTGGCAAACAGCGAGGCTCGATGCGGAAGACCGTGGGGGCTACGGTTGGATCGGTCGGGCGCTCGACGCGGACCGGGCACGGCTTGCTCCCGGCCAAGCAGGGGCCATTTACGTCGGTTCGGAACAGCCACCTGTGGCGCTTTGGGGGCGGCGTTCCGAAGCGGCGGCGGTTTCAAATATTAGCGATGTCTCGATACCATATTCTGTCCAGAAACTGATTCCGACCTCGTCACCCACAGTGGCGAGCGAAGCCCCGGCCGAAAACTTGCAACTGTTCACCACTCGTCAGGTTTTGTCGGCGTATGCAGCTGCCGGCCAGTTGCAGCGAGATCTTCGATCAAGTCGCGCTTCAACGTTGAAGTATCCAGACACGCAACTTGCCGAACACCTGAAAATTGTCTCGCAGCTCATCCAAAGTGGCTCGAGCGCGCGTGTTTTTTACACTTCGCAGGGCGGCTACGATACCCACGCCGCTCAGCTGCAGACCCACGGCGGGCTGTTAAGGGACTTTTCTGAGGCCGTGAAATCGTTCTTGGACGATCTGAAAGCGAACGGTTTAGAAGATCGCGTGATGCTTCTTGCCTTCAGCGAATTCGGTCGGCGTGTTAAAGAAAATGATTCCCAAGGGACCGACCACGGTGCAGCCGGCCCAGTGTTTCTTGCCGGCCACAAAACGGCTAGTGGGTTGGTCGGTTCGACGCCGAACCTGAGCGATCTCGAAGACGGCGACATCAAAATGTCGATCGATCTTCGGCGGGTTTACGCTGCGATCCTCGAGGACTGGTTGCACGTCGACTCAGTGAGCATTCTCGGCGATCGATTCGAAAAATGTTCACTCGTGCGCGCTTAACTCACGCGGTTCAAGTCAACGTAATTAACAGGTCACCTGTTTCGACTTGCATGCCGGCGACTACGTGCACCTCTGCGACCTCTCCATCTCGTTCCGCACTGATGGTTGCTTCCATTTTCATCGCTTCGAGCATGGCCAGCTTCTGCCCTACGACGACCGGATCGCCCGGCTTCACCGCGACCATGATCACCAGGCCAGGGAACATTGCGCCGATTTGCTTCGGATTTTTCGGGTCTGCCTTAAGGCGTCCGACCGCGACACTTTGCAGGGAGGCATCTACGACTGTTACTTCGCGCGGCTGACCATTGAGCTCGAAGAATACGCCTCGTGTACCGTCTGGGTGGGCTTCGCCGACGGTGAGGAACCTGATGATTAGAGTTTTGCCGGGCTCGATGTCGACGGCGGTCTCCTCGCCAGGAAGCATCCCATAGAAGAACACTGGCGTCGGGAGCACACTGACATCGGAAAACTGCCGTTGGTGTTCGGTTAGTTGCTCAAACACTTGCGGGTACATCAGGTAGGAAACGACGTCCTGATCGGTCACCTCTCCCTCGACCATCTTGGCGACTTTGGCCCGCGTGTCGGCGAGATCGGCTGGCGGGATGCTTTCGCCTGGGCGACCTTTCAGTGGCTTTTCGCCGCGCAGAATTCGGTCGCGTACGGCGGGAGGGAAGCCGCCTTCGACTTGTCCCATGCGACCGGCCAAGAGGTCGAGCACCGATTTGGGGAAAGCAAGCTCGCGGTCGCCTTTCATTATGTCGGCACAGGTTAATTCGTTGGCAACCAGGAACAGCGCCATATCTCCCACGGCTTTTGAAGTGGGGGTTACCTTCACGATGTCGCCGAGCAGCTGATTGCAATCTGCATAGATGCGGCACACTTCGGGCCAGCGCGACGACAATCCCAGAGCC
>Ga0206917_1023_pt1 | contig 48938 bp, 30 predicted proteins | sample Alteio_BWOrgHeat_68_FD_152931 | JGI IMG/M metagenome (GOLD analysis project Ga0206917, IMG submission 152931) | Enriched cells from forest soil in Barre Woods Harvard Forest LTER site, Petersham, Massachusetts, United States -... | ecosystem: Environmental > Terrestrial > Soil > Temperate forest >...
AGCAAGTCCCCAGGCTTCGGCGGATAGGCGGCGATTTTTACTGGTTCGCAGTTCGGTTTCCACACCACAAGCGCGGCGAGGTCCCAGTCCTGATCCACCTTGAGCGGCGTGGCATGCGAGTGGAAGCCATCCGGAAAGACGACATCCACCATACCGGCTGCGTCTCGAACGACGTGCCAATTGGTAACGACTAATCCGCGATTCTCATGAACACCCACGAGCGTGCCGCTGCCGAAAGCGGTGGCGCCATCTTCAGGCACAATGATTCGGGCCACCGATGCGTGCGGAGTGACATCGCCCGGGAGCGAATCGTAAATTGGCGGATGACTTTCGCCGAGCAACGACGAAAACAGCGAAGCCTGGGCCGGCACGCTCAATGCGGCCGCAATGCAGCACGCCCACAGCACTCGTCGAAGCACGAAGGCCATCGTCGGAAACCGATCGGCGATAGATTGATTCAGATGGGAGCCCGCAGCGCGAGCGAGGGGCGAAGCGCACGACCCTTGCTTGCGCTGCGGGCTCCGAAAGTGGTTGTTAGTTAAGCGCCGGCGTCAACTTACGCGCGGTCGCCAGTTTGTATGACGATCTCGCTCATTATCGAGAATCATCTGCAGCAACCGCTTGCGAAGTCGATTACGCTCGACTTCGCGGTCGCTGGCGAGCGCGATTCCGACGTCACGGCCGCGGATCTCGGGGCGACTAAGTCGCATCGACATCGTCGCGACTCTCGCCGTCGCAAGGCGTGGAAATAGTTTGACAGAACTTTTGGGTGTACTAAGTTTTTTGCTGCGAAGCATGGGGGTCTCCTTCGCTATGCTGCGATGGGCCGGCCACCCTTCAAATCCTCGTCTCTCGGCGGAAAGTTGCAGCCGGCGTTGTAACAATCTTTAAGCCTCTGCAATTCGGCACGGAAGGCGCGCTCGGCTAACTTGGTGAGCGTCAGCCGGAGAGGAAAGCCGCCCAGGTGGGCAACTGCGTCTCGGGCTTCCTCCAGTAAATCCTGCGGCACGTACAAGGTTGCACGAACCTTGGGCGATGCGGCGGGGAATTCACCAGACATGGTTGGCTCTCCACGTTCGAACAAGCGTGGGAAGGTACGGCAGGCAAGTGGTGGGAGACGTCCTTGCCAGAGAGGGCCGGGCCATCGTGGCCCGGTACGGTGCACTGCCGACCAGCTCGCAGAATCTCGGTCAGCAAATGCGTGGGCCAACGTTCGCGGGAAGCTGTCGCAACTTCAACAGGCGTCCGGCGGCACTTCGGCCTATTGGTTTCATCGACCAATGTTTCACGGAGGATCAAACGTCTGACGTTTCGCGGCAAGAAAGCCGCGATTGGAATAAGCGGTCGGGCACGCAGCATTGCCGTGGCCGTTACCAGTTACCAAGCGGACTTAGCAACTACGGCTCGCATGATCGAGAATCGCGGCAATAATGCCTTCACTCGTATAGCTTTTGGCGACGACGGCGGCCGGATAGCCGGCTTCTGCCAGCACTTCGGCCGTAAGCGGACTAATCGCCGCGAGCTTAGTTTTGCTCAGCGCGTTGCCAAAGAGGCTCACGAGGCTGCGCGCGATTGCGGAACTTGTGACGGTTGTGAAGTCGATTTTGCCAGCTGCCAATGCTGCGATGATTGCCTCGTCGGCGTCGCTAACGTCGCGGCTTTCATAGACAACTACTTGCTCGATACTCGCACCGGCCGCAGAAAGCATCTCGCTCAGCACTTCGCGGCCGCGGCTGGCTCGAAGAAGCAACACTCGCTTGCCTTTGGCTTGTGGCCCTAACGCTTCGGCCAACGCTTCTGCTCGATATTCGTCCGGTTGAATGTCCGCTACGAGATGAAACTCGGCGAGAGCTTCCGCCGTCGCCGGGCCAATTGCGGCGAGTCGCGCGCTTGCCAAGCGCCGAGCATCAAATCCGCGCGCGAGCAATCGCTGCATGAAAAAATGAACGCCGTTGCCGCTTGAGAAGACGAGCCAGTCGAACTCGCGAAGGCGATCTATCGCAGCGTCTACTTTCGACCAATCGTCCGGCGGTGCGATTTCAATTGCCGGTTGGTACAAGACGTCCGCACCAAGACTGCGAAGTCTCGTGGCTAAATCATCTGCCTGGTGCTCGGGACGAGTCACGAGAATGGTTATCCCGAATAGCGGCCGCGTGTTGAACCAATTTGTAGCGCGATACTCGCCGGCGACTTCGCCCACAATTACCACTGCCGGCGGCCGTAGCTTCTGTTGGGACAGCACATGCGGCAACTCGCCCAGCGAGGTGCAAATCGTTTGCTGGTCTGGAAGCGATGCCCGCCGCACAATCGCCACCGGCGTTTTGGGCGACTTGCCGTGCGCGACAAGAGTACGGCTCCAAGTCGGGGCGGTTGTAATGCCCATGTAAAAGACGAGCGTGCCGGGAAACTTTGCGATGGACTCGTAATCGAGCGCTTCAGACGCCAGTTTTTGATCCTGCTCCTGCCCCGTAATGAACGCGACGCACGACGCCGAATCCCGATCTGTCAGCGGAATGCCCGCATAGCTGCTTGCTGCCGACGCAGCCGTCACGCCGGGGACAATTTCGTATGGAATATCGGCAGCTTCCAACGCTGCGATTTCTTCCGCCAATCGGGCGAAAACGGCTGGGTCGCCACCCTTCAAACGCACCACGTTTCGGCCGTCGGAGGCAGTCTGTACCATCGACTCGCAAATTTCGGTCTGAGACAGGAGACGACCATGGCCGTGACGGCCTAAACAAATGAGCTCCGCACTTGGCTGCACATGCGACAGCAATTCAGGCGAAGCAAGGTAGTCGTACAACACGACGTCCGCCAAACTCAAGCACTCGGCGCCGCGCAGCGTCAACAGTCCAGGGTCACCGGGACCTGCTCCGACAAGATAGACTATGCCGAGTTTTTTACTCATGACGCCTCGCGCCGAACTACTTTGGACCTTTTAACTTACGTTAATCCATTACTTTGTGCGAAGAAAGGCACGTGGTAGAATGGAGTCGTCGCAGGGGGATGCGACCTTCAAGGGGCCAAGCGGAATGTCAGGACAGCAGCCATCACGATCGAGCCGTACGTTTTTACCGCCGATCACGGCGGCCGTGCGCCAGCGGTTGCAGGCTGTTTTCGAGCACGGACAGCGCTCCGCCGAAAAGGCCGACTACGATTACGCGTACGACCTGTTCACGCAATGTCTGGTCGAAGATCCCGCCAATCTGATTTATCTGCAACACTTCCTGGGAAATCTCGCCCAGAAGTACGGCAACAATAAGAAGGGCGCTCGCTTCGCCGCGCTAAAAAGCAAGGGCTCGCGAATGTCGCTGAACAAGGCTGCCAGCAAGGGACAGTGGCGCGAAGCATTCACTGCGGCCTGCGAGGCACTGAAACCGAATCCTTGGGAAACGTCTACGCTTCTGGATGTCGCCGACGCCTACGAGCAAATCGGAAGCGATGAATGCCAGCTCTTCATTCTTCGATGGGCGCTCGATGCGACGCCGAAAGATGTGACCGTCAACCGTAAGGCGGCGGAAATACTCTCACGACTTGGCCAGTTCGATCAGGCAATCAGCTGCTGGCGACGCGTCGAGCAAGCCAAGCCCGGCGACGAAGAAGCCGGCAAAGCGATTTCAAAACTGAGCGTGGAGCAGACGATTCAAAAAGGAGGCTACAACCAGGAGCTTCTTCAAGGGACGGCGGCCGAATTCGAAGAACGCGAGGCCGCCGTGCGCGATCGGGTTACCCAAAGTCGCTCGGAGTCAGCAAAAGCGACGGCAAAGATCGAGTCCGATAAAGCGGCAAGCGGACGAGAAAAGGAGCTCCTCGCAGCCATCGAGAGTCAGCCCTCCGTAGTCGCCAACTACTTGGAGCTGGCCGACGTCTTCAATGCTCAGAATCGATTGCGCGAGGCGTCGGATATCCTGACGCGGGCCCTCGCCGTGAGTGGTGGCGGTGATTTGTTCGTTCGCGAGAAATTGGAAGACGCGCACGTGCGGCGTGCTCAAAGTCAGGTTGCAGTCGCGCAAAAACGTGCCGAGCAGGATAAGTCCGAAGAATCGAACGAGCTCGCCAAGCGAATGGCGGCGCAAGCCAATCAAGCGGAGTTAGAGGTTTACGCCGCCCGCGCCGCGCGCAATCCCGGTAATTCGATTCTGCAATATGAGTTAGGGCTCCGCTGCAAGAAGGCGGGTAAATTCAAAGAGGCGATCCAAGCGTTTCAAGCAGCTCGCGATGAAAGCCGGCAAAAAGCGATGGTGCAGCTTCACCTGGGCGAGTCTTTTCAGCACATTCGGCAGTTCAAGCTCGCGCTTTCGAGCTATGAGGCGGCCCTTCAAGCGGCCGATGACTTCCAGACAGACACCAAAAAACTCGCACTTTACCGGGCCGGCGTATTGGCAGCCGAATTGGATGACCGCGAGAAAGCGGAAAAATACCTTACCCAGCTCGCCGGAATGGATTTCGGTTACCGCGACGTGGCCGAACGGCTAGACAAGCTGGCCGAGTTACGCGATAGTGTGTGATTCCTAGTTTTCCACGTTTTCAGTTTATCGCACCTCGCCATGCCCAATACAGCCAGTGCCAAGAAGCGCATGCGGCAGGATTCGGTCCGCCGCCTTCGTAACCGCGCCACGAAGTCCACTCTCCGGTCGCAATTGAAAAAGGTTCGCGCGGCCATCGCCGACAAGAAGCTCGACGAGAGCCAAGCCGAGTTCAAGACGCTCGTGAAGAAGCTCGATCGGGCCGCAACCGCGAACGTTATCCACGCGAATGCCGCCGCCCGCACGAAGTCGCGCCTCTCGGCTGCGATCAAGGCGCTCAAAACCAAGTAGCTGCTGACGACGGCGAATTTTCGCGGTCGTAATCGCTTTCGGCGCTACCACTCAATTTTCTGCGCGTCGAATATCGGACCTTCGACACAAGTTCGCTTGTAGTCCCACCCGCCGTCCGGCTGGCGCACTTTCGTCACGCAGCTAAAGCAGATGCCGACGCCACAGGCCATAGGCGTTTCAAGGGAAACGAAGCATCCAGTGTTGTTTCGCCCGCACAGTTCGGCGACCGCGTGCATCATGGCTTCGGGACCGCAGCACATTACGACGCAGTCGGAGCCGGCGGTTTCATCGAGCAGATCTCTCAATACTTCGGTCACGAAACCGCGACGCCCGACAGAGCCATCGTCACTCGCAAGTCGAACGTCGATTCCAGCGGATTCGAAGTCCGGCACACCGGCTAAGTAATCCGCCGTTCGCACGCCATAGCAGAGCGTGATTTGGGCAGCGTGTGAGCCGACGCGCGCCGGTTGGCCGTATCGGCGTTGCCCAGAGAACTCCTTGCCGAGCGCCAGAAATGGCGTCTGCCCGATGCCGCCGGCGACCATGATCAGGTGCTTTGTGGTAATCGCCGGAAATCCGTTTCCCAACGGCCCCCAAACATCGAGCTCGTCACCCGCGGTCAGCTCAACGAGTCGACTCGTCATTTTGCCCAACCGTAAATAAACCACATCGATCATCGATAGCTCGCCGCTTGCATCGTCGACCGTGTCGTACAAGGCGAGCGGCCGCCCCAGCAACGGGTCATTCATGCCGGCTATCCGCAGCATGAGAAACTGCCCCGGCAGGATTCGACGTGCGATCTCCGGGCAGAAAAATCGGATCCGATACGTGTCGCGCGCCAGCCGCACGTTTTCGACGACTCTGACTCTCGCCTGACCGGCACGGTCGGCATAGTAGTCGGCATGGAGCGGGTTACGATCGATCATTTCGGTCTTCGACAAAGGGCGCTTCTAGGAGGGCTGCCGAAGATTCTGCCACATAAAACGCGGCGATCACAGTGTCAAAACGAGATCAATCGAGCGGCAATTAGCCGCCGATCACGGTGCGCTTGTCCGCCGGTGCTCTCACCGGCGCAGGCTTACCCTTTTTTGCCTTTGATTCGCCGCTGGTATGCGGGCGTGGCTCGGGGCGAGATTTGTCACCGCCACCGGCCACCACTTTCTGCAAAGCTTGGATCTCTAACTTCGTCAAAGGACGCACGGCGCCCGTCGGCAATTCGCCCAAACGCACTGGACCCACCGCGACCCGTTTCAGCCGTTGCACTTTATGACCGACTCGCGCTAACAGCCGGCGAACTTCTCGGTTGCGGCCTTCGTCGAGAATCATTTCCAAAATCGTCGACTGCTTGCGTGGGCTCTTAATCCGCACATGCTTCACTTTCGCAAAACCTTCCGCCAAATGTACGCCGCGCTGCAGCTTGGAAATAACCTCCGGCGCCACATGGCCTGCCACCTGCACGTGGTAGACCTTCTCAACTCCATGCCGCGGGTGCGTCAAGCCGTTCGCAAGTTCACCGTCATTGGTGACTAGAATGAGCCCTTCCGATTCCATATCGAGTCTGCCAACGCAGAATGTCCGCGAAGTATTCGGAGGCAGTAAGTCGGTGACCCGCTGACGGCCTGCCGGATCTCGCGCGGTGCACACGATCCCAGTCGGTTTATTCACGGCAAAGTATATCGGCTTCGGACGACCAAGCGGCTCGCCGTCGACTCGCACCTCTTGCTCCATCAGATCAACGCGAGTTCCAAGCTCGGTGACAACTTGGCGGTCGATTTCAACGCGCCCTTCGCGAATCAGCTCTTCGCATTCTCTGCGGCTCGCGATCCCCGCCTGAGCCAATACTTTCTGCAGTCGCTCGCCCGCCTCCGAATTCACTGACGGGCTAGCCGGTTTCGGGGCACGCTTAGTTTTTCCGCGCACGGAAGGCCCGCGCAGTGGAGGTTTCGACTTGGCACGGTGATTTTTCGGTGAGCGCATATCACCATGATAAGTGGCGCACACATGGAATCACAGGGGCGCAAACGTATTGCTTTCAATACGGCGCGCGTTGCTGTGCTGGAAATCCCGCGGGTTGAGCAACGCTGGGGTAAGACGTCACCGCTGGAGGGACGGGCGGAATTGAGTAGGACGGCGCAACGACCGGAGTTGTCGAGGTAACGATCGGAGGTGCCGCCGCGGGCAGCGCCATGCCAGGCTGCGGCGGTGCCACCGCAATCGGAGAGGACAGCACCGGAGGAGCAACAACGGCTGCTCCAGGAGCCGGAATGGGGGTCATCGTAGCTACAGCCGGAGATTTCAATAGGGCTCGTTCCTCTTCGGTTAGCGATTGCTGATATGCGAGCGGTCGCCCGCCCACGACCTCAGGTCCCACGTCGTTCAGTACATACGGATCATGTCGATTATACTGCCCACGTTGAACCGCTTCCGGGCCCGGATGCGCGAAGTTCGGAAGCTGAATCGTGCTCAAACCTTGGGGAGAACAGCCCGCAGCTGTCGCGGCCAATACGGCGGCAAACTTCTTAAGGTGGTCGAGCAAAATTTGCATCGCGACGATCCGATAGGATTGGCTGCGTGGAAAGCGTCGCAGATTATAGAAAGCTATCGGCCAACGACCAAGCGCGGTTCGCACCTCAAAATTAAGGCAGATACATGTCCAACACCGTCGCCCCGCCCTGCCCCGCGATCGAGACACCGCTGGCAGACGCGGGAATGAGAATCGTGTCGCCCCGTCCGAGCGAGTCGGTGCACTCGGGCGATTGCACCGACATGTTTCCTTTGATAACCGCCAAGATGTGAAACCGATCGTCGCCGGGCATCGCTTGTTTGCCATTCACGTGACGTCGATCGAGAATAAACTTGTCGCAGCTTATGAGGCGCTCAACGCCGGACGACTTCGTAACGGCAGGAGCGACCGGGTTTACCGGTCCACGCGCGAAGTCGATCGTATCGAGCGCCTGCTGAATGTGTAGTTCCCGCGGCTTTCCATCGCGATCCACGCGATTCCAATCAAACAGCCGATAGGTCGTATCGCTCGACTGCTGGATTTCAGCGACGAGTAATCCAGCTCCCAGCGCGTGACACGTCCCCGCTTCGATCAAAATGCAGTCGCCCACACGCGGCTCGAATTCGTGTAGACACTCATCACATTTGCCGCGCGCCAATGCGCTCTCCAACGTCTGCCGATCGACACCTTGCTTCAAACCCGCGTAAACCTTGCTACCGGGTGCGGCGGCCAAAATCACCCAGGCTTCCGTCTTGCCGAGATCCGGCGGATCGAGCTTTGCCCCCTGCTCGTCGTTCGGGTGAACCTGCACTGATAGAGTTTTCTGGCAATCTAAGAACTTGAACAACAGTGGGAACTGCTTCGGCGAGTTATGGCTTCCAAATATATCGTTGCTACGCAAGCTCACTAGTTGATGAAGCGACTGACCCGCGAGCGGCCCGTCTGCCACGATGCTTTGGTCCGCGCCATGATCGACAATTTCCCAACTCTCCGCAGCGCGCTCCATGCTACCCAATGGCTTACCGAGTTCCGTCGCCAAATGACGGCCGCCCCAGATGTAATCGCGCAAAATCGGCTTGAATCGCAATGGCGGCAAAACAGTCATAGTACCCACGGTAAAGATACTTCGAGCGAAATAAAATCAGCTTCCCAGATCGCGAAAGAAACTTACCCGGCGACGTATTCTATCACCGGGTCGCAGCATCGCGGGAGTGCGACCATCCGCCTCGCGTTGTCCAACCTAGCCATCGTGGTTATCATCGAAATTGCGGATCATTTCGTGATTTTTCGCCACCTTCCCCCCTACCTTCTCCCTCCTCTGCGCGTGCACCGCCAACACAACGAAGACCTGTTCGAACACACCAAGATGACGTTCGGCGAGCATCTCGACGAACTTCGCGTGGCGTTATTCAAATCAGTATTTGCGTTGGTGATCGGCGTTCTCATCGCGCTAACATTCGCCGGCAAAGTTGTCGAATACGTGCAGACGCCGCTCAAGGCCGCGCTCGAGAACTACTACGTGCGCGTCGATAACAACAAGCTGCGTCAGAACTACATCAAGGATGCGGAAGCGGGCAGACCGAGTCCCGGCGACGCCGACGCCGCCGCCAAGGCATTCGCCAAAGAGCGCTTGATTCCTGAGGAGCACTGGATTCTTCCGGCCGAAATCGCCGCCATTTTGAAACGCATCGCGCCCGGCGCCGTGAACGAATCTGCACTTCCGAAATCCAAGCCCGAGGAAGAAGTTACGCGTGACAGCCTTGTAAAAATTCCCATGTATCATCACGTAGAAGACGACCCCCGCGTGCGAATTATCGGTCTCCGCGTCGAGGAGCCTTTCGTCGTTTACATCAAGGCCGCGATCGTCGTCGGCATTATCTTGTCGAGTCCGTTCGTGTTTTATTTTCTTTGGAGTTTCGTCGCTTCAGGCTTGTATCCACACGAGCAGCGATACGTCCAAATCTTTTTGCCATTCAGCATGGGCTTGTTCTTAGCCGGCGCGGCGTTGGCGTTCTTTGTTGTGTTCAAGTTCGTGTTAGCTTTTCTGTTTACGTTCTACGATTGGATGGGCATCGATCCCGACCCGCGAATCACCGACTGGCTCACATTCGTTTTGATTCTGCCACTCGGTTTCGGCATTAGCTTTCAGTTGCCGCTCGTGATGCTATTTCTGGAGCGGATCGGTGTCTTTACCATCGCCTTGTATCTGAGCAACTGGCGCGTGTCTGTTCTGGTGATCAGCTTCATCGCGGCCATCCTCGCCCCGGCCGATCCCTACAGCATGATGCTGATGGTCGCCCCGCTCGTGGGGCTCTACTTTTTTGGCATCATGCTTTGCAAATGGATGCCACGGCGAGGCGCGCCGTTCGGAAGCGGAATCAGTTAGTCGGAAAACTCGCTGGAACAGGCATCCGAGACCGAAGACCATGCTTTCCAGATGGCGTCGTGAAACCTTTCGCCGCGAGTGTGAGATCGCGACAATTCTTCCTCGCTTGCCGCCGCTAGAGAGTTGTATTGAGTCGCGATTGTTGGTCCTGGTCGGGTTACAAGGTCGAGTATCGCAAGGTCTTTAGATCTAACAGCGTCGCCGGAAAGCGCGTTCGCTGCAAGCGCCTTGTTATGCGAAGAGCCCATCGCGACCGGTGTTACCGGTAATCGCACCAACGTCGTCGGTGATGCCGGTGATGCCGCGATCAGATCCACATCAGGCGATGAAGAGGCCCCAGCGCCTCCCGTCAAACCGAAGTTCGAACGCCAAACTCCGTAATCCGCCGCGTCGACCTTGCCACTGCCGTCGCCGTCGGCGCCGGAATGAGCCGCAACGCTCGCCCCAAGCGTCGCTCGCCACAACACGTAGTCTGCCGCATCGACAACATGATTGGCGTTATAGTCTCCCGTGTGCGGTGTCCCCGTCACGGACTGCATCTCGACGGCGCCAATATCCGCAGCGCCCCCGACGACGCGAGCATAGGAGGCACCGCGCTGGTCGACAGCAAGGTTTTGCGGATTGCTGCCAAGATTGAGCGCCGGACTTCCCGCGAGCAGCCCATGCGTCCACGTCGGGCCGCCGTTATCGCCGAGTGGGGCCAACAAAGGATCGTCAGTCGATACCGTGATGAATTGATAATCGCCTTGCGTGCGAATCAAGTTGTTACCACCCGTCACGGTCAATTGGCTGCCGTCATCGGCTGCAGTCAGGAAATCGCGAGCTTGAATCGGAGCATCACTTTGCGCGATGATCGAGCTCCAGATATCGGCCGACGCCGACCCATTCTGCTGCGCAATGAGGTAAACGCCGCGCCCTGTCGAAGCCGTGCTATCGGTGATTGTGCTGTTATAAATGTCGAGTGACCCATTTCGAACATAAATAGCACCACCGAAGCTGCTCGGCACTGTCGATCCTACGCCGCTCTGGGCGATACTTCCTGAGATCGTCGCATCCGTGACGATCACTGAGCCGCCGTCGCTATAGATTGCACCGCCGCGACCCGAGCCGCTGCTCGCGCCGCTCCCACCATTTCCGCCAGTGGCTTGATTTCCATACAGAGTGCTCGAAACGATTCGCAACGTCCCCTGGTTGTAGATGGCTCCGCCGCGTCCTTCGCCGCCCACTTCGCCGGCAGCCACGCCGTTCGCACCACGAACGACGCCGCCTGTGACGGAAACGGAGTCCAGATCCAAATCACCCGTCGAAGTTACATAAAACAGTCGCATCGCGTCGACCGCGCTATTGCGGGCAATTGTAATGCCCTTCGCATTGCCGTGGATCGTGATGGTCGATGAAACCAACAGCGCCGAGGCCCCCACTGAATTGTCATCTGCAATGGAGAGATTAATTGTGCCCTGAAGAGTGGCCGCGAATTCGATCGTATCAGCGCCCGGCGTGTGGTTGGCATCGTAGATAGCCTGGCGTAATGTGCCCGGCGCGGCGCCTGGAAAAGCTACGGGGCCATCGCTCAGGTTCGACACCGTGAAGACCGCAAGTACACGGCGATCTTCGAGTCGCTCGAATCGCAAGGCCCGGCCGAAGCGGTGTGGCGGCTGTTCAATTCGCATCGGCGAATTCCTCCGCGAGCAATGTGGAAATAGAACGTCTGGGAAAAGTGGGAAGCAGGCATCATAACCGCTGATACACAAAAAACAATCAGGGGGGGTCGAAAAGCGAACGATCCGCTTGTCGAGACCTTCTGTCTCAAAGAAACGTGGGTTCGGGCTGCCCCGCGGAAATGGCCAGATGCGGCCTACACGTGAATTCGAGCAGATATCTAGCGCCACCGCGCCGCGCAAAACTCCTACTGCTCGAGCCGGCAGTAAGATCTAAGGCGTATCGCTTGTCACTTCACCGCCGCGAACCGTCGCCATGTTTTTAAAAAGCTGCACGTCGACGTTGTCCGAAATGGAAACGACACTCCCATCGACATGCGCGAACAGCGTGACACCCGGGTGAAAGCTGCCGAATGGCAGGTAATTAAAAGCAGTATCAATACGCGATATGCAGGTGTTCGGGCCAGTTGCGACGACCCTCGCATGGTAGAAGGCATCTGCGTTGCTATTGATGTACCACGGACGGACGCTCGTGTAGATCAACAGTGGCTCTGGATAAACCTGCAAGATGCAATCGCGGTGCACGTACTCGCCAATCAAGAACGAGTTGCTCTGGCCATCGGTAATTTGGCTGAGCTTGCGACGTTCACCGACTATTTGGTCGAGTCCCTGAACTCTTGCCTGCGCGACAAAAAAGGCGCCGTTGTCCGGAACATCGCCGAAATTCGGTGACGCGATCATTTTCGTTTGGTCGAGCACTGGGTCATTTGGATCTTTACTTTGGGGAGTGCCCGCCACTCCGGCGTACGTACACACCGCACCGTTTTCATACTCATATCCCGTGGGCGCATTGCTAAATACGCGCTCGTATTGCCAGTCAGGGCAAATATAAGCATCGATTACGATATCTCGGGCTGGATCGTCGGTGTAATTCTTCTTGGGTGCAACCCAATAGTTAAAATTGACCTGGTTGTACACGGCGTCCTCTTCCATGTACTTCAGCATGTCGGTCATCAAACCTTCTTTGACCGCGCCCGCCCCGCCTTTGATTTGATCGGGGGTTCGTGCGAGTCCCATCGGCAGCGCCTTGTAAACTCCCGCGTAATTCTGGCATGCCAGCCCCATTTGCTTGAGGTTGTTCGTGCACTTGATGCGTCGCGACGCTTCGCGCGCCGCCTGAACCGCCGGAAGCAACAGCGCGACCAGAATGCCGATAATCGCGATCACGACGAGTAACTCGACCAGCGTGAAGCCAACGAGCGGGCGACGATGCCAACGACTACTGTTCATGTCGACATTTCCCTTTCGACAGCGCTATCACCTGAAAAGAGCAGTTTTATTTCAGAGCCCGACGGCGACTCGCGAGCGTGATCATGCCGCAAGCCACGCAACACGCCACAAGCGATGCGGGTTCTGGTACGTTCGCCGAAGCAAGCGATCCGCTGCCCGAAGTATTGCCGAACCGCGCTCGCCAAAAATTATAATCCGCCTGCGTAACTACTCCGTCGCCATCGCCGTCGGCTCCAGTGCCCGCTGGGACCGATTGGTTAAGCGTATCGCGCCACAGCACGTAATCGGCAGCGTCCACCACGCCATTGTGGTTGTAGTCACCTGGCACTGAAACAACCGTCGACGGCGAAAGCGTGAACGTAAACGCTTGAATGCCCGCGTTGGTACTCATCGCATACAGCGAGGCGGAAAAAGTACCATCGCCGTTGTTCACGGTCGGGCCCCACGCAACGCTGCCAGTCGAGTTCCCATTAGTGGCAAGAGTTCCGTTGGTTGCGTTTCCGTCCGTTAGATAAACCGGATTTGACGGATCGGCCAGTGAATAGATCGAAACATGCGCATCACCCGTGCTTTGGATCGCCAAAAGCGGCGTGCCATTGATTACGTCATACGCCATTTGCCGTTCAGCAGTGGCGCCACCAGGATGAGCTAACGTTGGCGTCGCGATTAGCGTTCCTGCGCTCCCCGAATAGCTGGTGTAGTCATACGTTCCGCCGCCTCGCGTACCAATCACATGGTTGGCGTCCGTGAACGTGATCCCAAGTTGAAAATCGCCCGCGTTCGGTGGAGTCGACGGGAACGAAACTGCGGTCGCCGTTCCGGCCGTTGGGTCGATGACGGCATAGCCATTATTCCCAGTCACGCTTGTATTATTTCCAAAGCCGGCGACGATCCGCGTCGATGCTCCCGAGCCTATCACAGCAATGTCATCGCCGATCCGCGCGCCGTCCAATCCCGCATTCCCGCTGTAAGCAACCGTTGGAGTCGCGCTTTCGTTCGCCCATTTGTAAACCTTATAGAATGCGCCGCCAGCGGTGCTTGTCGTACCCTGTAAATTGCCCACGTAAATTGCCCCATCGCCTCCGACTGCGACCATATTGAGGGCGAAAGTGCCGCCAGAAATGATTCCGGTCCCGAGGTTCAAACTACCGAGGTCTAGCTCCGTACCTGGATCAACGCCCGTAGCTGCGTCGAGAATTCGAATACCCGGTGTAGGATTGCGGCTGACCAGGTAGAGGTGTCCGTTTCCATACGCCATGCCGCGTTCTAGGTTGCTGACGCCAAGGTATGGGTAGTCCTCGTATTCGAATGGCGCCAACCAGCCATCGCCGCCGCCGAATGTCGCGAGAGGGGCCAACGCCCCAGTCAGCTGCGCGGAACACGTCGAAGCCGCGATCAGAATCCCCTCGAGTAAAACCAACGAAAAAACAAGAAAACGCTTTCGTGCGCGCATGAATCCTGGCCTTTCAATCATTGCGGGAAGCTCCGGGTGAATTCAATTCAGCGCGCGAACACTCTCGGCATGGATTTTCGCGAACGCGCGCTACCGATCATATCATGCCAAGCTAAATCTTGGCTTTCAGAAAAGGTTTTCGCCTGATGAGATGCAACGTCCCGTCTATCGTAAGGCCGGAGCAATATTCTGCAACACGAAAGTTCGTGCAAGTTAGCAGTTTGGCCCGGTTTTCGAGATCGCTCCAACCAGCTTCGCCTTCGACGCTCGCGCCGTTCGCCCGGCCGCCTGCTTAGGAAGTCGCAACACGGCACGGTGTCACCGGGCGCGAACTTGGGAAACCTTTCCCCCCTAAATGCGCAGAAATTCCTACATTCGCTCTAAAAATGCTTGATTAACTTGTTAACACTCATCAGAATTGGGCGCAGATTGCCTGAAACCACCCTACGGCGGGTAAGGGCTTTTCTGGCCACTCGATAACGCAACAACTGGGAGTCCGCTAATGCGTCGCATCATTGTTTCGACACTTCTACTTGTTTGCGCTTGCGCCTGTGTCGCAACGCAACGTTCTAATGCGGCTACGATGACCCCACTTCTGTCATTCGGCGGCGGCGACGGCTGGCTCGCCCCGGGTGAAGGCGGTTACACGTTCCTGGGTACTGGCAACAACGAACGCGGTCTCGCGTACGGCAACGGCCATGTGTACTTGGTGAGCCGAACCGGCGGCACCAACGTGCGAATACTCAACCCCACCACGGGTGCAGACCTCGGCGGCCTGAATGTCACTGGCGTCTCCGGCGGAACGTTTACGCTCAGCGCCGCGGGCGTTGGTGGCGACGGCGCGATCTATGCCGCGAACCTCACAACCCAATCCACAACGACCCCGTTCACGGTCTACAAGTGGGCGACCGAAGCGTCAGCGCCGACCGTCGCCTACACCGGCGATGGCGGTCTCGCGGCTTCGCGCGCGGGAGACGATCTCGCAGTCACCGGTAGCGGTAGCGGAACCCGAATCGCCGCCGGCTACAACAGCACGCCGAACGTAGCTGGCAACAACGGCTACTCGATCATCGACCCCACCGCCGGCACCGCAACCGCGATCGCCTTCGCAGGCACCCCACCGAACGCGGGTGATTTGCGGCTCGGCCTCACCTTCGTAGATGCTACACACGTGTTGGGCACCGCCGGCAGCTCGCTCTACCGCAACACGAGTTATTCGGGCAGCACCGGCACACTCATCAACAGCCCCGCGATTCCGGATCCCTCCGGCGCGACTGCAGACCGCTTGTTGGGCTACACCACCTTTGGCGGCATGTCGATTCTCGCCATTCAAAGCATTGGAGATTCACACGTCTCCATCTACGACGCGTCGAACCCCGCCGCCCCCGTCTACTTGGCCAGCGGCCTAAATGTTACCGGCACGCCTGCTGCGAACGGCAACGGCACCGGCCAGATCGCCTGGGGTGCGATTACGAATAACGCGGACGGCTCAGTCTCCCGTGTCCTCTACGCGATGAGCACCAACCAAGGCATCCAAGCCTTCATCGTCACCGTACCCGAGCCAGCTACCCTGTCGTTGGTCGGTTTGCTATCTGTTTGCGGACTTTCGGTTCGGCGACGAATTGGTTAATCCGCATTCCCCGTCTCCCTTTGGGAGAGGTCCGTGGTGAGGGTGCCCTGGAATCGGATTTGTTAGACTTCCTAAGTCGATGAAGCAACATCTCGTCGCGCCCGTTTGGCTGAGCATCGTGATGCTCGCTATGGCGGTGCGCGCTGCGGAAACTACGCTCGTCGTTGCTGCGGATGGCAGCGGGCAGTACACCAAAGTACAGGACGCCGTCATGGCGGTGCCGGACGGCCGAGCCGATAGCCCGGTCGTCATTCGCATCAAACCCGGCACGTACAAAGAGCTCGTCTACGTGCAGCGCGAGAAACGCTTCTTCCGCTTCGTCGGCGACGACGCCAAGTCTACAATCCTCACGTACGACTTGAACGCAAAAATGCCGGATAAAGACGGCAAACCGATCGGCACGTTTCGCACGCCCTCAACGCTTATCGATGCGGATGACTTCACGGCCGAGAACATCACGTTCGAAAACTCGGCCGGGCCTGTCGGGCAAGCGCTTGCGATTCGCGTCGACGGCGATCGGGCCGTGTTTCGCAAATGCCGATTTCTCGGGTGTCAAGACACCATACTCCTGAATCGCGGCCGGCAATACTTCGATGACTGCTACGTCGAAGGCCACGTCGATTTCATCTTCGGCGGAGCGACTGCGTATTTCGATCACTGCAGTATCCAATGCGTGGGTAAGGGCTACATCACCGCTGCCTCGACTCCGGACAGCGAGCCCTACGGCTTCGTATTCTCCAACTGTAAAATCACCGCCGCATCGCCCGAGGTGAAGACATACCTCGGCCGCCCGTGGCGAGCGTTCGCCGCAGTGACGTTTCTCAATACCGAAATGTCCGATTGCGTGTGGCCGGCGGGTTGGCACAACTGGGATCATCCCGAACGCGAGCAAACCGCTCGCTACGCCGAGTACCACAGCACGGGCCCCGGCGCGACACCAGCCGACCGCGTGAAGTGGGCCAAGCAGCTCAATGAAGAAGAAGCGCGTGCCATCACGGCCGCCAAAGTTCTTGCTGGCCGCGACGATTGGAATCCAACCCCGGCTCCAAAACCCTAGTTCCACCATTGGATGTTGACAGGGCGCGGCAAGTTTTCTCTTATTTGACGTGCCGGCGTCGCCCGGGTGTCGCCGCACACAAATCGGCGCGTGGAAAAATCCCGCTTGACGACATTGCGATAGGCGACGCGCAACCTTCGAGGAAACTTCGATCATGCATCTGAATAGACGGACGAATTCTTTACTTATCGCGTTTGTTTTTCTCGCGACGCAACTCCCTTGTTCTGCCGCCGAACCCGCGCTCAAAAGCGGCATCGATCGCGCCAACTTCGACGACTCCATAAAGCCGGGCGACAATTTCTACGAATACGTAAACGGCAATTGGATCAAACAAAATCCGATTCCGCCCGAGTACAGCCGCTGGGGCGCGTTTCCGAAGTTGCGAGATGACAATCTGATCGCGCTGCACGAAATCCTCGATGGCCTCGTTAAAGACTCTAGCTCTCTCAATGACGAGGAGCGAAAGCTGCGCGATTTCTACACCGCCGCGATGGACGAAAAGGCGATTGAGAAGTTAGCGGCAACGCCTTTGCAAGGGCCGCTGAAGAAAATCGAAAACGTGACGGACGGCAAAAGTTTGATTGCCGAAGTCGGTCGACTCCGCACGATCGGGGTCGAGGCGCTATTCAGCTTCTCCGTGAGCCAGGATGAAAAGCAAAGCGAACGTTATGCGGCTCACTTGGATCAAGGGGGCCTCGGCCTGCCCGACCGCGACTACTACGTCGGCAAGTCCGCCGACTCGAAGCAGATTCTTGAGAAATATCACGAACACGTCGCTAAAACATTCGAGCTCTTGGGCGACAAGCCAGAAGCCGCCGCCGCAGGTGCCGACACCGTCCTGCGTATAGAAACCAAACTTGCCGAGGAGTCGCGATCGCCGGTCGAACTGCGAGATCGCGAAAAACAGTACAACAAAATGTCGACCGCCGAATTGAAGGATTCGACTCCGAACATAGACTGGGATTCTTACCTCAAAGAAATCGATGTCCACGACATAAAATATGTCATCGTCGGCCAGCCCGAATTCTTCAAGCGCGCCAACGAGCTTGTAAAATCGGTATCGCCCGAAGATTGGCGAACCTATCTACGCTGGCACCTGGCACACTCGCTTTCGCCGTATTTAAGCAGCGAGTTCGAAGACGAGAATTTTCGATTCTACAGTCAGGAATTGCGCGGGATTAAGGAAATGCAGCCGCGCTGGAAGCGCGTCGTGACGACGATCGACGGCCAAATCGGCGAAGCGCTCGGCAAGCTCTATGTAAAGCAACACTTCCCGCCGGCCGCCAAAAAGCGAATGGACGAACTGGTCGCCAATTTGATGGCGGCATACCGTGAACGCCTCGCGTCCCGCGAATGGATGGGCGAAAAGACGAAAAAACTCGCGATCGCAAAGCTGGACACCGTGCTGCCGAAGATCGGCTACCCGAGCAAATGGCGCGACTATTCGGAACTGAAGGTGGGAACCGATTCGTACGCCGAAAACGTGATGCACGCCGAGGCCTTTGAGACTCGCTATCGATTCTCACGATTGGGCAAACCTGTCGATCGGCTTGAATGGCACATGACGCCGCCGACCGTCAACGCCTATTACAACGAATCGCTGAACGAAATCGTCTTCCCCGCCGGCATTCTGCAGCCTCCGTTTTTCGATATGAAGGCCGATGATGCGGTGAACTACGGCGGCATCGGCGCCGTGATCGGGCATGAAATTACGCACGGGTTCGATGATCAGGGCAGCCGCTTCGACGCCCGCGGCAATATGGTCAACTGGTGGGAGAGCGACGATCGCACGCACTTCACCGCCAAAACCGATAAGCTCGTCGCGGAATACGACGCCTGCGTCGTGCTCGACGATTTGCACGTCAACGGCAAGCTCACGCTCGGCGAGAACATTGCCGATCTCGGTGGCGTTAATATTTCGTACGCCGCCTACCAAAAGTCGCTCGGCAATAAAAAAGCGCCGGAGATTGATGGCTTCACCGGTCCGCAGCGATTCTTCATCGGCTTTGCCCAGGTTTGGCGCGGCTCGGCCCGCGACTCCGAAGTCCGCCTCAGAATTCGCACCGATCCTCATTCTCCGATGGAGTTCCGCGCGATGGTCCCGTCTTCCAACGTCGAAGCTTTTTACAAAGCGTTCGATGTGAAGCCAGGCGACACGCTCTACCGCAAGCCGGAAGATCGCGTCGAAGTGTGGTGACGGCAGCGCTCGCTATTCGAAATTTGCTGGCCGGCGACGCCCGATGAAACTCAACAAGAGCGACGCCAGCACGAGCGACACGCATGCCGGTTCTGGGACCGCAGCGCCCGCGCCAGCCCCACTACCCGACGTCGCCCCGTACCGCGCTCGCCACACATCATAATCATGCTGTGTGTATATCGTGCCCAACCCATCACGCCACGCCACGTAATCGGCCAGGTCGACCACGCCATTGTGGTTGTAATCACCCGTAATGCTCGGGACCAACACAACTTCGAAAATCTGGTTCGAAGCCGCCGAAAGCGTGCTCGGGCTTACGCGAGTCTGCGGTGCGTTCGCGACGATGCCGCCAAAAATATGCCCGATCACCGTCGGCCCCGTGAGCGAATCGAGATTGATAACCCCATTGTCGTACGTCGTCAGCCCATCCGCCGGAATGAACTCAGCGTCTGCGCCGAACCGCAACAGGTTGTTCGACACATCGTACAACGCCGGAAACTGCCCCAAGTAGTTTTGTGTGTAGTTGCCCGCCGAATCGATCACCACCGAAGAGATGTCGTTTACGAACGGCAAGTTATTATCGGTAACGATCGAGTTCGAAACGGAGTCGAAGTACTGCAGGCTGATCCCGCCGAACAAGATCTCATTCATTTTGCCAGTCGAAGGCGAATAAAGACCAACCTTGGCCGACTCATAGTTATTCATGCCTTGCTTGAACGTGCCCGGCGCGCTCGCACTGGCCATGGTCGGCGTCCCATTCGCATCGATTTCCACCGGGACCGTCCACGCGCCGTTCAAGGTGGTGAACACTCCCGAAAGCGCATCGAGACCTTTTGTCACGCTCGGCCCGTTGGGGCGTACCGCCGGGAAAACATTCAAATCGCGCCGGCGATAGTTCGGACTGGTAGCCGAAGCGCCGACATTCGTCACCGACAAATTGGTCCCGTCGTCGACCACGTTGAAAGTTTTGTTCTTTAGTGTGTACGTGCCGCTCGATGTCGGCGTGTACGGCCCTTCGAAATCCTGGCCGAACACCAAATTGGTTTTACCGTTATTCACATACATCGCCCCGCCGGTAACCTGAAACGTCGGATCGTGAATCTGGCGAATATTGCTCGCCGCGCTGCCAGTGCCCGTAGTGACCCAATTCGCGAGCCCCGGAAGATTGATCGACGACAGCGTGTCGAAAGTCACGTAGTTGCCGCCGGCGTCCGTCCCGTAACCACCCGCCATGTAAAGCTGGTTCCCGGATTGATAAAACTCCGTGTTGCCAGGCGACAGCGAGGCAACTTGCGCCGCCGTGAGACCAGAAGAAACATCAGTCAACGAACGATGCCACGACTGCCCACTCGCGTAATCTACTACCCAAACGTCTTCGTTCTCGTATTGCGGCGGAAAATTCGACCCCGGTTGCGATGTATCAAATCCATGCAACCCGTTGGTCCGGCCGCTGATGAACACCCATTTGCCATTGGTTTCTCCAACGGCGAACGATTGCAACGTCGGGAGCGCGCCCGCGAACGACACCGGACGGACTTGAACCTGGTAATTCAGGTCGGGCGTCAAGTTTATCGGCGAGTAAGTCGACGTCTGATTCTGCGCGAGTGCCGTGCATGTGGCCCCAAACATCACCGCCATTGCGACGACTAGCGTTCGCCCTGTCCCAATCCTCTGCACCATCACTGTTCCTAGAAGTCTCTTCTATAGTTGCCTGTTCGACGCCTCGCGATCCATTTTATCAGATGACTGCAATCCCTTTGCCGTCGGCCGCGGGCAAGCCCCCTGAACGCCCCGGGTCCAGAGTGGCGGGCACCGTAGCAGGCCTCCGCCGATACTGAGTCAATCTGCCCGCAAAACCCTCAGAAGCCCCCAATTATCCGCGATTTCCCAACAAGGCATAGGGTTTGCCAAGTTATGTCAGAATGTCGCGAAATACGACGGAATTGTTCTCGGAAATCGCCGGTCGCTCACGGGTGGTTGTCGAGAACATTACCCCACAAGTTGATGCCGGTCGCTTCCCAATTAAACGGGTCGTTGGTGATTCTGTCGCTGTCGAGGCCGACGTATTCGGCGATGGCCACGACATAGTCGCCGCCGCCCTGCTCCACCGATTCGGTGACGGCGGCGAGTGGCACCACTCCGTAATGCGGCCGCTGGTGAACGATCGCTGGACGGGCGAATTTCCCGTTGATCAGGTCGGAGAGTACCAATACAAAATCGCCGGGTGGGTCGATCGCTTCGGCACTTGGAAGCGAGATTTGGCCAAGCGGATTGCAGCCGGACAGGACGTTGCCGTCGAACTCCTGGTCGGCGCCGACTTGGTCCATGCAGCCGTCGAAACGGCGCAAGGCCGCGATCGTGAATACCTCGCCGAATGGGACCACCGGCTGCGCGGCGACCGTGCAAGGCAGCAGCCGCGCGAAATTGCCGAAAGCGAAGAACTTTCGTCGCTCATGTCCCGCTGGCACCGCCCCGTCGCCACTTCCGAAAGTCGCACTCTGACGGCCACCGTCGATCGGCCACTCGCCAGCTTCAGCGCCTGGTACGAAATGTTCCCGCGTTCGGCAGGCAAGAACGGCAAACACGGCACATTAAAGGACGTCGAAGCCCGCTTGCCCTATGTGGCTTCCATGGGTTTCGATGTCCTGTATATACCGCCGATCCACCCAGTCGGCCGCGCGCATCGCAAAGGTCGAAACAACGCCGAGCAGGCGGTGCCCGACGACGTCGGCAGCCCGTGGGGCATCGGCAGCGAAGACGGCGGCCATAAATCCATTCACCCGAGCCTCGGCACGATGGATGACTTTCAATCCTTGGTGCGCACAGCCCAAGGCCACGGCCTTGAATTAGCGCTCGATATTGCTTTTCAATGCTCGCCCGATCACCCGTACGTTCGCGAGCACCCGGAGTGGTTTCGCAAGCGTCCCGATGGAACGATTCAATACGCGGAAAACCCACCCAAGAAATATCAGGACATCTACCCACTCGATTTCGAGACAGATGCCTGGGAATCCCTTTGGCAAGAGCTGAAAAGCATTTTCCTGTTTTGGATTGATCGGGGCATCCGCATCTTCCGTGTGGATAACCCGCACACCAAGCCGCTTCCATTTTGGGAATGGGTCATCGGCGAAATTCGCCGCGATCACCCCGACGTGCTGTTCCTCGCTGAAGCCTTCACGCGACCAAAAATCATGTATCGGCTCGCCAAGGCCGGCTTTTCTCAGTCTTACACCTACTTCGCCTGGCGCGATACCAAGTGGGAGCTAACGAAATACTTCACCGATCTCACGCAAACTTCCCTCCGCGAATTCTTCCGCCCAAACCTCTGGCCCAACACGCCGGATATTCTCCCAGAGTCGCTCCAATTCGGCGGGCGCCCCGTATTCATGACTCGGCTAGTCCTCGCGGCCACGCTAGCAGGCAACTACGGCATTTATGGTCCGCCGTTCGAGCACGGCTGGTCGATCCCCCGCGAACCGGGCAGCGAAGAATACCTCAACTCCGAAAAGTATCAGCTTCATCAGCACGATTTAGAACGCCCCGATAGCCTCAAAGACTTCATCGCCCGCGTCAACGAAATCCGCCGCGGCAGCCCCGCCCTCGCCCATCGCGGTGTGCTCAAGTTTCACGAAGCCGAAAACGAACAGGTCATTTGCTACAGCCGTACAGCGCCAGATCAATCGGACATTGTGCTGGTCGTCGTGAATCTTGATCCACATCACCGACAGTCGGCCTGGGTAACGCTTCCCATGGAAGAACTCGGTCTTCCAATCGACCGGCCATATCAAATGCACGACCTGCTTACCGACGCCCGCTACTTGTGGCACGGAAATCGCAACTACATCGAACTGGAGCCTGCCAGCGGCCCCGCACACATTTTCCGAATCCGCCGGCGGTCGCGCTCCGAACGCGATTTTGAATATTACCTCTAGCAATCAAACACGAAACGGAAATCGTATGGCAACGGCCGAGCTAACATCGCGAACTTCCGCGATCGCGCACCCCACCCGCGTGATTCAGACTACGCCGTGGTTCAAGGACGCCATCATCTACCAGATTCACGTACGCGCGTTCCAAGACAGCAACAACGACGGCATCGGCGACTTCCGCGGCCTGACATCGCGCCTGGACTACATCCAAGACCTCGGCGTGAGTGCCATTTGGTTGCAGCCGTTTTTCCCGTCGCCCTTGCGCGATGACGGTTACGACATCGCCGATTATCGCAATGTAAACCCGCAGTACGGCACCCTCGAGGACTTCCACGCCTTCCTGGATGAAGCCCACCGCCGTGAGCTACGCGTGATTACCGAGCTCGTGATGAATCACACGTCCGATCAGCACGAGTGGTTTCAGCGCTCGCGCCGCGCCGCGCCGGGAACGCCCTGGCGCGATTGGTACGTGTGGAGCGATACCCCCGAAAAATACCAGGAAGCCCGCATCATCTTCCAAGATTTCGAAACGTCAAATTGGACGTGGGATTCGGTCGCCGGCGCTTACTTCTGGCATCGCTTCTACAGTCACCAGCCCGATCTCAACTTCGATAACCCCGTCGTCGGAGACGCGATGGTGGAAGTGCTCGACTACTGGCTCGGCATGGGCGTCGACGGCGTCCGCTTAGATGCTGTCCCGTACCTTTTCGAACGCGAAGGCACGAACTGCGAGAACTTGCCAGAAACGCATGCCTTCCTGCGTCGCCTGCGCGCTCATATCGAGGAAAAACACGCCGACAAGATGCTGCTCGCCGAAGCCAACCAGTGGCCCGAGGACGCCGCCGCCTACTTCGGCGACGGCGATGAATGTCACATGAACTTCCACTTCCCGCTCATGCCACGGCTTTTTATGGCGGTCGAGCGCGAGGATCGTTCGCCGATCGTCGACATACTCGAGCAAACACCGCTGCTGCCGCCGTCCTGCCAGTGGGCTATCTTCCTGCGTAACCACGATGAACTAACGCTCGAGATGGTTACCGACGAAGAGCGCGACTACATGTACCGCACGTACACGCTCGACGCCAAGGCCCGCATCAACCTCGGCATCCGCCGCCGGCTCGCCCCGCTCATGGCGAACGATCGCCGCAAAATCGAGCTCATGAACTCGCTGCTGCTTTCGCTCCCCGGCACGCCGATTTTGTACTACGGCGATGAAATCGGCATGGGTGATAATTATTACCTAGGTGACCGCAACGGTGTCCGCACGCCGATGCAGTGGAACAGCGACCGCAACGCCGGGTTTTCGCGCGCCAATCCGCAGAGCTTATACCTGCCAGTCATCATCGATCCCGAATACCACTACGAACTCCGCAACGTCGACGTGCAGCACACGAATTCGAATTCGCTGCTCTGGTGGATGCGTCGCATCCTCGACCTCCGCAAGCAATTCCCCGCCTTCGGCAACGGCAGCTTCGAAGCGCTCCCGTCGAAGAATGCCAAGGTCTTCGCGTTCCTTCGCGAGACAGACACCGAAACATTGCTCGTGGTGGCCAACCTGTCGCGACTTTCGCAATTCGTAGAGCTCGATCTCTCCCGCTTTCGCGGCCAAACGCCGACCGAACTCTTCGGCCGCACCGCATTTCCTACCATCGGCGACGAGCCCTATCGCCTGTCGCTTGGACCTCACGGATTTTTCTGGTTCTGCATCGGTTGCCGCGAAGCCGTTCAGGGCGAAGAAAAAGACCGCGAGTTGCCCACCATTTATGTGCGCAACGACGTCGCCGAGTTGTTCAAAGGCCGTAATCGCAAATCGTTCGGCGAAGCGCTCGAGTCGTATCTGCAGCAACAGCGTTGGTTCGCCGGAAAAGCAAAGACCTTGCAACTAGTCGACGTGCTGGACGCGATCCAGCTAGATCGCCACGATTCGGAGCCACACAGGTTTTTGCTGATCGTGAGCGCGAATTACGCCGACGGCGAACCGGAATGCTACAGCATTCCGGTCGAGCTACTCGACACGGAGCGAGCCAACAATCTGCGTGTGACCCATCCCCGCGCCGGCATCCTGCACGTAGATGGTCTGGGGGACACTCCCTTCAGCCTCTGCGAGGCGACATGGGAACCGGCATTGTGGCGCCAGTTGTTGTCGAAGATTTCCAACCGCGGTCGGCTGCGCGGCAGCACCGGCACGCTCAGCGGCACCAAAACGGCCGCCTATAGCCGGCTTGCCAAGACGAATCCCGACGAGCTCAATCCGACTGTCCACGGCGGCGAACAGAGCAACACCTCCGCATTATTCGACGACAAATTGATATTGAAATTGTTCCGCCGAATCACGCCCGGTGTTAATCCCGATCTCGAAATCGGCCGCCAGCTCACAGAACATCAGGAACTTTCGATCGTCCCAACCGTCGCCGGAGCTCTGGAATATCGCGACGACTCCGGCCGCCTGTTTACGCTCGGCGTATTGCACCAACTCGTGCCGAACGTAGGCGACGCGTGGAAATACACGCTGGATGAGCTCCATCGCTATTTCGAACGCGTTCAGTCCGTGGACATCCACGAATTCGACGAACCTTCGAAAGAAGGCACGCCGGCGACAAACGCTCTGAATGCAGATGCTCACTGCTCCGTGCTGGAACTCGCCGCCAAAGATCCGCCGCCGCTCGCCCAACACACAATCGGGGGCTTTCTGTCCTTAGCTGAAAAACTCGGCCAACGCATCGGCGAGCTGCACGTCGCCCTGGCACAAGCCGGCGGCGCCGCCTTCGAGCCCGAGCCATTCACCCGGTTGTATCAACGCAGCCTCTACCAATCGATGCGCGGTCAGACCCGCAGCACATTCGAATTGCTCCATTCGCAATCCGATCGCTTGAATGACGAGGACCGCGACCGCGTTAATCAACTTCTTTCCTGCCAACGCTCCCTGTACGCCAGATTCGGCGAACTTACGCACGGCCTGATGGAAGCCAAGCGCATTCGCTGCCACGGCGATCTCCACCTCGGCCAGGTGCTCTATACGGGCACCGACTTTGTCATCATCGATTTCGAAGGCGAACCCGAGCGTGCCGTGAGCGAGCGCCGCATTAAAGCATCGCCGCTGAAAGACGTCGCCGGCATGCTGCGTTCGTTTCACTACGCTGCCCATGCCGCGCTTCGCGGGCAGTCGCATGCCCTCATCATGCAACACCCGGAAGTGCCCATTGAACAGTGGGCCAGCTTTTGGTCGCGCTGGGTGTCTGCGTCGTTCTTCCGCAGTTATCTTGAAGCGGCCAAACCGGGCGGCTTCTTGCCAACCGATACCCATCAGCTCGAAACATTGCTCCGCGCGTATCTGCTCGAGAAAACACTCTACGAGCTCCGTTACGAGCTCAACAATCGCCCCGATTGGGTCAGCATCCCGCTCGAGGGTCTCAGCCTCTATTGCGCTAACCCAGAAACATCCCTCACATGAGCATAGCCTTCGCCCCGCCGGTTGATCGAACCAAGCAGTTCTCGCTCCTCACGGCCGACGACCTGCATTTATTCAACGAGGGGACACATTACGATTTATGGAGGAAACTCGGTGCTCACGTCGTCGAACATGACGACACCCTCGGCACCTATTTCGCCGTCTGGGCTCCAAACGCGAAATCCTTAAACGTGGTGGGCGATTTCAACCATTGGAACAAAAGCGAAACCCCTCTCGCCCAGCGCGGCTCCTCCGGGATTTGGGAAGGTTTCGTGCCGAATGTTGGCGCAGGCTCATCGTATAAGTATCACATCACATCCCGCGCCAACGCCTACGAAGTCGACAAGGCCGATCCTCTCGCCTTTCGCGAGCAACCGGGCGGCGGACGTGCCTCGGTCGTTTGGGACCTCACATACGACTGGCAGGACAGCGCCTGGATGGAATTACGCGGTAGCCATAACAGTCTCAATTCCCCAATTTCTATCTACGAGCTGCACATCGGTTCCTGGCGCCGAGTTGCGAATGAAAACAATCGCTCGCTCACCTACCGCGAACTTGCGTTCGACCTGGCCGATCACGTGAAGCAGTTGGGCTTCACCCATGTCGAATTTATGCCAGTCATGGAGCACCCGTTCTTCGGCTCCTGGGGCTACCAGACGACCGGCTACTTCGCACCCACCAGCCGCTTTGGCACGCCGCAAGACTTCAAATTCCTAGTCGATCATCTACACCAACAGGGCATCGGGGTAATTCTCGATTGGGTACCGTCCCACTTCCCGCACGACGAGCACGGCCTCGCCTATTTCGATGGTACTCATCTCTACGAACATAACGATCCAAAGCAACGCATCCAGCCCGATTGGAACAGTTACGTCTTCAACTTCGGCCGCAGCGAAGTCCGCAGCTTCCTCATTAGCAACGCGATGTACTGGCTAGAGGAATATCACGTCGATGGACTGCGCGTCGACGCCGTCGCCAGCATGCTCTACCTCGATTACTCCCGCAAAGCTGGGGAGTGGATTCCCAATAAATTTGGCGGCCGCGAAAACATCGAGGCGATCGACTTCCTTCGCCAGTTCAACACCGCCGTTTACGCCAAACATCCCGATGTCCAAACCATGGCCGAAGAATCAACCGCTTGGCCCCTCGTCTCGCGTCCGACCTACGTCGGCGGCCTCGGCTTCGGTCTCAAATGGGACATGGGCTGGATGCACGACACGCTCGCCTACATGGCCGAAGACCCCGTCCACCGCAAATACCATCACGGCCAACTCACGTTCCGCATGATCTACGCGTTCAACGAAAACTTCGTCCTGCCGCTTTCGCACGACGAGGTTGTCCACGGCAAACGCTCGCTCCTCTCCAAAATGCCAGGCGACGACTGGCAGAAACTGGCAAACCTGCGACTGCTCTTGGCATACATGTACAGCTCCCCCGGCAAGAAGCTGCTGTTCATGGGCACCGAACTCGCCCAATGGGAAGAATGGAACCACGACGATCAGCTCCCCTGGCACGCCTTCGATGACCCCGACCGCCGCGCCCTCAGCCGTCTCCTCGCCACCCTGAACGAAACTTACCGCAACGAACCCGCACTTCACGCACTCGACTGCGATCCCGCCGGCTTCGAATGGATCGATACCAACGACTCCGAGCGAAGCGTGATCAGCTACCTCCGTAAATCGCCCGACGGCCGCGAGCAGATCGCCGTCGTCTGCAACTTCACGCCAGTACCGCGCCACAACTATCGAATCGGCGCACCGCGCGGCGGGTTCTGGCGCGAACTCCTCAACACCGACGCCAGCGAACACGGCGGCAGCGGCCAGGGCAACATGGGAGGCGTCGAAGCCTCGCCAGTCCCCTGCTTCGGCCGCATGCACTCGCTCACACTCACTCTGCCGCCGCTCGGCGCTGTATTCTTAAAGTCCGACGGCTAACGCCGTTCGCCATCGCACTGCGCGGCGATTGGCAAAATCGAGGATCTAAAGGAGTTACGATCGTCCGATTTAGATCGGCTCATACGTCGCGAGCTTACGACCTGTCGGTCAAAGCTGCATATGGGCCAGAGGGCCCGGTTGGGATTGCAGCAGAGAATAGATTTTGGTCCGCCCCCGAATAAAGATACAGTAACCCTTCAGCCGGAACAACATGCGAGGAGTGGCCAATGTTATTTAAGACCGCGGTTTTCTTAACATTTCTCTCGGCATCGCCTACTCTTGCCGCCGTCGAAGTCGACCAGCTATATCTGGCGCCTTTGTCCGTGAGTGAGGTCTTGGACCATGCCGACGAATATATGGCTCAGACTTTTACGACTCACCATAGCGGTTCGCTCGTGAGCATCGGCATCCAAGTGGATATTTTTGGCAATAGCAGTACGCCCCAATCGCGAGATGGCATTACTGACGGCCTCCATGTGCAACTCACCCACCTCGCCCCTACTGGCGAACCAGATTTGAGTCAGGTCCTGGCCACGTGGGTCATCGATCCGCTTAATATCCCCTTTCAATCTTCCAACGTGCCGATCACGAGCACCGACCTATCTGCATTCAATTTGCATGTCAACGCGGGCGATCAGCTTGCAATCGTGGTAAATACAAGCTACCTGGATACGACGCATTCAGAAAATCGTAGCTATGGTTGGCTATTGTCTCCGAACGGCGACACCGTATTTGGAGGAGTGTTCTACGTTTACTCGCCATTGCTCACCCCAAACTGGGTTTACCATCGCAGTAGCGTCGATCCATTGTTCACGGCAGATGGAGGATTTCAGGTTTTGGTGGATACGGTTCCTGAGCCGGCGTCAGTAGTTTTAATGTTCCTTGGGGCCGCAATGGGAAGTAGTCGCGTTAAACGCCGACGCATGTAGCACTCCCCCAACGGGTTAAAACCAATCCAAAACCCAACAGCTCGCAATTTTTTTCTTGCAATTGCCAAATACGAACGCTACTATGCACCTCGCTGGGAAAGTTGCCCTATTCTTTGAACCTGCTGACCGCAATTTCTGAATGACTTCGATCACGCGACGCCTCAACTGATTCCTTCAGTTTCCGCCGCGTTTCTGTAACGAAGTCGGTCGCCGGCCACAACATTCGGTTGCATTGCCGCATTCATCCCTTTTGCGTTTTCCGCACGGGAAACATGCCGGCAACTACTTCGATGCAGACTTTTTCGATGTCACGACACAACAAATTCCAATTGAAAGGTACACGCTAATGGCACTCCCTCTACCGCTTAAAACGCGAATCGCCAAACCGGCTTCTTGCTTGCTCACAAGTGCACTCGCTCTTCTCGTCGGCTCGCCCGCACTGGCCACCCTCATCGATTTCGAAACGACGCCAGCCGGCGTCACGCCTGTCGATGACGCACCACTTTCGCAATTCACTCCGTACGCCTTCCCAGGACTGAACATCAGCTTCGGGCTGGACTCCAACAGTGATGGCATCGTCGACACCGACACCGTTTTCGAGCACGCCGGCCTCGACCCCAGTGAACCGCCCAACGGCGGATTCTCGGGATCATCCGGCACCGACACCGCCGATCCCGGCTACACATCCCAACTAGGCAACTGGTTCCTGCGCTCACCCGTCGGCGGCTCCGACTTCGGCTTGCTAGTGATCACTTACTCAAGCTCGGCCCCCGTCACCGCCGCCAGCGGCGAAATCTGGGACATCGACGGCACCCAGCAACCTGGTGGCCCCCCCGGATTTACCGAGGAATACACGGTCCGCGCCTATGACACTGCCAACAATTTGCTGGCCACCCAAATATCACCGCTCGGAGTTCTCGACTCTGCATTTGCGCCGCTCGACGGCGAGCCCTGGACTTTTTCATTCAGCGGCCTCACCGCAGGCATCGGAAAGATTACCGTCGATTTCACCGGCACCAAACCCGCGGGCATCGGCCTGGCGTTCAACAACTTCAATCCAACAGCGGCCGCGACTCCAGAACCGAGCAGCTTGGTACTCGCACTGTTCACGATCGCAATCTCGGCACTTCAACGAAAACGATGAAGTGGAAAAATAGTGCGCGGACTATTTTGTGCGCAACTGCTAAATCGAGTTGCGTTTGAATCTGCGCGTAGGGAGCGCAAGGCTAACGAGACCAAGATAAAAGAGAGTTAATGACGTCGGCTCTGGCACAGGCTCCGCGATTGCGATGCCGTTTACGCCGTTCAGAAGTTGGTACTGAAATGCCAAACGCCCACTGCCGTCCGTGTCGAGACCAAACGAACTATAGGCTAGGTTGGTTACGGTGCTTCCGAAGAGCGTGTCGCCGATGTGGATGACTGAAACGAGAGGTCCACCACCATTGCGCGCAATAATGCCAGGACCGCCTGATCCTCTACTACCATTATAAAGTGCTAGAAAGGCGACCCAATTGCCCGCAATCGTCGGACTAGAGAAACCTTGCATGGGGCCAGGAAATGGCCCGGGGTCGCCCGTCTTCGCAATCGCAGTTATCGCTCCACCGTTGCCGGTAAAGATGCCGCTTCCACTCCCCAGAGGGAACACGGTGCTCTTGTAGTTAGCGAAGAATGCAACCGTGTCACCGCTCAGATCATAGTTGTCGGTGCTCCCACCGACAAAGTTTGTGAAAGTTCCGGTTGGCGCCGGATCGCCCGTCTTGACGATCGTCGTTTTGGAACCACCACGACTTGTGAAGATGCCGAAACTGCCGCTGCCAAACACGCCGCCAAACGCCACGTTGCCGCCGCTAATCGATGGAGGGTAAAACCCTTCTGAGAAGGTGCCACTTGGCGCGGCGTCATTGATCTTCACGATTGTTGTTATGACACCCCCGCTGTCAGTGAAGAGACCAGGATCAGAAGCAAATGCTACCGTGTTGCCATCGATTGCCGAACCTTGCAAAACGCTGCCGAACTTAACACCAGGAGCTGGCGAAGGATCGCCCGGTTTGACAAGCGTGTTTAGTGGGCCACCCGTGCCGGTGAACAGAGACCGATTACCGCCCGACCCGTGGTCGGCGGTAAAAGCTGTGACGCCGCCTGCAATCACAGGTCGGCTGAAACTGAATAATGTATCGCCAGCTCCAGACGGGAAAGGCGCCGGATCAGTGCTTTTTACGATGGGAACAAGCGACCCGCCGTTGCATGAATAGATAGCGGAAATGCCAGCCATGTTCACCTCAAACGCTACGGCGCCGTCGCTAATTGCCGGCGTCTGGAAGCTCGCGTGGGGAAGCGAGCTACTCGTCGAATCCGCGACACTCGTAAAAACGTATGCTGCATCAGCAGTTGATGCAGCCAGTAATGCCGTTGCGTTTAAGAAAATGCAAACTCTGACAGCAAAGCCGTATCGCATTGGAACAACCGCCGGTTCGTGATTGGATTAGGCTAGCCTCGATAGTGGTTAGATGAATCGCCATCTTACCACCAATGTGGGGAGTCTTCAAATAATCGTCCGGAATGGAGTTCACCTCTTCATGTTTTGCACCCTTATCTGGAACCCCTATTCGCCAAGCGAAATTCAAAAAAAAACTGCGGATGGCTTCTGCACGCAAAAAAAGCTCGGCGCTCGTTCTCATCACGGTCGCAATCTCGGCCCTTCAACGACGCCAGTTGATGAAGCGTAGTTGAAAGCAAACGGGGCAGAACTATTCAAAGAATAGCTCTGCCCCGCAGATTAACCTATTGCATCGACTTCACGTTGATCTAGATCCAAGCGTTCGATCGGCGAAACGCAAGCCCGACCGCCGCGCAGGTTGCCAGAAGTAAGCTAGCCGGTTCCGGAACAGCATCAAACCGTGCCACATACGCGTCGACATCACCATTGAAGTAACTGTTGTTAGGATTCATGCTGTCGGGAACATCTCGCGAGATGTCACCCGATATATACACGTGGCCGGCCTTATCTACCGCGATCCCTGTAGCCTCATCCCGTTCAGGAGTGCCAAACTCCTGAAGCCAAAGCAAGTTCCCAGAAGGGTCGTACTTCGCCCACATGGAATTCGCGACACCGCTCAGCTGACCCGGAATATCGAATGTTTCGCCGGCCACGTACACATTGCCCGACGCGTCGAGCGTGACATGCGTTAGATCATCGAAAGTTCGCATGGCGATCTGCCGCTGCCAAAGAAGCACGCCGTTCGTGTCGTACTTCGCGACGACTCCGTCGGTCGCAACGTAACCGTACGCATTGTCGTAATAGGAGTTCGTCGATCCGACAACGTACAAATCACCTGCTGAATCGAGGACCGAATCATACAGTTCCGTGTGCCGCCCACCAACCACCGACAAATTCGGCGTGATCCGCCATAGGACATTTCCGTTTGGGTCAAGTTTCGCAATGTAGGTGTCTACCGAAGCGCGCATCCCCGTGACGAATATATTCTCGGACGAGTCGATTGATATCGCATTCGTAAAATCCCCTAGCGCATCTGGAAATTCCTTGCGCCACGTTTCGCTTCCATCAGACGCGTACTTGATGATATAGCCGTCGGTTGGATGACTAACGTTCCCGGGCACAATAAATCCATTAGTCGACCCCGACACATACACGTTCCCGATGAAATCTACCGCGAGATCCGAGTTGAAAACATTGTTGGGGTTTGGCAGACCCACGTGCGCTTCCCAAAGGCGGTTACCGCTCGAGTCGTATTTCACCAGGAAACCGTTCGTCCCGCCTGGATACCGGTAGGTATCGCCGGCCATGTAAACGTTGTTCGACGAATCGACTACAACGCCGTGAGGCTGTTCGGCTACTCCCGTCGAATAGGCCGGTGCTAGCCATTGTTGAGTTCCAGCCGGGTTATATTTCGCCACAAAGCCAGGCTCCGGCCCGCTGACGCCGCTTCCATAGATTGGCCCCGTTTCGCCTGCCACGTAAATCTGGTCATTCGAATCGACCGCGACTCCATCGGCCCCATCTCGTTGGTTGAAAAAACCCGTTTGCATCCAGGTCATCGTGTATGCTTGGCTGTCGGCGGCCGCGCGCAGGACCGGCAATCCGCCGGTCGCGGCAATAATAAGCAAAATCTGTTTCGCGTTCATGAGCATGCCTCGATAAAAAATGGGGAATGAATGAGACGCCCTACACACTAACGCGCTGCGAGCAACACAGCAACTTTTCACGACTCAGCGCGGTGCTTTCCTTACCGCCTGGCCTCAAGAATTTTGTTGCTTTTGGGCCAAGACCTGTGATATGACGAGTTGTCGTCTACTTGCCCATAGCGACAGCTAGAAGTCGCGGAATCCCTTACGCCGTATTTCGCGTGCGGTATTTCGCAAGGCGCAGCAATTAGTACTCTGCGCTCCGTACCAAGTACGTTTGCTCTTTGACAATTTATTCCCTGCGACGCCTGACCGCGTCGGACCGCAATCGGCCGAAATGAAGTTGCCCAGTTTTGCATGGGTGCGCGCGCATCCAAGCCAGGATATCGCGGGCAGATCGCCCGTCGCGGCGCGCAAAATCGAATTCATTTTGCACGTCGATGTGGGGCCCCCTTTCGATCGAGCAAAACTCGCAGAAAGGTTGCTCAACCACAGCGCGCAAAAAAACGCCGAGCGTCGTCGGATTACTCCAACAACCACTCGGCGTCTTTGTCCCGTTACGCAGCATCGCTTAGCGGCAGCCGCGTCGCGTGTTCGCAGACCCGAATCGGCCTACGACACAAAGTCCTTAAGCTTCTTCAGCGGACGAACCTTAACGACGTTGCGGGCCGGCTTGGCCTTGAACGTGGTCGGTTCACCCGTGAACGGGTTCGTGCCTTGGCGCTCTTTCGTCGCTGGCTTGTGTTGGACCACGATCTTGGCCAGGCCATGGATCGTGAAAGTCTTCGACGTGCCGCGGCCGCTAAGGGCCTTCTTAATTTGCTCGTTCAACGCATCGAATACGTTGCTGACATCGCGCTTCGACAAGCCAGTTGACTCGGCAATGCTCGAGAAAACTTCGGTCTTTGTCGGTGGCTTGGTGGTAGTGGCCTTCGCCATTGAACTGATTCCTCCAGACTGTTTGGTGCAGGGAAAGGGTCGCTAAACCGTACAACGTACCTACATCCGTGCATTGTGAAGGTGCAAATTAAAGCGTGCTGGTACTCGAACACAAGTCGGAAAATGCCGGTTTTGCCGATAAATACGGCAGTTTTTAGCACCAGGCCTCCTTGGGGATCGTAGAAAGCGAGGCAATTCACTTCCTAGCCAAGCCGTTTCCGTGCCCCCTACAGCTCGCCTCTCCCGGCGCCGTTTGGCAACTTGATCGATCCGCCATAGGCTGTAAGATGAAGTATAGCTTTAGGTTACGCGGGAAATGGCACGGCGAGCAAACACCAGGGAGATGCCGCGCCATGTTCACCTAAGCCGTTTGAGCCGACGCGGGAATGCCTAATCGGGACCGCATTCCTCGATTTGGCGGATTCCTCTACGTGATTGCCGACGAGCCCCCAGGGATCGGCTAAACCGCTCCCAGGGAAGCTTCCAGCCCGAAGGATCGCCATGCAACTGCTTCAACCGCCCGCACGAACCAGGGAGGCTGTATCTCGATATCTCGGGCTGGCAGCTTTTTTGATTGTGTTCTGCGCCGCCATTTGGCAGTTCAATCTCGGAACTGCGTCGGGCCAACAGCAGATCATTCGCCAGGGCCAACCGCTCGATCCCCGAAACCGGCAGCCGGTAAGCGATCAGGATGCAGTGGCCGGTGTTTACTTGCCGACCGATCGCGCACTCTCTCGCGCGGTCACGCGCGCCCGCGAACGGCTAAAGGCCCACGAATACCATGAAGTCCTGCCGTTCCTCCAGGGAATTCTTTCTCGCGACGAAGACTCCTTCTTGGAACGGGCGGGTAACGATCGGGCCGAGCTCGGGTTGAAAGCCGCCGCGCAGCAAATGATAAGCGAGCTGCCGCCGGAGGGACGCGATGCGTACGAGTTGCTTCAAGGTCCGGCGGCGAGGCGCCAACTCGAGTCTGCACTGAACGCGGGTGATCGCGACGGCATTGCAAAAGTCGTCAGACAATTCTTCCACACCAGCGCCGGCTACGAAGCAACGTTCTTGTTAGCTCAAATCGAGGCGGACCAAGGTCACCGCCTCGCCGCAGCACAACTGTATCGAGATCTCATCGAAACGCCGCAAGCGGCCACGCGCTTTGAACCGCAGTTATCGGTCGCCGCAGCGTTAAATCAGTTGGCCGCCGATCAACCCGAAGCAGCTTCGGCAACGATTCATGCGCTCCTGCAGCAAAACCCAACGAACTCGCTTACGCTGTTCGGAAAGAATGTCTCATTACCATCGGAAATGGCAGATCCTCTTGCCTGGCTTGCCAGCCTGGTTGGCGAAGTAAAGCCGGCGACCCCGACGAATGGCAACTGGCTCACCGTGCGCGGCGACGCATCTCGCAACGTTCAAGTTCCCGGCGGCGAGCCTCATCTGCGGCCACGCTGGGAAGCCCGGGTAGTGAACGAACCATCGATCGAGTCGTTCATCACGAATCGCACCAATGACTTTTTGCAGCGCGGTGTGGTCGCACTTCCAGGCGCCCGGCCGATTGCGGTCGGCGATGTGATCGTCATGCGGACCCCGAATAACATCGTGGCCGTCGACTGGCAAACCGGCAAACGTATTTGGGAGACAAGAGACGAACAAGAGTCCGATACAGAAGATACGTCCGCCGACCTGACGCCGGGCGTCGATCGCGATCAGCTGGCCGGCCAAGCCCACCCCCTGGAAGAGCGGATGTGGGACGATGCATTAGCCACCGCGATATCCAGCGATGGTTCGCGCGTCTTCGTGGTTCGAGGAACACAGCCTTCGCGCGATGACGAAGTAACCCCCTGGCAAGTGAACGCCTTCGGTCGCAGTCCGCTCGGCGGCGAAACCCCGAATCCAACTAATCAGCTTGCAGCTTATGACCTCGCCACCCAGGGAAAACTCGCGTGGGAACTAGATGGTTCGCGAACCACCGGCCCTTTCGCGGGCGCATTCTTTCTCGGCCCCCCTTTGGCAATCGATAGCAACCTGTTCGTCATTGCGGAGATTCGCGGCGCCCTTTACCTGATGGCACTTGAGCCAGCGACGGGCCACGTCGCTTGGCAGCAGCAACTCGTCCGCTTGGAGCAAGGCATCTCGGCCGATCCGAGTCGACGGCGCGTAGGCGCAATTCCATCCTATTCGAGCGGCATTCTCGTATGCCCAACGAGCGCTAGCGCCGCAATTGGCATCGACGTAGTCAAGCGCCAGTTCGCTTGGGTCTATCGCTATCCGCGCGAAGCGACATCCGGCAACGAAGCCCGCAACCTTTGGCAACAACAACAAGCAATCGCCCAAGGCCAATTACTGCGAACCAACGATCAGTGGCTTGATAATTCCGCCGTCATAGCCGATGGCCGCGTGCTGCTGACACCGCCTGAATCGGCAGAGATTCATTGCCTCGATCTCCAAAGTGGCAAGCAGCTGTGGAAGCGCCGGCAGGGCGAATCATTGTTCATCGGCGGCGTGGATCATGGCACGGTATTGCTCATCGGCAGTCAGACTTTCCAAGGGCTCAAATTGTCCGACGGCACTCCGGCCTGGAAACAAGAGAGCTTACCACTGCCCCCCAATGTTCTGCCTGCGGGCCAAGGATACGTCAGCCAAGGCAAGTACTACCTGCCACTCACTTCCGGACAGATTGCCGAAATCGATATGGCATCTGGGGCGATATCGAACAAAGAGCCGAACAACCCTGCGTTGTCCTTAGGCCACCTGATTTGCTATCGCGGCAGCGTCCTGTCTCAGTCTGCCCTGCTGCTCGACAAGTTCGATCAGCTTGATTTGCTGCAGAAGCGCACCGAGGCAGCGCTCACTCAAAATCCCGACGATGCCGCCGCCCTGCGCGAACTTGCTGAAATCAAAGGAACTGCTGGCGATAGGCAAGAGGCCATCAAGCTGCTGAAACATGCGCTGGCGCTCGCGCCAAACGACGCACTCTGCCAGGAGACGTTAGCCGATTTGCTGCTTCAAGGCTTAGCAAGCGATTTTGCCGCTTATCAAGCCGATATCCCACTGCTCACCGGGTTAATCCATACCCGCGCCCAACACATCGAATTACTCCGCATCATGGCCGCCGGCGATGATGCGCCGGATCACCGCCTCGCGGCCTGGGATGCCTATTTGAAGCTTGCCGATTTCACCGCCGAAGAGCCGTCTTATCTACATATCGACGATCACTATACGGTCCGGAGCGATCGCTGGATTGCGAGCCAACTCGCAGCGATTTGGAATGCGGCATCGCCCAGCGAACGGGAGCAGATTTCCGAGCGCGTTTCCAAGCGTCGGCCCAATTTGGAGAATTCGTTCACCGCCGCTGAGCTGCGACATTACTTGGCTCATCTCGGCGAGCTGCCCGGCAGCGACGACGTGCGGCTGGCCTTGGCCAAATTCTTAGTCGAGCACGACCGAGCGCCCGAAGCCGAACTCGAATTGCTCCAACTTGGCGATTCGAAAGATGCGGCCGTGGCAACCGCCGCAACCGACCTGCTGAAAAAATCAAATGCTAAATCGAAGCGCTCCGCCGGCCAGACGGCGGTTGCTTGGCCTCGCGGCCACGTCGATGCGGTAACGACGTCCACCGCGGCTGCGGACGTCCAAAACCGCGCACGCGGATCGCGACTCATGCCCGAGCGCCAAAGCGGATATCGCCAGATGCGCGTTGAGCAGGAGTATGCGCCCGGTTTTTCAGACATGCAATGGTTCGTGGCCTCCGACTGCACGGAAGTTGTCGCTCGCAATTCGCTCGGCGACGATGTTTTGCATTGGCCCATCGAGCAAAGCGCCCTCAACCGCGCGCCGCGCGACAGCGGCCTTGTCCACGGCGCGCGCGTCGGCCATCTCATGTTCTTAACTGTCGGCGGCCAAGTAATCGCAATCGACGCCCGCCCGGATTCGCCAAACTCTGACGGCGACCAGCTTTGGCCCAACCGTTCGGCCGATGAATTCACGACCGACTCCGCCCGCTTGCGACGCGGACCGAACGCCGCCCAGGCGCACCCGAGTCGACCCGTCGTATATAACGCCAAGTCGGGACGGCGACGCGTGACGGGCACCGTAGCCAATCTTGGCGGGTCGCTCGGACCGGCGACACCCTATGGCGTCGTGATCCAGGATCAGGACGAGCTGAAATGCGTTGACCCGCTCTCTGGCGCGGCCCTCTGGGCTCGCAACGATATCCCCGTCAGCTGCGAGCTCTTTGGCGATGGCGAGTTGGCTTTTGCCGCAGATGTCGCAAATCGCGTGGTATATGTCGTTGGCGTAAAAGACGGCCAACTTCTAGGCAAGCGCGAACTGCCTCGCGGGGAATGGCTTGTGACCGCTGGCCGGAATATCGGCCAGATCAATTACACAACCAATCATGGCAATCGCGTCATCTCCGTCACGATCACCGACATCTGGACGCAGAAGCAGATCTACGCGGCAGACTTGCCGATTTCTTCGCAAGTTGCCACCGTCGAGCCGAATGCCATCGCAATTTTTGAACCGTCCGGAGCGTTTCACCTGATCGATGCAGAAACCGGCCACGCCCTGCTCGATCAAAAGCTCGAGCCGGTGAATGACCTTCAATCCATTCAAACCCTCCGCTTCGAAGATGACTTCTACTTGTTCGTTTCGGGCCCCGTCCAACCGCAATTCAGACCGATCGGCCAGCCGAATGATTACCCAATGACCAGCGGTCAGGTTTACGCCTTCAGCCTTAAGAGTGGCGAACCCCTGTGGCCTGGTCCGGCGCTGGTGCGAAATCGCGGAATCATTTTCCAACAGCCGAGCGATATCCCGCTGCTAGTTTTCGCCGATCGACAAATGACGCGCGACGCCATGAACGGCGGAGGTTCGCAGCTTCGCCTGTTGTGTCTCGATCGCCGAACCGGCGAGACCGCGTATCGAAACGATGCCCTTCCCGATACCTCGATCGCGCGTTTTCGAATCCGCGGCGAAACCGATTCGAAACCGATCGTTGCCGTCGAGATGAATGCCGGTATCCTGCAATTGGCGGTCACCGATCGCCCGCGCCCGCCACGACCTCCCGCGAACGATGACCTAGAAGCAACCCGCGAAATCACCGAACGCGGCCTCCGCGGCTTGGGGCAGCGTCTAGGCACGGCGCTGCGCAACGCGCTCGATCGCCCGCAGCCGCTGCCGCCAAATCAGCAGCGTCCTAACCCGGCGCCGCAGCAAGTCCAGCCGCAGCCGCAATCCGCCATCAAAGCACAGCCGCAGGGTGGTTCGCGACCCGCGCCCGAACCTACGCCAGCCACGGACGACAATTGATCCAAAGGACGGCAATCATGTCGATCAACCCCAAAACTCTCGCCGCGCTCGTTATTGCGCTTGCGGCGTTGGCACCCAGCTTGTGCGCCCGAGCCGCGGTCGAAGACCCGCGCGCACGCAAAGTTATCAGCGAAGGCCTCGATTACCTCGCCTACAATCAACACAAGCTAGGCCACTGGACCGCCCAAGGGCGCTACCCAACCGCCATGACCGCACTCGCCGGCTTGGCCTTTTTAAGCGAGGGTTCCACCACCACCCAGGGCAAGTACGCCGACAACATCCGCCGCGCTGTCGAATACATAGTCCGCCAAAGTCGCCCCAACGGCCTCATCGGCGATCCGGTGCGCGACGATCGCTACACCTACGGTCACGGCTTTTCGATGCTCTTTCTCTCGCAAGTGCTGGGAGATGAGGAAGACGAGGATCGCCGCGCCGAGCTTGTGGATGTGCTCACTCGCGCCGTACAGTTCACCGGCCAAGCCCAAACGCAAGCTGGCGGTTGGGGCTACGTCAGCGCAAAAGACGGCGGCGGCTTCGACGAAGGATCCACCACAATCACGCAAGTGCAAGGCCTCCGCGGCTGCCGCAACGCCGGAATTCCTGTTCCAAAAGAAATCATCGACAAGGCGGTACAATACATCAAAGACTGCACGCTGCCGGAGGGCGGAGTGCAATACAGCTCCAAAGGGGGCGGCGGCCGCCCCGCAATCACTGCCGCAGCCATCGCATGCCTCTTTAACGCCGGCGACTACGATGACGACCTTGTCCCGCGCATGATGAAGTACTGCGAGCAAAACCTCACTTCAGATAATCGCAACAGCTACGGCCATTGGCACTACGCCCACTTCTACTATGCCCAAGTCCAATATCGCGAAGGTGGCGAAAAGTGGGAGCACTACCGCGACGAAGTGCAAGCCAAGCTGCTCCGCGAAGCTGCCGAGGTGAAGCTCGGCGATAAAACCGGCGTCGAGTGGACCCAAGGCTACGTCGGCCCTATTTATACAACGGCGCTAAACCTGATCATTCTACAGTTAGACAACGCTTGCTTGCCCATCTATCAGCGCTAACGTTGAGACAAATCAACCCAGGACCAATCAACTGATGACCGATACCAACGGACACGACGCCTCTATCGCCCGCCTCGGCTCGGCGATCGGCCAAATCAAAGAGCAGCTTTCGCGCGTCATCGTCGGCCAAAACGACGTAATCGAGCAAATGCTCATCGCCCTCTTTGCCCGGGGTCATTGCTTGCTGGAAGGGGTACCGGGACTGGCGAAAACGCTGCTCGTAAGCACGCTGGCGCGCTCGCTGAATCTTACGTTCAGCCGCATCCAGTTCACGCCGGATTTGATGCCCGCGGACATCACTGGCACCGATATCATCGAAGAAAATCGTTCCACCGGTCAGCGCGACATGCGGTTCCTCGCCGGCCCAATCTTCTCGCACGTCATCTTGGCCGATGAAATCAACCGCACGCCGCCCAAAACGCAGGCGGCGCTTCTCGAGGCGATGCAAGAGCGGCAAGTCACGGTGGGCCGCATTCGGCATCAAATGTCCGACCCATTCCTGGTGCTCGCCACGCAAAACCCGATCGAACAGGAAGGCACTTATCCGCTTCCTGAAGCACAGCAAGACCGCTTCATGTTCAAAGTGATCGTCACCTACCCGAGCTTTCAAGAAGAGTTCGAGGTGGCCCGCCGCACCACGGGCGGAGCGGCCGAACAAGTCGAGGCGGTCCTGTCACCCGACGAAATTCGCCAGCTGCAAGATTTGGTGCGCGCGGTGCCGATTAGTGATCACCTCATTCGCTACACGCTAGCTCTCGTCCGCCAAACGCGCGTACGCGAGGAAGGCGTACCTGAGTTCACCCGCGATCAACTCGCCTGGGGCGCCGGCCCGCGGGCCACGCAATTCTTGATTCTCGGCGCCAAAGCCCGCGCTCTTGTTTATGGGCGGCCCCACGTCGCGCTCGAAGACATCCGCGCTCTCGCCAAACCGGTCCTTCGCCATCGCATCGTGGTAAATTTCGCCGCCGAGAGCGACGGCATTACCAGCGATCACATCATCGACCAGCTCCTCGACGTCACCCCCACCCACGAAAACGAACTCATCAATGACGGCCGCTTCCAAAAGATCTTTGCATCCTGAGGTGATCAAGCGGATCGGTCGCCTCGAGATTCGCGCACGTCACATCGTCGAAGGGCTGCTCAGCGGCATGCATCGCAGTCCGTACTTCGGGCAAAGCGTCGAGTTCCTGCAGCACCGCGAGTACGCCCGTGGCGACGACCTCCGCCGCGTCGATTGGAAGGTGTGGGCGAAGCAAGACCGCCTGTACGTCAAACAATTTGAAGAGGATACGAATCTCCGCTGCTGCCTGCTCGTCGACACGTCGGCCAGCATGGAGTACGGTTCTGGCCCGCTCACCAAGTGCGACTACGCCATCACAGCCGCTTCCGCGCTTGCGTACTTGCTGTTGCGCCAGCAAGACTCAGTCGGCTGCGCAGTATTCGACGAAACGGTTCGCCAGACGATTCCGCTCCGCACCAGCACGAACCACCTGAATACCATCGTCCGCGCATTGGAACAGCGTGAACCACGCGAAAAGACAAAGCTTTACGACGTCCTCGCCCGTGTCGCCGAAACGTACCCCCGCCGCGGCATGATGGTCCTCATCTCTGACCTGTTCGTCGACCCCGCCGACGTTCAACGCGGCCTCCGCCTGCTCCGCCAGCGCGGCCACGACGTGCTCGTCCTCCACGTCCTCGACGACGACGAGCTCGACTTCCCATTCGCCCGCCCTGCCCGGTTCGAAGGGCTGGAAACTGCCGACGCGCTGACCTGCAACCCCCGCGCTCTGCGCGAAGGCTACCTCGCCGCGCTCGAACAATTTCTCGCCACCGTGCGACACAATTGCGCTCGCGACAACGTCGACTATGCCCTCATCCGCACCAGCATGCCACTCGATGCCGCACTAACGTCCTTCCTCAGACACCGCCTTCGCGAGCGGCAGCGATAAGACATGTCCTTCCTATTCCCCACGCTGCTTACGATCGGTCTGCCGCTGATCGCCGTCCCCATCTTGATCCACCTGATCAATTTGCGCCGGCAGCAGCGCATTCGCTGGGCGGCAATGCAATTCCTGATGGAAAGCCAGCGCCGCAATCGCCGGTGGATCTTTCTCAAGCAGCTATTGCTCCTGCTCGCGCGAATGAGCGTGATAGCCGTTCTCGTGCTGATGCTCGCGCATCTCGTGCTTCGCAACGAGTGGCTGAGTCTGCTGGGTCGCGGCACCACGCACCACCTTGTGCTGCTCGATGACAGCTACTCGATGAGCGACCGCTGGAACGAAACGACCGCCCTTAACGAAGGCAAGCGCGCCGTACAGGCCATCGTCGATCAGGCTGCTCAACAATCCGATACCCAGCTCATCACACTCATGCGGTTCTCTGAGGCCGCCCGCCTCTCCGCGACCGTGCAACCGAAGATTTTGGCCGAGCGGATCAACGACTCATTTCGCAGCCGCTTGGAATCGCTCCTCGCCGGTTGGGAACCGTCCGAAACCGACGTCGGCCCCGCCGACGCCCTGAAAGCTATCCCCCGCCTCCCGCTGGGAGACAACGACCAATCGCTCATCGTTTACTTGATCAGCGATTTTCGCGCCCGACAGTTTTCGAGCGCCACCGAAATTCGAAAACTGCTGACCGACCTCAAGGACAAGGAACACGTCGCGCAAACCCACCTCGTCCGCTGCGTTCGCGAAGCTCGGCCAAACCTCGCCATCAAATCGCTCAAGCCCGAATCGGGCGTCCGCGCCGCCGGCGTCGAAATGTGGATGAGCGTCACCGTCGCGAACTACGGCGACGCTCCCGCGCGCGGCGTGACGGTCCAGCTTCAACAAGATGGCGACGCCCTGCCCGCCTTAGTGCTCGATGACATCCCGCCCCGCGATGAAATCTCGCACAAGTTCCGCGTGCAATTCGCTGGAACCGGCGCGCACTGGCTCGATGCTTCGCTCCCCGCCGACGCCGTCGCCACCGACAACCACCGTTACTACGCCTGCGACCTGCCCGCCGCGCGGCCTGTCCTTATTATCGACGGATCGCCCGACGGCCGCGGCGGCCATCAGCTCTCGCTCGCCCTCGCACCAGGCGGCAACACGCACACCGGTTGGCAGCCGCACATTGAACAGCCCGCCTTCCTCGCCGATCCCAATCGCCTCAACCAGCAAGCCGCCGTGTGTCTCATCGATGTTCCTCACTTGAACGACGATGAGCTTGCCGCGCTCGAGTCGTATGTTCAAAACGGCGGCGGTGTAGCGTTCTTCGTCGGCGCGAATATCGACCGCGCCTTCTATAACGACCGTCTCTACAAAAACGGTTCCGGCTTGTTCCCCGCGCCGCTCAAATTACCAACGCAGCTGCTCGATCGCAGCGGCGAATCAACCCCGGACGTCGAAGTAACTCAACATCCACTTTTTCAAGTTCTCGCCGGCCGCCGCAATGGCTTCTTGCCATTGCTCACCGTCGACTACTTCTATGCTTTACAAGAAGGTTGGCAGCCACCAACTGATGGCAGCGCGAAAGTCATCGCCAGCCTTCGCAACAACGCGCCCTTGGTACTCGAAAGCAAATTCGGCAAAGGCCACGTCATCACCCAACTCACGAAGCTCTCATCGGCCGAGACCCCGCTTGGCCGCTGGACGAATTGGAGCCTTAATCCCGCCTTCCCCGTCCTAGCGAACGAGCTCGTCAGTTACCTTGCCGCTTCTCACGACGCCGACCCTCTGCTAAACATCGGCGACGACCTTGTCGTCACCGCCGAGGAAGGCAAATACGAACCTCGCTTTCGTTTCATGCTCCCCGCTCAACCCACCGCATCAAAATCCACCGCCGGTGAATCCGCGTCCGGCGACCATGCTTCATCGGGCGGGAAACGTGCTGCCGCCTCCGTTTCCCGCCCCGAAATCGCCATCGAAGCCACCGCCGCCAACCACCAGCTCACCGCCAAACTCGAAAACCTCTCCACCAGCGGCGTCTACGAAGTCCAACTTCAGCCCACCAACGGCCCCATCGAACGCCGCGACTTCGCCGTCAACCCGCCCACCGGCGAAGGCGACCTCGCCCTTACGTCGCCGCCCGATCTCGCTCGACAACTCGCCGGCGTCGATTACCAAATGCACGACGCCAGCGATATGTCGCTCGACTCTCAACAGCTCGCCGGTTTCCAGATGAGCGACGCCCTCCTCGGTGGTCTCATTGTGCTGCTGCTTCTCGAGCAAACGCTGGCCTACCTCGCGAGCTACCACATCAAACCGCTACGGAGTTCAACGAAATGACTCACGTAGCTTTTCGAGTAAGTAAGTGGCTCATCCTAAGCGTGGCGCTATGCGCCGTTGTGTTTGCCCTTCACTCCAGTGCGCCGACATTAGCGCAAGACTCAAAACAATCATCGGAAAAAGGCGTCGCGTCGGCGGCAATTCCTGCACCCTCCACGAGCGCAAGCACGACCGAAACAGAACACACCGAATACGAAATCTCACGCCTCCGCTCGTTCGATGACGAGCGATTACCCGCCGCGCTTATCATCGCCGGCGCCATCGCCTTAGTCGGGGTCGTATGGCAGCTCTATCGCCGCGATGCCATCGAGCTAAATCGCGGTCCGCGACTCGCGATTATGCTCCTCCGCTGCCTCGCCCTTGCTGGCCTGATCGTCTTTTTCCTCGGCATCGAACGCCGCACGTCGCGCGAAATTGTCCACAATTCGCAAGTCGCCGTATTGGTCGACGTAAGTCAAAGCATGGGCCTCAGCGAAAACGAAATGTCGGCCGACCAGTCAGCCACGCGCATTAAATCAGTCGTCGATGTCCTTCAAAACAGCCCCCTCATCGCACAGCTTCGCGAAACGCACGATGTGAACGTCGCTCGCTTCGATCAGGAAATAGAACCGGTCGTCTCGTTGCCGAAACTACAGCCCGCCGAGGCAACCACCTCCGACGCTGCCAATCCACCCGCGCCCGGGGCGCCGCCCAAGGCTACCGAATCTGTGGATTGGTCCCACGAGCTCCAACCTCGCGGCCCGCAAACCCGCCTTGGCCAAGCCTTGGCCGATGAGCTCCGTCTCTATCACGACGCCCCGCTCGCCGGCATGATCGTCATTTCCGACGGCGCCCAAAACGCTGGCATCGACCCAGCCGCCGCCGTTGAAGCCGCAAAGCAAGCCAAGATTCCGCTCTACACGATCGGCGTCGGATCTGCCGCCGCGCAGCATAACGTCGCCATCCGCGATCTCGTTGTTCCCACCCGCGCCTTCCCCAACGACACGCTCAACATCACCGGCTACTTGCAAGCCAACGGTTACGCAAACCGCTCGGTCGATGTCGAACTCACGCGCCGCCGCTCGTCCGATCCCACCGGCGGCGGCACGCCTGTTGCCACGCAGCACGTCGCACTCGGCAAGGACGGCGAAATTGTGCCTGTTTCGTTCGACACCGAGCCCGGTGAACCCGGCACATTCGTCTTCCAACTTCGCGTAAAAGCGCCGCCCGACGACGGCAACTCGCGCGACAATTCCCGCGAGGCCGAAATCGAAATCATCGACCGCAAAACGCACGTCCTGCTGTTCGCGAGCGGCCCGATGCGTGACTATCAATTCCTCCGCAACCAACTTCATCGCGATTCGTCGATGATCACGGACATCTATTTGCAAACGGCCCAACCCGGCATATCGCAAGACGCCAACAAAATCCTCGACCACTTCCCCAACACGCCCGAGGAACTTTACCAGTACGATTGCATCGTCGCCTTCGATCCCGATTGGACGAAGCTCGACGCGAACCAGGTTGAGCTCGTCGAGAAGTGGGTTTCCGAGGAAGCCGGCGGCCTCATCGCCATCGCCGGCCCAATCGAAACGCCGAAATGGATTCGCAGCACCGAGCACGCCAAACTGCGTGACCTCTATCCCGTCGTATTTCAAAACCGGCTCACGCTGATGGACGACGCCCAGCCCGCCGGCGATACCGCGTGGCCCCTCGCGTTCGAGCGCGCCGGCCGCGAAGCGAAATTCCTGTGGATCGCCAAAAACGCTGAAGAGAGCGAAGCGGCCTGGGACACGTTCCCCGGCGTCTACGGCTACTTCGGTGTGAAAAATGAAAAACCCGGAGCGACCGTCTACGCCCGCTTCTCGAATCCCGAAACCGGCACCGCCAGCCAGCGCCCAGTCTATCTCGCCAGCCAGTTCTACGGCGCGGGCCAGGTGTTATACATGGGCGGCGGCGAATTGTGGCGACTGCGCCGCATCGACCCGCGCTATTTCGAAGTCCTCTACACCAAGCTCATTCGCCATGTGAGCCAGGGCCGCATCCTCCGCGGTTCCTCGCGCGGTGCGCTGCTCGTCGAACGCGATCGCTATGAGCTCGGCGAAACCGCCGTCATTCGCGCCCGCCTTTCCGATCCGCAGCACAAACCACTCACCGTGGAAAGCGTCGCCGCTCAACTTTTGCGCCCGGATGGTTCGACCGAACCCCTTAAACTAACTGCCGACGCGGAACGCCCCGGAATGTACATCGGCCAAGCGACCGTGCTGCAAGAAGGCACTTACCAAATTGCGTTAACGTTGCCCGGCGGCGGTGACGAGCCGCTCACGCGCTATATGCAAGCTCGAGTGCCCGACCTTGAACGTTCGCACGCCGAACGCAACGATCCGCTGCTCACCTCAATCGCCAAAGACACGGGCGGCATTTACTATCAGCACTTCGATGCCGCAATCCACGGCGAAGGCGCTACACCCGCGTTAGGTCACGCCATTAAAAGTCGGGCAGAAATCAAGCTGGTCAAAGGCGCGCCCGACAAGCAATTCGCCAAAGCCCAAATGCAATGGCTGCTCACGATCATCGCCGGCTCGTTGTTTATCGAATGGATCGTCCGCCGCATGAACCGCCTCGCATGATCGCGACGCGATCGATCACTGAACGGAATTAATGAACGACCCAATCCCACAACTGTCGCCCGCCGTTCGCAGCACGCTCGCTGCCGTGCGTCGGCGAATTCGCGCCTATGTGTGGATTGAAGGCCTCGCGCTCTTGGTCCTCGTGGCCGGTTTGGCGTTTTGGCTCGGGATGGCCGCCGACTGGCTCTTCGAACCCTCGCCGCTCACTCGCAAAATCGCAATCGGACTCATATCCGCGATCGGGCTCTTCGTTCTGTATCGGTATCTGCTGCGTCGCGCGTTCGTACCGATCTCCGATGCCACCGCCGCCGTTTTACTCGAACGCCGCTTTCCGAACCTCCAAGATCACCTGATCACTGCCGTCGATGTGGCCCGCGATCGCAGCCAAAATGCGGATTTCCATCCTCATTTCATCTCAGCAACAACCCAAGCCGCCGATCAGTCGATTTCCAGCGTGCGAGTGTCGGACCTGTTCAATCGCGGTCCGCTGCTACGCCGGGTTCTCATTGCCGTGGCACTCGCCGCTTCGGTCGTAACTTTCGCGGCCAGCTCGCGAAACGTCTTCGGCTTCTGGCTCGATCGCATCGCGCTGAGCGAGGAGCCGTGGCCCCGTCGAGTCCAGCTCGAAGTCGTCGGCTTTCCGCCCGATGCCAACGGACAGCGCACACACAAACTCGCGCAGGATGACGACCTCGAGCTGCTGGTCCACGCTAACACAAACGGTTACACGGTCCCCGACGAAGTCGAAATCCGCTTCCGCCTCGCCGATGGCCGCCGGGGGCGCGACACGCTCATCCGCGTCGGCGATGCCACGAAAAGCGAAGGCGATTTCCAACTCTTTCGCTATGAATTCAAACACGTCACCGGTGACATGGATTTCGATATCGTCGGCGGCGATGACCGCGTGCGCGATTTGCATTTGAAGGTTGTCGATCGCCCCGAGCTCTACGCCATCGAGCTGGAATGCAAGTATCCCGAGTACTTGCAACGCGAGCCTCGCCGTCTTGCCGTCACCGGCGGCATGCGAATACCCGAAGGCACGCATCTCGTGCTGCACGCTTCTTCAACGAAGCCTCTCACGGCGGTCCGCGTTCACGGCACGAAGGAAAAGGACGATACGTCGCTCGATCTTGCCACCCAGGGCAATCAAAAACTCGAGTGGGACTACGGCGCCCTCACCGCTGATGATGTGCTGACGGTCAACGTGACCGATAATGACGGCGTCAGCTCGCGCGAACCTTACCGCGTTTCACTTTCGGCGGTGAAAGACGAACTGCCGCAAGTCGCTGTCCGATTGTCCGGCATCAGCAGTGCAATTACGCCCGATGCAATCCTTCCGTTCGTTGGCAAGATCACCGATGACTATGGCCTCGACCA
>Ga0206917_1012_pt2 | contig 48806 bp, 33 predicted proteins | sample Alteio_BWOrgHeat_68_FD_152931 | JGI IMG/M metagenome (GOLD analysis project Ga0206917, IMG submission 152931) | Enriched cells from forest soil in Barre Woods Harvard Forest LTER site, Petersham, Massachusetts, United States -... | ecosystem: Environmental > Terrestrial > Soil > Temperate forest >...
GTGGGACGAATGGTTGCCGAACGCAACGCTTTGGCCGGCGGTGGGCGAGGGGCCGAAGCTCGATGACATGCGGCAGCGCTGGGCGAAGGCGCTCGCAGGCCGCGAGATCGATGCGGAAGGTTACGTCGCCACCCACCAGCACGATGGGCCGGCGCACGCGCAGGGTTGGCCGTTTCCGATGTGGATGCAGGCGGGGGGAGTCGGTTGGCATTTCCGACCGATCGGAGTCGCGGGTTACGAGGCGCCGCCGGCGACCACGCAAGGTTGGAAGTTCGCGGGCGTTGTCGACAAAGGCCTCGGGGCGAAGGGCTGGCAATTCGATCTGAACAGTGGGCCGGCAACGCTGGAGACGCCGGCGTTCGCGATCGATGCCCATCTGTTTCCGTTCTTGCGGCTGAATTGTTGGGCGACCGGTTTGGAGCACACGAAGTGTTACGTCGAATGGTCGACGAAGGACGAACCGGAGTTCGCGGCCGATCGGCGCGCGTATTTCGAATCGCCGCCGGACGCAAGTTTCGAGCAGCCGCGCGAGTTGCGGATCATGATTCCGGTGTTAAATCAGCCAGGGTGGAAAGGCACGATCACGCGGTTGCGGATAGGGTTCGAGAACTCCGATCATGGCCAGCTCGTCGTGAAATCATTCCACGTGGCGTGCGATACACGCCAAAACGTGAACAATCTGAATTTCATTCGCGGTTGCCACGATTACTTTTTGTGGACGGATGATGTCGAGTTTTTGCGCAGCCAGATGCCGCGCGTTCGCACGGCCATGCAGTTCGTCGATCACGAATTTCAAACGCATGCTAAGAAGTGCGTCTACACAACGTGGCCAGGGCACGAAGGTCGAAGCGGCGTGCAGTACGTGAACGGGCAGAAGCAAATCGTCGTGGGGCAGGGGATCGGCAGCAATTATTGGGACCTGCTGCCGTTCGGTGGCGAAGACGCGCTGGCGACTGTTTATTACTACGACACGTTGCGGAAGCTGGCGGAGTTGGAAACGCTCGTTGCGGCGCATCCTGAATGGAAGGTGACGAGTGCGGGGGCGTTCAACCCGCAAGAATTGTTGACATTCGCGGAAGGAATTCGCAAGCATTTTCAGCAGCGGTTTTGGAATGCGACGACAGGGCGGTTCGGAACGATCGACCTCGACGGCAATCTGCACGACTACGGCTTCACGTTTTTGAACAACGAAGCGGTGGTTTTTGGATTGGCGTCGCCCGAGCAAGCGCGGTCGATCTGCGATTGGATCGGCGGGCGGCGGACTGTCGCTGGAGATACGTCCACAGGCGACGACGTTTACCATTGGCGGTTTGGTCCGAGGACGACGACCCGGCGGAATATCGACTATTACTATTGGAGCTGGTCGGCCCCGGAGAGCATTCCGTGGGGCTATCAGGTGCAGGATGGCGGCGCGGTGCTCGGTTGGACTTATTATGACTTGATGGCGCAACTGAAAACCGCTGGGCCGGATGTCGCAGCAAACCGGTTGGCAGAAATCGCCAAGTGGTTTGACGAAACTCAGCGCGAAGGCGGCTATCGCGCGTACTACGCTAAGGATCCGGCTCGCGGATCGATGCAGGGCGGCAATTCGGCGGGCGGCCTGGGACTCGACAAGGAGTTCATAGAAAGCGTGCTCGCGCCGCAAGTTATGCTCTACGGATTTTTGGGTTTCCACCCGACGTACGATGGCTTCGAAATAGCACCGCAGCTACCTAAGGACTGGCCGGAGCTGACGGTATCGCGCATTTATTTGCACGATTCCGTGATCGAAGTCACGGTGGATCACGATGGCGGGCTTAAGCTTCGCGGTGATGGGAAGAGTGGCGGCGAGCTGATCGTGCACGCGCCCGCAGGCGCCCGGTTGGTTTCGGTCGAAGGCATGACGGCACGATTGATAACGCCCTAGGGTGCTAATCGCAAAAATTGCGGATTTTCAGGGGCAAAACTGACGGCGAATTGAGCAAAAAGGGTTGGCGCAGCACCCTCCCGCGGGCAGGATAGTTGATTCAGGCGGCATGCTCGTTACGGCCGGATTTTTGCGGCAGCGAGCGATCGTTCGACCTATTTTTGTGTGGCGCAACTCCCCGCCGCACAACCGGGACGGCTCATCGATCGATTGAGACGTTTCGAGACGCGTTCCCCTACTGCCGCCGAGTCCTCCCCATGCCGATCCGTGTCGCGCTGCATCATCGCACTGAATATCAATATGGCGAACCCGCGGGCTTAGGTCCGCAGGTGATTCGCTTGCGTCCGGCCGCCCATTGCCGCACACGCATTCCGAGCTACTCGATCAAAATCGAGCCTGCCGACCATTTTCTAAATTGGCAGCAGGACCCGTACGGGAATTTTTTGGGCCGAGTCGTAGTACTGCAGCCCACTGATCGATTTAGCGTGACGGTCGACCTCACCGCAGAGATGACGGTCATCAACCCGTTTGATTTCTTTCTCGAACCAGAGGCAGAGTATTATCCGTTCTCGTACTCGCCGGACACACTCAAAGACTTGATGCCGTTCCTGCATGTGACGCCGGTGATGGAGGGTTCGCCCCTGGCCGAATACGTGCGCCAGGTCGACCGCACACGGCGAAAGACGATCGACTTCTTAGTGGAGTTGAACCAGCAACTGCAGAAAGAAATTAAGTATCTCATTCGCCTGGAGCCAGGCGTGCAGGGCTGCGATGAAACGCTTGAGAAACGCAGCGGCTCGTGCCGCGATTCGGCTTGGCTGCTCGTTAACATTTTGCGGCGCGTGGGTTTGGCGGCACGGTTCGTATCTGGATATATCGTGCAGCTTAAGGCCGATCAATTGCCGCTCGAAGGCCCGGCAGGAACGGCGGTCGACTTTACCGACCTGCACGCATGGGCAGAGGTGTTTTTGCCCGGCGCAGGCTGGGTGGGACTCGATGCGACTTCCGGATTGTTGGCGGGTGAGGGGCACATTCCGCTCGCTTGTACGCCGGAACCGATTAGCGCGGCGCCGATATCGGGTACGGCGTCGTGTCGTGCACAGCATTTTGATTTCAGTATGTCCGTGACGCGAATTCATGAAGATCCGCGGGTCACGAAGCCGTACACCGATGAGCAATGGCAAGCGATTAATGATATTGGCCATCGAGTCGACGCAGATCTTCAAGCCGGCGACGTGCGACTGACGATGGGCGGCGAGCCGACGTTTGTCTCGGTCGACGATATGGAAGGAGTCGAATGGAAGACGGAGGCCTTGGGACCCAACAAGCGACGGCTGGCGGGCGATCTCATGGTGCGGCTCAAGCATCGGTTTTCGACCGGCGGATTGCTGCACATGGGACAAGGGAAATGGTATCCCGGCGAGCCGCTGCCACGCTGGGCCCTGCGATGTTATTGGCGGCTTGATGGCGAGCCGATTTGGCAAGACGAATCGTTATTGGCAGATCCGACGAAGCGCGGCCAAGCTACGGTCGATGATGCGCGTCGATTCGGGCAGTCGCTTGCACAAAAGCTGGGCGTCGAAAGTCGACACGTGATCGACGGCTTCGAAGACGCGCTCTATTACGCGTGGAAAGAACGGCGCCTGCCGGCGAATGTCGATGTTCGCGATTCGCGGTTGGAAAACAAAGAAGAGCGGGCTCGACTTGCGAGATTGTTCGAGCAAGGCATCACGGCGCCGGTTGGCTGCGTGTTGCCGCTGCGTCGAGTTTGGTGGGCGGCCACGCCGATTTGGGAGAGCGGCGAGTGGGTCGTTCGATCGGACGAAATGTTTTTAATCCCCGGCGACTCGCCGATGGGTTTTCGCCTGCCGATTCAATCGCTGCTGTGGACGAAGCAGTCGGCGCTCGATTTAGCAGGGTACTCACGAGATGCATTCGCCGAACGGCCGGCGCTGCCGATGTATCACCATCTGCGGGAGCGAGCAGGCACCTACGCGACAACCGTCATGCGGCAATATTCGCCGGCGGCGGTGGGCTCGCCCGGATTACACGATCGAGGCAGGGGCTTCGACGAAAACCAAAGCGGCCCTCTGGCGTACGAGAACGGACTGGTCGGGCACGACCATTCGACTTCGAACGGCGATGCTTCGGCGGAACACGCCGTGGGTCAACACGCGCCGGACTCGAGCGGGATGACGGTAGGTGACGCGTCAAGTGTCGTTCGTACAGCACTCTGCATCGAGCCTCGCGATGGGATTTTGCACATATTCATGCCGCCAATCGATCGGCTCGAGGATTATTTGGAGTTGATCGCTTCGATCGAATCGGTGGCGGCCGAATTGGCGTTGCCAGTCGTGATCGAAGGTTACGAACCGCCACACGATGCCCGCCTGAGCAACGTGAAAGTGACACCGGACCCCGGCGTCATCGAAGTGAACGTGCCGCCGGGTGGAAATTGGGATGAGCTGTCTGCAATTACCACGGGCGTGTATGAGGACGCGCACTTCTCGCGACTGGGAACGGAAAAGTTCGATTTGGACGGCACGCACACTGGCACCGGCGGTGGCAATCACGTTGTGCTCGGCGGTGCGACGCCGGCCGATAGCCCGTTCCTGCGCCGACCCGATTTGCTCAGGAGCTTGGTCGCGTTTTGGCACAATCATCCGTCATTGTCGTACCTGTTCTCCGGCACGTTCATCGGGCCAACGAGCCAAGCGCCGCGCGTGGATGAAGGCCGGCGCGATGCGCGCTACGAGCTTGAGATTGCGTTCGAACAAGCGATGCCCGGGCGCACCCCGCCGCCGTGGATGGTGGACCGCGTGTTCCGCAATCTGCTCGTGGATGGCACTGGCAACACGCACCGTTCGGAGTTCTGTATCGACAAGTTGTTTTCGCCAGATAGCGCGAGCGGCCGACTAGGACTGGTCGAATTCCGGGCTTTCGAAATGCCACCGCACGAGCGGATGAGCCTTGCGCAGCAGCTATTGCTGCGGGCCTGCGTGGCGTGTTTCTGGAAGAAGCCTTACACCGAACGACTGGTCGATTGGGATACTTCGCTTCACGACCGATTCATGCTGCCGCACTTCGTGTGGCAGGACTTCGGCGATGTAGTCGAAGAATTGCGATCGGCAGGCTACCCGCTTGATCACGATTGGTTCGCCCCGCACTTCGAGTTTCGCTTTCCGTTCATGGGCGAATTTGCGCAATCGAACGTGCATGTCGAAGTTCGCAAGGCGATCGAGCCTTGGTATGTGTTGGGCGAGGAAGGTGCACCTGGCGGCACGGCCAGGTATGTGGATTCTTCCGTCGAGCGATTGCAGGCAAAAGTTCGAGGAATGACTGATCCGCGGCACGTAATTACATGCAATGGGCGCAAGTTGCCATTGCATCGAACGGGTGTGGAAGGCGAATATGTAGCGGGTGTCCGGTACCGTGCCTGGCAGCCACCGAGTTGTTTACACCCGACAATTCCGGTGGATTCGCCACTGGTGTTCGACGTGTTGGATACTTGGACGAAATTGTCGCTAGGCGGAGCGACGTACCACGTTGGGCATCCGGGCGGATTGAATCCTTCGACATTCCCGATCAATGCGATGGAAGCAGAAAGCCGGCGAGCCGCACGATTTATCAGGATGGGACATCGCGGCGGCCGGTTGGACGCGCCTCGCGACGAGCAAAACCGAGACTATCCGCTGACGCTGGACCTGCGTCGCGGTCGTTGACGCGATGGCGGTTCTTGCGAAGCATTAGTTGCCCCAAAAAATTGATCGCACCACGCGATGGATGTGTGAGTTGCAAAACGGTGGCATTATTTCCTCGGTGAGAACTCGCGTGCCGGCGACCGATACGAGCCTCGATGCGGAGCTTCTGCGCGGGTACGAGCTGGCCCCAGGCGCGTACGATGAAGTGTTTTCGGCGCCCGGCGTGTTGCGTCCGGCTTGGAAGCTGTTTCTGAAAGGGGCCGAGAAGCTCACGCGCACCGAATACATGCACCGCTGGGAGCAGGCGCAGCGGCTGTTGCGGCAGAACAGTCTGACCTATTCGGACTTGAGCGACTCGGTGGCTAGGCGGCGGCCGTGGGAACTGGACGGGTTGCCGCTCGTGATTTCGGCCGAAGAATGGCGGACCGTTTCGGCTTCGCTGCAACAACGGGCAACGTTGCTCGATTTGGTGCTGCGCGACGTCTTCGGCCCGCAGAGGCTGGTTCGCGACGGCGTATTGCCGCCCGAGGCTTTGTTCCGACATCCCGGTTACCGGCTACCGTTTTGCCGTCCTCCGGAATCGCAAAATTCGCGGATGTTGCAATTCTACGCAGCCGACCTGACTCGCGCACCTGATGGCCGGTGGTGGGTGCAAGCCGATCGCTGCGAAAGTGCGAGCGGCGCTGGGTTCGCGCTCGAGAATCGTATTGCGCTTTCGCGAATGCTGTCGGACGTTTTTCGGCAGTGTCGTGTCGAGCGACTTGCCCCGTACTTCATTGCGGTGAAGGAGCTGCTCGCCAAGTTGGCGCCCCACAACGATGGCGATCCGCGGATCGTAATACTAAGTCAGGCGGCGGGCAGCACCAACTACTTCGAAGACGCGTTCTTGGCGCGCTACCTGGGTTACACGCTGGCGGAGGCCGGCGATTTGGCGGTGCGGCGCAATCGGTTGTATTTGAAAACGTTGGCCGGCTTGTCGTTGGTAAATGTGTTGCTGCGACGTCCGAATAGCGAACATCTTGATCCACTTGAAATTGCGGATTCTGGTTCCGCGGGCACGGCCGGGCTCTTGCAGGCGGTGCGGTCTGGAAACGTCACGATCGCGAATACGCCGGGGAGCGGCCTCGTGGAATCGCCGATCTTTCGAGCGTTTCTGCCGAGGTTGGCCGAGAAAATCTTGGGCGAACCGCTCTCGATGCCCGGCGTTGCGACCTGGTGGTGCGGCGAGCCGCAGGCATGCAGCTACGTGTTAGAGCGGCTCGATGAGCTGATTATTTTACCGGCGTATCGGCGGCGTGGTGAGCCGGTGTCGCAAATCAGTCGTCTGGCCGATATGTCGCGCAAAGCGCTGGCGGCGCTGATTCAGACGAGTCCTGGGAATTTCGTCGCGCAGGAAAAGATCGTTCGCTCGGGGGCACCCGCCTGGTCGGGCACGCAGCTTCAGCCATGTTACGTCGCGTTGCGCACGTTCGCTGCCGCGCACGGCGACGGCTACACAGTTATGCCAGGCGGATTGGCACGCATATCGACCTCGACCGCGCCCCTGGAGCTTTCGCTGCTGGATGGCGAGCGAAGCAAGGATGCCTGGGTGCTGGCCGAAGGGCCGGTTGAGCACGTTTCCTTACTCACGGCGAGCGAAGGCGATCTGCCGTTGCGGCGCGGCGGCGTGGACTTATCGAGCCGCGCGGCGGAACACTTCTTCTGGCTGGGACGTCAGTCGGTACGGGCCGAAGCGCTGGCCAAATTAATTCGCTCCGCGGCCCGGCGGCTAACAAGCGAAGAGCAGGTGGACCGCATTCCCGAGCTTCCGCATTTGTTGCGGATGCTGGCGGAGCAGGGACAGATCGAACCAGGTTACGTAGTCGAGGAGATTCGCAAGCAGTTGCCCTCGATCGAAAAGCAATTGCCGACGGCGGCGTTTGACGAAGGCCCGCCGAATGCGTTGCGGGCAACCGTCACTTCGCTCGTATCGCTGGCCTCGACGGTGCGCGATTTGATGTCGCTCGATAGTTGGCGAATCATTCGCCAAATGAACGACGACTTCCGACCCGCGGCCGGTCGCCACGGATTCCTCGACCTGCTCGATAAGATCGATGCTCTGCTGGTGCAGCTCGCCGCCTATGCCGGCGAAATCTCCGAGAGCATGACGCGCACTTACGCTTGGCGGTTTCTCGATCTCGGCCGCCGGCTAGAACGTGCGCTGCAAGAAGCGCAACTCTTGCGAGGTATGCTCTCGACCGATAGTGGCAGCGAACCCGAATCGTTGGAGACCATGCTGGAAATGCTCGACAGCGTGATGACTTACCGATCTCGGTACGGCTCGCGATTTCAGCTCGGGGCGGTGCTCGATCTCATGCTGTGCGATGAAACGAATCCGCGGTCGGTTGCGTACCAGCTCGTCGAGTGTGTAGCCCACGTCGATCACTTAAACGTTGGCGTTCAAGGTGACCACAAACCGGCCGACCAAGGCCTCGCCGGCTCGCTGCTGCAAACGGTCCGCGAGACGGACGTCGTGCGAATTTCTCGCCAATTCGAAGCCGGCGACAGTGATGCGTTGAACGACTTGCTCAATACGATCGGCAATATGCTTCCCGATCTTTCGGACGTGATTTCGCATCGGTACTTTTTTCACTCCGCTCCGATTCAGCGCTTGGCCGACATCGAGTCGAAACCAGGGGCCAGGAAATAGGCGTCGTCTAACGGCCGCCCTGAAGAGACCACGTTGAAATACCAAATCAGCCACAAAACCTGGTACGAGTATTCCGAGCTGGCGCCGGTGTGCCATAACCTCGTTCACCTTGCGCCTCGCGAGACGGCCTCTCAGAAGTGCAATGCTTACCGGTTGTTGATCGATCCGAAGCCGGCGTTTTTTACGGGACGCGAGGACTATTTCGGAAATCACACGGAATACTTTTCAATCGAAAGCGGGCACCGAAAGCTGGAGATCATCGCCGAAAGCACTGTAGACGTATCGAATCTCGATGACTCGATGGTCAGCGACGTGCCGTGGCAGGACTGCGTGGTGCACTCCGGCGACCAAGTTAACGGCCATCCCGTGGGTGCAGCCATCGATCCGACGCACGCGCAGTTGGCGTTCCCATCGCCGCGCATACCGCCGTTGGTCGAGCTTCGCGAGTATGCGTCCAAGAGTTTCTTGCCGAATCGCTCGATCGTGCAAGCGCTGGTGGATTTAAACGTTCGAATTCATCATGAATTCAAGTTCGATCCACGGGCGACCACGGTCGATACGCCGTTGTGGGAAGTGCTGAATTTGCGACGCGGCGTGTGCCAAGATTTTGCCCATCTCGCCACGGGCTGCTTGCGCAGCATGGGCCTCGCGGCCCGGTACGTGAGCGGTTATCTGCGAACCACGCCGCCACCGGGTAAACCTCGCTTGGTCGGCGCCGATGCCTCGCACGCGTGGTGTTCGGCGTGGTGCGGTCCACTCGGCTGGGTCGACTTCGATCCAACCAACAACTGCCTCGCAGGCGACTCCTACGTTACAATCGCGTGGGGTCGAGACTACGGCGACGTCTGCCCAATTCAGGGCGTTTTCGTCGGCGGCGGCGATCACCGCATCACGGTCAGCGTCGATGTCGCGCCGCTGGGGTAGCTCGTTCCGAGTTCGGCACGAGGCTTGCATTCCGCACTCTTCGAATCATTGATAAAACGATCACCTGGCGGGAAGAATGCAAACGTATCGTTGCACGTGCGGAAATCGGCTGTATTTCGATAACTCAATTTGCCTCGCTTGCCAACGCGAAGTTGGTTGGTGTGAGGGCTGCGAGCGCATCGCTGCGCTGGAACCGATCAATGCGGCTGATGGAGCGGCGACAGGCGAATATCGATGTGGCCACGACGATTGTGGGAAAAATCTTCGCAAATGTCACAATTATGTCGTCGAGGCTGTTTGCAACCGCTGCTATTTGGTTGAAAAAGCCGTAGTGGCCGAGCAGGGGCCTGCGGCGAACGAAGCCGTGCAAGCCAATGTTCTTTGCAGGTCATGCCAACTGACCGAGACGATTCCGGATCTCGCCGTGGTCGGTAATCATGAAAAGTGGGGTCGTTTGGAAGCTGCCAAGCGCCGGCTTATCTACACGCTTGATCGGTTAGGTTTGCCGTACGCAAACGCAACGCCGAGGCTGACCTTCGATTTCAAGGCCGATATTGTGCCGCCGAACAACGAGTGGCGCAACGTCGGGGCAAAGGAAATCGTTTACACCGGCCACGCCGACGGCAAAATCACGATCAACCTTCGTGAGGCGGACGATGCGGCTCGGGAGGCGCTGCGCGTTCAGTTTCACGAGGCGCACCGCACTCTCATTGGTCACTTTCACCACGAAGTTGGCCATTACTATTGGCAGCTGCTCGTCCAAAACCAGCGTGAAGCAGAATGCATTCGTGTTTTCGGTGACCACAACTCACCTGCGTACGCTGACGCGATGGCCGCCTACTATCAAAATGGACCGCAGCAAAACTGGGCGGCGTCGTTTATCAGTGCGTACGCCTGCGCACATCCCTGGGAAGATTTCGCTGAAACGTTCGCGCTCTACTTGGATATGATCTCGGTGTTGGATACCGCTTCGCAACTCTTTCGCGCCGGCCGCGCGAATTTTCGCAGCCGCTCGGTCGCGCCGCTTGTGGAGCGCTATCAAGAGGTCGGCATCCTGGTAAATGAATTCAATCGCACCGTGGGACTCATCGATCTGGTGCCCGAGGTCGTCATGGCTCCCGTGGTTGAAAAGCTGAAATTCATTCACAAGCTCTTAAATAAGGCAGCCCAACCTAAGCCGCTGGTGCCCGAAGTCGCGCCGGTTCCGTTGAGCGTTGTGGCGAACTAAATGAACTCGCGCGGCCTCGCACGGGGACAGGCAGGTGATGGCCGCAGCGCGACGGCTTGCGAGGCGCTAATTTTGCGCCGGTGGTAGGGGTCCCATAAAACGGGTGCAAAACTCTGGAGTTTTGCCCTGCCTTCGGGCATGAAATGACTGCACGGACAGCGGCAACGTAGTGAGTGATCGCGCACAACTCGGAGGATTAAATTTCTCAAACGCTGGTCAGGGATGGTCCATGCGCCAGGTTTTTCGACTAAGGGGGATAGAGGGGAAGAATCTCGATTCCGATCCCAATGCGCGAAGCCTGACGTTTGGCTGACGGGTGAGAGCCGATCGCTGAGGGCTTTTTCTGCTAGGTTTTCAAAGAATGAAACGCTTCCATGGAGCGTGAGTCGAACCTAGCACGTTTGGTGGCCAATTTCTACAAAAATCTTTTAGCGCGCCGCGGAATTGTTGAGCGAATGCATATCGATTTCAACGCCGTCCCTTCCCGCGACGCGAGAAGCGCCGCTCAATGAGATTGGCTCCGGTACTGTTTAATTCTTCAATTTTGATTTTTGCGCAGTACGGCCTAGCAATTACTCAAGTCGCCTAACATACAGCTTAGCCGCATACTAACACGACCCTCGTGGCGCTGGTCGCAAGTTCAGGCATGTGGCGAATGCGCTTGCGGCCAAAAGATAAACGCCGTTCGGTTCCGGGACGGCGTGCACGGTAATTGCCAGTTCATTGCCCGTATCCGGCTCCCACTTGATTCCGTCGTTTCGGACCGACGCAAACGTTCCTAATACCAACGGCGGATTTTGATTGCGTGACGACAGCTTCAGGCCGACGAAGTAAGGAGAATCGTCTTCTGTGAGACCTGCTACTCCGGTAGGCGTATGAAATGCGACGAAGTATTGCCCACCGGCAGTTAGCGGGATTTGAAATTGAGAGAAGTCGAAACTATAGCGATGTTCCAGACTGGGAAAGTTCAAAATGACATTGAAATTGCTGGCGTTCTTTTGAACGGTTCCCAAGAGCGTGGTTGGTAAGTTGTTGACCGAATTGTATATGGAAATGTTTAAAGGCGGGGAGTTCGGTACCTGCTGTTCCGAGCCAGCCGCCATCAGTGCATCGACCGTTGTAAGAGTGCCACCAGCATTTGCGGTGAAAGTTTGGCCAGCCGCACGGTTGAAATAGCCCGGCATCGGGAATTGGGAGTCTACCCCGATACCATCGTAAGAATCGGAATACGCTTCGGCTGGAGGAAGATTCGTCGCGACAATGTAATCTGCTCTGGCTACGAGAGAATACGGCAGCAACCCAAGTGCTAAAATCAGAACGTATTCGATTTGCATTAGTCTTTATCAAGTTGAGGATGAATAATGAAAATGGATGCCGGGGAGTTTATGTAGTCGCCGAAGGCAACGCAACCTCACAACTTCTTGAGACAAGTGAAGCACGTCTCAACGAATACTCGCGAGGCGGAACGGGCCGCAGCGAATGAACTGGGAAGAATAAAGGTGACGGGAGTCAATTCCGCCACCGCATCGTGCCCCGTAGTTAAAGTGTTCTGGCTGGAGTTAAGTTATCTGTCGAGCGTTTTGGGGCGCAAAGAAAAGCGTTGCGGCCACGTGAAGTGAACCGCAACGCTTTGTTTTATCTGAAAGAAACGAGTCGGCTGATTCTTACGAATTCAGCTACGGTCTTGCGTCGACTACTTGATGAACAACATTTCCTGGTACGTCGGCAGCGGCCAGAGGTCGTCGGCCACCCAGCTTTCGAGCTCGTCGGCGTACTTGCGGACCATGGACATCGCCGGCAGCAGGTCGCTTGCACAGTATTCGGCCGCTTTGTGAGCGCCGCCACCGTGGCTGACCTTGCCGAGAGCCATGTTGAGCACGCCGATGCTGTCCTGCAGGCTCTTTACGAGCTCGGTGACCTTGTCCAGCGTGTCGGTGTCGAACTCGTACCCCACGAGCTTTAAGTTCGCACACGTCGAAGCCAGTTCGTTTTGGTAACGAATGGAGGCTGGGAAGATCATCGTCTTGGCCATCTCGAGCGTGAGATTGGCTTCGCTGTAGACCGTCTTGCAGTACTGCTCGAGATAAATCTCGAACCGGCTCGTGAGCTCACGCTCATTGAGCACACCGTACTTCTCGAACAGCTCTTTGATTTCCTTCTGCTCGAGCACAGGTAGAGCATCGACGGAGTTCTTGAGGTTCAGCAAACCGCGCTTGGCGGCTTCTTGGTGCCAGGCGTCCGAGTAGCCGTCGCCATTGAAGATGATCGGCGCGGCTTCGGTGCTGATTTCGGTCAGCAGCTTCTGCACAGCGGCATTCAACTTCGAGGCATCGCCGCCCGTGGCCTTTTCGAGCTGGGTCGCGCAGTAATCGAGCGACTCGGCGACGATCGTGTTCATTGCCACGAGCGGACCAGCGATCGATTGGTTAGCACCTACGGCTCGGAACTCGAACCGGTTGCCGGTGAAGGCAAACGGGCTCGTGCGGTTGCGGTCGCCAGCGTCCTTTGGCATTGGCGGCAGGACGTCGACACCGACTTCCATTGTGCCGCCCTTTTTCGAAGAGCTCGCGCCGCCCTTCTTGATCTGCTCGAACACATCGGCGAGCTGATCGCCGAGGAAGATCGAGATGATCGCGGGCGGAGCTTCGTTCGCACCGAGGCGATGATCGTTGCCGGCCGTCGCCACGACAGCACGCAACAAACCTTGGTACTTCTTCACGGCACGCAGAACGGCCGCGCAGAACACCAAGAACTGGGCGTTATCGTGCGGCGTATCGCCCGGATCGAGCAAGTTGCCTTGCGAGGCGCTGCCGAGCGACCAGTTCACGTGCTTGCCGGAGCCGTTGATGTTCGCGAACGGCTTCTCGTGCGTCAGGCAGGCCATGCCGTACTTCTCGGCTACGCGGCGAAGCGTAATCATGATCAACTGCTGGTGATCGTTGGCGAGGTTCGCCGATTCGAACACCGGTGCAATTTCGTACTGCGCCGGGGCGACTTCGTTGTGACGAGTCTTCACCGGTACGCCGAGTTTGAATAGCTCACGCTCGGTTTCGAGCATAAACGCCAGTACGCGCTCTGGAATCGCTCCGAAGTAATGATCTTCGAACTCCTGACCCTTCGGCGGCTTGGCGCCGAACAACGTACGACCGGCGGTAAGCAAGTCGGGTCGAGCGAAGAAGAAGTGGCGATCGACCAGGAAGTATTCCTGCTCGGGGCCGGCCGTCGAGGCGACGAACGCGCCGTCCGTCTCACCGAACAGTTTCAGCACGCGCTGAGCTTGCTTGTTAAGAGCCTGCATCGAACGCAACAGCGGCGTCTTCTTGTCGAGCGCTTCGCCCGTCCAGGAGACAAACGCCGTCGGAATGCAGAGCGTGGTGCCGTTGGGGTTTTCGAGAATGTACGCTGGGCTGGTTACGTCCCAGATCGTGTAACCGCGGGCTTCGAACGTGGCACGAATGCCGCCGGTGGGGAAGCTCGAACCATCAGGCTCACCCTGAATGAGCTGCTTGCCGGTGAATTCGGCGAGCGCGCCGCCGTCACCATCTGGCGATAGGAAGCTGTCGTGCTTTTCGGCGGTGAGGCCGGTGAGAGGGAAGAAGACGTGAGCGTAGTGCGTGGCACCTTTTTCAATAGCCCAATCTTTCATCGCCGAAGCGACGACATCGGCAATCGCCGGATCGAGCTTTTCGCCCGATTCGATCGTCTTGACGAGAGCCTTGAAAACCGGCTTAGGCAGCCGATTTTTCATTACGGCCTTGTTGAAAACGTTGCAGCCGAAGATTTCCGACGTCGGCGTGTCAATGAAATTGAGCGGCTCGGAAAGTGGTTTGTAATTGGTGACGGCCGAAATGGCCGCCATCCGCGCTGAACTGCCGACATATCCGCCAGCACTGGTCGCGGCTCCCGCCGCACCGCCTTGCGACGTGCCTTTGGCACCCGAACGAGTTTGCGTACTCACAAAAAGTCCTTACCTCGGGGCATACCCGAGCTAAAAAAAGGAAAACGTAGACCCGTCGTCCCAGAAGGGGGGAACGACCCAATTGCCCATCCTGGGCAAGTGAAGTGCGGGCAAGTCCGATCGCCCGCAAACTCCGGCAGGAAAGCAAAGTGCGTGCCGGCGGGTCACGCAGCGAGTCTCGTCAAAAACACCTTCTTATTAAGACTCTCCGCCAAACTGCGCTCACTTGCGAATATATCGCCGGCCTATCTTGTGGGCAATTCCTGCTAAAAAATCAGGCGAAAATCCGGCGATTTTGGCAATAATGACGTGGTTGGACTACGCTTTCGTACCAGACACGCGTGGGGACAATCAGGAACATTAATACGATGACTAAGTCCTTACAGCGACGGAACTTTGTGACAGTTCTTCTTATGGCGATGCTTCCGGCGGCAATCGCGTGCGCCCAGCCATTGCCGGCCGGTCTCCACGGTAGCTCGGGCAACGAACAGGATTATGCTCGTGTCACGGTATTTGGCATCGAGGCCAAAGGCAGCAAGTTCGTTTACGTTTTCGACCGGTCGGGCAGCATGGACGGCGCTCCGCTCGCGGCCGCCAAGAAGCAGTTGCTCGTTAGCCTGCAACCGCTCGGCGAGACGCAGCAGTTCGACATTCTGTTCTTCAACCATCGCGTGGTGGTGTTCGATGGGGGCAGTGGCCAAAAGCGGGCGATGTTTGCAACCGATCGCAATAAGCAGCTTGCGGCCGAGTTCGTGCAACGAATTGCGGCCGACGGCGGGACCGACCGCACTCTGGCATTACGAACGGCGCTCAAGCTGCAGCCAGATGTGATCTTCTTTCTGTCCGACGAGGACAAGCCGATGCCTGCGAAGGAGTTGGAGGAAATCGCAAAGGCGAACGATCGGGTCGGCGCTCAAATCTGCACAATCGAGTTCGGCAAGGGCGCGCAACAGGCGGGGGTGAGCTCGATGGCCGAGCTTGCGCAGGCGAACAACGGGAAGCACGTCTATGTGGATGTGACGAAGCTCTCGAAGTAGCGTTGCCGCGCGCCTTTGTTGCGATTCACCCTCACCCCGGCCCTCTCCGAGTGGGAGAGGGAGAAGAACGAATATTGTCGCGGGCGCTCGACACGATTTTTTAATACAAAATTCGCGCTTCGGGCAACTCGCCGAATTGCGTAAAGCGTTGTGCTGCACGCAATTGCATGTTTCGGCGCCGCGAATGAACCCTCGAATTTTGTAACTTTGAGGCGCAGCGTGCGTTCAAAAGCGGATGGACACAAACTTTGATGATTGCCTCAGGTGCAGGCGCACCGCGAGCGCAATCTTCATCGACGCTATGATCGATCGACGCGATTTTTTTGCGAGAAAAACTGGTTGCCAAAGAGCGAGAGCCGGTGTTTAACCGGCGTGTGGCAACCTAGCATAGGTCGTGGCTCAAAAACAACAAAAAACTGGTCGCGACGAGAAGATTCGCCGCATTTCCCGCGCTAGCCGCGCCGAACCCGGGACATGGGGGCGGACATCGTGAAGCATAGGCCGAGCAGGATCAATGTCGTCGGCTCAGGAATCAAATCGACAGACGGATTGTAGAGGTAGCCTCGGAACTGAAGCGACGCGCTGGTCACGAGGTAGAAATTTCCAACCCCAATCCGGTTAGGGAATGAATCACCTGACACGCCGGGTGGGACGCTGGTCACTCCCAATTTGGTTACCGTATCCGACCCCACTGGGACGCCGTTTAAATACAGTGTCGCTACTCCGGTCAGGGTGCTGCCGGAGCCGAGCGTGTGTCCACTCGTATCAAACACGCCTGTCACGTGGTACCAAGTGTTTGCCACGATGGGCGCAGTTAAGTGCGTACCGATCGTGCTGTCGTCGTTAAAACCGAACCGCACTATCGGAGTCGCGTTCATACCCTGGATTTGTAAATAGTCGGTGCCTGCGTAATCGATGATCTTACCGACGTGCTGCGGATTATCTGTCCCATCCCAGTTGAACCAGGCATCCATCTTGAAGCCGCCGCTTGCAGCAATTAGTGAGTTATTCAGCAACGCGGACTGATTCGTTCGCATGCCGCCGCCATCCGTGGCGAGCGACTCTGCATTGGCAGGAGCGCCGGCGGGAACGTTGGTCGATAGAGTCGGGGCGCCGGTCGTGGCAGCGTCGTGGTGTGCTGAACTTAAATCCGTGACAGCTGCACCGGAGGCGCCAGTACCATCCCAAGAAGTTGGTGGCGCCGAGGCGAACTGGTAACTAAAGATGGGAACCGCTAAAGATTGGCGATCGCCCACGGACAGGAAGAACGCGCACACTGCCAGTGCGCCGTGTAAGAGGTGTAAGCCAAAGCTTCGCGTCATTGGGACCACTCGAAAATAGAACGAAAGAAGTGGGCTACCCCCCAGATAGTTACTGTATTCCGGGGGAAAGAGGGCGTCAAATAACCGCGATGGGTTCCGGCTCGGCAGCGAACTTATTCTAATTCGCTGACACGGTTTCCGCTTTACGGCACCCCGGCGCTCAGCGGGCCGGTTTGAGGCTGGCTTCGGCGTTGTCGAGTCCGTCGTGCCATTGGAGGGGCGCGAGGTAGACGCCGCCTCGTCCCCAGCCGGCGCGGCTGATGTACCACTTTCCGTCTGTGTCGCGCACGACCTCGGCCGCGTGGGCTGGGATATGTCCGACGAGATTCGCTTCGTCCCAGTGGTTAAGCGCGTCGCTCACAAATACATCGGTCCCGTCGTACCCGCCTCGGGGGCCGATGAAGAGGTACTTCTTGGATCCGCGGCGGACGACATAGGGTGATTCCGTCGGCCCGGCGAATGTCCCCTTTGTCTTATCGGTGAAGACGGCAATCTTGCCCGACCAATGAACAAGGTCATCGCTTTCGACGCGGAAGACAACATAGTTGCCGCCGGCAGGCGCGCTCGTCGCAGTGTAGTACAGGTACCACTTTCCGTCGGCCCGGAGGACGAACGGGTCGCGAGCGTCGTAGCCATCAACGATCAGAGGGTTTTTGGGATAACGCTTCCAGTTGACGAGATCCTTCGACGTGGCCAACTCGAGTTTGTAGCGCGTATGATCCGCATCGCCGCCGCATTAGAACATGTAATACAGGCCGCCATGCTCGATCACATACGGTGCCCACAGGTGGGCTTCGTTCCAAGGCGGGCCGGTCTCGACGGTTAGCGCGGGCTCTTGCTTGATCCAGGGTCCGCCCACGAGACGGGGCGACGTGGCGTGCGCGAAGCTGATCTCGTTAAGCGGGGCGGCCGGCTCGGCGTGCGTGATGCCGAAAAGATGCCAGGTCCCTTTGTCATCCTGGATGAAGCAGTGGTCGTTGAGATACCACGGTTCCGTTTCGCCTATGGTGGGGTCATAGATTTTGATGAACTTGCCAGCGGTCACCAGCGTCTTAACCCCGACGGCGCCGGCGGAAAGAATTCCGACCAGAGACACGACGAAAAGCAGGGCGGATTTCGGCATGTGGGTTCCGAGCTTGGCGAGTTTGTAGGAAGGGTTGGTCGATCTGCGACAACCCATCGTGTCGCGGGGGTGACGTGTTCGCGTTGCGCGGCGAACCCATCCTACTTCGCTTCGCTATTATTTAGAATTCAAACTCTTACGTGCGTCGAAATCGCTTGCAAGAACTATAAGCAAGCACCGCGGCGAAAAGAGAAAAAGTTCCAGGTTCGGGAACCTCGACCTTGACGATGGTCCCTGCCGGTACGACTGTCACGTAGGGCGTGCCACAACACGACGCTTGATCCGAACTTGTAGTTGTTGCAAAAGACGGCGGAAACTCGATCAGGTTGGCAAATTGAAATGAATTAGTAGGGATGGCAACGTTGGAGCCTATTTCGAGAGTCTGACCAAATTTAGCAAAGCTTCCGTTGAATGTTAGAAGATCCGCAATATTTCCAACGTTGTCCTGAAACTCCAAGGTTCCAAAGCCCACGTAAGCGACACTGGCACCATCGATTGATAGGGTCGCCCCCAGCACGTCAAATCCAGCCGTCGGTACATCGGTTGGAAGTAGGTCTTGTGCATTGCTCGCTACAGTAACGCCGAGATCGAAGCTCTTTCCCTGCGAACCGATTAGCCAGGGGTCGTCACTACCGGCCGGAACGATTAGGCCAGACCATGAGTAGTTAATAGGCAATGATGCGCCCGAGCTCGCGCTTAAGGTGAGCCAAAGTAAACAAGCGCCTCCAAAGCAGTTCTTTACAGTCATTAGATCGACCTCCTATGTCTATCACTAAGGGACTGATTTGTGGCCGGCAGCCGAACGTGTCGCGGCAATCGCGCCTACTTCGCGGTTGCCGCTTCGGCGGCACTGATAAAACCGTCGCCGTTGGTGTCGAGTTTTGAGAATTGTTCGCTGGTACCCAGGAATTCGCGGCGGCTTACGTCGCCGTCGCCGTTGAAGTCGGCGCGGAGGAACCAGTCGGGAGTGCCGGCGGGTGCGCTGCGGGCGGCGGCGGAGCGCGGGCGGTAGAAGGAATCTTCTTCGGGGCGTTCGCCGCGTAGGAATGCGACGATCATCGTGTACGGCAGTTCGCTGCTTTGCAGGATGCCGTCGTGGTTTGTGTCGTATGCGGAGAGGGTCTTCGCGGCGGTTGAGATTTCGCGTTCGCCAAGTCGGCCGTCGGCGTCGGCGTCGAGGAGCTCGCAGAGAGAGTCGCAGTTGTCGTGGACCATCAGGCGAATCTCGCTGGCCGCGGCGGATTGGGCGGGAGCCAGAGAATTCGTTAGGTCTTCCGCCATCAGCACGAGGCGTGTTGAGCCTAGCGTGACGACGAGTCGATCTGAGACTGGTTGCTGGGCGATTGACACCGCTGGAAGACTTTCGTAAATCCTAACCGTGCTTTTGCCCGGCGATTTGTCGGTACCGGTCGTGAAGTCGACGGCAATCAGCAGATGCGGCGGCTCCGTTTTGAGGGCGGCGATTTCATCCTGGTCGAGGAGGCCGTCGCCATTGACGTCCAGACTTTTGTATACAGACGCAAGCGCTGGAAAGCTTTCGGGGCGAAGGTCTTGTTGCGGCGCGTAAAGATCTGTGAGGAGGTAGTTGAGGCGATCGGGCGCGAAGTTTGGCTCCAAATATAGGGCGGCTGCCCGGCTAACTCCGCGCTGACCCATCGAACCCTGGCTATCGCCCAATAACAGGTCGCGAAGCGTTTCGAATTCTTCGGCGGTGACGACGCCGTCGTTGTCGTCGTCGAACGCCAGAAGCGTTTTGGCGCACTGTTGCAATTCTTCGGCAGACAGTTGGCCGTCGCCGTTCGTGTCGAGTAGTTTCCAAATTCGAGAAGAAGCGCTGGGCACGTTCGCATACGAGCGGCTGCTGCGCAAGCTGAAGGCCCGCATCTTGCGGCCCGCCGCCCGGCCCAGCCAGGCGGCGGCCTCGTCGCGTTGGATCTCCCCGTCGTGGTTGTGGTCGTATTGGTCGGTCCACGTTTTCAGGTCGCGTTCGCGGACGGGCATGCCGTACTGCTGCTCTTTGAGATATTCCTCGTTGGCAGCCAGCGCTTTCCAGGTCGGGCGTTTGTCTTTGTCCGAGGTAGCTGCGGCGAGCACGCCGTCGATCAGCTTTTCGAACGGTTCGTTTGCGGGATGGCCATCGATCGTGAGAGTTACATCAACGATGAGGGGTCCGCCGGGCGTTAGAATCGCGATGCGTTCAGGATGTGGTTTCGGCGGCGGAGGGGCGGACTCTTGTTTCTTCGGCGTACCTGCTTTTGAAGTCGCCTTATCTGGTAGTCCCTGGGCCGAAGATTGCGGTTTGACGTCGACCGGCTTGTCGGAAGTAGTCGGCGTCGTCGTTGAGGATACGGGTGTAGCCGCGCCGGTAGGAGCCGCCGGCGGTTTCTCAATAGCAGGTGACGAGGCTACCTTAGGCTTTGATGGCTGGCACCCGCTTTGAATCAAAACGGCGGAGATTGCAACGAACGCGACGAAATGCCGAAGCATAGATGAGGCTCGACCGGCCGTGAAAACACGTTTGAGTTTCACACGCTTTCCGACGATCACGTGAGAATATCGTGGATCGGAGTTCCCTCGGCGATCTTGATGGGACGGTTCGATGCGGTCATGTTTTCGTGATCGGGTGGAACGCCGAGCGCGGTGGACAACGTCGCGAGCACGTCCCCAATGCCGACTTGTTTCTCTTCGACGGTCGCGCCATCGGCGCTGGTCTTCCCGTACGCTTGCCCGCCTTTAATGCCACCGCCGGCGAAAACGCATGACCAGGCTGCGGGGAAATGATCGCGGCCGGCGTTGCCGTTGATTTGTGGCGTGCGGCCGAACTCGCTTATCCAGAGGATTGTCGTGTCCTTCAACAAATCGCGCTCTTGCAACTCGCCCATCAGTGTGGCCCAGCCAGCGTCCAATTCTTCGGATAGTTTTTTAACGCGGCGGAAGTTGTCTTGGTGCGTATCCCAGCCGAGGCCATCGCCGAGGGCGACTTCGACGAACGGCACGCCGCGCTCGACCAAGCGGCGAGCGAGCAGGCACCCCTGACCAAACACGCCGTTGCCGTATTCGCTGCGAACTTTGTCCGATTCGGTTGAGAGATCGAACGCCTTCCGCACGTCGGGCGTCATGAGGTCGGCGGCTTTGCGATAGAGGGCGTTGTGCGTTTCGAACGCGTTCGTGTGACGGCCGTCGAGGAACTTCTTTTCCATCGTATTCCACAGCGCGAGTCGGCGTGCAGCCTGATCGGCGCTTACGTCTTGCGGCAGTTCGAGGTCTTCCATTTTCAAATCGACGGGTTTGGCACGCGTCATCGACGCGCTGCCCGGCGACGGCGGCCCACCGCTGCCGGCGACGATCGCGGGCGCGTAACGCGCTCCTAAGAACCCTGGCTCGAACGCGGCCGGATTGACATCCCGCGGCGGCGCGACTGTCACATAGTTCGGCAGTACCGACTCGTATTCCATTTCTTTCGCGAGCGAACAGGCAATCGACGGGTACGCTACTTCGCCCGCGGGGGAATGGCCGGTGCGAACGAGGTGTGTGCCGCGTCCGTGATCGCCTTCCTTCGTGGTGAGCGATCTTACGACGGCGAGCTGGTCGCCGAACTTGCCGAGCTTTGGTAAGTGTTCGCTGAACCGCAAACCCGGAACGCTTGTCGCCCCTTCTTTGAACTCGCCGCCGTTGGCGTGGCCGGGCTTCATGTCGAACGTATCGGTCTGGCTTGGGCCGCCGCTCATCCATAGCAAGATGCAATGCCGGCGACGGCGCGGGTCTTGTGCAATTTCCGCCGCGAGGCTCGGCAACCAGCGAGCGCAGCTGGTTCCTAAAATGCCCAGCCCAAAATTGCGGAGCAATTCGCGACGGTCGATTCCGCGATGGTTGCAGGCCATGGCTTTGCTTCCTATTGGTTGAATGCGAACTCGGTGCTGTTGACTAGTGCCCACAGGATGTCGCCAAGCGCCTTCGATCGTTCGCCGGGCGCTTTTGCATCGGCTAAGACGGCGAGGCACGACTTGGCTTCGTCGTCGTTTGGCTGTCGGGCGAACGCCGCCAAAAACAACGATTGAACGCAGTCGTTGTCGCTCATGAAGGGCGCTTCGAGCGCGCCAAGCACGCTGCTGCGGCCCGATGCGGTGACATCCGACATCGTTTTCCCATTCATCAACAGGAGTGCCTGCAGCGTTCCTTCACGATATTCGGCCGGATCGCCCGGCGGTGGTCGCATGCGACGTATGAAATCCGTTCGTAGTGGACTTTCCGCTAGTCGGGTGTTCGGAGCGTTCGGGTCGGAATAATCCGACCGGGGAGCAGCATCGTCCAGCGGAGCCAGAATGGCAAAGCTATCGAACAGTTGCTCCGGAGAAAGCGGCCGCGCGATCATTCGTGAAAAATGCTCGGGCGGCTTCGTCGAATCGCCACTGCTCGAAAGCTGGTATGCCCGCGTGAGTGCGAGCGTTCGCCACAAGTTGCGCAGGTCGAAATTCGACTTCACGAAATAGTCGGCCAGTTCGCTGAGCAGCTGGTTGTTGACGGATTCCTGGTCATCGAGCGATTCGACAATGCCATGTCCGAAGAGTTGCGACCAGGCCCAGTTCACCGCGGCCCGCGAGAAAAACTGGTTGTCGGGCGAAGTTAGCCACAGTGCGAGCTGCAGCCGCCGCGTGTGGTCGGATTCGTCCGTCGCTTCATCTCCGCCCGGGTATTTGGGCGATACGACCTTGGTCGAGTTCGGCAGCATGACGTCGCCCTGGTCGGCATCGATGAGCCGATACGACATTCGCATCATGTTGTTGCGATCTTCGGGCGCTCGCACGCGGGCGAAGAACGCTGCGAGGCCCCAGAAGTCGCGCTGGGTCCAAGAGGCGGTCGGGTGATCGTGGCACTGAGCGCAGTGCAGGTGGACGCCGAGGAATAGTTCCGCGGTGTTGGTTGCCAGCTTCTCGGGTGATACGTCGTTGGCTTGGTAATACAGGGCGGGGCCGAGCTCATCGCCGCCTAGCGTGAGCAGCATTTCGCCCACGAGATTGTCGTAGCGTAGATTCTTCGCAAATCGTGCCCGCAACCATTTTTGGAGCGCTACGGCTTGCGGTCCGCGCTGGGCATCCACGCCGAGCGGCAAAATGCGATTCCGCCAAGTGGTGGCCATGTGCGTGGAATAGCGCGGCGAGTTGAGCAGTCGATCGATCAACTCCGCACGCTTGTTCGGGTTGTTGTCGGCCAAGAAGGCTCGCACATCTCCCACGCGCGGAATGACACCGTTCAAGTCTAGATACACGCGCCGCATGAACTCGCCATCGGCCGATTGCGCGGCGGGCTCGATCTTGTCGGCGGCCCACAGCTGCCCCATGAGCTCATCGACTCGGGCCGCCATCTGCTCGCTGCTGCGCGCGGTCGATTCGGACGATGCCCCGGTTTTCTCGGTTGAATCGTCGGCAGCAATAGCGATTGAGAATGGCGCCAGGCCCAAGGCGGCGACCAACGACCAAAAATATGCCCGTTTGAGTTGCATGTTTGGCAAACTCATCGCGATTGGGGCTTTTCGGCTCCCGCAGAAGCCACGGCCCGTGATAAGAATAGGATTACGCTCGCGAAGGTTTATTGTACCCCTTTTTGGGGAATGAACACAGCAAGACCTGCCTCACGAAACCTCGAATTCCACTCCTTGCGCCCGCCAAGCCGGTCCGCCCGCATGAATCCTTTTGACAGCAGCACGGATTCCGATCGCCATTTCATTTGGCATCGGCTCGTGGAGGTGGATTGCGAGGCTTTTGCCAAGGGTGATTGGTCGCAAATTGAAGGCGATTTCGCTGCAGATGGATTCGAGGGAATTCGCTGTTGTTATTCCGCCGATCCGGACGACTGGCGGATCGCCTTTGCACACTTGAACGGTTACCGCGATTCCTGGCTGGCAGCCTCGGAGGTGTTTCGAGCCCTCCAGCCCGTGGGCTATTCCCACCGGGAAGCGTTGCTCGCTCGCTGCCACCTCGAGGAAATCGAGATCGCCGGCGATCGGGCTTTAGCGCACAAGAAGTTTTACGGCGAGGTGCCGCTCGCCGACGGCTCGAAGCTGGCGGACTGCCGGCAGACGTTGTACCGTCTTCATAAGCAAAACGGCACTTGGCGCATCGTCGGCTTCTTCGGCCAACTCCCGTTGTTGAATGGTGGCGCGATCGCACGATGAATGAACACGCGACTCTTAGTATCGTCGACTACTGCGTGTTCTTCGGGTACATCGCTCTCACGCTATTCCTCGGCTTCGCTGTATCGCGCGGTGCTCGCCGCAAGATGAAGGACTACTTCCTCGGCGACAAAAAACTGCCCTGGTACGTCGTGGGCACCTCGATGGTCGCCGGCGACATTAGTAGCGAAACGTTCATCGCCAACGTAGGTATCGCTTATCAATACGGCATGGTCATCGCCACGACCGGCTGGAACTCGTGGATCATCTACTCGATTTTTCTATTCGTGTTCCTGCCGTATTACGTGCGGTCCGGTCTGTACACGATGCCCGAGTTCTTGGAGCGGCGCTATAACCCGACCTGCCGTTACTTGTTCGCGTTTTCGCTCGTCGTTGGTTATCTGTTCACGCTGCTTGCCGGCTCACTGTATGCCGGCGGGCTGTTTGTCGAGCGAATTTTTGAGCTCCGGTTATCCCCGGATGTGAACACAAACATTGCCTGGGGGATTGTGTTCTTCGCGGTGACAACCGGGGCCTACACGATTTACGGCGGCATGAAGAGTTCCGCATGGACAGACTTTATGCAGATGTTCGTCCTGCTCACCGCTGGGATCCTGCTGCCGATCATTGCGGTTCGCGAGGCGGGTGGGTTGTCGCAGCTTGTCCACGATTACCCGGACAAATTCAACATTTTTCTCCCGCCGACGCACGAACGATTTCCAGCGACGGGCGTGTTTACCGGATTCCTTTCCGTCGGGCTGTGGTACACCTGCTCGAGCCAGCACATCGTGCAGCGCGTGCTCTCTGCCAAGGACGAGTGGCACGCGCGGATGGGTGTCGTGGCGGCCGGTTATTTGCGCATCATCACTCCGCTGTTTTTTGTGCTGCCCGGCATCGCGGCGATAAAGCTCTTTCCCCATCTTGAGAAACCCGACCAGGCTTATTTAGTGCTGGTGAAATCGTTGATTCCCACCGGACTGAAGGGCCTTGTCCTGGCGGGCATGGCGGCGGCACTCATGGCGACGGTATCGACCGTGCTCAACGCCACCTCGACGATGCTGACGATCGATCTTTACAAAAAAGCGCGACCTGCCGCGGGCGACCGAGAGCAGGTTATCGTCGGCATGATTTCAGGCGTCGTCGTACTTGTCATCAGCGTGCTGATCGCATTTATCTACATCACGCAGAAAGATTCGCTCTTCGTGCTGATCCAAACAGTCTTCTTTTACATCGCTCCACCGTTCGCGGTGGTGTTCTTGTTGGGGCTCATCTGGCCCCGGGCCAATGGCCCAGCCGCCGTGGTTACGATTATCAGCGGATTTCTCTTCTTGCTGCTGCTGCAGAAAGGCGTTCCGTTGGCTGGAATTCCACCGCTTTGGAATTCGATCACATGGCTGACGCCCTACAAAAAGGCGTACCAACACACCGCGCTCCTGACGTGGATCTTTTCAATGACCGTGATGATCGTCACGTCGCTCCTAACATCGCCACCGCCGCCAGAGCGCATCGACGGAATTATCTGGAACCGCAGCTACCTTTCGCTGCCACCCGCCGAAAGGCTGAAATACGGCGGCTGGAAAGATTTCCGCATTTGGTGGCTGCTGTTCGTCCTTTCCGTGCTCTCGATTTATGGCTTCTTCGTGTGGTTCAACTTTTTCCGCGCGACGTAGAAGAATGTTAACCACGGAGGCACGGAGGGCACGGAGACCTTAAACGCACGTTTTCATTACAATGAGATGGATGTGACGACGCTCACAGAATAGGTGCCTTTATTCTTCGTCTCCGTGCCTCCGTGGTTAAATTAAAAAATGCTACTCAAAGACTTAACCTGGCCCGAAGTAAAAGCGCTCGACTTCGATAAGTTCGTCGTGATTTTGCCCACCGGCTCGTTCGAACAGCACGGTCCGCACCTGCCGTTTACAACCGATACGGATATTGCGTCGGCAGTTGCGTCGGGTATTGAGCGTGCACTTCCTAAGCAAATACTGTTGGCGCCGACGTTGTGGCCTGGGCTATCGACTCATCACATGCAGTTCCCCGGCACGCTCGATGTGCCGCAGCCCGTGTACATTCAGCTGATCACGGAGCTCGGCAAGTCGCTCGCCAGCATGGGCGCGAAAAAAGTCTTTATCCTCAACGGTCATGGTGGGAACGACACGCCATTGCGGGCCGCTCTGCGCGAACTGAAGTCCGCTGTGCCTGCAACGCGATTTGTCTTCGCATCTTATTGGACAATCGCTGCGAAAACCTTGCGAGAAGTCCGCGAATCCGAACTCGGCGGCGTCGGCCATGCTTGCGAGATGGAGACATCGATCATGCTCCATCTCTGTCCCGATCGCGTGAAAATGGATCGCGCCGTCCGCGATGGCCCGACACACACCGATATCTACCGCCAAGCCGACATGCAATATGGCCGGCCCGTGTTCTTCGTCAACGAATTCCACGAAGTCACCAAGAGCGGCGTCATTGGCTACCCGGATCTCGCCACCGCCGAAAAAGGAAAACGCTTCCTTGATGGGATCGTGAAAGAAGTCACGACGTTTGTCGAACACTTTCTAACCTGGGATTCGTAACGTATCTCGCGGCAAAACGTTCGCGCCGCTCGCTCAGCGACCATGAAAATCACCCGCATCGAATCCATCCCCGTTCGCGTGCCCATCAAGCCCGAGCTGGCAATCCGCGGCGGCCGCGGCCTCTCCCATAGCGTCTCCCCATTCCTGTTGGTTCGCATCCACACCGACGCCGGCCACGTTGGCATTGGCGAAGCATCTTGCACGGCCCGCTGGAGTGGCGAAGACCAAGTGACGGCCGCCCACTTCGTCGATAACTACTTCGCCCCACAACTTATCGGCGAGCCGACCGAGGATGTCGTTGCTCTCACTGCGAAATTCAGTGGCGCCGTCGCCAACAACTATTTCACAAAATCTGCGATTGAAATGGCGCTCTGGGACCTGGCTGGCAAAGCCGAAGGCTGCCCCGTTTGGAAACTATTCGGCGAGCGCACGCGCGATTTCATCCCGACCAAGTGGTCCGTCTCCGGCGTCGCACCGGAAAAGGCGGCAGAGATTGCCGCATGGGCCGTTGCGCAAGGTTTCACCAAGATGAAGGTGAAAGTCGGCATCGATCCGCCGACTGATATCGATCGCGTCCGCGCCGTTCGGGCCGCGGTCGGCCCCAACATTAAGCTAGGCGTCGACGCCAACGGCGGCTGGCCAACGCCCGCGATCGCAATCCCGACCATCAATCGTCTGTGCGACGAGTGCGACATCTACTTCGCCGAACAGCCGGTGCCGCCCGGCGATCATGCCGCGCTCGCCGAAGTCCGCAGCAACGTGCCGGTGCCAATCATCGCCGACGAAAGCATCTACACGCTGGCCGATGCCCACGCGCTCGCCCGTGCCAAGGCGGCCGACGTGTTTTCGATTTACGTGGGCAAAGCCGGCGGCATCCGTCCGGCCTTCGAGATTGCGAAATTCGCCGCGTCGGCCGGTATCAAGTGCACAGTAGGCAGCAACCTCGAACTTGGTGTCGGCAGCGCCGCGATGATCCACCTGGGCCTATCAGCTCCAGCCATTGATCCAGATACTTACCCGTGCGACATCATCGGGCCGTTGTTCTATGAGGATGACATTCTCGCAGATCCACTGGCAATCACCGCGGGTTCGGCGCGCATTCACGACCTGCCAGGCTTAGGTATCGCGCTAGATGTTGAGCGTGTTGAAAAATACCGCGTGCGATAGCCGCGACGCCAGCCGTCGCGGTCGGTGAGCCGTCAAATCATGCCCGTTCAATCCGCAATAATTGCGGTCCTTCCCAGCGCGACTTTCGGCACGCATCGCGAAACTCCGGCCAGTCGTATTTCCAATCGCCCGGGATGCGAGCAAACAAGCTGCAATGCGTCGGCACGCCTTCGGCGCCGCGCAGTACGACGCCGCGATTGTAAACGACGCAAATCTCCGCGATCGGATGCGGCGCGTTCATCACGTTCTTGCTCGCATCGTAGAAATAGAGAATCTCGCCGGGCAGCGGCAATTGCGTGAGCCCTTCCGGCGGAATCGGCTGCGGATTCTTTAGCAGAATAAAAACTTCCGCCCCGCTGAATTGGCCGTGAATCGTTTTGTTTTCAACCGGCAGCATCTCCCACACGATGCGGCAAACCTCGGGCGCTTCGTCGTCGAGCATTTCGGCAAGAACAGATTCGCCGGTGGCAACAAAGGTCAGGCGGATTTTGCGTCGGTCCATTTGGATTGGCTGCATTACGGGAGACAGTGAAACGATCGAACTCGCTGCGTTGAATTTACGGCTTTTGGCCCACGCGCTCAACAAGCACGTCGACCGCCGCTGAGATTCGATCTTCAACATCCTCTGTGAACGGCGCCGGGATCCAATTCCAAAGATTTGCTCGCCCGCCTTCGTATCCGCTCTCCGCTTGAACGCGGCGGGTCGGCACGTAGTCGAAAACATCATTGCAATAGCCGGCGACCCACATGAACGGAAACGCCTGTTCATACCGACGCTTGAATTTATGCGACCAATCTACCACCGGCTCCCCGCTGAGCCCGATCAAAAGCAACTTGCCGCCGAAGTTGACGACTTGAAGCGGCGCGCGATAGGAAGTAATCAATTTCTCGTCGCGATCGAGCGCATCGAGTAAAAATTTGCCCTTCACCAACTGCGGCGGATCGTTGCTGGCGAGCATTGTTTCGATTTTTTCGCGCGTGACCGACTCTAGGTCCAGCCGCACTTCTTCCCAAGCGATGCGCATTGGGGCTACGATCTCAACTCCCGTATCACCATCGATCGATTTTTGTACTGCGAGCGCCAGATCGCTCCCGTATTTCCGCGATAGCTCGATAGACGCCCGCGGCTCCGGATCCTGGTCGGCACCTGCGCCGGGCATGAAAAGCGCTGTGGCCGTTGGATTGCTTTGTTGAAGCTGGTCCTTGGCGAACCCGGCCCAATCGCCACAGTATCGCAGGTCCTCGGGTGGAATGGTCGTGCAATGGCATGCGTAGCCGAAAACGATGGCCTTGCGATGGCCCGACGCGTCCACGCATTCGAGCATGGGCACATCGTTATCGATAACATCCTCTGTCGAGGGACTACCCGCTTTGATCCCATGCCGGCGGCGATTGTGAGCGAAGCTGGACGAAGTTTTGCGCGCGAACAGTCGCACCGGTTCGAGTCGAGCGATTGCCTGATCGATAGCGGCAGTCGTTGCGGTCACGAACTTATCTTCGATCGCCGAAAATTTTGCCGCGAACTCATCCGGAATGTGAAAGAACAGCTGCTTGTCGGGCCGGTACTCCGGAGCGTAGTGCGTGTGGGTCGCCGTCAAGAGAAGCTGCTCGCGCGCAAGACCATGCTTCGCTTTTATCGCCTCGAAAATACGAGCAGCGAGTTTCGAGTTCACAGAAATGATTTCCAATGACGCGATCACAAATCGTTCCCCGCCGGCGTCTTCCAAAACAAGTGCGCTTACGTGAAGTTCGGAAATCTTGCCTTGAGCCGGCGCCTTCCGAACCGCATATCCCGCGAGCCAAAACGGCTCGTCTGGCGTGATGCACACGCTTGCGGCGCCCGCTTTGTAACTCATCGGAGAGGGCGACATAGGCGAAGAAACCATCAAGCAAATTTCAGAATGCGGTCCAGCCGCCGTCGACCGGAATTGCCGCCCCCGTGATGAAGGATGACTCATCCGAGGCCAAGAAAACAGCCGCCGACGCAACTTCTCGTGGCTCGCCAGTTCGGCCGAGCATCGTCTTTGAGATTTGCCGCTGGTGCATTTCACTGCCTAACGAGGGCGAGATCCGCGTGCGGATCGGCCCCGGGCAAATGGCGTTCGCCCGAATGCCTTGCGGCCCGAAATCCAACGCCGTGCTTCGCGTCAGTCCGGCGAGCGCATGCTTCAGGCTGGTGTAAACCGCCGAGGACCGACCCGCGATGAGTCCCTGCATCGACGCGATGTTAATAATCGAACCACTCTTGTGCGGCGTCATCCACGGCAACGTCGCGCGGATAAAACTCGCAGCGCCCTTAAGTGTCACAGCGAAGCTGTGGTCCCATTGCTCGGGCGTGGCCTGCCCGACGTCGAGCCAGTCGCCGAGATGGGCAGCGTTGTTGACCAGCACGTCAATGCGGCCTGTCAGCGCGGCCGCGAGTGCCACTGCTCGCTCCACATCGGCGGCCGAGGTAACGTCGATCTTCGCAAACTCGCCAAGCCCGCTTGCGGCGTGAATGCCGGCGACCACGGCCTCGCCCGCCTCTTGGTCCAGATCAGCGACGAGGACCCACGCCCCCTCGGAGGCAAACATCTCAGCAATCGCCCGACCGATTCCATGTGCGGCCCCGGTGACGATGGCGACTTTATTTGCAAGACGTGGCATTGCCTTAGTGTAAGCAGAACGGGTCATTCATCGAAGAGAGTCCCTACCGAAGACTAGCTACAGAAGATTCGCCGGCCGTCGTCCTCGAACTCCAAGTTTCGCACGGGTGATCGTGAATCGCCCCAAATTCGCGACGAAGATTTCATCAAAACTCGGCCCGCCGAACGCCAGGTTCGTCGGTCGGCCAAGTAGAATTCCCCAGCGGTCGTGAGCGATAAGCGTCAATTGACGCTCTCGATCGATCCGCCAGATTTCATCCGACGCGTAGCAACAAACGTACAAATTGCCGTCCGCATCGAGCGCCATGCCATCCGGAAATCGGCCAACGCCGCGCGCGTAAGTCTCCGGAGTGCCGGCCGAACCATCACGCCTAAGTTCGAATCGCAGAACCGAATCCGTATCGCTTTCAACCACAAACAACGATTTCTCGTCATCGCTAAGCGCAAGACCGTTAGCATATCCCAATGACTCCGCAAGAACGACTCCGTCATCGCTTGCGTCAAACCGCAGCAAGCGACCGTTGCGCTTCATCCAGTTGCCGCTGTCCGTCACGTAGAATCGACCGGCGCGATCAAACACGAGGTGGTTGGGAGCGACGATCTTGCTGCCGCCGGCCGCCGTTGCAAACACGTCGTGCGTGCCATCTTTGGACACACGCACCACGCCGACGCCCGAGACGCATACAAACACCGCGCTGTCATCAGGCGCGAGTGCTATGCCGCAGCAAAAGCCGCCGACGTTCGCAATCACCCGCGGTTTGCCAGCGGGATCAATGCGGTAAACCTGCCCCGCTTCGCCGCCGGCCCAGAGATTGCCGTCGCGATCAAACGCGCAGGATTCTGGATGATCGAGCCCCGTCGCGAAAATCTCAAATTGCTCGCGGGCGATTTGTGGTTCCATATCTTTCATCAAATGCCGGCGACGGCGCCTAAGGCTTCTCCGGCCGCTGCATCAATTTGCCCGGTCACTCGATCGACAGCCAGCACGCCCACGGGTCCACCCATATCGGCCTCGCGGCGAATCGTGTGTCCCATTTTCTGCAACTCGTCGATGATATCATCTGGTATTTGGCCCGAAACGAGCACCGGTTCGCTTCCCTGCGTGTGTACCCGCGGACCCGCAATAGCCGCTTGCGGCTTAGCGCCAAACACAATCGTATCCAGCGCAAGCTGTGCCGTCACACTCACTATCTTCGGTCCCCCTGGCAATCCATACGCGAATGCCGGCCGCCCATCGCGCAGTGCGATCATCGGCGCCATATTATGCTGCATCCGCTTGCCGGGTGCGGGTGAGTTCGGGTGCCCCGGCGAATAATCGAACCGCGACATTCCGTGGTTCAGCACCAGCCCCAAGCCATCCACGACGAGGTGCGACCCATACATCCAGCCTTGCGTGGCCGTCAACGATATCATGTTGCCTTTCGCGTCCGCAGCCACGACGTTCGAGGTGTGTGAGGAGGCATCGATTGACGCCGCACCCACTGACTTTCGCCCCGAGCGAATTGCCTGTGCACGCGATTCGGCCATCTCATCGGAGATCATGTCGCCGAGGCGCATTTCCACGAATTTCGGATCTCCCAACTGAATTTGCCGCTCGCCCCAACATATTTTCGACGCTTCTGCAAAGGCATGCAGACTGCCCGCGTCCCAACGCTGCGCATTGCCTACTAACTTTTCCAACGTTTGAACTATTCCGAGCGACGTAATTCCACCGGACGGCGGCGGTGGCGTAAACAATTCGCAGTCGCGACAACGGGCGGAAATCGGTTCCGCGCGCTGCGCGCGATAATTTTGAAAATCCGCTTTTGCAAGGAGCCCATCCCGAGAACTAAGGAAACCGACGATTCGGTCAGCGATCTCGCCCTGATAAAACGTTGCCGGCCCCTCGTCGCACAGTTGTCGGAGCACCCGCGCTAAATCGGGCTGCCGCCATTGGCCACCCACCGCCGGTACACCAGCCGGAAAGAGTGAAGCGATGGATCGTGCGTCAAACTTCGCCTTGCAACGCGCGAAGTGCCGCTCATGCTCGGCGTCAAACTCGAACCCTTCTTCCGCCAAGCGGATCGCCGGCTGCGAAATCTCTTTCCAAGTCTTCGAGCCGAACTCCCGCAGAATAAGGTCGAGCCCCGCGACGACCGCCGGCACCGTTACGGCCCGCGCGCCGTAGTAGTTCGATTGCAGATCGCCGGTCACTAGCCCTTCGCGAAAGGCGATCGGCGCACAAGAGTCGAAATCGATCGCAAAGACTCTCTGCCTCTCGGTCGCAACAGATGCGACGTCGCCCTCGACGCAAATCACCGCGCTCCCGCCATAGCCGCCGATTCCCACCGACCCGGGAATGACCACGCACAGCGCGAGCGTCGCGGCCACAGCAGCATCAATTGCGTTGCCGCCATCTTGCAGAATCTCAAGCCCCGCTGCTGCGCCGAGCGGGTGTCCGGTCGCGAGCGCGGCAGATTTCGCGATGAGCTGTTGCAGCATTTGAACACCGGCCCGCACTACGTCTTAACATCGTCGCGACATCTCCGCGAACGACTTTCAATTCCCTTGCAGTGATTTCGCGTGGCTGCTATCACGCTGCACGCTGCCAACCTTGCCGGTCTTCTGCGTGAACATCGAACTGTGCGAATCGCCGCGCGACAGCAGAAACGCCATCAAGTCCAGCAGTTCATCCTCTTGCAGTGTGTTGAGCAAACCCACCGGCATCGGCGAAACCTTCGAAGGCTCCATCGATTCGATGTTTTTACGGTTCACTGTAACTAAGGCGTTTGGATCGAGCATGTTCGTATTAATAGTAATTCCATCGCCGTTGTAGTTCGTGACGCGACCCTCGATCACTTTGCCGCTCTCCGTCGTGACAATCGACGCCGCGTACTGATCGCTGATCACTTTGCTCGGTTCCAGCACCGATTCCAAAATGTCGCGCGGGCTGAATCTTCCGGCGAGCCCCGTTAAATCCGGCCCGACGTTTCCGCCTTCACCCGCGAAGTGATGGCATCCATAGCAATTCGCCGCCGCAAACATCTGCCGGCCGTGCTCGAAATTGCGATCCTTCAACTTGGTTGCCAACAGAGGAATCACATCATCCATCTTCCAATCTTTCACGAACGGACGATTGGTAGCGGCCGCGCTGTGGTCATCGGCCGCCGGCTTCGCTTCGAGCAAGTCGCCAAGCTCTTTCCGCTCATCGGCAGTCGTGTTCGTGAGCGCGTTCGTCCTCAGCTCTTGATCATAGACCGGAAAATTATTGCCCCCATGAAAACCTTGCGCCTTCGCCAACCATTGGAAAAATTGCCGGTGAAGGTCGAGTGTCCAACCGGCGTTCAAATACTGAAGCGAAGCCGCAATATCCATTTGCTCCTGCTGTGTCGGCGCGGCCAAGAGAAGTTCGACGCCCTTTTTTGCCGTCGAAGGAGCTTGCAAATAGGACATGAGCTCGGTCAACATCACGTTGCAGCGCCGATCATCGGCCGGATACCACTTATCTAGCCGCGCGGTCAGCGCACTACGGGTCGCTTCGTCCGGCGCGCCCAACCGATACAACGCCAATTGGTAAACACGTAGTAGCTCAAGCCGCTGTTCGACCGAAAGCTTCTCCCAATCAAGCCGCGCGAGTGCCGCGAGCACTGGCTGTTCCAGCGGGTGCCGCACCGCATCGTTTGCTGGGTACGTCGGCAGCGGCGTATCCAAATCGGCGCCGGTCGGTTTGTACGAACGCGGAATCATTCGCACCAAGCCGAGCAGGGCGGTGATCGAAGCCTGCGGATCTTTCTCCGCCAGCGCCCGGTCTTTCCAGCTATCAAGCGGGCGATGCTCGATCGCGGTCCGAGCCGCAAAGCGAACGAAGCGATCCGAACTGTTCAAGTGCGGCCACGCAGTTTCCACGGCGTCCGGATGATCACCCACGTGAAGCGCTTCGAGCTGGTGCCGAATTTTACGCTGATCGTCGCCCGCCTGATGCTCGACCGCAGGCGCCGTCGAATCTTTGCCAACATACGTCAGCCGATACAAACCCGACTGTGTCTTCCGGCCACCGATCAGGAAATACATCGCACCATCGTGCGGATTGATGACCACGTCGGTCAGCGGCAGTGGCGTCGCCGTCATGAACTCTTCCACCGTTGCGTCGTACGACGCGCCCTGCGGCTTGGGAAATAGCGCGTACATTTTGCCGTACGTCCAATCGCACATGAACAGCGCGTTCTGATACCTGGCCGGAAACTTCGCACCATACCCGAACGTCAAACCTGTCGGCGAACCGAGGCCAATGTTCAGCACCGGCGACAGCGTATCCGCGAGATACTCAGGCCACGTATTACTGCCGTTACGCCATCCCCACTCCGAGCCGCTCACGACATGGCACACGCGCGTTGGCTTGTACCACGGCGCGCCGATATCCCATTCCATGTCCGAGTCGTACGTGAACAGCTCGCCATCGGCGTTGAACGCGATATCGAACGGATTGCGAAATCCGCTTGCGACGCGCTCAAAATGTTTTCCATCTGGATCGACCTTGTAAATCGCGCCCGCCGGGGCCGGCACGCCGCGCATGAAACCCACGCCGTAGATCCGCGGAAAGAGTCGATCCTCGTCCCAAATCTTCGGCACGCGCGAGTCGGCATCCTCGACAGGTTTCGTATTGTTGCCGCACACCACGTACAGAGACTTGCCATCAGGCGACGGAATGATGCCATGCGGCCCGTGCTCGCCGTCGCCATCGAGATGCTGAAGAAACTCGACTGTATCGAGCTCGCCGTCGCCATCTTTATCGGTCACGCGATACAGGCCATTCTTCTCGCGGTTCTGCGAGTTGACCATCACATACAAGCTATCGAATGCCCACAACAGCCCGTGGGCCATGCCGATCTCGACCGGAATCTTTTCGATCTTGGGTTTGTCGCTCGACCCGATCGCCGGCGGCGTAATGCGATACAAGCTGCCGTACTGATCGCTCACGATAAGCTGGCCCTTCGGGTCGCAACAAATATTGACCCACGAGCCTTCCTGCTCTTTCGGCACGGAGTACAGCAGCTCAACTTTAAAACCGTCCGGCACGTGAATGCTCTTCGCTGGCGTAGCCGCGGCCGCCAATTCGAAGTGTGACTTCGAATCCGTTTTCTTTTCGTCGTTTTTTTTGTCGCCTTTCTTTTTGGCGGCTCCGACCGCAATAAACGAAATGCAAAGAAGCCACGCGGTCGTCCAAATAATGCGTCGTACCATCATGTTCCAAGAATTGGCCAAGGCGGGTGGGGCAGGGCAGGTGGGATCGATATCGGCCAGCCGCAGTACACGGCAAGCGACACGATAATTCTATCGCAGCCAAAGTCCTTATTATAGTTGCAACCGTCGGTTGGTGTCCCGAAATTGGCACACGCAGCACGTTGATTATGTCGCAACTGCCGAAACTGTTACGCCGTGCGTCTTGCTGTAACTAATCCAGCAGCCGCTTCGCAAACGCGAACGATGCCCGGTGGACTGCGTCAAATTCCGGATCCTTCGGATTGAAACTGCTGATCTTGGCGTGCGGCATGACGGCCTGGATGAACTTGTCGTCGCCCAAATAGATGGCCGTGTGCCGAATTTTGCCATCCGCCGCGAGGAAGTAAAGGGTGTCCCCGCGACGCAATCCGCCCATGTGCCACCGCGTCGCGCTGAGCTGGCCAACGTAGAACTGCTGGTACGCATCACGCGGCAGAAACAAGCCAACCGAGGCATAACTCTGCTGCACAAGGCCAGAGCAATCGACCCCTTCGCTCGTCCGGCCGCCCCAAAAATAGGGCGTGCCGATCAGCTTCTTGGCCGTCGCGATGATGTCGTCGATCTTCTTCGCCGGAGTTTCGCAAACGCGGCAAATCGCGGCAGGCAGCTCGATCTTCGGGCCGCTCGGCAGTTCAACGGTCACCTTGTCATCTTTCGACGAAACCCACTTCAGCCGCGCGCCGGCCGGGATTTTCGTCTTGCGGAGTTCCTGGTCCGACGTCACGAGAACGCGCGGACCCTCCAAATACTTGCCATATGCCTCTTCATCCATCCGCAAAACGTCGTCGGCTCGCAAGTAGCCCAAATAGCCTTCCCGGCTGTGGACCAGTAAATTCCCATCCTCTTCGCGAAGCAAAAACAACGGATCGCCCAATAAGCAGTCGTTCTGCTGCTTGCTGCGACCACCCGGCCGATCGAAGCAATAACTGTGGTCAACGTTGGTGATCGCAAATATCTTCTTGCCAAGTTTTTCGGAAGGCAACGACTCTAACTTGTCATCAATGACAAACCCCAGGGCCTCCAAAAACTCACTCAACGCGCGCCGTGTTTCTGCATACTCGACGTAGCCGCGCAACGTCACGTTTCGCCCGGTGCCGCGCTCGGCCTGCACATCGAACGCGCAAATCCGGCTGTCGTTCCCCAACTCGCGCGAAAAAAAGTTCACGTATTGCGTCAACCGCTCGGGATCGCCTTTCAATTCGGGTTCGACGCGCCGCGCAACGCGACGCAAATCCGGCGGCATCTCCGGTTCGGCCGTCGGCTGACCTGTTGTCTCCGCTGCCCGGCCCACCGCCACACCGAACAAGCATAGTGCGATCAAACTTGCGAGAACCCGCATCAAATTGGTCCAATCAAGAGATTAATGGAGATACGAAGTGCAGCTGATATTTACTGACAATGGACATTAAAACAACGCCACCCAACACTCGCAAGTTTGCCGCGATACGTGACTTATCTCGCGGCAAACGAAACGCTTTGCCACGCCAATAGCCGGCGAGCTAAGACTCGCCAGACCCGCCTCACCTCGGTTCCCGAGATTTGACCGAACACCGAACCTACCCTATATTCGAGCCTTCCCGTCCTTTCCCCATCCCCCCCCGGCTGCGCATTCGGAACGCCGCAGATACTACATGTCGACCACCGAGACTGAAGTACGGCTTCCACCGCGTCGGCAGCAAAAACCGGCGGAAGTTGCCACTTCACTGGATCTCGGCAACGCGGCCCCAGAAACCGCGATGGCGGATGCTCGCGACTCCCGTCTCCCTCGCCCTCGGCTGGTCGACGACAAAAGCCGCATCGTCTGGACGTACATCGCCGGCATCGGCATTTTCCATTTGCTAATCCCGTTGGCGTTTTACTCGTACTTTTTCAGCTGGTGGGGCATGCTCTGGCTGCCAGTGGGCAACTTTCTTGTTTGCTCGATGGGAATCGGCGCCGGCTACCACCGGTTGTTAACCCACCGCGGTTACAAATGCCCGCTGTGGCTTGAGCACACGCTCGCCGTATTGGGAATGTGCAATTTGCAAGATTCGCCTCTTCGCTGGGTAGTTGTCCACCGAATTCACCATCAGCATTCCGATCACCAATCCGATCCTCATACGCCGCAGGTCAGTTGGTTCTGGGGTCACGTCGGCTGGCTATTCATTGAGAACCGCGAAACCACCACGCCCGAGGCCTACCACAAATACGCGGGCGATCTCCTAAGCGATCCGTTCTACATCAAGCTCGAACGCAATTACCGGTACTTCGGCGTCTACTTCCTGCAGTTCCCAATCTTTTTCGCGCTCGGCCTCGCCGTCGGCTATCTCGTACACGGCACGGCTGCCGCCAGCCTGCAATACGGCGTGCTGTGGCTGCTGTGGGGTGTCATCTACCGCACGCTCTTCACGTGGCACGTGACCTGGGCCGTAAATTCCGCCGCCCACCTATGGGGCTATCGCAATTACGAAACGCGCGAGAACAGCCGCAACAACTGGCTCTGCGCCCTCGGCACCAACGGCGAAGGTTGGCACAACAACCACCACGCCGACCCGCGCTCAGCGGCCCACGGCCATCGCTGGTGGGAATTCGACTTCACCTACCGCATGATCTGCCTGTGGGAACGCCTCGGTCTCGCCTGGGATGTCGTTCGCCCGAACCAACCCCTTCTTAATCGCAGCAAAAAAGCTGTGCGCAACGTCCCGCGATAGGGATGCTCAGAGGTCGACGACTCATCGTGCATCCTGCACTTCGATGCACATCGGCGTCGGCACGTTGACGATCTTGTCCCAGTACGCAACGGCACCCGATTTATCGTTCGATTCGAACAGCGAGATCGTATTCGAATCTCGCCCACCCACGAGGATCCACTTTCCGCTCGGCGAAATGTTGAACGTGCGCGGGTGCGCACCGCGAATTGCCTCGCGGTTAATAAATTTCAACTGGCCCGTTTGTGAATCGATACGATACGCGGCTATTGCATCAAGCCCGCGAATCGAAACGTATAGAAAGTCATACCGAGGATGAACGTAGATCTCCGCATACGTGCACAAATTCGGCTGTAGCTCGGCTGGCAATGATTCCGTCGTTTCAATTGCGTCCAGCTTGCCAGCGTCAGCATCATATTTGAACGACGTCACAGTGTTGCCCAGCTCGTTCGCCACGAACGCAAACTTGCCATTCGGATGAAGCGCCAAATGCCTTGGCCCGCTGCCCGCTGGCAATTCGCCATACCCGTGCGGCTTCAATGTTCCATCGCCGAGATTCATTTCGTAAATCACAATTCGATCCGAGCCTAGGTCGGGCACGAACAAAAATCGATTCGCCGGGTCGGTGACGACCTGATGCGGATGCGGCCCCTCCTGCCGCTCGCGATTTGGCCCGGTGCCGCTATGCCGCACGAGCGCCGACCGGGGCTTAATCGATCCATCGTCTGCGAGCGGGAACGCCGCTACCGATCCGGAACCGTACTGCGCCGTAAACAAAACCTTACCGCTCCGATCCGTCGCCAGATGACATGCCCCGCCGTCGCCGATCGGTTGGCTGTTAAGGAACTTGAGCGCGCTCCGATCGTCGGCAATTTCGAACGCCGCGACCCCGGGCTTACCATCCTTTAACCGACAAGCCGCGTACATCCGTTTGCCATCCGGCCGAATCGCTAAAAACTCCGGCGAACCGATTTCCGCCGCCAACTTCGGCTGAGTCAGCTTTCCGGTCGCGCCATCCTGCTCCGCTCGATAAATGCCGTCCTGCTGGCCAATCGCCGGCCTTTCTGTGCCGATCCACACGACCGCGTTTTTAGCAATTGAAGATTCGCTCATCGCCATCGCCGCTAAAATCCAACAAGCAACCCAAAACTTCCGCATGAACCACCGCCTCCGCGCAATCGAACGATTCTTGTGAGCCGTCTAGCATAACAGCGCCATTCATGCAGTGACGACGCGTTCCTGCCGCCCACGGACGCTTTTTTGTACAATTGCAATCACCAATGGCTGTTTCACTTCCTCAAACAATGCGCGCCGTCCTGCTCGAAGCGTACCACGCCAACCTCAGTGACGCGATTCGAAGCTTGAAGGTGGTCGACCGCCCCGTGCCGACGCCACGTCGCGGCCAGGTCCTTGTGCGCATCGAAGCCGCGCCCTGCAATCCTTCCGACTTGCTACTGCTCGAAGGTCTGTACGGCACGCTCAAAAAGCTGCCGACAGTTCCCGGCTGGGAAGGCGCCGGCACCGTTGTTGCCAGCGGCGGAGGGATTTACCCTGGTTGGCTTGTCGGCAAACGCGTTGCCTGCGCCCTGCCGCACGATGGCGACGGCACCTGGGCCGAATACTTCGCCGCAGACGCCAAAGATTGCATTCCGGTGAAAGCTGCTCTCCCCATCGAGCAAGCCGCCACCTTAATCGTCAATCCGCTCACCGCCGTCGCCCTGCTCGAAACGGCCCGCAATGGCGGCCACCGCGCGGCAGTTCACTCCGTCGCTTGCAGTCAACTCGGCCGGATGATCCTCGCCATCGCGGCCGACATGAACTACCCCGTTGTCCACGTCGCTCGGCGGCCGGAGCAAGTGGAGATGCTCAAATCGCGCGGCGCGAAGTACGTTCTCAACTCATCGCAAGAAAACTTCGCAGACGAACTGAAGGAACTCGCGAAACGCCTCGGCGCAACGGCCGTCTTCGAAGCGATCGCCGGCGACATGACCGGCACCATCCTCAACGCCATGCCGCCAAAAACAACCGTCTATCTCTACGGAGCGCTCTCCGAAAAGCCCTGCGCAAATATCGACCCCATTGAAGTTGTCTTCCATGAGAAAACGCTCACGGGATTCTATCTTGGCAATTGGCTGCGCGATCGCGGCATCATCGGCATGTTGCGCACCGTCTCGCGCGTTCAGCAAATGCTCATTGAAAAACGCATCGAAACAACGATTCAACGAAAACTAACCCTCAATGAAGTCGTCGACGGCCTCCTGCATTACATCTCTCACATGACCGACGGCAAAATGCTCATCCTGCCGCACCGCGCGTAATTGGCTGAAAGTACCCACGTGACCGCAGCCAATCTCAGTTCGACAGAATCGATCGACCTCATCGCCACCGCCGCCGCCGGCACCGAAGCCGTCGTCAAACGCGAGCTGGCCGCACTCGGTTATCCCGTACGCACTGTCGCCCACGGCCGCCTTCTGTTCCAAGGCGATATGAACGCCATCTGCCGCACGAACCTTTGGCTTCGCGCTGGCGAACGCATCCTCATCCAAATGGCAGCGTTTCCCGTGACCGATTTCGGCGTCCTCTTTGACGCCACCGCCGCCGCACCCTGGGAGCGTTGGCTGCCGCGTGATGCCGAATTCCCAGTGAAGGGTCGCTCTCATCACTCGCAGCTTTCGAGCGTTCCAGCATGCCAAAAAATTGTGAAGCGAGCCATCGTCGACCGTCTGCTCAAAGCCCACAACACGGGCAGCTTGCCCGAAACTGGTCCCAAAGGTGCCGTCGAAATCAGCATCCGAGATGACGTCGCCACGCTCACGCTCGACACGACCGGCGTCGGCCTCCACAAACGCGGATACCGCCGCCTCGTCGGCGAAGCCCAACTTCGCGAAACACTCGCCGCCGTCCTCATCCAACTAAGCTACTGGCGCCCCAGTCGCGTGCTCGTCGACCCATTCTGCGGTACCGGCACGATCCCGATCGAAGCCGCGCTCATCGGCCGCAACATCGCGCCCGGCCTGCGGCGCAACTTCGCTTTCGAAGATTGGCCGACCTTCGATCGCCACTTGCTTAAGCAAGCTCGCGATGAAGCGCAGTCCGCCATCAGTCCGCCGCTCGAAGAACGCATCATCGGCTACGATATCAACCCGGAAGTGCTTAGCCTCGCGCGCTACCACGCCGAACAAGCCGGCGTCGCAGATGACATTCACTGGCAAGAGCGCCCCTTCAGTGAACTCCGCGCCAAAGCCGAGTACGGCTGCATCATCACGAACCCACCTTACGGCGAACGGCTTGGCGTGGATGCCGAAATCGAACAACTCTACCGTACATTCCCGTTAGTCCTGCGTCGCCTTCCCACTTGGTCGCACTACATCCTCTCCTCGCGCCCCGATCTCGAAGCGCTCGTCGGCCAAACCGCCGACCGCCGCCGCAAACTCTACAACGGCCCCCTCGAATGCACCTACTACCAATTCCACGGCCCACGCCCGCCACGCGCGAGCCAAAGTGGAAACCAAGAAGAAAACTTCCCTAACGAAAACACCGAGCGCATAGAAAACAAAGCGGAAACCGAAGTCGACGCTGAACCTGAAACCGAACCAGTTCGGCTCCCTCCCCTCGGCGGGGAGGGCAGGGGAGGGGGGAGCGAACCAACGGAGCCAGCCGCTGAAAAACCGCAACGCAAGATGCCCACTCCCGCCTTCGGCGGCCTCCAAACCTCCGCCACGCGCCAAGCCGAGGAGTTCGCCAACCGCCTACGCAACCGCGCCCGCCACTTCCGCCGCTGGCCAACGAAGCGCGGCATCACCTGCTACCGACTCTACGAGCGCGACGTCCCCGATGTCCCACTAATTGTCGACCGCTACGAAAACGCGCTCCACATCGCCGAATTCGCTCGCCCGCACGACCGCTCCACCGCCCAGCATGCCGATTGGCTCGACCTCATGGCCCGCACCGCCGGCAAGGTGCTCGAAGTGCCGCGCGAGCTGGTCTTCATGAAGCATCGTGACCGCCAGCGCGGCGACGACCAGTACCAACGCGTCGATGACCGCGAAGCCCGCCTCACCGTCCAAGAAGCCGGTCTCAAGTTTGTTGTGAACCTTTCCGACTACATCGACACCGGCCTCTTCCTCGACCATCGCCTTACGCGCCAGATGGTCCGCGAGTCCGCCGCCGGCAAACGCTTCTTGAATCTGTTCGCCTACACCGGCTCATTCAGCGTCTACGCCGCTGCCGGTGGCGCTGCATCAACTACAACGGTCGATAAATCCGCGACTTACGTCGACTGGACTCGCGAAAACTTGGAGCTGAACGGGTTCAACGATCCGCCGCACGAACTAGTCCGCGCCGATATCCGCGACTTTATCAAGTCGCTTCGGCCCAGCGATGTTTGGGATCTCGCCGTCGTCGACCCGCCGACGTTTTCCAACACGAAAGGCGCTGAGGTCGATTGGGACGTCCAGCTCGACCACGGCGAGCTCCTGCGCCGCCTCGCGCCGCATATCGCGCCGAGCGGAATCGTCTTCTTCAGTACAAACTTCCGCCGCTTCAAACTCGATGAGCCCGCGCTCACCGACTACCAAATCCGTGACATCACCGGAAAAACCATTCCCGAAGACTTCCGCAACGACCGCATCCACAAATGCTGGAAACTAACCCGCAGTTAGCCGCCAATCACATGTAGGTGGCCTCTGTGAGGCCGGGCGGCCAAGCCGAAGTCGTCCGCTAATCGATTTTCACCCGCTCAAGAAGAATTACCCAGTCATCCGACTTAATGTACGAGGGCTTGCTCACAATAATATCTTGCTGGTTACCACCAGCGCTTCTAATTGCCTTAGCCATTCCAGTCGTCGGGTCGAACGACTCAACAACATATTTCACCCCTGCCTCAAGCTGCAATAATTTCACCGGCCGGCTTTCCAGCGCATATACAATCCGCGCTTCGCCCGCCTTCCCGGTCGCGAACGGCCCAAACTTTGCCGGCTGATCATCCGCGTACACAGCCCAATCCGCATGCGGCGAAAACTCCTGCCATGCAAATCGTTCAAACAATTTTTTCCCGAGCGCGACCTGCGTTGAACCCGGTAAATTCATCGCCTCATTCCATGGAATCACCCCATACCCAACGCCGCCCGTGCTGAACGGTGACGGCCCATGCGGCTCGCCCGGCCGGTTGCATTGCCAAATCCCGTTCGCTCCGTAAGTGTGCCCCGCTGCACCGTTCGTCATGGACAACCAAAACATGGCCCGCGTCCACTGCGTCGGCAGCGAATCGTTTAGCATCTCATACGCCGCTTCGCCATCGATCACCGGCATCACCGGCTGGTCCGCATATGATTCTCGCACCGTATCAACGGTCGGATCGCACGCCTCGCGCTGCCCGTGCGGCGTCTGCAGCATGTCGAAATCGAGCAGCGAAGAATCATCGGTCGCATGCCGCGCCGAAAGGCGCCCAATCCCCGTTGGATGCACCGTCAGCAGCCGATGGTACGGGTCCGTCGCACGGATATACCGCATCACCTCCGTCCACTGCTTCACTTGTTCGCGGTCGTCATACGGAAACCCCTTCGCCAAATACCAAGGCAAGTTCGCCTCACCCGCCGCACACCACACCACCGGCATCGCGCCGTACCGAGCAATGAGATATCGCCAATGCTGTTCCATTTTCTTCACGCCCATCCACGGCATGAAGTAGCCCCAAGCGCCCACGATGCACGGCGAAATTCCTACATTCACCAAGTGCTCAATCCGCTGGTCGGCGGCATCGAAATACTCCGGACGAATCCGCGCATACTCTTTCTCCCAAGGGTATCCCGCCTCATTCGCCCCGCGCGGGTCGAACGGGTGCATGTCCGGATACAACCCCGCTACAATCTGCACGACGTTAAAACCCTTCGCCTTGCGGTCGGCCGTGAGCTGCTGAAATTCATCCGGCCAGTGCAGCCGATGGCACAGCCCCATCCACCACGTATCCGCCAACCAAAAAAACGGCGTCCTATCGGCGTATGCCAGATGCCGACGATCGTCCGCCACCCGAATCGGCCCGTGTAGATACAGCGGATTGTCGCCCGTATACGCTTCGATGTGTACTTCTCCCCGCACATTGTGAAGCCCCGCGTCGCTCGAATCGGAGCACTCGCTACGATACCGGTGCACGCCTACAACAGGCGACGCGTACCGAACTTTCCAAGTCTTGCCACCTTCACCACCATCCCAAAACGCGGGCACTCGCAGCTCATGTCCGCTGGGGTCGGTGAAGATGACATCCAGGGTGATCGTATTGAACGGATCTTCGTGCTCGCGCTGTGCGGTGAAAGGGATTTCGACAATTACATTCGCCGACGTCGTCTTTGCTTCATCCGCACGCGAAACGATTGCACCGTAACAAAACGCCAGCGCGGCGATCGCCACTTTCGAACCATGCGGAACCATCGCACCACGCTTGCTCATATCGCTCATCAGGGGCTTTCGTGTGATTGGTCGGGATTCCGAGTCCTGATCGCAAATAGGTCGGCATCTTTCAGAACAAACCGGAAACGAACCGGCTTGCCAACGAGCTCAGCAACATCCGACTTCGATTTCCACACGACGGCGCGATCCAATTCATCGCCATACAGCGGCAGCATATCGCTCAAACCATATCCCGGCAGCACCGCACCGGTCGCGTCTTGAATTTCGACCTGCAAACTACCGGCCGCCGACGTTGCATAATTCAAGACAAGTTGCTTGCCGCTGAAAAGAATCGGCCGCGTCGTGAACTCGCCACCGTTCGCCCCAGCGTGCACTGCCGCAAAACCATGCCGACGAATTGTCACGCGCCGCAGCCGGTTATCCGGCCACCGATAGTGCTCGCTCACATACATCGAAAATTCATCAGGGGCCGTCTGCACAATTCCCCACGCCGGCATGTTGCTGCGATCCGTCCAGTTGTGCGGATCTGGCCCCGCACGCAGCCACGCCTCTAGAAACGTGCGATCCCACTTTTTCCCATCGCGGCTCGTAAGAAACACCGCATCGGAAATGCCTTTCTCAGGCGCATCCGACAGTTTCTGCCGATCCGGTTCAAACCGCATCGGAAACGCCAGGTAGTGATGCGGCGCGCCCGGACATTGCAGCGTCCCGTTCGTGTAAAAATGCGTCGGCGGCGAGCTTTCGGAAAACTCATTCGGCTCCGGCGTTGTCCAATGCAAAAAATCCGGCGATTCGCTGTGCTGAATCGACCGAATTTTCCCTGCCATATAACGACTGTAAGCGCGATAGGTGTGGGCCGCTTCATCCCAAAACGCCAGATTTAGCGAGTCGAAACTGCCTTTCGTTAGCACAGGCTCCTTCTGCATCTTGTTCCAGTGAATGCCGTCCGCCGACGCATACGCTGTCAAATGATTCGTCAGTCCCGACAACGCCTTATACAGCTCTTCAGGTTTGGCATCAGGATTCGAATCCAGAAACGGCGCGAAATTGTGCGCCGCCGCCCCAGTCATGATTACGTTGTTGTCGTCCGACCCGTTGATGGCGTGCAAATGCAACTTCGGCCGCACGAAATGGATGCCATCGTCGCTTTCGGCATAGCAGGTCACCTGCTGGGCCGAGTCATCCCGCTTCGCGCTCGACCCACGATAATAAAGCCGATACTTCGACCCATCTTTGAAGATGCTGTAGTAGCCGCTGACGTTCCCCTCCCACGGCTGGTCGGTGGTAAGGACGACTTCACGCCGCACCGGCGTTTGCAACCGCAGTTCAACACCTTGGCTGAGCGATGGGTCAATTAGCCAGTCGTCGACGAGCATCTCCACGCGCGTGCCGATGTCAACGGCTGCGACGTTGTGCTCCTCTGCAGGAGGAGACGTTTCCGCCACGCAGCATCGCGCGAGACCGCATTCCACGAGAAGGACAAGCGTCAGAATATGAAGCGGTTTTGTCATCGAATCGATATCTTGCTAACTCGGTACAACCCGCCGGCAACGCCATTCTCTAGTGGCAACTCAATTGCTCGCGACGTTTGCGGATCGATTAGTCCAATTGCTAAATCGTACTCGCCCGGCGCAACATCTGCGAATTTCAACGATGTTTCGGTCGCATATTTCTCCTTGGCGATCCACCTGCTCGTGGGAATCGCGCCGCCGATCATTCGTGCCTCGGTCGCACTGTCCGCTCGGATCAGTCCGGCCATCAACTTATAGTCGCGAAGCGCCCGGCCAACACCCCGATTCACCCACTCGGCATGCAACTCGAAATCGCGATCATTTTCCAGTGTTGTTGGATAAGAAACGCTCGTCGGCACGAAGCGATACCCCATTCGACGCATTCCTCGATCGACAAGCGTCTGTTGTTCGCGCACAAATGCCAACGCGTCGCCCGCTTGCCAACCCAATAAGCACACGTAATTGGGATGCAAACTCAGCGCATCGTCGACTTTCCATTCCAGCCACTTTGCGCCGCCCGCTTTCGATTGGCCATAACCATCAACAAACTCCGCAACCATTGGACCCCGACCGCGATTGAACGCCTCCTCAATCAACTTACGCTCATTCGAGTGCACGGCCCCGCCGCTTCCATCGCGGCGAAACGCGATGTTCGGCTTCTCGAGCGCGTAATCGAACGCTGAGTAGTTCAAAAAATCCTGGTAGTGAGACGTGTACTTCGCGTCGAACTCGCGCGTGTCGCCCTCGTAGAGTTCCTTCGGACTATCCGGATCATACGAAGCGCTGAGCGCCAGCGCGCGACGCGGAAAAGCTTTGCACCAGGAATCGATAACGTTTTTAAGCGCGTCACGTCGTTCCTCGACGTTTGAGTATTTGAACCCTGAATGCCATTCGCCCCACGCACCGAAACCGCGCAGATCGACAAGAGTAACTGGTCGCGCGTCGGAAAAATGCGCGTCTACCGCACGCAGGAACTTCGCCAAACGCTCCTGATAGTACGGGGCCGCAACATCTTCGACGTCGTACGCCACTCCCGCCATGTCGCGAGTTTGTTTCTCGTCCGCACTCAAATGCTCCCGCACATAATCTGGCGCGCCCTTGCCAGCCGCCGGCGTTCGATTCGCCCACCACATGAGCGATGTCGTGCTCATGCGCAACTGAATCGTCTTGCCCCGTCGCCTCCAGTAATCGTACGCGAAGTCAACTTTCGAAAAATCGTACCTGTCCGGCTGCTGCTCGATGTCCTGCCACGAAAACATAATCGCGACGTTATCGACGCCCGCGAAACTCTCGTCGGGCAGCGTCAGCAGCGTCGAGCTGCCGTGCGGATCGGGATCAAGCGGATAATTTTCATACAATACCCAACCCATGTCGGGATTATGAATCACAGCGTCTGTTAGTTCGCGCAGAACGACCGGTTGCCTTTCATCATTCGAATCGTCCGCTTCGACCGCTCGCACGAAACAGAAGGCAGATATTGCAACCACCCACGCTGCCACGAACACTTCAATTCGCTGAATTCGCCTGTGCATACTAGCCGCAAATCCGCTTCCACTTCTGTTGAAACCCGGGCTGTTCGAGTACCTGCGGATTCACGATCCCGCGCGGCACCCGGCGCTCCGCGAGGTCAACCATGGCTTGGCATGCGGATCGGCCGATGTCGCGAAACATTTCGTGCGTCCAAGCAATGCTATGTGGCGCAAGCAGCACGTTCTCGAACTCCCGAAACCGCGACGGCTCTGACAGCGGCTCGGTAGCAAAGCAATCGAGCGCCGCGCCCGCGATCCGCTTCTCCTGCAGCGCATCGTAAAGCGCGTCTTCATCGACAATCCCGCCGCGCGCCGTGTTGATCAAATACGCATCCGGCCGCATCAGCGCCAGTTCTCGCCGTCCAATTAGACCGCGCGTCCGCTCGGTCAGCGGGCAATGGATCGAAACAAAATCGCTCGTTTGCAACACTTCATCGAGATCGGTCAGCCGTACGCCTAGCTTCTTCGCCACTGCCGCGTCGGCATGCGGGTCATACGCAAGCGTCTGCCGCATTCCCCAGCCCTGCAGCATTTCCACCAGCTTGCCCGCGATTCGCCCGAGTCCGACGATGCCCAGCGTGCGGTCGCGCAATTCGCATCCCATGTATTGATTGCGCTCGTCCCACCGCGCATCACGCGCCAACTTATCCTTAACCACCATGTGATGAGTCAGCGCAATCATCCAACCAATCGTCGCCTCGGCCACCGGCCGATCGACAGCCCCCGCCGTAATGCACACCAGCACATCCGCGTCCGAGCAAGCCTGCACGTCGACCGAATCGTAACCCACGCCAAATCGCCCGATCGCCAACAGCTCGCCGGCATCCGCCACACTGGCGGCAGTGATCGAAGGCGTCAACACGATGACGCCGTTCGCCCCGGCAAGTTGATCCGCACCAACCTGCGCTCGATGCTCCGCGAACCTTCCAACCCGTATCGACGGATTCCGCTCGAGCAAATCCAGCCCAATATC